>Ga0233377_1001053_pt1 | contig 11013 bp, 7 predicted proteins | sample ElkDunMinimDraft_6_FD_191540 | JGI IMG/M metagenome (GOLD analysis project Ga0233377, IMG submission 191540) | Fecal eukaryotic communites from dung pellets of Tule Elk in California, USA - Elk Dung E36 | ecosystem: Host-associated > Mammals > Digestive system > Large intestine > Fecal | place...
AGGCCCTCCGCGACGGCGGCCCCTGGGGCCAGGGTTTCGCCGAGCCGCTGTTCGATGGCGTGTTCGAAGTCGTCGACTGGAAGCCGGTCGGCGAACGCCACCTCAAGTTGCGCCTGCGCGCCGAAGGCGTGCCTGCGCCCCTGGCCGCGATCCATTTCGGCGGCTGGTCGGGCGAGGCGCCGGCCGCTCGCCACCGCCTGGCCTACCGGCTCGCCCCGGACGATTACCGCGGCGGCAGTGCCATCCAGCTGATCGTCGAGCACCGCGAGCCCGCCTGAGCGCGGCCCGCCGCGCCATTGCTCAAGCCCGCTGTCCGGCGTCCGCGCCCGCAACCGGCGCGGGAGCGGACGCGCCCCGCCGCTTGAGTCCGAACAGCGGCCGCAGCGGCCCGATCCGGCGGATGATCTCGTAGGCGGTCAGGCACAGGACGAAGGTCAGCAGCGCCAGCAGCGGCCCCTCGACCAGCGGTGGCAGACCCAGTGGGCGCGCATGCCAAGCCAGCACGATGATGACCGTCTGGTGCAGGATGTAGACCGGGAACACCGCCTGCGACAGGTAGCGCAGGGCCGGGCTGTCGCCGGGCGCCAGGTGCCGCGCGAAGCCGAGGATGGCGACGATGGCGCACCACTGGTTCAGGGCCCAGACCACCCGCATCGGCATGCGTATCCCGTCGGCGGGCTGGATGTCGCGGAACAGTTCCAAATAGCCCGCGATCGCGACCCAGCTCGCCAGCCAGAGCCACAGCGCGATCCAGCGCAGGCGGACGAAGCCGCGCCATGCGCCTTCCTCGCGTGCGATCAGGAAGCCCAGCGCGAACACCGTGAAGTACTGCGCGTGGTTGTACCAGTCGTCGACCAGCGCATGGGTGGAGGCGAAGCGCCCGACCAGCAGCAGCCGTACGCCTGCCAGCAGCAGGGCCGGCGCCAGCAGCAGGACAGCGGGCGTGGCCAGCCAGCCGCCCAGTCGCCGGCCGGCTGCGTCCAGGGTGCCGGGCGCCATCCGCACCAGCAGCCAGATCGCGACGGTATAGACCCACAGGTAGGCGACGAACCACAGGTGGTTCCAGGTCGGTACGGCCAGGCAGTTCCCGCCCCGGCAGAAGCTCCCGTCGCCGGCCAGGTAACGCGCCCAAAAGGCGAGGTAGCCGTCGTGGTAGCCACCCGGCAGCTTGTCGACCACCTCGTAGTAGGACTGCGGAACGACCACTACCAGCATGCCGAAGGCCAGCGGCAGCAGCAGCCGCCAGGAGCGCTGGCCGAGGAAGCGGGCAGGGACGCCGGGGCTGCCCGTCTGCCGCCGCAGCTTGCCCAGCAGGAAGGCAGTGGCCACGCCGGACACCAGGAACAGCAGCGACAGCCGCCAGGGCGAGCTGAGCATCATGAAAGGCTCTAGCGCGGTGCTCGCGTGCGGGCTGTCGATGTGCCATTCCCAGGTCACGTAGTACATGCCCACGTGGTAGAGCACCAGCAGGGCGAAGGCGAGGACGCGGACCCAGTCGAGGTCGTGGCGGCGTGTCATGGCGGAAGGTGCGGGTGGCGGCGGGTCCGGCAGACTGGGGGCGATGGCGCAGCGCCGGCAAGGCGCAAGTGCCCGGACGAGGCGCCGCGGGGACCAGCCGGGGGTCTTCGGGGCCGGGGCGGGCCTTAGAATTCCGGGGATGGCCACGCCACCGACCGACTACGAACGCTATCTGCCCTGGCGACGGTGGGTGGAAGCCGGCGCGCTGGCGGCACTGCTGCTGGGCAATGCCGTGGGCAACAGCGTCACTACCTGGATCGAGCTCTCGCGCCACGCGGGCAACGCCGTCCAGCCCTGGGAGCCGGCGGTCTGGGAGGGCAGCAGTGCGCTGGTCTGGGCGGTGCTGATTCCGGTCATCGCCGGCATGGTCGCGCGCTACCCGACCCACTGGCAGAACCTGCCGCAGCGCCTGCCGCTGCACCTGGCCGCCAGCGTGGCGGTGTCGCTGGTGCACGTACTGGCGATGGTCGCCCTGCGCGTCGTCGCCTACCGCTGGCACGGCATGGACTACGACTTCGGACCATGGCCGCGCGAACTGCTGTACGAATACCTCAAGGACGTGCGCTCCTACGCCGCCATCGTGGTGGCGGTGGAGCTGTACCTGCTGCTCCTGCGCCGCCTGCAGGGCCAGGCGCACCTGCTGGACCGCCCGGACGAGGGGCCGCCGGTGGAACCGGTCGAGCGGCCAGAACGCTTCCTGGTGCGCAAGCTGGGACGCGAATTCCTGGTTGCCGCGGCCGACATCGAGTGGCTGCAGGCCTCGGGCAACTACGTCAACCTGCGCGTGCGCGGCCACGACTATCCGCTGCGCAGCACGATCACCGCCATCGAAGGCAGGCTCGATCCGTCGCGGTTCCTGCGCGTGCACCGCAGCTATATCGTCAATCTCGCCCAGCTCGCCTCGATCGAGCCGTTGGACAACGGCGACGCGCGGCTGCACCTGAAGGACGGTACGACGCTGCCGGCGAGCCGCAGCTACCGCGGCGGACTGCGCGGTCGCCTGGCCCAGGCCTGATCCGTCAGGACCGGGGCTGGACCGCCGACGGCGGCAGCCAGCGCACGGGCGGCCGGCTCGCCACCACCTCGATGTCGCCGCGCGCGGCATGGAGCGCCGGATCGGCCGCCACGTCGGCGACCGTCGCATCGCCCCGCCAGCCCCACAGTCCGACCCAGGCATCGCGGCCGCCATGCTTGGCCGCGTAGAGCGCGCGGTCGGCCAGCGACAATGCGTCCTGCCAGTCGGCGCCTGCGGTGTCGGGGAAGAAGGGGTGGCTGGCGAAGCCGATCGAGACCGAGAGCGCGTCGCCCGATCCGGGCAGGTCCCCGGTCGCGGATGCCGCGGCGATGCGCAGGCGTTCGGCGACGAGGCTGGCGCCGGCCAGGTCCAGTCCCGCGCAACCGACCAGGAATTCCTCCCCGCCCCAGCGGGCCACCACGTCGCCTGGGCGCGAGCAGGCGCGCAGGCCGTGTGCGACGGCCTTCAGCACCGCGTCCCCGGCAGCATGGCCATGGCGGTCGTTGCGCGTCTTGAAATGGTCGATGTCGATCAGGAACACCACGTTGCGGCGTCCGCCGGCGTCCACGCCCGGTGCCGCGCGCTCCAGCTGCCGCGATGCCGCGCGCCGGTTCAGCAGGCCGGTGAGTCCGTCGACGGTACTCAGGCGGTGGAGGCGGGCGGTGACGCCGCGCTGGTACCAGACGAAGGCGGCCACCAGCAGCGCAAGCGCGCCGACGACCACCAGCGCGGCGTTGCGCAGCCGTCCGGCATGCGCCATCTGCATCGCCTCGATGCGGCGCTCCTCGCGCAGCCGCTGCAGTTCCTCGGTGCTGCGGGTGTCCTGCAGCTTGGCCTGGAGCGAGGCGAGCACGTCCAGCTCGCCGCCCCGCAGGTGGCTCGCCTCCAGCGCCCGCAGTTGCTCGGAAACGGCCAGCGCCGCCCGGTACTGCCCCAGTGCCCCCAGGGCCGCGAGTTGTGCGAGCAGTGCTTCGCGACGTTCGATGGCGAACGCCCCCTGCGGCAGCAGGTCCTGGGCCCGACGCGCCTGGGCGAGGGCCCCGGCCGCGTCGTCATGCCGCAGCGACAGTTGCGACAATCGCAGCAGGGTGGTCGCGGCCCCGGTGGCGTCCTGCAGTGCGCGCTGGCGCTCGGCGATCTCGTCCAGCTCCGCGCGGACCCGGTCCGCATCCCGCGTTGTCGCCACCAGCGCAAGGCGCTCGGCCCGCGCGCGCTGCAGCACCACCTCGTGTCCGCCGGCCCGGGCCAGGCGCTCGGCTTCGGCGAAGGACGCCTGCGCATCGACGGTCCGGCCCATCCGCCGGTAATTGCTGCCGCGGTTGTAGGGCAGCAGCGCGTCGGGCTCGCCGAGCCGCCGCTGCACCTCCGCCGCCCGGGCGTAGTAGGACTCGGCCTGCGGGTAGGCGTCCAGGGCCTCGCTGTGGATGCTCGCCACGTTGCTGAGCATCGCCACCTGCGCCACGTCCGACTCGCTCCGCTTGGCCGCCTCGTAGGCGCGGGCGTAGTACTCCAGCGCCGGACGGATCCGCCCCAGCGTATGCAGGGCCGCGCCCGAATTGGACAGGGCGCGCAGCGTGAACTCCGGCGGCATCGGCTGTTCGGCCAGCAAGTCATCGACCCGGGCCACCGCCGCCTCGGCGACGTCGGCCTGGCCGGCCAGCGCCGCCGATCGGCCCAGGCAGGCCAGCAGCTTGATCCGGACCTCGGTGTCCAGGGCGCTTGCCGCCAGCCCGCGCTCGGCGACGGCCACGGCGGCCGAGGGGTTGGCGTCGCGCAGCTCGAAACAGCGCTGCACCTCGACCTCCCCAGGGGGCGAGGCGAGGGCCCGCGCGCAGCCCGCGGCCAGGACCAGGACCAGGACAAGCAGGAACAGCCGGGCGGAAACGGGCATCGGTGCGGATTCCGGCCGAAGTGGGCCGGCCGCAGCCCCGCGATTCTAGCCCATCGGCCCCGGGGGCGGCTGTGTGGCCTGGCCCGGGATTGGTACAATACAAGGTCGTCTCTCAGCGGTTTTCCCACATGATCGAACTCAATCCCGTGCGCCAGCGCATCGCCGACCTTGCCGGTCGGCTGGATGCGCTGAGGGGGTTTCTTTGACTACGATGCCAGGCGCGAACGGCTCGAAGAAGTAGAGCGCGAACTCGAGAATCCCGACATCTGGAACGACCCCGAGCGTGCGCAGGCGCTGGGTCGCGAACGCTCCATGCTCGACAAGACCGTCAACGGCATCCGCCAGCTGAGCGAAGGCCTGGCAGGCGCGGGCGAACTGCTGGAACTGGCGGAAGGCGAGGACGACGAGGACACCGCGCTGGCGGTCGTCGCCGACGTCGAGGGTTTCCAGAAGGGCGTGGAGCAGCTGGAATTCCAGCGCATGTTCTCCGGGCAGATGGACGGCGCCAACGCCTTCGTCGACATCCAGGCCGGCGCCGGCGGCACCGAGGCCCAGGACTGGGCCGAGATGCTGCTGCGCATGTACCTGCGCTGGTGCGAATCGCGAGGCTGGAAGACCGAGCTGATGGAAGTCAGCGGCGGCGACGTGGCGGGCATCAAGTCGGCCACGCTCCGCGTCGAGGGCGAGTTCGCCTATGGCTGGCTGAAGACCGAAACCGGCGTGCACCGGCTGGTGCGCAAGTCGCCGTTCGATTCGGACAACCGCCGCCACACCAGTTTCACCTCGGTGTTCGTCTCGCCCGAAGTCGACGACAACATCGACATCGAGATCAACCCGGCCGACCTCAGGACCGACGTGTACCGTTCTTCCGGTGCGGGCGGCCAGCACGTCAACAAGACCGAGTCGGCGGTGCGCATCACCCATGTGCCCACGGGCATCGTGGTGGCCTGCCAGACCGGACGCAGCCAGCACCAGAACCGCGACAACGCGATGAAGATGCTGGCGGCGAAGCTCTACGAACTCGAGATCCAGAAACGCAACGCCGAGCGCGACGCGGTGGAGGCGACCAAGTCCGACATCGGCTGGGGCAGCCAGATCCGCAACTACGTGCTCGACCAGAGCCGGATCAAGGACCTGCGCACCGGCATCGAGCGCAGCGACACGCAGAAGGTGCTGGACGGCGATCTCGACGAGTTCGTCGAAGCCAGCCTCAAATCCGGCCTCGAGGCCGGTTCCAAACGCAGCGACGCGGCATGAAGACCGCGACGGCCCGGCAATGAAGCCGGGCCACCCGACGCCGGCGTGCCGGCGCCGGTCCCGGGGCCGGAATGCGGCCCCTGAATTCCCCCGATCCACCGACCACGAATACCGGTTCCCGATCCTCCCCCCCCCTTGGAGCCACCACAATGACCGATTCACTCCAGCCGCAGGCCGCGCCTGCCGATGAAAACTCCCTGATCGCCGAGCGCCGCGCCAAGCTGGCAGCCCTGCGCGAGCACGGCGTGGCCTATCCCAACGACTTCCGGCGCCACGACTACGCGCAGGACCTCCAGGACGAGTACGCCGACGCCGAGCGCTGGACCGGCGAGGCCCTCGAGGCCACCGGCCGGCGCGTCAGCCTCGCCGGGCGCATGCTCGCCAAGCGCCTGATGGGCAAGGCCGCGTTCGCGCAGATCCAGGACGTCAGCGGCCGCATCCAGCTGTTCCTGCAGTCGGAGACGCTGGGCGCCACCTACGATGCGTTCAAGGCCTGGGACGTGGGCGACATCATCGCCGTGGAAGGCAGCCTCATGCGCACCCGCACCGGCGAGCTGTCGGTCAAGGCCGAGAGCCTGCGCCTGCTGACCAAGTCGCTGCGGCCGCTGCCCGACAAGTGGCACGGCCTGGCCGATGTCGAGCAGCGCTACCGCCAGCGCTACGTCGATCTGGTGGTGACGCCCGAGGCGCGCGAGGTCTTCGTCAAGCGCTCACGGATCATCGCCGCCATCCGGCGCTGGCTCGACGCGCGCCGCTTCCTCGAAGTCGAGACGCCGATGATGCATTACATCGCCGGCGGCGCGGCCGCGCGCCCCTTCGTCACCCATCACAACGCGCTGGACATGGAGCTGTACCTGCGCGTGGCGCCCGAGCTCTACCTCAAGCGCCTGGTGGTCGGCGGCTTCGAGCGGGTCTATGAGATCAACCGCAATTTCCGCAACGAAGGCATCAGCACGCGGCACAATCCCGAGTTCACGATGCTCGAGCTGTACGAGGCCTACGTCGGCTGCGACGAGATCATGGACCTCACCGAGGCGCTGATCCGCGACGTGGCCAAGGAGACGCTCGGCACCACGACCCTGCAGTGGGAAGGCAGCACCATCGACCTGGCCCCGGCGTTCCGGCGCTGGAAGATGGAGGAGGCGGTGCGCGAGCTCAATCCGCACATCAGTCAGGCCGACATCCGCGACCGCGACGCGATGGCCCGCCACTGCGAGGCGCTGGGCATCAAGGTCCATCCGTCCTGGGGCTGGGGCAGGCTGCTGCTGGAAGTCTTCGAGGCCACGGTCGAGGAGAAGCTGATCCAGCCCACTTTCATCACCCACTACCCGGTGGAGGTCTCGCCGCTGGCGCGCGAGTCGGATGTCGAGCCCGGCATCACCGACCGTTTCGAGCTGTTCATCAACAGCAAGGAGATCGCCAACGGCTTCTCCGAGCTCAACGATCCGGAGGACCAGGCCGCGCGCTTCCGCGCGCAGGCCGAGGCCAAGGCCGGAGGCGACGAGGAGGCGATGCACTACGACGCCGACTACATCCGCGCGCTCGAGGTCGGCCTGCCGCCGACCGGCGGCCTGGGCGTGGGCATCGACCGGCTGGTGATGCTGCTCACCAACTCCAACTCGATCCGGGACGTGCTGCTGTTCCCGTACATGCGCCCGGAAACCGGCGGCTGAGTCGACGGCGCCGGGCGCTCACGCAGCGCCCGGCGTTTGCGTCCATACTGGGCGCCGTGGTAGCAGGACGGAGGGATCCGGCGTGGGCACGGGACTTGCTTACAATCCATCCATCGGGCAGCGGTCCGGTCCAACAGGGCAGGGGCCCACGCCCACGGAGCCAGACGTCCCCATGAACATCGTCATCGTCGACGACCAGACTTCGGCCCGCACCATGCTGCGGCACATCCTCGAGGACATCGGGCCTGAGCTCGAGGTGCACGATTTCGGCGATCCCCAGGCCGCGCTGCGCTGGTGCGAGGAGAACCGTCCCGACCTGCTGCTGCTCGACTACCGCATGCCGGTGATCGACGGGCTGGAGTTCGCCCGCCGCTTCCGCAAGCCGCTGCTGCACCGGGATGTGCCGGTGGTGCTGGTGACCGTGGTCGGCGACGAGCCGATCCGTCAGGCCGCGCTCGACGCCGGCGTCATCGATTTCCTGGTCAAACCGGTGCGTCCGCGCGAATTGCGGGCGCGCTGCCGCAATCTGCTGCAGCTGCGGCAGCAGTCCGAGTCGGTCAAGCAGCGCGCGCTGTCGCTGGAACAGCGGCTGCTGTCGAGCATGCACGAGGTCGAGGAGCGCGAGCGCGAAACCCTGAACAGGCTGGCGCGCGCCATCGAATACCGCGATGCCGGCACCAGCGCCAACCTGGCCCGCCTGGCCGCCGTGGCGGGGCTGATCGCCGAACAGCTCGGCCTGTTCGAGGACGAGGTGCGGATGATCGAATTGGCCGCGCCGCTGCACGATATCGGCAAGATCGCCATTCCCGATTCGGTTCTGCTCAAGCCCGGTCCGCTGGACCAGGCGGAACTGGCGGTGATGCGCGAGCATCCCCGCATCGGCCACGAGCTGCTGTCCGGCAGCCAGAACCGTTTCATCCAGCTCAGCGCGGTCATCGCGCTGCGCCACCAGGAGCGTTACGACGGCAGCGGCTATCCCGACGGCCTGGCGGGCGACGAGATCCCGCTGGAAGCGCGCATCGTGGCCGTGGCCGACGTGTTCGACGCGCTGATCTCCAAGCGTCCGTACAAGCCCGCATGGAGCCTGGACGAGGCGCTGGCCTACCTCGGCGAGCAGTCGGGCAGCCTGTTCGACCCGGCCTGCGTCGCGGCCCTGCTCAGGAGTCGCGAGCGGCTCGAGGCGATCTGCCAGCGGTTCGTGGCCGCGCTTCCGCCCTCCGGCGCCTAGGCCCCCGCCAAGGGTCCGGCCCGGGTCGCCGACGTGCCGGTTCGTGCCCGGCGGCCGGCCCATGTCGCGCTGCCGTGCGCAGCGACCGGCTGGATCGAATGTGACGCGCAGCGGCAGTTTCTGCCCCTGCGCGAAGCCTGACTGCCTCAGCTGGCGTTGTCGCGCAGGGCGCGGCGCAGGATCTTGCCGACGTTGGTCTTGGGCAACTCGTCGCGGAATTCGACGTAGCGCGGCTGCTTGTAGCCGGTGAGGTTCTCGCGCGCGTGCGCCTTGACCTGTTCGACCGTGAGCGAGGGGTCCTTCTTCACGATCACCAGCTTGACCGCTTCGCCCGAGCGTTCGTCGGGGACGCCGACCGCGGCCACTTCCAGCACGCCGGGCATCATCGCGATGACATCCTCGATCTCGTTGGGGTACACGTTGAAGCCCGAGACCAGGATCATGTCCTTCTTGCGGTCGACGATGTAGAAGAAGCCCTTCTCGTCCATCTTCGCCATGTCGCCGGTGTGCAGCCAGCCATCGGCGTCGATCGCCGCGGCGGTGTCCTCGGGACGGTTCCAGTAGCCCTTCATCACCTGCGGGCCGCGCACGCACAGTTCGCCCACTTCGCCCACCGGCAGCATGTTGCCGTCCTGGTCCTTGACGCAGCAGTCGGTGGACGGCACCGGCAGGCCGATCGATCCGTTGTAGTCGGCCAGGTTCATCGGGTTGATGCAGGCGGCGGGCGAGGTCTCGGTCAGGCCGTAGGCCTCGAGCAGGGTCACGCCGGTCACCTTCTTCCAGCGCTCCGCCACCGAGCGCTGCACCGCCATGCCGCCGCCCAGCGTCAGGCGCAGGGAGGAAAAATCGATCTCGTCGAAACCGGGCGTGTTGAGCAGTCCGTTGAACAGTGTGTTGACGCCGGTGATGGCGGTGAACTTCTCGCGCTTGAGTTCCTTGACGAAGCCGGGCATGTCGCGCGGGTTGGTGATCAGGATGTTCCTGGCCCCGTACTTCATGAAGACCAGACCGTTCGCGGTGAGCGCGAAGATGTGGTAGAGCGGCAGCGCGGTGACGATGGCTTCCTCGCCCAGGCGCACGTTGGTGCCGATCCAGGCCGAGGCCTGCTGCATGTTGGCCACGAGGTTGCGATGGGTGAGCATCGCGCCCTTGGCCACGCCGGTGGTGCCGCCGGTGTACTGCAGGAAGGCGATGTCGTCGTGGGTGATGGTGATGTCGGGCAGCGCGTGCCTGCTGCCGCGCTTGAGCACCTCGCGGAAACGGATGGCCTGCGGGATGTCGAACTCCGGCACCATCTTCTTGATGTTGCGCAGCACGAAGTTGACGACCGGGCCCTTGGGGAAGCCGAGCAGGTCTCCCAGGCCCGTGGTGATGACCTGCTGCACCGTGGTGTGCGGCAACACCTCCTGCACGGTCCTGGCGAAGTTGTCCAGCACCAGCACCACCGCCGCGCCGGAATCCTCCAGCTGGTGGCGCAGCTCGCGCGGGGTGTACATCGGATTGACGTTGACCACGGTGAGGCCCGCGCGCAGCACGCCGAAGGTGGCGATGGGATACTGCAGGCAGTTGGGCATCATGATCGCGACGCGATCGCCCTTCTTGAGTTTCAGCTCGCCGAGCAGGTAGCCTGCGAACTGGCGGCTGAGTTCGTCGATCTGGGCATAGGTAAGCTCCTTGCCCATGTTGGCGAAGGCGGGACGTTCGCCGAACTGCCGGATCGACTGCTCGAGTACCGCGGGAATCGACTGGAACTCGTCGACATCGATTTCAGCGGGGACCCCCGCAGGATACTGCGCGAGCCACGGGCGTTCGAACGTCATTCATCCCCTCCACAGAACGTTGCGCCGGCATTCTGGGCGATACCGATCAGTATGGAATTGGAGCATAGGGTCCGGGGGCTGGCAAGGCGCGCAGCCACGCGCGTTGCGGGCCGTCGTACAGTAGCGGGCATGGAGCAGAACGTCGGGATCGGCAGCAATGCGGGGCCACGCGGTCGCGGCCTTCGCGCACTGCGCGTCGAGGCCTGGATGCTGGTGCTGCTGATCGCCGCGCTGGCCTCGGCCTGTACGCGCAGCGATCCGGAAGCCGCCTTGCGCGCACGCATGGCCGGGCTCGCCAGCGCCATTGAGGCCGCCGACCCTGCTGCGGTGCAGCAGTTCCTGGCGGTGGACTTCATCGGCAACGACGGACTGGATCGCAACGGGGCGCGCCGTCTGGCGCTGGGCTATCGACTCCGGCACCGCGACATCGGCCTCACCGTCGGCCCGGCCGACGTGCAGATGGCGCCTGGGCACGCCACGGTCCAATGCAAGGTGGTGTTGCGCGGCGGCAGCGGCGGCGCACTACCCGACAACGCGGGCATCTACGACGTGGAATCGGGCTGGCGCCTGGAGAGCGGCGAGTGGATGCTCGTCAGCGCCAGATGGAGGCC
>Ga0233377_1001054_pt1 | contig 11004 bp, 9 predicted proteins | sample ElkDunMinimDraft_6_FD_191540 | JGI IMG/M metagenome (GOLD analysis project Ga0233377, IMG submission 191540) | Fecal eukaryotic communites from dung pellets of Tule Elk in California, USA - Elk Dung E36 | ecosystem: Host-associated > Mammals > Digestive system > Large intestine > Fecal | place...
CGCCCACCCCAGGGCGCCCAGGCAGATGCCGAGGAGGCCCGACAGCCGGACGTCGCCGTAGCCGATGCCGCGCGGAGCGACCAGCCACAGGAGGCCGTACACGCCCGACACGATCGCCCACCCTGCCGCGGCGCGGACGACGACGGAGAGGTCGGAGGCGAGCGCGGCGGCGAGGACGGCGAGCGCCACGGCGACCGGGTAGGCCGGAAGGACGAGCCGCTTGGGGAGAAGCCGGGTGTGCCAGTCGACGTACGAGAGGGTGACGCCGAGGACGACGAAGGCGACCCAGAGCGGGAGCGCCGGGTCGAGTCCGAGCCGCCAGCCGAGGGCGCCGGCGAGAACGGCGGAGGCGGCGGCGAGCCCGGCAGGGAGACCGGGTCGGGCGGCAAGGTCGGCGTACGCGAGCTTCGTCGGCGTAGGCGGGGGGTCGGCAGGGTCGCCGCCCTGACCTGCTTCGTCCGGCTCCGCCTCCTCCGGCTCGGGCAACCGCGCGACCACACGTGGCGCGAGAAGCCCGCCGACGGCCGCGACGAGTGCGGCGAGGAGGGCGGCGAGAGCGGGTTCGGGCACGCAGGCACGATAGCCGGGGGACGAGGTGCTGCGGGCGTTTCGTCCCCAGCACCTGCCAGGATCGCGCCATGAGACATCACGCGCTCGACGCCGTCGGTGCGGAGCGGGTGCACCGGACGCTCTCGACCGACGCGACCCTGGTGACGGTTGTCGAGCGGGTGGCGGCTCTCGGGCTGCGCGACTCCTACGTCGCCGGGGGCGCGGTGTTCCAGACGGTGTGGAACGCCGTGTGCGGACGTCCGCCGGAGACGGGCATCAAGGACTACGACGTCCTCTCCTTCGATCCCGATCGGTCCTGGAGTGCGGAGGACACGGTCATCCGGCAGGCAGCAGAGGCCTTCGCGGACCTTCCTGCGAGGGTCGAGGTACGCAACGAGGCCCGGGTGCACCTCTGGTACGAGGACACGTTCGGCGTCGCGTGCGAGGCGTTCACCTCGACGACGGATGCCATCGACCACTTCGCCGCCACGACGTGCTCGGTCGGAGTGCGGAGGGGCGACGACGGCGCCTGGGAGGTCTATGCCCCGTACGGGTGGCAGGACGTCTTCGCCATGGTGCTGCGCCCGAACCCGGTCCTTGCGCCGCGCGAGGTGTACGAGGCGAAGGCGGTGCGCTGGCAGCTCGAGTGGCCGCGACTGAAGGTCCTCCCGTGGCCGGAGGTGCCCTGAGCTCGTCCACAGCGCTCCTTTCTCCTCGCCCCTGTGGAGAAGCCGCACGAAGCCGTCCTCGCCGTCACCCGCCTCCGATAGTATCGAACACATGTTCGATGATGATCATTCGCCCGCCGGGGGCAGCACCGGTCTCTTGACCACCGCACTGGTGGAGCGGGTGCTCGGCGCGGTCACGTCCGCGCGTTCGCGGGCCTCCGAGCACGACGAGCACGAGAGGGAGCTGGGCGCCTGCGAGATCGACGTCATCGCCCTGTGCGAGGAGGTCGTCCGCATCGCGCAGGGTGTCCAGGCAGACGCGGTCCTGGCACTGGACGCCCAGCGCCGCCGCGTGATGGCTCATGTGGACGAGTCCACGCTCACCCATTCGTTGTTCGCCGAGATCGCCCTTGCACGCCAGGTCTCCACTCCTGCCGGCGAGCGGACCTACGCTCTCGCCCAGGCACTGGAGGTCCACCCGCAGACGCATGCCCTCCTCCGCGACGGCGCCATCTCGCAGTCCGTCGCCGGAGCCGTCTGCCGGGAGACCGCGTTCGCCTCGGTCGATGACCAGACCCGAATCGACGCCGAGGTCGCTCCCGTTCTGGCCGACCTCTCCCCTCGCCGCGCCGCGAAGGAGGCACGCCGGCTCGTCCTCCTGCACGACCCTCACGCCGCGTACGAGCGCAGGGTGCGTGCGCGCGAGGACCGCGCGGTGCGGTTCTCCCCCGAGCTCGACGCGATGGCCTCGTTGACCGTCTACGCGCCGGCCGAGCAGCTGGTCGGGGCCTTCCAGCGCCTCGACGACCAGGCGTCCGCACGCCGTGCCGACGGAGATCCGCGGACGGTCCGCCAGCTCATGGCCGACCTGGCGGTCGAGGCGCTCACGGGCGCACGCGTCGCACCGGACGGCACCACCGACATCCGTGCCGAGATCGGCGTCGTGATGCGGCCCGAGTCGCTCTTCACCACCGACGGTGCACCGGCAACGCTCGCCGGTTACGGTCCGATCCCGGCCGAGCTCGCCCGGCGGCTGGCCGTGACCGAGCACGCCTGGGTCCGGCGCTTCTTCACCACGCCTGATGGTGAGAGGCTCACCGGCTCCGACCGCCGGGTGCGCCGCTTCAGTGCCGCGGTACGCCGGCTGGTCCGCACCGTCGACGGCCAGTGTCAGCGACCGTGGTGCGACTGCCGCGTGCGCGACATCGACCATGCCGCACCGTACGCACGAGGAGGACCGAGCACGCCGGCCAACGCGCAGGGGACGTGCCGCCCGGACAACCTCGCGAAAGAGGCACCAGGGTGGCGGGTGAGTGCTGATGCCACTCCCCCGGGCACCAGCGCGTCAGTGCCCAGGCGTGGCACGACGCTCGCGTCGGTGATGCGTTGGCGCACGCCCACCGGCCACGTCTACCTCACACGCCGCCAGGAGCCGCTCGGCGTCTCTTCCGCGTCGCGCTCGAGTGCGTCCGGACCGGAGCCGCCCACAGCCCCACCGGGTTCGCCCACGGCACAGGAGCAGCTCGGGCGCTCTGTCGCGGAGGACCGGCTGGCGGAGCTGCTCTGCGCATGAACGCCGGCGGGCAGTCACGGGCCGGCACGCGAAACAGCGCAGCGTCGCGCCCGGGGTCGCGGCGGTCCGGCCACCACACCGTTCAGCGGGTCGTGAGTGCCCCGAGCGCGGCATCACGCAGCAGGGACACGCCGATCTCGCGGCCCGTCATCAGCCGCACCTGCGCGGCCGCCTGATGGGCGAGCAGGTCGAGCCCCGACGCGACCGGGACCGCTTCGGCCTGGGCCGCCCGCGCGAGCGGAGTCGGCCACGGGTCGTAGATCACGTCGAACACCGCATCGCAGCGGGTCGCGAGCATCTGCGCGTACGGCGCGACGGCAGCTGCGGGCACCGTCGACACGACGACCTGGGTCGCGCGCGGCATGTCCGGTCCGATACCCGTCACCTCGACGGCGAGCGGCGTCGCCGACGAGCCGGTGATCCGGTCGCTGAGAGCGCTCTCCGCCTCCAACCGCTCCGCGAGCTCGACACCACGGTCCATCCCCCGGACGGCCAACGTCACCCGCCGCAGGCCCAGCTGTCGCAGGGACGCGACCATCGCCTCGGCCGTCGCCCCCGAACCGATCACCAACGCGTCCTCGACACTGTCGACACCGCGTTCACGCAGTGCAGCAGCACCTCCCGGCACATCGGTGTTGAACCCGTGCCGGCCCTCGACGTCGACGATCACGGTGTTCACGCCGCCGACCGCACGGGCCCCGGCATCGACGGTGTCCAGATACGGCACGACGGCGCGCTTGAGGGGCATCGTCAGCGACAGTCCACGCCACTGGTCGTCGAGACCGGCCAAGAACGGGCCGATCCCGTCCTCGTCCACCTCGTACGCGTCATAGCTCCAGTCGTGCAGTCCCAGCACCTCGTACGCCGTGCGGTGCATGACCGGCGACAGCGAGTGCGCGATGGGGCTGCCGAGGACCGCGCAGCGCGGCATCAGCACCCCCCCTGCTCACGGCAGTTCTGGCGCAGCTCCTCCACGTTCTGCTGGTGCTCGGAGTAGCTCTCCGCGAACTTCGTCTCCCCCGACTCCGCGTCGACGAGCGTGAAGTAGCGCCAGCCCCCGTCGGCCGGGTTGAGTGCGGCCTCGAGTGCGTTCTTGCCCGGGTTGCCGATCGGGCTCGGCGGCAGCCCCGTGTACTTGTACGTGTTGTACGGCGAGTCGATGTCCCGTGACTCCGAGCTCGTCCAGACGCTGCCGTCCTTGCCGCTGACGTAGTGGATGGTCGAGTCCATCTGGAGCGCCATCCCGTCGTCGAGCCGGTTGTAGATCACCCGCGCGACCTTGTCGTAGTCGGCGGTGCCGGCCTCGGCCTGGACGATGCTCGCGACGACGATCGCGTCGTGCGCCGAGATGCCGAGGGCCTTCGCCCGGGCCTCGAGGTCGAGATCCTTCTCGAGGGCGACCGCCTTGCTCACCATCTCCTGGAGCACGGAGAGAGGAGTAGCGTCAGGCCCGACCGTGTAGGTCGCCGGGAAGAGGTAACCCTCGGCGTTGCCCTCGGCCGCCGCCGGGAGACCCAGCTCAGGATCCTCCAGGGCTGCCGTGATCGCCTTCTTGCCGAACTCGGTCTTCTTGGCGATCTGGGCGACGACCTGGTCGACACGCGCGCCTTCCGGTACGCCGATCGACGCATCGACACGACTGGTCGGGTCGACGAGCGCCTGGACCGCCTGCGAGGCCTGCATCTGCTTGCGGAGCTCGTAGAACCCGGGCTGCACCTGGTTCATCTCCGGCGAGCCTGCGGCGGCGTCGAGGAAGGCGTCGACGCTGGCGACGACGTCCTTCGCCTTGAGCTCACGGCCCATCGCCGCCACGGTGTCGCCCTGACGGACCTCGACGACGACGCTGCCGGTGCCCGGGCCCGGATAGTCCTCAGGCCCTCCGAAGAAGTCACCGGCGATCCCGACGAGCTTCGAGGCGCCGAGGTAGCCCGCCACGCACACCACGGCGACCAGCAGCAGCACGAAGAAGCACCCGGGGCCGCGGCGCTTCTTCTTCGCGCGTCGCGCCGCCCGGTGGCCGGCGGGACGTCGTTCGCGTTCAGGCATGAGTCCGAGGTCGCTCATCGAGGAGCCTCGACGAGATCACCGGGAACGCGGCCGCTGGTCCGCTCGACGTCGAGTGCCGACTGGAGGATCACGACAGCGGCGGCCTGGTCCACGACGGCGCGCTGCTGCTTCGCCTTGCGCCCAGCCTGGCGCAGGCTCTGCTGTGCGGTCACGGTCGACATCCTCTCGTCCACGAGCCTCACGGGCGTCGGAGCCGATGCGGCCGCCAGCTCCTCGGCGTACGCCCGCACCTTACGAGCGGCCGGCCCCATGCCCCCCGAGAGCGACCGTGGCAAGCCAACCACAATTTCGAGGGCTTGACGATCATCCGCGATGTTCACAATGTCGCGTATCGAGTCCGGACCCGCTGCGACGGTCTCCACCGGCGTCGCGAGGATCCCCGACGGATCGCTGGCGCTCACGCCGATCCGGACGTCCCCCACATCGACGCCGATGCGGACCCCGTGCCGCACGTCAGACCGCTCCCTGGATCGCTCGACGGACGGCCTCGACCGCCTGCGGTGCGGCCGCCACCTCCGTGCCGCCACCCTGCGCGACGTCCGCCTTGCCGCCGCCACGACCCCCGAGGGACTGCATCGCCGCCTTGATCAGGTCGCCCGCGGCGAGACCCGCCGCACGTCCCGCGTCGTTGACGGCGACCACGCAGGCGGCCTTTCCGTCGGCGGTGCCGATCATCGCCACCACACCCGGTCGCGACGCGTCCAGACGACCACGGACGTCCAGCGCGAGCGTCCGGACGTCCTTCGCGGCGAGACCGTCGGCGACGTGTCCGACGTACGCGACACCGTCCACCTCCGCGGCACCCGCGGCAAGGTCGCCCGCGGACGACAGCAGCTGTGCACCGCGCAGCTTCTCCATCTCCTTCTCCGCGGTCCGCAGGCGTCCGACAAGGTCGGCCACACGGCCGGGGACGTCGTCGTGCTGGACCTTGAGCAGGTCGCTCACCTGCGCGACGAGGTCACGCTCGCGTGCCAGGTACGAGAAGCCCTCGAGACCCACCACGGCCTCGACCCGTCGGTTCCCGGCGCCGACGGAGCTGTCGGACGTGAGCACGACAGTGCCGATCTGCGACGAGCGCGACACGTGAGTGCCACCACAGAGCTCGCGCGACCACGGTCCACCGATCTCGACGACGCGGACGTCCTCGCCGTACGTCTCCCCGAAAAGCGCGAGGGCGCCGAGCTCCTTCGCCCGCTCCAGGGGCATGACGGACGCACTGACCGGAAGGTCCTCGCGCAAGGCCACGTTGGCCGCCAGCTCGACCTCGCGCAGCTGCTCCGGCGACAGGGCGCTCGACCAGCCGAAGTCCAGACGCAGGTAGCCGGGACGGTTGTACGAGCCGCTCTGCAGCGCCGTGGGGCCGAGCACCTCGCGCAGCGCGGCGTGCACGACGTGCGTGCCCGAGTGCGCCTGGCAGGCGCCCACGCGCCACTGGGGGTCGACGTCGGCCTGGAGCGCGGTGCCCTCCGCCAGCTCTCCGTCGAGGACCCGGACCTGGTGGACGACGAGGCCACGGACGGGGCGCTGGACGTCCAGCACCTCGGCACGCCCGCCGTCCCACACCAGGACGCCGGCGTCGGCGTTCTGGCCACCCGACTCGGCGTAGAAGGGCGTGCGGTCGAGGACTACCTCGGCGATCTGCGACTCCCCCACCGCTGGCGTACGGCCGGACTCCTGGATGATCGACCGGACCTGCGACTCGGTGCTCAAGCGCTCGTACGCGAGCCACTCGGTCGGTCCGAACGTGTCGAGCGCGTCACGGTAGATCCGCGTGTCGGCGTGACGGCCCTTCTTGGACTTCGCGTCCGCCTTCGCCCGAGCGCGCTGCTCGGCCATCAGGGCGCGGAAGCCGGGCTCGTCGACGGCCAGTCCCTGCTCGGACGCCATCTCGAGGGTGAGGTCGATCGGGAACCCGTACGTGTCGTGGAGCTGGAACGCCTTGTCTCCGGTGAGGACCGTCGCGCCCTGTGCCTTGGCCGAGTCGGCTGCGAGGTCGAAGATCTGCGTTCCCTTCGCCAGGGTCTGGCGAAACGCCTCCTCCTCCGCGTACGCGACCTGCGAGATGCGCGCGAAGTCCGAGGCGATCTCCGGGTACGAGCGCGACATCTCGTCACGGCTGACCGGGAGCAGCTCGGGCAGCGCCGGGTCCTCGTAGCCGAGGAGGCGCATCGAGCGCACCGCGCGGCGAAGCAGTCGACGCAGCACGTACCCGCGCCCCTCGTTGCCCGGGGTCACGCCGTCACCGATCAGCATCAGTCCGCTGCGGACGTGGTCGGCGATCACGCGGAAGCGCACGTCGTCCTCGTGGACGGCGCCGTAGCGCTTGCCCGACAGCGCGGACGCGCGCTCGATCACCGGGAAGACCTGGTCGATCTCGTACATGTTCTGCTTGCCCTGCAGCAGGTACGCGACACGCTCGAGCCCCATGCCGGTGTCGATGTTCTTGCTCGGCAGCGGTCCGGCGACGTCGAAGTCGGCCTTGCTGCGGACCTGGCTGAGCTCCTCCTGCATGAACACGAGGTTCCAGATCTCGAGGAAGCGGTCCTCGTCGACGACAGGTCCGCCGTCCGGGCCGTACTCGGCGCCGCGGTCGATGTAGATCTCGGAGCAGGGGCCGCCTGGTCCCGGCACGCCCATGTGCCAGTAGTTGTCCTCGAGCCCGCGGTCCTGGATCCGCTCGTCCGGCAGGCCGGCGATGCTCTTCCAGAACCCGCGCGCCTCCTGGTCGCTCGGGAGCACCGTGACCCAGACGCGCTCGGGGTCGAACCCCAGCCCACCGTCCTCGACGGACCCGGTCACCAGCGACCAGGCCAGCTCGATGGCGCCCTCCTTGAAGTAGTCGCCGAAGGAGAAGTTGCCGTTCATCTGGAAGAACGTCCCGTGCCGGGTGGTCTTGCCGACCTCTTCGATGTCCTGGGTGCGCACGCACTTCTGCACGCTCGTGGCGCGCTTGTACGGCGGCGTCTCCTGACCGAGGAAGTACGGCTTGAAGGGCACCATCCCCGCGTTCACGAAGAGCAGGTTCGGATCGTCCAGGAGCAGCGATGCCGAGGGCACCACCGTGTGACCGTTCGACTCGAAGTGGTCGAGGAACCGTCGGCGGATCTCCGCAGTGTCCATGTGGGGAAGCAGTCCTTACTCGTCGTACGGGGAAAGCGGGCTCGCGGGCGCGGGCTGGCGCAGGGCGGGGAGGGCTCGGCGTCCACCGGCGCCCTCCACTCGGGGGGCGCGGCTGAGCGCATCGGGGGGAAGACCGAGGTGCTCGACGAGCTCGGTCTCACGCGCGTCCATCCCGGCGCGGACCTCCTCGCTGAACGCCTGGAGGCCGACCTGCCACGCGGCGATCTGGTCGGCCATGCCGGTCGGGGTGAACCGGTCGGCCATCCGCTTCGCCTTGAACGTCCCGTACACCCCAGCGGTGGTGCCCGCGACGAACCACAGGATGCGGCCCTTCATCGTGTGCCCTCCTGCTCGGGTGTGGTGGAGCTTCCTGACCACGACGTGGCATCCGGGGCGACGGATGCCGCGCGTGCCGCCTGACGTGCGGCACGACGACGGATCTTGCGACGCCGACGGAACTCGCGACGGACGATCCCACGGATCCGGTCACGGCTCTCCGGCCGTAGGGCGTGCATCAGGCCATGGCTCAGGACGGCGCCACGGACCAGCGGACGTCCCATGGTAGCCGCCACCACCTGCTGCTCCGAAGGAAGGACGATGACGGTGCCCTCCTGGGTGACCACCGCGCGCTCGTGCGGAAGCACCTGACGCTCGGCTGCGCCGGTGCGCGCGAGCGGGGTCGGGGCGTAGACGATCGGGTCGTCCGCCGTCGCGGCTGTCGTGGTGGCTGTCGTGGCCACCGCCGTCGTCGCTGACGTCGTCGCTGTCGTCGCCGTCGGCTGGGCACGCATCGCGCGGACCTCCGTACGGAGCGCTCGGAGCGCACGCACGGCCAGCAGGGCTGCGGCCAGGGCGAGGAGCGCGACGCCACAGGCCAGGGCGGTGACCCAGGTCTCGATCGGCATGGGCCCGACCCTACCGAGCGGGTCCGCGGTCAGTCATCCGAGCGTTCCGCCCGGTCGTGCAGGATCTCCCGCAGCCGCGCGACACGCTCCGCGTACGCCGCCTCGGCGCCCCGACCCGTCGGCCGGTAGTACTCGGCGCCGTCGACCTCGTCGGGCGCGTACTGCTGACCGACCACGCCGCGGGGGTCGTCGTGCGCGTACTTGTAGTCGTGGCCGTGCCCGATCTTCTTCGCCCCGGCGTAGTGGGCGTCGCGCAGCGCCGGCGGCACCGCTCCTGCCTTGCCCGCCCGTACGTCCGCGCTGGCGGCGGAGATCGCGCGGTAGGCGGCGTTGGACTTCGGCGCGAGCGCCAGCGTGATGACCACCTGCGACAGCGTCAGCGCCGCCTCGGGGAAGCCGATCATCTGGACCGCCTGCGCCCCCGCGACCGCGGTCTGGAGCGCCGTCGGGTCAGCCAGGCCGATGTCCTCGCTGGCCGAGATCATGAGGCGGCGTGCGAGGAACTTGGGGTCCTCCCCCGCCTCCACCATGCGCGCGAGGTAGTGCAGCGCCGCGTCGACGTCCGACCCGCGGATCGACTTGATCAGCGCGCTGGTGACGTCGTAGTGCTGGTCGCCCTGCCGGTCGTAGCGCACCGCCGCCCGGTCGACCGCGCTGGCGGCGTCCTCGACGGTGATCCGGTCGCGGTCCTGCGCCTGCGCGGCACCTGCTGCTGCCTCGAGATAGGTCAGTGCCCGGCGCGCGTCTCCCCCGGAGAGCCGCACGAGGTGGTCGCGCGCCTCGTCCTCGAGCACCACGGCACCGCCGAGGCCCCGTTCGTCGGCGACGGCACGCTCGACGAGGACCGTGATGTCGTCGTCGGCCAACGGCTCGAGCGTCAGCAGCAGCGACCGCGAGAGCAGCGGCGAGATGACGGAGAAGTGCGGGTTCTCGGTCGTGGCCGCGATCAGCGAGACCCAGCGGTTCTCGACGCCGGGCAGCAACGCGTCCTGCTGCGCCTTGGAGAAGCGGTGGACCTCGTCGACGAACAGCACGGTCTCGCGGCCGCCCTGCGCCAGCATGCGCCGCGCGGAGGCGAGGGTCTCGCGCACCTCCTTCACCCCGGCCGAGACCGCTGACACCTCGACGAACCTGCGGTTGGTCTGGTGGCTGACCAACGACGCGAGGGTCGTCTTGCCCGTCCCCGGTGGTCCCCACAGGATCAGCGACATCGACTGGTCGCCGTGCACCATCCGCCGCAGCGGCGAACCAGGACGCAGCAGCGCCTCCTGGCCGACGAGCTCGTCGAGGGTGAGGGGCCGCATCCGCACCGCGAGGGGCGCGGCCCGGTGCGCCGCATCGGTCAGGCTGCCGCCGCCCGACGGCGCGGGGGCGACATCGGGGGCGTCGAAGAGCCCGTCCGAGTAGGGGCCGTCGGAGTTCACCCGCCCAGCGTACGCGGGTGGCTCAGCCGGTCTGGTCGACGTACATGTCGGCGAAGACGGGCATGCCGAGCAGCTGGTTCACGGCCATGCCGCCGACCCTGCTGCCGTGCGCGAGCACCACGCCCCCGTGGCCGAGCACCACCGCCGGGTAGTGCTTGCGCCCGATGCGTTCGTCGAGCGCCCCCCACGCCTTGGCCGCCTCTGCACCGCTCAACGTGTCGAGGATCTTGTCGATCGCCTCGTCCACGTCGTCGGAGGCCAGCATCGACGGGTTCGGGCGGGCCGGGTCGTCGACGATCGCCCCCGCCCACTGCGCCGGGAACCACGAGGACCCGGTCGGCCAGTCCGCGCACCAGCCGGAGTCGACGACGTTGTGCGGCCCGCGCGGGTCGAACTGCATGTCGCGGATCCGCTTCGCCGTCGTGGCGATGGGCTCGGGATCGAATCCGGCGCTCTTCAACGCCGTCACGACCGCGTCCTTGATTGCCACCTTCTCTGGGACGTCGCTCGCGTAGTACCAGCGCACGGTGAACCCGACCGCCCGCGCCTCGGAGAGGAGCGACCGTGCGCGCGCCGCGGACGTCCGCCGGCCGCCGTTGCCGAGCGGGTCGTACGCGCGCCTTCCGGCCGTGCCGGGGGGCAGCAGGGTCGTCCCGGGGAGCCGCGTCGTCCCGACGACCTCGCGTCCGGCGCGCCAT
>Ga0233377_1001055_pt1 | contig 10993 bp, 12 predicted proteins | sample ElkDunMinimDraft_6_FD_191540 | JGI IMG/M metagenome (GOLD analysis project Ga0233377, IMG submission 191540) | Fecal eukaryotic communites from dung pellets of Tule Elk in California, USA - Elk Dung E36 | ecosystem: Host-associated > Mammals > Digestive system > Large intestine > Fecal | place...
CACCTCTTCGGCCTGCACCGGCCGATCCAGGAGCCAGCCGTTCACGTCGAGCCGGATGCGCTGGTCCTCGACGCCGTCGTCGACGGCGACGCGCTCGCTCGCGGTCTCCACGATGCGGTCGATGCCGAGGTAGCCGACATCATGCGCAGGTGAACGTCGCCGGCCCCGCTCGTCGCCGTCGCCGCTCGCCGCCGCCGGGAAGACGCTCGAGCGCGGCGTTTCTCGAGGAGAAGTAGACGCGACGAACCACCGCGTTCGTGCATACTCTAGGACGATGCGCCTCGATTCACTCGCGTCGTGCGCCGAGCTGACGCCGGAGCATGCCGAAGAAGCGGCGCGCTCGTCGGCATCGCTACGTGTCCTCCTCGCGTGGGCGTCGAAGATCGCGCGCCCGGGAGAAGGCGCACCCAAGGTGCTGATGGTGCTCGCGCGCCTCGTCAGCGCCGAATGGTTCGAGGGTTCTCCGTTCGTCGAGATCCGCGGTGACGACGCGACGACGACGATCTCCATCTTCGCCGACCACGGCATGGGCATCCGCGAGCGCGTCGTGCCTCTCACGCGGCTCGGCGTCGGCTTCGACGAGTTCGCGCGCGCCGTTCGACTCGCGCCGCGCATGGTCGCGCCGTTCCGGGCGACGGAGAAAGGAGAGGCTCTCCTTCTCTGCCCGCCCGATGCGGCCCCGGACGAGCCTGCAGAGACGATCGTCATCGACGAGCAGAGCTTGCACGAGAACGAGCGGACCACGGCGCCGCCTCCGCGGGGCTCTCGCGCGGCCTCGAAGCGGCCGGCGGTCGCGGAGCAGAGCGGAATCCACACGCGACCCACGGTGCGCCGAATGGTCGCGGTGGTCCCGGAGGCGTTCCGGAGCCGCCGCGACGATCGCGAGTAGCGGCCAGCGCTTGGCAGCCACTCGCCAGTCGCCGAACAAAACCCAGCCGAAGCGCCGCGAGCCGCCCTCGATTGACGCCGGACCGCTAGCAATGCTACGCGCGCGGGAGATGGCCCAGACCGCACGCTCCGCCCGCTCCTCTTCCCGTGCTCCCACAAAAGCGCGAACCACTGTCGCCAAGGCCAAGCCTGCGACGAAAGGAAAGGCCACCGTCCTCCGGAACGTGAAGTCGTCGGCATCGACCGCGAAGCCCGCGGCTGAGCAGCGCGCGGCGCGTGCCCAGCCGGCACCGCCCCCGGCGCTGCCGAAGAGCGAGAGCACGCCCCCGCCGGCGCCCCAGCGTCCATCGCAGGTCATCCAGGCGAAGGGCTACGTCCCGCTCGTCAACATCCCGCCGCTCCCGCCGCCGCCGAAGAACCTGAAGCTCAACGTCGGCGACAAGGTCGTGCACCCGTCGCACGGCCTCGGTGAGATCAGCGCGATCGAGCACCGTGAGATCGGCGGCGCCAAGGGCGAGTTCTTCATCATCCGCATCCTCGACAACGGGATGCGCGTGATGGTGCCGCGCACCTCGGCACAGGCGGCCGGTCTCCGCCCGGTCATGAGCTCGAAGGAAGCCGACAAGGTCCTCGAGACGATGAAGGCCCGCGAGGTCGCCGTCGATCTCCAGCCCTGGAGCCGCCGCTTCCGCGCGTACACCGAGATGATCAAGAGCGGCTCGCCGCACGAGGTCGCGAAGGTGCTGCGCGACATGTACCGCCTCAAGTTCGACAAGGAGCTGTCCTTCGGCGAGCGCCGCCTCCTCGATCAGGCCAAGAGCCTTCTTCTCAAGGAGCTCGCGGCGGCCAAGGGCGTGACGGAGGCTGCCCTCCAGGCTCGCGTCGACGACATGTTCCGTAACTGATAAGCTCGACCGCCGATGAGGGGTCGGCCTCGAAGCGCTCCGGCGCCAGCGGAGCAGCGTCTCCTGCTCGGCGCCGGCGTGCTCGCGGCAGTCGTGTGTGCCTCGTCCGCGCACGCCCAGCCGGCGCAGCCCGTGCAACAGCCGCCCGCGCAAGGGCAGCCTGCGCAAGCGCAACCCGCCCAAGCGCAGCCCGCCCAAGAGCCGCCCGCCCAGGCGCAGCCCGCGCAGGTGCAGCCGCCCCAGCAAGAGCCGCCCGCGCAAGAGCCGCCCGCGCAAGAACCGCCCGCGCAAGAACCGCCCGCCGTACGCGCTCCAGCACGGCCAGCAAACGACACGAGCGATCTGCTCGTGCCCACGCCTGCCGAGTGGCGACTGAACTACGAGGAGGCGCGCGCGAAGCTTCTGTCGGGCGAGTTCGCGGACGCCGCCGTGCGATTCGGCGAGCTCGAGGCGACCGCCGTGAATCGCGTCGACCGTGCGCTCGCCCGAGCGCAGCGGACGCTCGCCGACGACTGGACGGCGCGCAACCTCGTGTTCGTCCGGAAGCAGGACCTCGCCGACCCCGCGCTCAGCGCGCGCGCGCTCGACCGCCGGTCCACCGACGAGCTGGTCTCGCTCTACACGAACAGCGTCGTGTACGGCATCGGGACCGCCGTCTGGCTCGGCACGCTCACGGAGCCGCCCACGGCGGCGGCCGCGATCGTCCCAGGACTCGCGCTGACGGCGGCGTCGGTGGGTAGCGTCATCGCCCTCGATTCAGGCCGCGGGTTCCGCTACGGCGTCCCACAGGCGATCGTGAGCGGCATGTGGATCGGCTTCGAGCACGGTCTCGTGTGGACGACCTGGCACAACTCGCGCGACTTCCGGCGAGCAGGCGAAGAGCTCGAGACGAAGCCGCACGCGACGATCCTCTGGAGCCTCTCGACGGTCGGCGCGGTCACCGGCGGCATCCTCGGCCATACGCTCGGGACGACGCCCGGTCGTTCGGCCTGGGTCGGGTCGACCGCCCTCTGGACCGGGGCGATCGCCGGCTTCGGCACTGGCGGCATCGTGAAGAACGGAGACACTGACGCGCTCGCGCTCGGCGGCATCGGCCTTACCCTGGGCACCGGCATCGGACTCCTGTCCGCGAGCGCCGTCTCGCCGTCGATCGGCCGCACGCGCCTCATCGATCTCTCCGGGCTGCTCGGAGGTCTCGGCGCCGCTGCGTTTTATGCCGCTGCCGCTCGAAACGAGAGCAACGGCCAGGCCGCCTCCGGCGTCACCGCGCTCGGAATCACGGGCGGGCTCGCGATCGGCTGGCTCGCGACGTCGGGGATGGCGAAGGACTCGCTTCGAACCGTTGAGCCGGAGGAACAGAGCTCGAACGGCCAATCTTCGCGGGATCCGCACGCACGCGCGCTCGCCTCTGCGCACGCCGGCACGCTCGAGAGCATCGCCGCGCAGACACGTCCGTTGCTGATGCCGCAACCCGCCGGCGCTATCATCGGTGCCGGTGGCACGTTCTGATCGTCTGCGGTCCCGGCTCTTCTCCTCGTTCCTGACGTTGGTCGCCCTGACGTCGCTCGGGTGCGGCGACCTTCCGTCGAAGTCCGACGCGCTCGCCATCGTCGAGCACTCCGTGAAGGAGGACGCCATGTGCACGCTCCCGATCGCGATGCTCTCGCGGCTGAAGATGCAATACGCGACGAAGGCGATCTGCGTCTCGCGCGAAGGGGGTGCACCGATGAACGAAGCATGGGCATGCCTCGAGGCGCTCGTGGCCTCGGGCGCGACCAGCCGGATGCCGGGCGCGTACATGGCCGAGTGGCCGGACGAGGTGAGCGGCGCGAGCTTCGACGCCGTGTCGCCCTACGAGCGCCGCGCACGCGACCTCGTCTTCAAGGGGTGCGTCGAGATGGCGCCCGGGCTTCGCGAGGGCCAGTTCCGCTGCGGCGAAGCGCGTGCAGACAAGGTCGTGCGCGTCACGAAGCAGGACGAGTCCCACGCACTCGTGCGGTACGCGCGCGCCATCACGCTCGAACCGAAGCTCTCCGCGATCGATGCCGCTTGCGGAGCGGTCACTCGCCCCGCGCCCGAGGGGACGCTCACGATCGCGCGCACCCCGGAAAAGAAGTGGGTCGCCTCCGATGCGGTCCCGCCCGAATCGGCCGCAACCCCCTGAGCGCGGGAGAACGACGGCGCTGCCCTCGGCGACGGCGACGTACATGAGCCGGTCGAAGTCGGGGCCGCCGACGCACGAACGCGACATCCGTCTCGAGGTTGAACGGATGCTCGTCCGTGAGGTCAGCGACCCCGACAACGACCTTCTCTCTTGTTCCCCACGGGTCCTCTCCATCCTCACGCGCCCCGTCCGTGGATGGGGCGCGCGTGAGGAGCCGTCCCCCAACGAACCATGCGGCAGCGCAGCGACTCGCCGGCGTAGACCGGCCAAATGCAAAGCAAGAAAGCGTGAAGCACCAGGGATACACACAGTCAGTCACGTCACGTCACGTCGTCGGTCTCTCTCATCACCAACTTCGTGCATCTATTCATGTGCCCGGGGACGTCATAAGGCCAATCGAACCTTCGGATGCTCCGATAAGATTTGCGAATGTCCCTCGCCGCCCACCAGCTCGATGCGTTCCACGCCGTCGCAGAGGCAGGCGGGTTCTCGAAGGCCGCGAAGCGCCTCGGGATCACGCAGCCGGCGCTGTCGCAGCGGATCCAGCAGCTCGAGGCGGAGCTCAAGCGTCGCCTCTTCGTCCGAGGTCCTTCCGGCGTGACCGTGACCGAAGCCGGCGCGCGTCTCCTTCGCTACTGCGAGGTGAAGCGCGCGCTGGAGTCGGAGGTCCTCGACGATCTCGCCGTGGAGCCGGGCGGAGCCACGGTGACGGATCTCTCCGGCACGGTCCGCATCGCGGCGTTCTCGTCGGTGGCGCGCTCGTGTGTGCTGCCATCGATCGCGCCGCTCTTCCGCGAGCACCCGCGCCTCATCATCGACTTCGCAGTCCGCGAGACGAGCGAGCTCGAGTCGATGCTCAGCCAGGGAAGTTACGATCTCGTCATCCTCGACCGTGTCGTGCCCCGGCCAGATGTGGAGCACGTCGCCCTCGGATCAGAGGAGCTCGTCCTCGTCGAGAGCGAGCGCCACCGCACGCGCGACGATGTCTACCTCGACCACGATCCCGAAGACGACACGACGCTCCGCTTCCTCGGGCGCCACGGCGTGAAGTCGCGGTACGTGCGCCGATCGTTCTTCGACGACATCTACGGCGTCCTCGACGCAGCCGCGCTCGGCCTCGGACGCGCGGTCGTGCCCAGACACATGCTCGGCGAACCGCTTCTGCTCGAGTCGCTGCGGATCGTGACCGAGATGCGACCGACGCGCTCGCCGGTCGTGATGCACTGGTTCCGGCAGCCTTCGTACACGCGCGCGCAGGAGGCAGTCCGCGCGGCGCTGACGAACGGGGTGCCGCAGATGCTGGACGGAGGACGCCCGCCGTAGACCGCGTCCTCGTAGCCGGCCGACCTCGAGCAAGGACGACACGCGCGAGCCTTCGTGGTCATGCGGTGATGTGACGTCTCTCCGCGAGCGTCGTTCGTCTTGGGGTAGCCTGAGCGCATGGCCGGGGCGCATCTTCTGGGGATCGACATCGGGACCACCGGCGTCCGTGCGGCGATCTTCGATGCGACCGGCACCCTGCTCGCCGACGCGAGCCTGCCGTGCCTCTTCGAAGCGCCGGAGCCCGGCTGGGCGGAGGTCCGGCCCGATCGCTGGTGGCGCGCCGCGATCGCGGTCCTGGCGGAGCTCGCGCCGCGTGCGCCGCACGGCAATCTCTCCGACGTCAGCGCGATCTGCGTCGTCGGGCAGGCACCGACCGTCGTCCTCGTCGACGACGCGGGCGCCGCTCTCGGTGCGGCGATGCTCTGGCTCGACACGCGCGCCGATCAAGAAGCGCACGAGCTCGACGTCCATGCCTACTATCTCGGCCCCAAGCTGCTCTGGCTATCGCGGCATGGCGCATCGCTGCGCGCGCCCGACAGCGCCCGCAGTCGCGCCGACGCAGCCTGGCGGCTGCCCGATCCCGACGTCCTCGGACGAGCGCGCTGGATCCTCCAGTCCCATGCGTTCGTCGCCCATCGCCTCACGGGCGTGGCCGCGATCGATCCCTCGACCGCCGCGCTATGCCTCCCCTTCTTCGACCTCGCGGACAAGAGCTGGATCCCGTGGGCATGCGAGTCGGTCGGCGTTCGCCCCGAGCAGCTCCCGCCCGTGCGCGCCTCACACGAGGTGATCGGCGAGGTCACGAAGGCCGCCGCTGCGTCGATCGGCCACGGCCTTCGCGCGGGAGTGCCGGTCGTGGCGGGTGGCGGCGACTTCGCGGCGGCGACGCTCGGCGCAGGTGTCGTCGACGAGGGTGAAGCCTGCCTGATGCTCGGCACCGCGGGAAATCTGCTCGTCCCGCGCCGGACGCCCGGCACCGATCGGCGCCTCATCAACGCCCATCACGTCGGCGCGAACGCGTGGCTGTCGCTCGGCGGCACGCTCTCGGGCGGCGCGCAGGAGTGGCTCCGTCATGCGCTCACGCGCTCGACGCTGGAGGACTCCACGGTCCGCACCGCTCTGCCGCCGTTCGACGTCCTCGACGCCGAGGCGGAGCTGGTGCCGAGCGGGAGCGAGGGCCTGCTCTTTCTGCCTTACCTCCAGGGCGAGCGGACGCCGATCTGGGACACCGAGGCGCGCGGCTCGTACATCGGGCTCTCGCTCCGTCACGGGCGAGGGCATCTCTGGCGCGCGCTGCTCGAGGGCATCGCGCTCGGCTTCGTCGACTGCCAGGAGGTCGTCGCGGAGGACGGCGTCCGCATCCGCGACGTCGTGGCCGCGAACGGCGGCGGCAAGAGCGCGCTCTTCCGCCAGATCCTCTGCGACGCGCTCGGCGTTCCGCTCACGTACACGCCGGAGTCGGGGGGCACCGTCGCGGGGGCGGCGTTCCTCGCGGGCCTCGGCATCGGAGCGCTCCGATCGGCCAACGACGCGCGCACGTGGCGCGGCTCCTCGGTGCGCCACGATCCGGACCTGCGCGCCCACGCCCGCTACCGCGAGCTCCTCGCGCTGCGCCGCCAGGCCTACGCCGGCCTGAAGCCGGTGTTCAAAGGCCTGGCGCAGCACCGCTGACACCACCCGGCACGTTCCGGGCCGAACCGCTACGCCGCCGCGGCCGCGCCATTTGGGCAGTGGTCCTCGGTGTTTGCACGGCTCGCGAGAAAACGCACGCTCGCCCAGACTTTTCCCGCAACACCTCGGGGCAGTGGCCGAACGGTCTGCACGCGGCGATGAGAGCCGCAGGGAGAGGCGACCGATGAGCCACGACAAGCTTTCCGAGATCCAGGCCGAGCTCGAACGGCAGAACGAACAGCTGGCGGAGTTCGAGGGGGTCATGAGGCGACTCGATGGCATCGACGTACCGGCCGCGTTCCTCATGGAGTTCGACGAGGCATGCGAGGTGCGCACGGCGCTGCCGGCGGAAGCCGCGACCATCATCTTCCCGGCAGGCATTCGGGCCTGACCGGACCGCAAGAAAACGCACCGAGGAGGAACACGACGATGATCAACGGAACGAACGGTATCGGGGCAACGAATGGCATCAACTACACCGGCGCGCTGACGCCCGACGCGCTGATGATGTACTGCGCAACGCGCCTGCGCAGTCTCGACGACCAGATGAGCGAGCAGTTTGCGAAGCAGCACGCGCATCGAGCAAGCACTTCTGCGGTCAACAACTTGCAGCAGCGAATTCACCAACTCTCGGTCGGCAAGGAACATCACGCCTTGGATGCAAACTGTGACCGCGTCGCGGACCAGGCGATCAAAGCAGAAGTCGAGCAGATGTTTCAGGAGGCACTGAACACGCTCCCTGCAGGCCCGCAGAAGGACGCCCTCGAGAAGGAATTTGCGGAGTGGAACAAAACAATGGGCGACAAAATGCTGGGAAAGGATGAGGCCACGAACATGGCTCAGCGCCTCGGGACCATCTCGAAGGATCTGAGCTCGTCTGCCGAGCTCGACATGATCCAGCTCCAGTCACTCATGTCCCAGCGCCAGACAGCGATCCAGCTGTGCACGAACCTCGTGTCCGCACTTGGCGAATCGGCGAAGACGATCGCTCAAAAGATCGGAGCTTGACATGAGCCTCACCGAAGACCGAGCCATCGAGACCCTGTATGGCCTCGGGCACTGGCTCCTCGAGCAGCATCGCCCCGCCGACGCGGAGCACGTCTTCAGAACCCTGCTGATGAGTGCTCCCCACGACGAACGCTCCTGGCTCGGTCTCGGCATGTGCCACGAGCAGAGGGGCGAAACCGCGACCGCCGGCAGGCTGTATTCCCTTGCTGAGTCGGCGGTCCCGCAATCCTTTCGGTGCCCGCTCGCCCGCGCGCGCGTGATGAGGCTCCAGAATACGCCGGAGCTCGCGCAACAATCCTACGAGATGGCCGAAGAACGTGCACTGGCCATCGACGAAGGCGAGATCGCGGCTGCGATCTCCGCAGAGAGGTGCTCGCTATGACGATGACGATTCCTTCCACCCCGTCGGTCGCGGTTGCGGGGTCAACTGAGGGCCACCACGGATCGACGTCACCTTCCATCGTCCCCACGCTCCCCGGCCCCTCGGAGCTGGTGGACAGCACCCAGGACACGCTCGCGCAGCTCTACGCCTGCCTCGTTGCCTTCCAGAAAGAGCAGACCGTCACGGCTCAGAGCGATGTGAAGACGAACGACGCAGCACGGAAGAACGCCGAACGTCAGCGCGAGGCGGAGCTCGCCAAAGCAAAGCGAGAAGCGGAGAAGGGCGGCTTGTTCAAGTGGATCTCCGACGACATCGGGTTGCTCGGTGTCGTGGGCCTCGCGACCTTCAACTACGGCCTCGTCGCGGCCGACCTCGCGCTCCACAAGACGGAGCTCGTCGACAACCTGAAGCTCGATCTCGTCGACGCCGCCGTCTTCGCCTACGGCCGGCCGGAGATCATGGTCGCGGATGTCCTCCTTCGAAAGCTGGACATCGCCCCCGACGAGGTGAAACAGAAGCTCGACGAGCTGGGCCTCGGTGAGTCCGTCCCAGGCATCTCGGATGAAGATGTGAAGCCCGCGGTCGACAAAGTGCTTGCGGCAAACCTCATGATCGCGAGCTCCGTCGCATCGGTGCTGACCGCGGGCTCCACGACAGCGCTGGTCGTGGCATGCATTGGGATTGCGCTCTCCACGGCCGGGACCGCGACTCAGTGGGCCGGCGGCCCCGAGGAGCTTGCGTTCGGTCTCCAGCTCGCGGGCGCTGGCTGCTCGATCGCGTCGGCATTCATGGGTGGTGGCGCCGCAACAGCGGCCTCCAAGGCTGGAACGACTGCAAAGACGGGAGGAGCTGCAGCGGCCAGCACCTCGAAGACAGCACAGATGGGTGCGCGGGCTGTAGCTGCGAAGACGGCTGCCAAGATTGTCAACGGAACCAGCGCAGCCCTCAACGGAGTCGATACGCTCGTGCGCTCAGTGCATGAAAAGGCGGGTGACGACGCGAACGAGCGTGCCACCGCGGCTCGTCACGCGTTGGCGCGTCTCGAGCGCCTTCTCGACGACATCATCGACGGCCTCCGCGAATCGCAGGAGTCGTTCAAGCGCACGACCTCGATCGTGCAGTCCACCCTCCAGACCCACAACCAGACGCTCGTACTCGCCGCCTCGGCGTTGAAGGGATGACCATGGTCTCGCTCCTCGCCCCGTTCAACGTGACAAACACCGGCATTCATGACCTCAACTCCACAGGCCCCACCGAGGCGCCGGAGGCGCCCGCAGCGGTGCCAGCGCTTCCTGCACCGGCCGATTCGCTGGAGCTCCTCGCAAGCAGCGAGGACGTGGGAGCTGCAATTGCCGCGCTCGTCATGCAGAGCCAGAAAGAGCTGAGGAAGAGTGCTCGATTGGGTCGGGATGCGGCCTACACTGCGCTGGAAGCCGCCCAGCGCGAGGAGCTCGCTCACATGCGCGAAGCCGCGAACGACCGCTTCAAAGGAAGCCTGCTGCAGGGCGGCTTCCAGCTGGCATCTGCAGGTGCGTCGTTCGTTGGCGCCGCGCATTCGGCGAAAGCCGAGGCCGCTCAGAACAAGATCAACGCTGCGCCGACGCAAGCGAGTGCGCAGACGATCTCGGGCCAGGAAGTGCTGGCGGACAAGGCCGCGACGTGGAACGGGCGCGCCAAAGGATTCGAAGCTGCTGCGACGCTGGCACCAGCAATCGCGAACTTCTCCAAAGACCGAGAGGAAGAAGCCGCGAAGGCGGCTGCCAACCGTGCCGACAAGATGAAGCGGGTTGCCGAAGACCACTCGGACGACGTCAAGGATGCCGACGACTCGCTCAAAAAGTGCTTCGAGTTCCTCAGGGACTGGCTGTCCGCGAAGGACGCAGCACGGTCCGCCGCGCTTCACCGCGCCTGACGAGGAGCACCAGCAGCGGATCAGCTCGTCTGATCCGCTGCCAACGCTCGGCCACGAAGGTATGCTGCGCGTCGTGAAGCTCTATACGAAGACGGGTGACGACGGGACGACGGGGCTCTTTGGCGGCGCGCGCGTGAAGAAGGCGTCGGCGCGGGTCGAGGCGTACGGGACGGTGGACGAGACGAATGCGGCCATCGGCGTCGCGCGGGCGACGAAGCTCGAGCCGTTCACCGACGGCGTCCTCGCGCAGGTTCAGGTCGACCTCTTCACGCTCGGCGCCGAGCTCGCGTGTGTGCCCGGCAAGGAGTCGAAGATGTCGATGAGGCTCCTCGACACCGCGGATGCCGAGCGCCTCGAGAAGGCGGTCGACGCCGCCGAGGAGGGGCTCCCGCCCCTCAAGAGCTTCGTCCTCCCCGGCGGGAGCCCGCAGGCGGCCGCCCTCCACCTCGCTCGCACGGTGTGCCGACGCGCCGAGCGAGGCGTGCTTGCGCTCGACGACTCACCCGCCCGAAGCGAGATCGTGATCTACCTGAACCGCTTGAGCGATCTCCTCTTCGTCCTCGCACGCAAGGCGAACGCCGCGGCAGGCGTCGAAGACGTCCCCTGGGCCCCGCGCGGCGCATAGGGCGCAGAGAGAGAGCCGGTCGCCGGCGCCCGTTCGAGCTCACCCGCGGCCCTGCGCCTGACGTGGAACGCTCGATGCAGACAAGACGTCGCACACCTCGAAGGAGGACGGGAAC
>Ga0233377_1001057_pt1 | contig 10984 bp, 12 predicted proteins | sample ElkDunMinimDraft_6_FD_191540 | JGI IMG/M metagenome (GOLD analysis project Ga0233377, IMG submission 191540) | Fecal eukaryotic communites from dung pellets of Tule Elk in California, USA - Elk Dung E36 | ecosystem: Host-associated > Mammals > Digestive system > Large intestine > Fecal | place...
CGTGATGCCGACCGACCTCGACGTCTATAAGCCCGAACGTTGGCGCGACGACGCGCTATTCGCGCCGGAAGTGAAAGCTGCCTACCTCCGGTTGCTCGATCAGGGCGGGACCGATGCCTTGCGCCATCTGCACCCCGGCGAGACGATCTACACGTTCTGGGACTATTTTCGGAACGCCTACGCGCGCGGCGCCGGCCTTCGGATCGATCACCTGCTGCTGAGCCCGCCGCTTGCCGGCCGCCTCGCCGCGGCCGAGGTGGATGCACACGTGCGCGGGTGGGAAAAGACCAGCGATCACGCGCCGGTGTGGATCGCGCTCGACGACAAGCCCAAGCGCCGTCGCCGCACGGCCGCCGCCGCCCAGGAGCAGACATGACCTTGCCTGAGACCTTCCTCCTGACCGAGAATGACTGGGTCCCCAACAACCCGTCTTCTCCCATTCTGGTCTACCGCGACCTGGCAAGCGGCGACCGCGAGGACCTGGCGCGACACGTCGAAACGCGCTTTGCCCACCATGGCTGGCCGCCGCAGTGGCGCGACACGATCTACGACTATCATCACTATCATTCGACGGCGCACGAAGCGCTCGGCATCGCCGCCGGGACCACCACGCTCACGCTCGGCGGCCCTGGCGGGCGCGTGGTGGCTGTTGCCGCCGGCGACGTGCTTGTGCTGCCGGTCGGGACCGGTCATTGCCGCACCGCGGCCAGCGCCGATTTTCTCGTCGTCGGCGCCTACCCCGAGGGCCAGGACTGGGACATTTGCCGCGAAGCACCGTCGCCCGAAGCGCGCGAGCGCATCGCAACCTTCCCCGCTCCCGCGTGCGATCCGGTCACCGGGGCATCGCTCACCGATAGGTGGCCAGCGATCGCCGAACCAGATCCTAGTCGAGGCCGAGCTTCTCCTTGAGCGCGTCGATCCTTTTCGAGGCGTCCGCCTTGCTGAGGTCGGCCGGCGGCAGCTCGACGCCGGCTTCCTCGCAGAGGGTGGCGAGGTAGGACGCCTGGGCTCCGGTGATGGGATCGTCACCCGACACCCAGTTCTCGGGATCCTTCTCGGTATTGGAGCCCGGGCGCTCTTCGAATTTGGGATTGTGTAGCTGTTCGCGCATGGTCGCCTCTTGTTCACTGTTCGTTCTTGTAACGATGGAACCGCAGGTTTGGTTCCGGCCCGAACGTTCCGGCCCGCGGCGCCGCGATCCTTGCGCGAACGACACGGACTAGAGGAACACTGGAACCAAGCGTTCGTGCAGCTTTCTCCAAACAGGCGAAGCGATCTGTTTGAACCGGCGGAGCGATAGATGACCAGGGATGACGACAGCGATCTCGCTCGAACACCAAAGGCCAAGCTGCCCGTTCCCGATGACGTGCAGGACGCCATTCGCACGCTGATCCGCTGGTCGGGTGATGACCCGGATCGCGAAGGACTGCTCGATATGCCAGCGCGCGTCGGCCGGGCCTGGAAGGAATATTGCCAGGGTTACCGGGAAGACCCCGCGATCCACCTCTCCCGGGTATTTCATGAGGTCGGCGGCTACAACGAGATCGTCTTGCTCAAGGATATCCCGTTTCAGTCGCACTGCGAGCATCACATGGCGCCGATCATCGGCAAGGCTTCGATCGCCTACCTGCCGCGCGACCATCTCGTCGGCATTTCCAAAGCTGGCGCGGGTGCTCAACGGGTTCGCCCAGCGCTTGCAGATCCAGGAACGCCTGACCGCCGAAGTCGCGCAATGCATCTGGGACGGTCTCAAGCCCCAGGCCGTGGCCGTCGTCATCGAAGCGCAGCACGGCTGCATGACCGGGCGCGGCGTGCGCACCCCCGGCGTCGGCATGATCACCAGCCGATTGCTCGGCGTGTTCCTCGAAGACTCGAGCAGCCGCAAAGAGGTACTGAGCCTGATGGGCTATTGAGCGGGCCTCGGCCTACTACCATCGGCTTCGAACGAAATGAAGGTGCGCCTTGCATGAGCTTAAGGATCAGCGCGAGCCGCCCAGGATCGAACCCAGTATTCCGCCAAGCCCGCCGCCCGCTCCGCCAACACCGGCGTTGCTCGGCGCTCCGCCGGCCAGGCTGCCGAGCACCGAGGTGAGGATGCTGCCCAGGCCCCCCTGCTGGCCGCCGGCGCGCTTCGACAGGTAGCCGGCCACCAGCATCGCGAGGATCGGAAGCATCTGCTTGAGCAGCGCCGGATCGATGCCGCTGCCCTGCGAGGCATGGCTGGCGACGTCGCGGCTGACGTCCTTGGACCCGAATATGTTGCCAAGAATCTGATTGCCCTTGTCGATGTCGGTTGGCTGGGGGCCGATGACATTGTCGGCAAGCTGATCGCCGCCCAGCGAATCCAGTTGGGCTTCAAGTTCGCCGGCATCGTTTGCCTGCAGGCCTCCGGCCTTGTCACCGAGACCCCCCAAAATTGCCGGAAGCAGCGCTTCGGCGCCGCGCTGAGCCTGATCGCGCGGTATGCCGAGTTGGCCGGCGGCCCCCTCAGCGACAGAGCAACGCTCCAGACCAATCCCGACGAGCCGCCCGCCGCGCACCTCTATGATGACTGATAGAGCGCTCGAGCGCTGTGGACCCAGGCCCGGCCTTGCGCTTGGGTCGGCTGGCCAGGACGAATGACGATAAAATCCGGGCAGGCGGCGATGCCTGCCGGCCATGCTCAGTTCGAAACCTCGGTTTCCGCGTCCTCTTCGACCTCTTGGATGGCGACTAGCGAGCCGCTTCTTGGCTGCGGCGGGCCCAGCCATACCGAGGCCGTGAATGTCTCGCCGTCCTGAATGAAGCCGACCTGGACGATCGGATAGTCGGCGGTCTCGAGCTCGGTGAAGCGCAGGATTTGCCCCTCGCTAGGCATCGCCTCGAAGGCGAATTCGCCGAAGGCAAAGGGCTCCAGGGCTTCATCGGTCGGCAGGAAAACGCGGACTTTCATGGCGTGTCTTTCGAATTGGAGCGTGACGCTGCGACTGGTCACCGCCCGGGCGGCAGGCCTGAGCGGTGACGGTCGTTCGGCTTGCCGGTCACGGCGACGAAGACGATGGCCAGGCCCATGATCGCCACGTCGAGCACGCGCGAGCGTTGCTTGGGCGCGTCTTGTCGCGGCTGGTCGTCCTCGCCGAAATCCACCGGTCCATCGGCGACATCGTCGGCCATGGCGGCGCCCCGCGAGCCGGCCGGCCGCGCCGGGCCTTCGGTCGTGTCCTGCGCGGTCTCGCGTTCGAGTTCGGAATTGAGTTCGGCGCCGAACACCAGGATATAGCTCGAAAGATAGAGCCAGGTCAGCAAGACGACGACCGCGCCAAGCGAACCGTAGGTGGCGTTGTAGTTGCCGAAATTGGCGACGTAGAGCCCGAAGCCCAGCGTCAGACAAAGCCAGAGGACGGAAACGAGCAGGGAACCGGGGCTGATCCACACCCATCGCGCTTTGCGCCGCGAGGGCGCGTAGCGGTAGAGCGTGGCCGCGCCGGCAGCGCCCGCCAGCAGCAGCGCGGCATAGGCGAGTATCCGGCCGGAGGTGAGCGCGGCGTCGGGCAGACGGGGAAACAGCGCCTCGACCCGGGCCAGGAGCGCAATGGCGAAGGCGGCTAGCAGTGCGGAAAGCACGGCGCACCCGGTGATCACCAGGGCGAGGAGATTGACCCAGAAGAAGCCGCGCTTCTCCTTTTCCTCGTAAGCGATGTTGAGCGCGGTGATGATCGCGCCCGCGCCGTTGCGCGCACCGAACAAGGCGAGCCCCAGCGCCAGCAGAAGACCGAGCCCCTTCTTGCCGTCCGAGGTCTCGACCACGTTGAGCAGTTGCTCGCCGATCAGCTTGGCGGCATCGGCGGGCATGACCCGCATCAAGGTCCGCATGGTTTCGACGACGGTCGCGGGTTCGGCGACGAGACCGTAGCTGAGGACGAGCGCGCCCAGGAGCGGCACCATCGCGAGAAAACCGTAGAAGGCGACCCCGGCGGCGACGAGGCCGACGTTATCGTCCGAGGTTTCCTTGAAAGCGCGCCAGACGACGGCCTTCCAGGCGGCGAAAGGCATGTGCCAGGGGCTGGTCGCGGACCGCGCCTGCCGGGCATCCGATGACGACAAGCGGGGAGCAGGAGGCGGCGGGGCGGCGTTGGTCACGGACGATCGCTCCCATTGCAAACGTGCCAGTTCACACAACGAGACCAAAGGGTTGGCGTTCCCGCCGCCATGGAATGTCCAGCCGGGACCCGCGCCGGGCACCCCAGCGGAGGCGCGATCGGGCACGGGCGGATGGCACTGGATTGCGGCCGGCCCCGTTCCTATCTCGAAGCCTCGTACATCACCGGGAACACGCGCATGGCCAATGGCTGGGCGCCGGACGGCGCCGTTCAGGGTCAGATCGAAGACAGCATCAAGGATGCCCTCGACAGTGCGCGGGCGCGCATGCCCAGCGGCGAGGGGCTGGAGGATTGCGAGGATTGCGGCGAGGCCATTCCCGCGGCCCGGCGCGAAGCCCTGCCCGGCGCTCGCACCTGCGTTCCCTGCCAGGCAGCGCGCGACAAGCGGCCGAGATTCTCCGGAATCAACCGCCGCGGCAGCAAGGACAGCCAGCTTCGCTAACCCCGCTCGGCGAGCGCATGGCGACAGCGATGTTCTGGTTTCTCGGAATTCCCGAAGACAAGGCGGCCAAGACTCCCGGCTTGCCAGGGCGCCGTTCGCGCAACCACCATGACGGCACTCACAGGTCGGGTAGCACCTGGTCCGCCCGGCCCCAGTGCGCGAGATCCTTCGACGCCGCGCGCCGGACCATTTCCGCGCCGTCGCCGATGTGCCAGCGGGCGGGACTGTCGAGATCGCGAAGCTCCTCCCAGGTGATCGGCACGGCGATGGGCGCATATTCGCGCGATCGCACGCTGTAAGGCATCACCGCGGTCGCGCCGCGCTGGTTGCGCAGATAGTCGATGAAGATCCGCCCGGTCCGCTTGGCCTTGGCCAGCGCGGCGGTGAAGCGAACGGGCTCGGCCTGCGCCAGGGCCAGCGCAAAGCGGTGCGCGAAGTCCTTCACCTGCGGCCATTCGGCCGCGGGCGTCAGCGGCGCGATGACATGGACGCCCTTGCCGCCGGTCACCATCGGGAACGTGACCAGCCCCATTTGCGCCAGCACGTCCTGCACGTGAAACGCCGCCGAAACGACATCGGCAAATTCGAGGCCCACATCCGGATCGAGATCGAAGACGAGCCGATCGGCTTTCTCGACGTCCTCGATCCGCGCGCCCCAGCCGTGAAATTCGATCGTGCCCATCTGCACGCAGGTCAGGACCCCGGCGGAGGTGTCGACGAACAGGTAGGGCTCGTCGTGGCCATCCTTTTCGCGGATCGCGACGTGCTTGACGTCGTCGCCGAAGCTGCCGGCGTCGTGCTTCTGGAAGAAGCATTTCTTGGCCCGGCCCTGCGGACAGCGAACGAGGCTGATCGGCCGGCTGCCGGCCCACGCGAGCATGATCGGTGCCACGGTCTCGTAATAGTCGGCAAGCTGACCCTTGGTCAGCTTGCCTTCGGGAAAGATTACACGGTCAGGGTTGCTGATCTTGACCCCGCTGGTCGCTTGGTGCGCCGCAACGGGCGCGACCGGCTGCTCCTTCTCGAGCACGACGGATTCGGGTTTCTTGTCCTCGCGCAGGCCGAGGTAGCTTGGATGACGCAGCACGCCCTCGTCGGTGAACTCGATATAGGCGATCTCGGCAACGAGCTTGGGTTTCAACCAATGCGCGCCGCGCACGGCGGCGCGCGGTGCCTTCACTGTCGCCTCCTTCTGTTCGAGCGGCGCCATGATCTCCATGAGCCGCTCGATCTCGTCGCCGGTGAAGCCGGTGCCGACTTTGCCGGCGTAGCGCAGCTTGCCGTCCTCGTTGATGCCGAGCAGTAGCGAGCGGAACCCGCGCTGCTTGTCCGACGGCGTCCAGCCGATGACGACGAATTCCTGGCGGCGGATGCATTTGGTCTTGACCCAAGCGCTGCCGCGCGAGCCCGAATACTTGGCATCGACGCGCTTCGAGATGACGCCTTCGAGCCCGGCGCCGCAGAAGCTCTCGAACAGCTGCTCGCCCTGGCCGAGGATATGGTCCGAATAGCGCAGGTGCCCGGTCACCCCGTCGAGCAGCCCGGCAAGCAGCGCCTTGCGCTCGAGCAACGGGCGATTGGTGAGATCCTCGCCGTTCAGTTCGAGTAGATCGAAGGCGAAATAGTCGATTTGGCCGGGATCGCCCTTGAGCGCCGCCTGCAGCGCCTGGAAGCTGGTGCGCCCGTCGGGCAAGGTCACCACGGCCTCGCCGTCGATCAGCGCGCCATCGACCGGGAGTTCGATCGCCTCGGCGATGAGCCCGGCGAAGCGGTCGGACCAGTCGAGGCCCGAGCGGGTATAGGCCCGCCCTTCCCCGCCGCCGATCGCGAGCAGCGTCCGGTAACCATCGTATTTGAGCTCGTGGAGCCAGCGGTCACCGGCCGGAACGTGATCGACGAGTGTCGCGAGCTGGACCGGCTGGAAGGGTGGCAACGCGCCCGACCCCTTGCGCGACTTCTTCGGTTTGCCTGTCGTCTTCGTGTTTGGTGGCGTTTTCGCTCCGGCGGGCGCTTTCGGGTTAGCGGAAACCTTCGCGCCGGCCGACTTGGCAGCAGCGCGGCGCTTGGGAGCGGCGACGCCGGCCGCGATCTCGTCCATCGTGCGGCCGCTGTCGATGCTGGTCAGGTGGATGCCGACGAGGTCATCCGAGCCGCCGACGAATTCGTCGCTGACCTTGCGCAGGATCCAGTTCTCGCCCTTCTCCTTGCCGCGCGGCTTGAGCCGAAACAGGATCCACTCGCCCTGCATGCGCCGGCCATGCAGGATGAAATGCAAATGGCCCTCGGGCAGAGTCTCGCGCGGGTCCTTGCCGGGGATCGATTCCCAGGTGCCGTTGTCCCACAGCATGACGGTGCCGCCGCCGTACTGCCCCTTGGGAATCGTCCCTTCGAACCGGGCATAGTCGAGCGGATGGTCCTCGGTCCTGACCGCGAGGCGCTTGTCGTCGGGGTTGTTGCTCGGCCCGCGCGTCACGGCCCAGCTAACGAGCACTCCGCCCAGCTCGAGCCGGAAATCGTAGTGAAGACGGGTGGCCGCGTGCTTCTGGACGACGAAGCCATTGCCGGCGGTGGGCGCGGTCGCGCCCGCCGGCTCGGCGGTCTGCTTGAAATCGCGCTTCGCGCGGTAGCGCGCGAGCGCCGCCTCGGCCTGGTTTGCGTCTGACTGCTTCGTCCTGCTCGCTACACGTGATGCCATGCCGCTGTTCCCGGTTGCTCAATAGGAAATCCCCGGCAGGGCGGACTCGTTCCCGCAGGTCTTCGTGGCCTCAGCCGGCGATCTTGCGGGCAAAGCGATAGCTCGTCTGGTCGAACTTCGCGGCGCGGAAGAAATTGTGCGAATTCTTGATTTCGATATCGCTCATCGCCTCGATCAGCGCGCAGCCTTTCTTGGCGAGCGCGGCCTCGGCCTCGGCCAGGAGCTGCGTGCCGATGCCCTGGCGGCGGTAATCCTCGTCGACGATGAGCACGGTAATCCGGCCAACCGGCCCGCGCTGGAGCGTCGGAACGACGGACCAGCCGATGCAGCCAACCATAGGCCCGAGCTCGGCGACTTTGACCCCGCCGCCCGCCTTGCGCAGCGCCGCAAAATTGCGCGCCACCGTGTCTTTACTGACGGCGGTTCCGCTGAGCTGACCCAGAAGCTTGGCGATCGCGCCGGCGTCGGCGGGTTTCGCGGAGCGAAGTACGAGGGTTGGGGCGACCTCGACCGGCTCCGGCTTCTCCCGCAGCTTTGACGCCGCTTGGTCCGGATCGGCCTTGCCGCGCGATGCGGTCTCGCGGTCGCCTGCGGCAGCGGAGGATTTGGACCGCTTGGCAGCGCCACCAGCGTCTGCCTGGCCCCGCGCGCCGCGCCGCAGTAGGGCTTTTTCAGCGGCCGCTTCGCCGCGCTTGCCCTCGCCGCGAGATGCCGGCCGATCAGGCGTGATCTTCGCCGATTGCTGCCACGTGCTCGCCGCGCCGGCGCGCAGATACTGCTCGATGTCCGCGGCGCTCGCGGTCAGGCCATCCTCGCCGACCCCGAGCAAGGGTTTGCCTTTCTCGTCGGTCAGGCCGAACTTGCCGAAATCCCCGGTGCCGGGCTTGCGGCGGCGTGAGCGCACCAGCTTCAGCCCGCGATGCTGGGCCATCTCGCGCAAGCTCTCCGCCGTCTCGTCCGCCATTGCGCAAAAATCCAGTTCGTTCAGACCAATACAAGCCGTTCTGACCATGCGGACTCGCTTGAGCGCAATCCGGATTCGGCTCGCCGCACGGTAGGGAACGCGCGAGTCGCGGACGCGCTGCATGGGCATGCGGGCCTGCCGGTTCAAACAGTCCTCGATGATCGAACGCGTCGCCTACGATGACGACGCGCAGAGCCTGTGCGTATCTTTCCGCCAGACCGGCAAGTACGTCTACTACGACGTCCCGGCGGCCATGTTCGAGGCGCTGTGCAAGGCGGCCTCGGTCGGGACTTTCTTCAACACGCAGATCAAGGGCCGCTTCCAATGCCGGCGCGATCCCAAGCGCAAGCGCTACGGACCCAACGCGTAGATACACGCGGCACCGTGGCGCACGGAGAGGTAGCCGCTAGGTCTCGGCAAGCACGCGGTAGACCGCCATCAGATGACGCGAAGCGGCGGCGCGGGCGCGCGGCGAGCGCACCGTCTCCTCGTTGGTCTCGTGAAGCATGGTGAGCATCGCCAGCACCTCCTCGCGCGGCGTGCCCGTCTCGCGCAATTGCATGCCGATCATGGTCAGGAGGTTGCTCCACAGCGTGATCGCGCCTTCGGCATAGGCGGCATCGTCATCGTCCGCCAATCGGCCGATGGGATCGCTATCGTTCATGCCCGCTTGCGCGCCGCCGTCTTGGCCGGCGCTTTCGCGGCGGCCTTCTTGGCGGGGGCCTTGGCCGCGGTCTTGTCGGCCGTCTTGTTCGGCGACTTCTTCGCGCCCGCATCGCTCTTGCCGAGCGAGTTCTTGAGCGCCGCCATCAGGTCGACGACGTTGCTGCCGCGCGGATCCTTGCCGGCGCCGCTTTCCTCGCTATCGATATTGAGCGTCTTGCCCTTCTTCTTACGCTCGATGAGCTCCTTGAGCGCGTCGACGTAGCGGTCGTGGAATTCGCTGGCATCGAACTTGCCGGTCTTCTTGTCGATCAGGGTGGTGGCGAGGTCGAGCAGCTCCTCGTCGGGATCGGCATCGCCGATGTCGCGGAAGTAGCTGGCCGCCTTGTGGACCTCGTCGGCATAGCGCAGCGTCTCCATCACCATGCCGCGGCCGCAGGCCTTGATGCTGACGACATATTCGCGGCCGCGCATCGCGAGCTGGCCGAGGCCGATCTTGCGGCTACGGCGCAGCGCTTCGCGCAGCACGATGAAGGCCTCTTCGGCGAGATCGTCGGCAGGGACGACATAGTAGGGCTTTTCGAAGTAGATCATGTCGATGTCCTGGGCATCGACGAACTGGGTCAGCTCGAGGGTCTTCTTGCTCTCGAGCTTGACCCCTTCGATCTCCTTCTCGTCGAGCAGGACATATTCGCCCTTCGAATATTCGAAGCCTTTGACGATCTCGTCGACGTCGATCGGGCCGATGCCGGGCACGACCTTCTCGTACTTGATGCGCTTGCCCGATGGCTCGTGGATCTGGTTGAACGCGATCGTGGCGCCGCTCTTGGTCGCCGAATAGACTTCGACGGGGATTGATACGAGAGCCAGTCGGATCTGGCCTTTCCAATAGGGGCGTGCGGCCATGAGCGTCTCCTTCGTAACTCGCATAATCCGCAGGCCGCCCCAGCGTTCCCTGGTGGTGCGCGCCCGGCATCGTGGCGCGGACAGATCGGCGCTCAGGCCATCAGACCGGGACCCAATCGCCGCGCCGACGATTTCGCAAGAGCGCGCGCAGCCCAGCGCGCGGCTGCCATTCGAGAGGTCTTTCCATGAGCAAGGTGCACCGGCTGGCCAGGACCGCGCCGATGGAGGCGAAGCTGGTGAGCGAATTGCCGGCGGGCGGCGATTGGCAGTTCGAGCCCAAGTGGGACGGCTTCCGGGCGATCGCCTCGCGAACCGGTGATGTCGTCGAGCTCCTATCGAAGTCGGGCAAGTCGCTGGCGCGCTTCTTCCCCGAGATCGCCGCGCTGCTCGCCGATACGACGGCCAAGGATTTCGTCATCGACGGGGAACTCATTCTCACGATCGATGGCGTGCTCTCATTCGAAGCGCTGCAGGCAAGGCTGCATCCGGCCGGGAGCCGGATCCGCAAGCTCGCCCGGGAAACGCCCGCCGAGCTGATGCTGTTCGATTGCCTGTCGCTCGGCGGCAAGGACCTGATCGGCGCGCCGCTGGCGGAGCGCCGCCTGGCGATCGAGCAATTCGTCGACGGCGAGCAAAGCACCAGGCTGCTGCTGTCGCCGGCGACGCGCGAGGCGAAGCAGGCCGAAGCCTGGCTTGCCGGCAGCGGCGGCGCGCTCGACGGCGTCATCGCCAAGCCGCTGCGCGAGCCCTACCGGCCGGGCGAGCGCGCCATGCTCAAGGTCAAGCAGCGCCGAACCGCCGACTGCGTGGTCGGCGGCTTCCGGCGCGCGAAGAACGGTCCGGAGGTCGCGTCCTTGCTGCTCGGGCTCTACGACGCCGACGACAAGCTCAACTACGTCGGGTTCACCTCGGCTTTTGCGGGCGAGGACAAGAATGCCCTCACCGCCAAGCTCGAACAGTACATCGCCGAGCCCGGGTTCACCGGCAATGCGCCCGGCGGTCCCAGCCGCTGGAACAACGGCGAGCGAAACGAGTGGTATCCGCTGCAACCCAAGCTGATCGTCGAAGTGAACTTCGACCAAGTCACCGGCGGGCGGTTCCGCCATGGCACCAAGCTGTTGCGGTGGCGGCCCGACAAGGCGCCGCACCAGTGCCGCATGGAACAGCTCGACCAT
>Ga0233377_1001058_pt1 | contig 10947 bp, 7 predicted proteins | sample ElkDunMinimDraft_6_FD_191540 | JGI IMG/M metagenome (GOLD analysis project Ga0233377, IMG submission 191540) | Fecal eukaryotic communites from dung pellets of Tule Elk in California, USA - Elk Dung E36 | ecosystem: Host-associated > Mammals > Digestive system > Large intestine > Fecal | place...
CTGGAGGACGCGTCGAAGGCGGTGCTGCTCGATCGAACGCTGGTCTTCGCGCACGTCGTCACCGCCATGGCGAGCGCACGGCTCGTCGATGCAGATCGCGTCGTCCGCGCCTGCCGGGTCGCCGGAAAGGCGCTCGCCGCGCTCGAGGCGAGCGCCGAGGTCCCCCTCGCCGGCGGCGCGACCGCAGGAGAGCTCTTCGCCGCCTGCCGCGACGCGGAACGCGCGGTCCAACGACGGAAACGAGGCCCCAAATGAACCAGCACTCCTGGTCGCCCGAAGAGCGAGCAATCCTCGACGCCCGGACACGCGCCCTCGCGCGCCCGACGGCGCAGACCGCACGCTCTCGCGGTGCAGACCTCGTCCTCCGCGTCTCCGGAGAGCGCTACGCCATCGCCGCATCGGAGGTCATCGCGGTGGCCGCCCTTACCAGGCTGACTCCCCTTCCGCACGCTCCCCCCGAGCTCGTGGGGTTGACGTCGCGTTCGGGGCGCGTCCTTCCCGTCTTCGATCTTCGCGCCGTCCTCGGCCTTCCTCTCGCGACTCTGCCGGAGCACGCACGCATGATCATCCTCGGCACCGGCGACTCGCCCGTGGCCGTCACGGTCGACGCCGTCGACCCGAGCGAGGCCGACACTTCCGGTGAGCTGACGGAGCCGCCCTCGACGACCAGCACCTCTCTCCGGCGCGTGCTGCTCGGCATCGACGCCGCCGGGGCTCTGCACCTCGACACTCGGGCCCTCCTCGAACGGCTCGTCGTCGACATTCCCTCCCCTCAGACAAGGTCCACCTGAGCATGTCCGTTCGGATCAAACTCTTTCTCGGCTTTGCGGTCGTGCTGGCGGTACTTGCCGGCGTGACGCTCTATGGGCGTGAGCGCGACGCACGCGTCACGGAGCATCTCACGAGCATGTACGAGCGCGGCATCATCTCCACGCAGTCGCTCGGAAAGGCAGCGATGCTCCTCCAGCGCATTCGGGGGCGCGGCTTCTATCACGTGGCATCGAAGGACCCGAACGAGATGCACGTCGTGGAGCGCGAGATCACCGGGCTCGAAGCCGACATGTTCGCCGCCCTCGGAGAAGCAGAACGGACGTTCGTCGATCGCGAGCGTCGAGCGCGTGTGACCCGCGTCCGCGAGCTCTACCGCACGTACGCAGATGCGCGAAACACGCAGGCCTTCGCGCTGAGCGTCAAAGGCGAACAGGCAGAGGCGTTGAAGCTCACGGTTCAGGTCGTGGGGCCGATGGTCGATGCGGTGTCCACGGAGCTCGACGCGCTCGTCCAGGACAACGTCAACGCGACCGCGCGCAACTACGAGGACGCCAAGCGGAACGTCGAGGAGGCAGCGAGGGTCGCGCTCATCGCCAGTCTCTTTGCGCTCCTCGTCGGCGCAGCCGCCGCGCTCTTGATCGGGCGCGACATCGCAGGACGGATCGGGCACCTCACCGACGTCTCGCGCGCGGTGGCCGGCGGAGACATCTCGCGCCGCGCCAGCGTGACCGGCACCGACGAGCTCGCCACGCTGACGCGCATCTTCAACAGCATGAACGACGAGCTCGCCCGACGGATGGCGCACGAACGCGCCGAAGCAGAGAAGCTTCGACAAGCGGTGGTGGCATACGGCGTCTTCGTCGCCCGCGTCGCGAGGGGCGAGCTGGATGCCACCGTGGAAGCTCACGGTGAAGGCGAGCTCGCGAAGCTTGGCGCAGATCTCGACGCGATGGCGAAGAGCTTGAGGACGATGACCACGCGCGTTCTCGAGGTCGTCACCGGCCTCGCGGCGGCGACGACCGAGATCCTCGCATCGACGCAGGAACACAGCGCCAGCGCCGCGGAGTCGGCGGCCGCGGTCACGGAGACGGTCGCAACGGTCGACGAGGTCTCGCAGACGGCGCAGCGCACGAGCGAACAGGTGGGCGAAGTCGCGAAGACCTCGCAAGCGAGCCTCGAGTCCTCCGCCTCCGGACGCGACGCCGTCGATCGGACCGTGACGGCGATGGAGCACGTGCGTGAGCAGGTCGGCTCGATCGCCGAGCGAATCCTGGCTCTCTCGGAGCAGGCGCAGACCGTCGGCCAGATCATCACCACGGTGAACGAGCTCGCAGAGCAGTCGAACCTCCTCGCGCTGAACGCCTCGATCGAGGCCGCCCGTGCAGGTGAGCACGGGCGAGGCTTTGCGGTGGTCGCTCAAGAGATTCGCGCGCTCGCCGAGCAGTCGAAGCAAGCGACGGCCAACGTGCGGCGCATCCTGGGCGACATCCAGAAGTCGACGACTGCGGCCGTCCTCGTGACCGAGCAGGGCAGCAAGGCTGTCGCCCAGGCGACGGGTACGGCGCGCGAGGCCGGGATCGGCATCGAGAAGCTCACGAGCGCGATCACGGGCGCTTCGGAGGCAGCTTCTCAGATTCGCGCCATGACCCAGCAACAGGTCACCGGCGTGACGCAGATCGCGCAAGCCATGCACTCGATCAACCAGGCCACGACGCAGACGGTGGAGGGGACCCGCCAGATCGAGCGCGCAGCACGCGACCTCAACGAGCTCAGTCTCAAGCTGCGGGACGCCGTCTCGCACTACCGGACCTGAGTGGGGATCGCGTGAACGCCGACGAGCTGCTCGAAGAGGTACGCCAGGTCTTTCGCGAAGAGCTCGAAGACCATCTCGCGACGCTCGAGCGCGAGGTGGTGGTGCTCGGTCGTGCCGAGGCTCCCGTAGAGGCACGTCGTGCGGCGCTCGACGAGACCTTCCGCGCGGCACACAGCCTCAAGGGCGCAGCCCGAGCCGCCGCCTATCCGGAGCTCGAGGAGATCTGTCACGCGCTCGAGACCACCCTTGCCTCCGCGCAGGGAGCGCAGAGCCCCGACTGGACTGCGCTCTTCCGCGCGATCACGAATGCGCACGAGAAGCTCCGACGCAGCGCCAGCGATCTGACTCGATCGAGCGGCAAATCGCGGGCGGACGTGGACACCGTGCAGAGTCCCGCCGATGCCCCGAGCTCCTCGCACGGCGGGCAAGGCGGTGTCGAGAAGGACCAGGAGCCGCCACTCACCGACATGGGGGGAGACTCGGTCCGTGTCCCGGTCTCCCGTCTGGGGCAGCTCTTTGCAACGAGTGAGGAGCTCGTCGCGATCGCGTCCCGGGCCCGCGCCGTCGATGCCCGTGCGCTCGAAGAAGCGCTCGACGATCTGGCGGGAATGACCTCGCGCGCCCGACAGCTTCTGAGATCCAAGGGTGACGTGTCGCGCGACGAAGCGCTCGGACTTCTGGAACGCAGTGCGTCGGCGCTCGAGACCGCACGGCTCATGGCTTCTCGAACGCATGCGGACTCGAACGCAGCATGGCGAGAAGCTCATGCCACCGCGACGAGCCTGGTCGAACGAGTCCGTGACCTTCGCGTCGTGCCGTTCGAGAGCTTACGCCCGTCACTCGAGCGTGCAGCTCTCGATGCTGCTGACGAGTCAGGCAAACGCGTCGTGTTTCGCCTGGAAGGTCGTGGCGTCGACCTCGATCGACGGGTCCGTGACGGCCTCCGCGAGCCACTTCTCCATCTCGTACGGAATGCCGTCGACCACGGGATCGATCACGAACGCGATGGCCGAAAGGCGGGAACGATCGAGGTTCGAGCGACGCTCGTGGGCAAGGACGTTCGCGTCGTCGTATCGGATGACGGGCGCGGCATCGATCGCGAGGCTCTGGCGGTTGCGGCGCGCGCGCGAGGCCTCGTCCTCCCCGAGACGGCGACTGACCGCGACCTCCTCGTGACGATGTTCGAACCTGGAGTGACGACGCGCGCGGAGGCGACCGAGCTCTCGGGGCGTGGCGTCGGCCTCGACGTGGTTCGCGAGCGGACAGCCGCGATGCACGGGCGCGTCGAGGTCGAGAGCGCCAGCGGCAAAGGAACGACGTTCACGCTCACCGTTCCGCTGGACCTGAGCGTCGTCCGCGCCCTCGTGGTCATCACGAAGGATGCGTCTTTCGCCCTCGTGACGACCTCGGTGGAGCGGCTCCTCCGGGTGTCACCGTCCGACGTCGTTCCCATGGAGGGCGGCTCGTACGTCTTCGTCGGCGACTCCCTCGTTCCGCTTGCAGACCTGGACGTCTCGCTGGGTCTCGCCCATCGGTTGGGCGGCGCCCGTCTCGCAGAGGGACCTCGGACCTGTGTCGTGATCGGCGCGGGCGACCGCCGCGCGGCCTTCCGTGTCGACTCGGTCGACAGCGAGCGCGACATCGTCGTGCGCCCGCTCGGAGGTCGCGTCCGGCGCGCCGCGCTCGTCACCGGAGCGACGATCCTCGAAGGCGGTGAGGTCGTGCCCGTCCTCGACGTGGCCGAGCTCGTACGTCTCGCACGCCCGGCGAGCATTCGCGGAGCCGCATCGACGGAGGTCTCCCGCAAGAAGCCGAAGCTTCTCCTCGCGGACGATTCGGTCACCACCCGTCATCTCGTCCGCGCGATTCTCGAGAGCGCCGGCTACGACGTGCTGGTCGCTCAGGACGGCGAAGAGGCCTGGCAAGCACTCTCACAGGACGAGGACATCGACCTCGTCGTCTCCGACATCGACATGCCCCGGATGGACGGGCTCGCGCTGCTCGCGCGGATCCGGGCCACCCCGCGCTCGGCGCGACTCCCCGTCGTCCTCGTGACCGCGCTCGACCGCGACGTCGACAAGCATCGCGCGCTCGATCTCGGCGCGAGCGGCTACCTCGTGAAGTCGGGCTTCGACCAAGAATCGCTCCTGGACACCATCGCGGAGCTCCTGTGAACGAGCCGATGACAGAGCTGACGGTCGTCATCATCAACGACTCGGCCACGATGCGCGTTGCGCTCCGCAAGTGCCTCGAACAAGCCCCCGACATCCGGGTCGTCGCCGAGATCGCCTCCGGGGCCGAGGCCGCCATGGCCGTGGCCGAACACAGACCGTCGTGCGTCCTCATGGACGTGGTCATGCCCGGCCTCGATGGGTTCGGCGCGACCCGTGCGATCATGGCGTCGACGCCTACGCCGATCCTGATGGTGACCGCAGTTGCGGACCCTCGGAGCGCGAAGATCGTGTTCGACGCGCTCTCCGCGGGCGCGCTCCTCGTCGTCGCTGCGCCGCCGTCACCGGACAGCGCCGAGTACGTATCGGCCTGCCGCTCGCTCGCCCAGTATGTCCGCATCGTCTCGAGGACGAAGATCCGCGGCGTGGCCCGCGGCGCTCGACCATCTCCGGTCTCCAAGACGGTGGCCAGAGGCGCGGTGGAGATCGTCGGGATCGTGGCCTCTGCGGGCGGACCTCCGGCCCTCGCCGACCTGCTGAGCGCGCTTCCTCGGAAGACGATGCCACCGATCCTCGTGGTTCAGCACATTCTCTCCGGATTCGCGCCGAGCCTTGCCCGGTGGCTCGGGGACAGCACGGGACACGAGGTCGTCATCCCGCCAGACGGGGCGCCGCTCGAGCGTGGCGTCGTCTATGTTGCGCCGGACGGCGCGCACCTCGGCGCCGTCAGCGGCCCTCGCGCGTCGCTCAGCGACGACCCTGCCATCGGACGATTCCGGCCGTCGGCGACGCACCTTCTACGTTCGCTCGCGCGCAACTTCGGACGTCGCGCCCTCGGCGTGGTGCTGACCGGCATGGGATCGGACGGCGCGGAAGGCGCTGCCGAGCTTCGTACCGCGGGCGGGCGGATCGTCGTGCAGAACGAGGCGACCTCCTCGATCTTCGGCATGCCGCAGGCCGTCATCCGCACGGGCGCGGCCAACTCCGTTCTTCCTTTGGACCGTATTCCCCAGTGGATCGTCGAGGCCGTCGAACAATGACCCGTGTAGTCGTCGTGGAAGACTCCAAGACGCAGGCTTTCCGCCTGAAGAGCGTCCTCGTCAAGGCGGGGTTCAGCGTCGAGCTGACGTCGAACGGTGAAGCCGGTCTCGCTGCTTGCCTCGCCGAGCCGCCGGACCTCGTCATCTCCGACATCGTGATGCCGAAGATGGACGGCTATGCGCTCTGTCGCGCGCTCCGCAGCAACGAGGCGACAGCGAAGGTGCCAGTGCTCCTGCTGACGTCGCTCGCAGAGCCGCTCGATGCCGTGCGTGCACTGGCCGCCGGCGCAGACAACTTCGTCACCAAGCCTTACGAGGACGGAGCGTTGCTCGCGCGCGTCCGCCGGACAGTTGGCGGGGACGACGGGGAGCCTGGCCCGGGCGTGCTCGAGCTCGAGGGAGAGCGGTTCGAGATCACCGCGCCGCCCCGACGCGTGCTCCAGGTGCTCGGCTCGGCCCTCGAGGACGCCGCGGTCCGGGCAAAGGAGAACGCGCGGCTCCTGGCCGAAGCCGAGACCGCCAACCGCCTCAAGGACGACTTCCTCGCCACCGTGTCCCACGAGCTCCGAACGCCGCTCAACGCGATCCTCGGCTGGACGCAGATCCTGGCAGGCCGCCAGAACGACTCGTCCACATTGGCTCGCGCGCTCGAGATCGTGGAGCGGAACGCGCGCGCGCAGGCCACGCTGATCGAAGACGTCCTCGATGTGTCTCGGGTCGCGAGCGGAAAGGTCGCCCTCGAGCGGCAGCTGGTCGATCTGCGCGAGGTCCTCTCGAACGCGGTGCTCGCCATGACGCCCGGGGCGGAGGCGAAGGGCATCGAGATCCGCGCCGAGCACCACGCTGCAGCCAAGGTGCTCGGCGATCCCTCCCGGCTCGCGCAGGTCATGCTCAATGTCCTCTCGAATGCCATCAAGTTCACGCCGGGCGGCGGTCGAATCACCGTATCGCTCGACGTCCTCGCGCCCAGTAACCCTGGAGACAGCGAGCATGCCGTGTTGAGCGTCCGCGACACTGGGCGCGGGATCCCGAAATCGTTTCTTCCCCACGTCTTCGAGCGCTTCCGGCAGGCGGATCCCTCCACCACGCGCGAACAGGGAGGCCTCGGCCTGGGGCTCGCGATCGTGAAGCACCTGGTCGAGCTCCACGGTGGGACCGTGTCCGCCCACAGCATGGGCACAGGGCAAGGCAGCACGTTCACCGTGAAGCTCCCGATCGCGACCGAAGACGAGGCTGCTCCTCGCGCCGAACCAACGCATCCTGGAGGCGAACCGCGCGCCCTCCCGCTTGCGGGGCTCTCGGTGCTTCTCGTGGAGGACGACGCCGACGGACGCGAGCTCATGGAGCTCATGCTCGCGCGAGCCGGGGCGCGGGCGACCTCGGTCCACGACGCCGCGACGGCCCTTCGCGTCCTCGACACGGACCGCTTCGACGTGATCCTCAGCGACATCGCGATGCCCGGCGAAGACGGCATCTCCTTCATCTCTCGCGCGCGTCCCATGCTGGCGTCGCGCGGGCTCACGATTCCGGCCATCGCCCTCACGGCGTACGGCGGCACGGGCGAGAGCAAGCGCTTCGCGAGCGCGGGGTTCGACGGTCATGTGGTCAAGCCGGTCGAGCAGCAGCGTCTGATCGATGCCGTCATCAACGTGCTCGCCGACGACGACCGACCGCGTACGAGCTGAGCCCGATCACGCTCCGCCGGCCATGGCTCGAGGGTACCGTGCGCCGCATCTTTCTCACGCTGTGTCGCGGTTGCCGTGAGGCGCCCGTGTGCGTCGACGCGTTCTCGCGTGTTCGCGGCCTCACATCCGCGCGGTTCGGAACGTGCTCTTGGGCCGACCACGGAGTGACGTCATGACCAACCCCGCCACGCGCCCAAGCTCGACCACGGCAGCTCGTCGGAGCAGCTCGAGCGCTCGGGTGCTGATGCTCGTCGCGATCGGCGCCGGCATTTTCGCCTGCTCCCGCTCACCGACGACGACGACGACGTCCGCCACCTACGACATCGAGACGGGCGCCTGCATGTGCCGCCTTCCGCAGGACGAATTCCTCAACTGCTGCCGCAGCGGGATGGAGCTCACGTGCCGGTGCAATCCGAACTCGTCGTGCTTCGTCATTCCCACGGGTCGGACGTGCGGGAAGACACCACCGACCCGCCTGGAATGAGGTCTCCGCACGACGAAGGCCAGGAGCAACAGCTCCCGGCCTTCGTGTCGGAGCGAGCAGCGTCACCCGCGCGGCCTCGCTGGCTCTGACGTGCCTGTCAGTGTTTGCGGTGATCGTCGTCTTTCCCGAGAAGATCGATCGACAATGCGTGCTTGTCGTCGATCTCGACCTTGACCCGGCCTGTCGACACGTCGAGCACGTGTCCCGCGACCTTGCGGTCGGCCGTGATGAAGTGGAAGTGATATCCAGCGAACGCGGTGGCACCGGCCCACGGCGGGGTGCGGAAGCCCAGCATCGTGCCGCGCACGTTCGTCAGGACACGGGTGACCTGCGTCGCGACAACGTCACCGATCGGCGGGTACGGCTCCTCCTGACGGCGAATCGACCTCACCGTGATGCTCGTGAAGGTGCCTTCCGCCTTGAACGCGTAGAAGGTACGGAGGTCAGGAGCGAGCCCTGTCAGCGCGGTCTGCACGGCGGCGAAGCCTGAGAGGGAGCTGAGGTCCCCGCGCGAGTCCGCCGAGAAGTACGTGACCTGCGCGAACGGCGCGGGGGTCTTCGGGTCCACGCGACGCGGGACCAGATCGTCTCGGATCGAGTAGAAGACGCCATCGAGCGCGATCATCTCTCCGTCCACGTGGGACATCGTCCCGACCCCGAAGTCGCCGTGCTTCACGATCTCTCGATAGGGAACCTCGCCCGTGAAGTGCGAGGTCGCCAGATCGTCGAAGGTGCCAGCTTGATAGACAGTGTCGCGCTCTTTCGGACTTCGATGCAGCCCCTGCTCGACAGTCGCTGTCTCTTCTACATCCGCCTCCGCCTCGGCCTCCGCCTCCGGATGGCCACACGCACCAAGCACCGCGACGACCATCATCGGCATCGAATATCGCTTCATTGCGAACCTCCCTTGAGATGAGGACTGGAGCTTTGTGGGGGCGCTGCCGCCTGTTCGGGCAAACATCCGACGTGCGAAGCGTGGAGCGCACGACGACGTCGGATGACGCCGCCCGACGACAGAGGCCTACTGCGGGCAGTTCATCGTGCCGGTGAGCTCGTCGGTCGCGGTGCTCAGGTACCGGCCCGAGTCCTTCCAGCCCGTCGGCTTCCCGGTGCCGTCCACGACCAGGCACCGGAGCTGGACATCCGTGGTGACGACACCCGACGCCTGGTCGATATCGAGCGGCCCCGAGGCGCCGTTGACGTCGAGCTGCTTGCCATTCGAGAGATCGATGAAGGCGTTGCTCACGCTGTCCGGGCCGACATCGATCTTCGGAACGGGAGGCTGTGCGGGTTGAGTCTTGAGCAGCCCTGCAGAGATACGCGAGCCGGTCAGCGGTTCTTCCCCGGCCCCCGCGATCGCGTACGCGATGAGGTAGACCGAGTCGTACGCCTGCGCGGCGTACTGGCCGGGCGGGATCGTCGACGGATCCGTGAATTCGGCCTTGTACCGGAGCTGGAAGTTCGCAAAGACCGTGCTGCCCACGGTCCCGAATCCCGTCGTGATGATGCGATTGCGGAAGGTCCGCTTCGAGCCGGCGTCATCCTCGCTGCCTTGCATGAGCGCCATGAGCGCCGGCGTCTCGAGCCCGCGCACGCCGATGTAGAACGGCCTGTAGTCCGGCTCGTTCCAGAGATCTTGCTCGAGCTTCGTCAGGATGTGCTCGGGGATCTCGCTCGTGCCCGCGCCGATGACGAAGTGGGGCTTGAAGTCTCTGATCGCGATCGCGGCCTCGTTGTACTTCTGCTCGGGATTCGGGTTGTTCACCTTGTCGAACGGGTCGCCGTAGTTGAACACCCTGAAATGCCCCGCCTGATCGTTCTGGGCAGCGGTCATCCCGTTGAAGCGGACCTTGCTGTTGATGACGTTGACCATCCCGATGCCGAGGCCGTCACCGCGCTGGATGACCATGACCTTCAGCGGCCCGCCGCCGGTGACGCCGTTGGTCGGGTCCTTCAACCGCGGCTCGATCTCGGCGAGGTACTTGACCCACGCGTCCGCGGCGAGCGCGTCGGACGGGTTGACGCTGTAGACGAGGCCCTTCTTGTCGAGGCCTGCGATGAGCGGGCTCGACGCCGTCGTCGACATGAGGAGCACGTCCTTCGCGATCGTCGTCGCGGTCGCCGCGATGAAGTTGTTGCTCAGCGCCGGACCGAGGATGGCGGGCACCCGCAGCTCGTCGACGAGGTAGCTGACGGAGCCCGCGCTGTCGGCGAGCTCGTCACAGCTGATGACGACGAGCGGGCGACGCGGCCGCCCCGGAGAGGACGGAGGGAGGCCCGCCGTCCCGCGCGCGATCTCGCGCTGCGCCAGCTCCGCGCCGGCTTCTTCCTGCAGGCCGACCGACGCCGTATTTCCGGTGCGTCCAACCGACATGAAGCCGACGTAGACGGCCTCGTCGCTCTCGAGGTCGGCCTTCTGCGCATAGATGCGATCACACGTCGTGCTCAGAAGGGAGACGCATCGCTTGTCTGCCTTGCGACACGTGTATGGCTGGTTGCCGTTTCGCTCGATGCAGTCCTTGTTGCTGGTGCACCCGCCCTGATCGGGCGCATCGGTGTCTCCGCCGTCGGTCCTCGCGGACGGGGACGTGCATACCCGCTGCGGAGTGCACACCGAACCCGCGAACGCAGGCCCTCGGGCCACGCAGTCTGCGTCCGTCGAGCACTGCTCCTCGACGCTGGAGTTCAGGAGGAGCGTGCAGGCAGTGAGGGCCGCCGAGCACGCGATGACGGCCGCGACGCGGCCACGATGACGTAGGTAGTTCATTTCCAGGGATCACTTTGATCAAGAGGACGGCGAACTTTCGTCGCCGGGGGCTTCATCTCGTTGGTCGGCGCCGCTGTCGGCGCTGACGAAGGGGGGGTGGCGGCCGTGGTCTCGGCCGGAGCATCGGGCTTGGCGGTCGCGACCGGCCGCCCGCGCACGGGAAGACCTCTTGCGAACGTCGGCGGTGAAGGCGGAGGCGGCGGGTTCGTCCGGACG
>Ga0233377_1001060_pt1 | contig 10929 bp, 10 predicted proteins | sample ElkDunMinimDraft_6_FD_191540 | JGI IMG/M metagenome (GOLD analysis project Ga0233377, IMG submission 191540) | Fecal eukaryotic communites from dung pellets of Tule Elk in California, USA - Elk Dung E36 | ecosystem: Host-associated > Mammals > Digestive system > Large intestine > Fecal | place...
TCAATGGGGTCTTCTTCTCGTGTGTGGACCCGTCGACGAATGACAGGCACTGCGGGAGCTGCGAAAACGCTTGCGATCCCGCGCCGATCGACGTCGAGAAGAATACCTTCCGGGGGTGCTTTGGCGGCGGATGCGGAGCCGTAAAGTGCTTGCCTGAGCGGGGCGACTGCGATGGTGACGCCTCCAATGGTTGTGAGACCACGTTGATCTCCAACGAGCACTGTGGCGCGTGTGGCAACGCGTGTGCGTCCGAAATGGAGTGTCGCTACATCCAAGAATCGTTCCTTTCGGAGGAGCTGAAGTGCGCCTGCGCGGCGGGCGAGACGTTCTGCCAGACAGGTGTGAAGAACGGAGTCTCCGTCGGCGCGTGTTACGACCTCCGTTCGGATATTCGTTCTTGTGGCGCCTGCGGCGCTGCGTGTTCAACAGGCGAACATTGCGACTTTGGCATTTGTCGTATCGATTGCGCAGCGGGTACCGCTGACTGCAACGGCTCGAAGTCGGACGGGTGCGAGGTGAACACGAACGCGGATCCGAAGAACTGCGGAGGCTGCGGGATGGCATGCGACGGCGTCGCGGGACAGGCCTGTGTCGGCGGCCGTTGCGTCGTCAAACCGTGCGATGAGGTGGATGCGGGAGGAGAGACGACGCGATGAAGTCACGAACGATCTTCGTGGCAGGCTCGATGACGGTGATCGTCACCGTGGGAGCCGCCCTTCTCGGAGCGTGCGCGACGAATGAAGACGCCACGCTCGCGCCAGTCGAGGATGAGGCGTACGACATCCCGTCGGCGGACGCTTCCGTCTTCGCCGATGCCGACGGGGCGGGCGAGCCATGCGCGGATTGCGAGTTCTTCCCGGCCACGTGCACGGACGACGTCCTCTGCCCCATCCCGGCGTTCGACCCGGCCAATCCAGCGTCGCTCATCGATCCGCGCGGCGCAGTCCTGAACATTCGGGGGCGCGGAGCGAATGATGTTTGGCTCACGGGCGTCGTCGGCATGGCTGCACACTTCGATGGTGCGGCCTGGACGATGTCGGATCTAGGTGCGGGTGAAACTCAGCGCGTGCTGTGGGTTCGTGAACAGAACGAAATTAGCTTTTCTCGCTGGAATCCGTTCTTCGCGCGCGGTGCCGGCGTTGAGCCGGGCGATGGCGGAATCTCGCCCGGTGGCTGGGTCAGCGCTTCGTTCACGATCCCGTCGTCCGTGCGTTCCACCGACTTGGGTGTCGTCGAGTCGGCGTGGGCGCGGAGCGACTCGGACCTCTTGTGGGTTGGTACGTCCGGGACCTGCGGAATCTGGCGGGTGCGCGCCGCATCGCCTACCGAGCTCCAGGTCGCTGCGAGCATGTCGCTCCAATCGTGTACGCTGCATCGCATCAAGGAGGTGTTGGGAATCCACGGAGCGTCGAGCGACGCTGTCTGGGCTGTCGGAGGGCGTGGGCTGACGCTGCGGGTCGGCAGCGCGAACGACGAGACCCCGACCTACAAACTCTATGACTCGCTCACGACGAACGCGCTCCGTGGCGTGTGGGCGGCTTCGGATGACGACGTGTGGGCCGTGGGGGCGTCGGGGACGATTCGGCACTATACGGGCGACCCTCGAGTCTGGGAGGTCATCGACGGTGTCCCGACGAACGAGACGCTCAACGCAGTGTGGGGGACGTCCTCGACCGACGTATGGGCCGTAGGAAACGCGGGCGTGGTCCTGCACTACGACGGGACGCGTTGGTCGCGCGTGAAGGTCGCGGGGGCTGGCGCCGAGGCGTTCGATCTCTACACCGTGTGGTCGTCCGGTCCTGGGCGCGTGTGGATCGGTGGTCAAGGCGTGGTGCTCTCGCTTGGAGGAAAGCCATGAGGGCGATGTTCGCTATTGCGGTTGCGTCGGTCGCGCTCGGAACGGGGATCGCCTGCGCGACCTCGGACGAGACGGGCGAGGTATCTCAGGACGAAGGTCGCGATTCCGTTGCGGTGGACGCCTCCGTCGATGCCGCTCCGCCCGCTGACGCGGCCGTCGATGAGCCGCCCGTGCCTTCCACGTGCTCTCCCGCCGGTTGGTGTCGCACGCCGCTGCCGGACGCGGACCTGACGCTCATTGACATCTGGCCCTTCAAGGCGCGCGCGTTTGCAGTCGCCGTCAGCTCCACGCTCGGGGCGAAGGTCATGGAGTGGGTCGAAGCCGAGCAGCGATGGACGTACATCGATGACGACACGCAGAACGCCGATGGCTTCGGTCGCTACGTCGGAACCCTGTGGGCGCCGAACGAGGACGAGCTCTATTACACCGTCGAGCCCGGCTACGTGTACCACGGCCGTCGCGGCGACCCGTGGGCGTGGGAGCGAGAGCTTCTTCTCCCCGCGTCGGTCGTCGCCGCGGGGCGGGACACGTCGGCGCCCGTCGCGAACGCGCCGGACACAGCGTCACTCGGCGTTTGGGGCACCGGGGCGAACGACGTCTACGCCTGGCGCGCCGACACCATCTACCGTCGTGAGAGCGTCGATGGAGGCGCGCCCGCGTGGGTCGAGGATTACGTCGGCCCTGGGCTCCCGAATCGCGTCGTGATTCTGGGCGCCGGCGGCTCCGGGAAGGACGACGTCTGGTTCAGCGGCGGCAACGGAGGGACGAACAACAACACGCTCACATGCCCGTTCCTCCTCCGTCGGTCGGCGGAGGGTTACCGCGCGGTGGTGGATGGCACGTTTGCGCGCGTTGGCGCGAGGTCCAGCTGCAACGCTCGTCCTGGCACCGTCCCGCTCACGGGCCCTGGAGCCACGATGGCCACGACACAAGGCGACACCGGCGCGCTCACCGATGTTCACGTCGGAGCCGACGGTGACGTCGTCGCGCTCCGGTACGCATCGACGCTGACGCGCCTCGTCCCCGGCGACGGGGGCTTCGTCTCGACGTCGGAGAAATTGTATTCGCCGGCGTATTCGCCAGGCGCGACGTTCACGTTTACGTCGTTGTGGGTGCTCGACGACGAAGCGTGGCTGTCCGGGCCAGGGCTCGTGCTTCATGGTCCGGTCGATGGCGACGCGGGCGCGTTTCGCTACTCCACGGTGGCGCTGGACGGAGCACCACTCGATAGAACGATCTACCGCGTTCGTGGAACTGATGAATCGAATCTCTGGGCGATCGGAGCGCGAAATGCGTTTCACAAGACGAGTCCGTGACATGGATTTCGCGAAAGTTCTCATTCTAGCACTACCCTCGTCGCTCGCTGTCGCGGCTGGCTGCTCGAGCTCCAACGATGCGCCCCTCCCGCCGCCGGCGCCGCCGGAGCTGGTCGATGCCGCGGCGGAAGGCGGGGCGGTCGATGACGATGCAGGCGCCTCCCCGCCGACGCGCGACGCCGGCTTCGTCGACGTCGATCCGCTCCCCATCGAGTGCACGGCGCCTCCGTGCGCGCGCGCCCTCGTGACCACCTTCTCGAGTGCGGCGGTGACCACGGGCGGACAGGGGTTCTGCGCGCTGCTCGACGACGGCACCGTGGCGTGCTGGGGAGACAACTCGGCGGGGCAGCTCGGCCGAGGCGAGCCAGCGGGGACGCTAAGCGGAAGCAGCGTGCCTCGTCGCGTCGCCGGACTCGGGCGCGTCGTCGACCTCGAGCACACGTGCGCAGTGGACGAGGACGGCGCGACGTGGTGCTGGGGAACCTCTCGGTTTCTCCAGGACGCCGACGTTTGGAAGAGGACGACGCAGAGGATCCCGGTGAGGATCCCGGTTCCCCCCGCCGACACCGTCGCGATCTCACTGGACCTGGGGTGCGTGGGAACGCGGGACGGGCGAATCCTCTGTTGGGGTGGGGGCTCGTCGGGGCAAGTGGGCGCGCTGTCGGAGGATGAGCGTGGTCCGACCGAGATCCCGATGCCGCCCGGGCCGCGGGTTCGGAAGATCGCCGTCGGCTATTCGTCCTTCTTCACCCGTGAGGACGGAACGACGCTGTCCGTCGGACTGAGCCAGACCCTTGGGCGCGTCTCCTCGCACCACCTCGATCCGACGCCGGCGCCGATCGCGGTCGAGCGCGTGCAATCGCTCGATGTCGCGATGTCCAACGTATGCGCGGCGGCCCGCGGGCGAGGCTACTGCTGGGGCTCCCAGTTGCCGAGGTCGTTGGACAACTACAGTCGTTCCTATCCCAGCGGCCTCGTCATTCCTGAGCCGATCGTCGACATCGCAACGACCCCGACAGTCTCGTTTGATGATGGGGTGACGGTCCCTTACCGCTGGTGCGCGGTGGCCGCGTCCGGTGCGGTGTATTGCTGGGGCTACAACGAGAGCGGTCAAGCCGGGACGGGAACGAAGGAGTACGTCAACGACGCGGCCCGCGTCGCTGGGCTGCCCGCGCCGGCGGTCTCCGTCAAGATCACGCGGAGCACGTCGTGCGCGCTTCTGACGACGGGCAAAGTTCATTGTTGGGGGAGCAACTACGACGGTCAGCTTGGGAACGGAAGGAATCGAGGAGTGGCCTTGGTTCCGGAGGAGGTGCTCCTGCCATGAGAACATCGGCTCGCGTGCGCTCGGGCGCTGCTTTCGGGATGGTCGGCTTCTCTCTGGCGATGGCTCTGGTGAGCGGCGCGTGCAAGAGCGAGCGCGCCGAATTCGTCAGCGACAAAGGGTCGTTCGGCGAAGATCCGGCGGCCGACGCTGGCGCCTGTCCGCTGCAGTGCTCGATCGATGGTCGATCGATCATTCGATCTTGCGATGGCGAAGTCGTCGAGACATGCGCTGCGGATCGAGCGTGTGGAGCCGCGGCGTGCCAAGAGCCCTGCGCCGCCGCGGCGGCGGACCGGAGCTCGAACGGCTGCGAGTTCATGTTTCAGATCCCTCGATACGATCCCATTCAGCTCGACCAAGCGTGCCTCGCGACGTTCGTCGTCAACACGTCGCTCCAGCCGGTGGATTTGAAGCTCTCGTTCGAGGGAACGGAGCTCGATCTCTCGGGCGCGGTCTATCGCACGAACCCCGGTGACGCAACGCTGGTCCAGCACTCTGGTCCGATCGAGCCAGGCGAGAGCGTGATCCTCTTCGTCTCCGATCGCGATCCCGCCGCGCCGGCGCCATCGACGATTTTTCGTGGACGCGTCCCGTGCCCGAGCGGTGTGGTGCCGGCGCTCCGGGCGGATCTCAAGGGGGGAACGGCGATCCTGCCGGCGATGGAGCTGACGGCGAGCGCGCCGATCGGGCTGTCGATGATCTACCCGTTCGGCGGGGCGAGGAGCTACGTCTCGACGGCGGCGCTGCTTCTGCCCGTGGCGACTTGGGCGAAGCAGAACGTGCTCGTCGGCGCCTGGGAGGCGAACTTCTCTAAGCCGGGGATGCAGATTATCGCCGCCGAGGACAACACCGAGATCACCATCCTACCGACGGCCGATATCCAAGATGGCGACGGCGTCAAAGGCACACGTCGCAAGGTGCCGGCGACGTACCGCCTCGATCGAGGCCAACTCTTGCAGCTCTCGCAGCGTGAGGAGCTCTCCGGGAGCGTCGTCGAGTCGTCAAAACCTGTCGGCACCGTGAGCGGGCATGGCTGCGCATACATTCCTACCGGGAACGGGACGTGTGACGCGCTCCATCAGCCGACCCCATCGGTCGAGCAGTGGGGCTCGGAGTACGTCGGCGTTGGCTATCGGCCACGAAGGGGCAACGAGCACGAGCCGATGGCGTATCGGATCGTCGCCGCGCGCGACGGCACGCGGCTCGACTACGATCCCGCGATTCCCCCCGGCGCGCCGACGACCTTGTCGGCCGGGGAGGTCGCGGTGTTCACCCACGGCGTGGGGGACGCGCTCGTCGTACGCACGCAGGACGCGGACCATCCGATCTATGTCGGCGCGTACATGTCGAGTGCTGACGCCGGATTCCGGAAGCTCTCGTTCGGCGGGGCCGGCGATCCGGAGTTCGTGAACGTCGTGCCGAGCGGGCAATACCTCAACGCCTACAGCTTTTACTCCGACCCGTCGTACGGAGACTCGTCGCTCGTGATCATCCGCGCGAAGACGCGCGGCGAGTTCAAGGACGTCTGGCTCGAGTGCGCCGGGGAGAACCTCTCGGACTTCAAGCCGATCGGCACGCGCGGTGAGTACGAGTTCACGCGCGTCGATCTCGCCAAGGCCGGCGGGCCCGGTCAGAAGTTCGGCGACCGCGTTTGCAAGAACGGCCTCCAACGCCTGAGAAGCGACGGTCCGTTCACGGCCACCGTCTGGGGTTGGGCCTCGTACGCGAGCTACGCGTACCCCGGCGGTATGGCGGCGCGAAAGCTCGTGACGACGCCGCTCGATCCGATCCGCTGATCGACGCATCCCTCGCGCGGCCCCGCGCTGCAGAGGCTCGGCATGACGCTGCAGGCGATCGGCAAGGCGTTCCGAGTGGACGAGAAGACCGTCAAACGTCCTGCGCATCCTCCGGTGAGGGCCGTACTCGCCAAGACCAGGGATGCTCGGTGCCGGTCGCGAACACGGGAGCGGCGCGTCAGCAGAAACGCGCGCGTGGCTAAGAGAAGAGAAGCGGGGGAAGCGGGATGTTGGTGTCGTCGGGGCGGCGTCTCGGCGATAGCTCGATGGTGACGACAGTTTCAGTTTCATGGGAGATCGGCTCGATGCGATGGATCCGGTTCGTGGCGACAAGTCTCAGGTGCTCGAGAGAAGGGCGGTTGCTCCTCAGGGCGCGGCCACCGCCTTCCGCGATTGGGGCGATGACGTCGCCGCGCGAGTGAGCGGCGCGCGAGTCACGTCGAGGGATTCCCGGGGCGCGATCGCGAACGGCCGAAGGATCTTCGGCGGCGTTGCTCTACCTTCCACGGTCTCGCTGGACCAGGAGGCTGGCGAACGTGCTCGCGTCGTGGGGAGGCGCCGTGTAAGGGAGGTCGCCCATGACCCGCTCGTCGAGAAACGGCGCTCCCCGGCGCACCTCGCGTCGCGCACCGCAGCCCCGCCTCAGCGCCCACAATGCGGACCGCCACGATCTCTACCAGCGCAGCGTTCAGTTGCCGGACCAGGAGATCCGATTCCTGGAGAAGGTGTTCAAGGCTCACGCCGGGCGCCGCCCGCTGCACCTCCGCGAGGACTTCTGCGGAACGGCGCTCCTCTGTACGCGCTGGGCGAAGAGCCACTCGGAGCGCACGGCGATCGGGCTCGACACGTCTCGGCCGACGCTCGAGTGGGGACGCGCGCACAATCTCTCTACGATCGGCGCCGCAGCCGCACGCGTCACCCTCCTCGAGCAGGACGTGCTCGTGCCGACACGGCGAAAGGTCGAGGTCATCGGCGCGTACAACTACAGCTACCAAGTGTTCCACGAGCGTGAGCTGTTACGCCGTTACTTCCGCGCCGCGCATCGATCGCTCACGGACGACGGGCTCTTCGTGCTGGATGCGATCGGCGGCTTCGAGGCCACGCAGGCTCGCGTCGAGAGGCGACGCATGGACGGATGGACGTATATCTGGGAGCAAGAGCGCTACGACGCGGTGAACGGCGACTTCCGCTGTCACATCTCCTTCGAATTCCGCGACGGAAGCGCCCTGCGCCGCTGCTTCACATACGACTGGCGCCATTACTCGCTCCCCGAGCTCCGCGACATCCTCCTCGACGCGGGGTTCGCCTCCGTCGACGCGTACTGGGAAGGCACGGACGCGAACGGCGAAGGATCGGGCACGTTCCACCGGGTATCGGGCGCCGAGAACGATCCGGTGTGGAACGCCTATCTCGTGGCTCGGAAAGGCCCGCCGCTCCCGGGAAGCCGCGACGCCGCGCGTCGCCGATGAGACTGCAGCGCTCGCTGGCCCTGCCGGCTCGAAGTCGCCATTGCGGAGGAAACCTCGCGCACCTCCAGCATTCTCGCTCGACCGATTCCGCAGGCTCCCCGGTGGTCGGATCGCGTATCGGATCAAGAAGCTCGGGGCTGGTCGGGCAAAGCATCGGTTGATGACCCCACTCGAGCTGCTTGCACGGCTCGCTGCGATCGATCTTCGCCCACGACGGTCGCCGGCCTCTCCGGTGTTACCCAGATCACCGCGGGCAAGCGCCACACCTGTGCGCTCCTCACCGATGGCACCGTCCGCTGCTGGGGGCACAACAGTGATGGACAGGTCGGCGACGGAACGACGATGCAGCGGCTCTCGCCGACCGCCGTAGCCGGTCTCTCCGACGTCGCCGAGCTGGCCGTAGGCGGCCAACACAGCTGCGCTCGGCTCGCCGACGGCACGGTCCGTTGCTGGGGAGACAACTGGGTGGGTCAGCTCGGCGACGGAACGACGACGGATAAGCCGTCACCCACGACTGTCGATGCCCTCTCCGACGTCATCGCTCTCGCGACGAAGTCCAGCCACACCTGCGCGCTCCTCACCGATGGCTCCGTACGCTGCTGGGGGAACAACAACTTCGGCTAGCTCGGCGAGGGGTCGGTCACGAACAAGCCCTCGCCGACGTTGGTCGCGGGCCTCTCCCGCGTCACGGGGCTCGCTCAAGGCGTGTGGCATACCTGTGCGCTCCTCACCGACGGCTCTGTTCGTTGCTGGGGAGGGAACGGCGCGATCGATCCCGCGTGTGCTCGAGCGAACGGTGCCCGCAGGTTGGAACCCGATGAGCTTCTCGTCGGAGAGACGCCTCGCCGCGAACAGCGCTTCCTCGGGCGAGAGCCGTATCCGGGTGCGCACCGCCTCGAGGCTGGTGTCGCGCTCGGGTAGGCCCTTTGTGAGCAGGAACACGCCGATGAGGAACTGGGTGCACGCGTCACGGCGGCGCTCGAAGTTCCATCCCTGGGTACGACGGGGGGATAGCATTTGTAGCGGGTCGTCGCCGAAACGACTCGAGCGCGCAGAACGAGCCGCCTCGCCCGCGATCGACTAGGGTCGGAGAACTCCAGCCGTGCGTATCCCCGATTCTCTCGCCCCGCTCTTCGACCACGGCATTCTCGACGAGGTGGTCCGCCCGCTGATGAGCGGGAAGGAAGCCCAAGTCTACGTCGTCGTGTCGGGCGGGAAGTACTGCGTCGCGAAGGTCTACAAGGAGGCTCACAACCGCTCATTCAAGCAGCGCGCGGAGTACACCGAGGGTCGAAAGGTCCGGAACTCGCGTGATCAGCGCGCCATCGGAAAACGGTCGAAGCACGGGCGTGCGCAGGACGAGGCCGCGTGGAAGTCGACCGAAGTCGACATGATCCATCGCCTGCACGCGGCGGGGGTTCGCGTGCCTGTGCCCCAGCATTTCATCGATGGCGTACTGCTCATGGAGCTCATCGTCGATGCCGATGGCAACCCTGCACCACGCCTCGCCGACCTGGTGTTCGAGCCCGAAGCGGCGCGGGCGATGTACGAGCGATTGATCGGCGAGGTGACCCGGATGCTCGCCGCTGGCGTGGTCCACGGCGACCTATCGGATTTCAACATCCTCGTCGGCGCCGACGGACCGGTCATCATCGACTTCCCGCAGTCGGTCGACACCGCGCACAACAGCAACGCGCGAAAGCTCCTCCTCCGTGACGTCGACAACATGCACCGCTTCCTCGCGCGGTTCGTCCCGCACGCGCGCCGCCTGCCTTACGCCGAGGAGATGTGGGAGCTCTTTCAGCAGAACGCGCTTACGCCAGAGACCCGACTGCAAGGTCGCTACCGACCGTCCGAGCGGCGCGCGAACACCGACGCCGTGCTCGACGTGATTCGGGACGCGAACTACGACGAGCGCAAGCGGCGTGAAGCGCTGGGCCTACGCGGCGGGCCGCGCACCGACGGTCCTTCGCCGATGGCTCCACGACAAGCTCCGCCTCGGACGGCGGGGGCTCAAGGTGGGCCCCGTCACGATTCCAAGCGCTCCGATCAACCTCGCAGTGAGCCGACCCGCAATGGGCCTCCGCGCAACCACGGACCGCGGAACGGCCCCCCGCGCAATGGGCCACAGCCGAGCCGTGCCCCGCAGCATGGCCGTCCTCAACACCAGCGCCCTCAGCAGCCGAACGCGACGGATGCGGCATCCGCTCGGCCGGGCGCCCGAGGCCGACGCCCGGATGCGCCGGAGGGCCAGCGTGACAAGAAACAACACATCGAGGTGATCGTCCTCCGCCGGCCTCCGACGCCTCGATAGGCGACGCGCGCGCGTGGATGCCGACGACGAGAGGTCAACCCCGTCGCCCGCGCCCCGCGTGCGCCCGCCGCGCACCGTCGCGCGATCCGCCCCGTGAAGGTCACGTGGGGGATCGGCTCGCAGGTCGAGACCTTCTTCGACTTCCATCTCGTCGGCGAGATCTTCTCGGGCGCCCCCTACACGATCGGCAGCGAAGGCGCGTTCCAATCGGGCTTCCGCCAGCTCTTCAACCCGAACCTGCAGCTCGATTTCACCTGCGGCAGCGGCCTGTGGGGCGCCACGATCCTCCCCGGTGCTCGAGCGGGATCCGCCTCGTCAGCTCGAAGCTCTTCTGACGCCTGCACGCTCCGAGGGCCGGCTCTGCCTCTTCGCCCCCTGAGCTCGCCCCCGTCGTCTCTACGTCGACGCACGCTCCCCTTTTTCCCGGAGCCTGGCGTCGTCGGTCGCCTGCGAATGGCCGCTCCCGGCGGACTCTGAATCTTTGGAGGCGCGGCCCGCCTGACGCGGCATGCGCCTCGCCCGATCTGGCATCGCCGTTGCCATGCTCTCCGCGTCGCTCTTCCTCGTCGGAGTCGCCTGCAGCGACAGCACGAGCTCGGGCCGCAGCACGGAGGACACGACATCCTCGTCCTCGTCCTCTTCGGGCTCGGCAGAAACGGAGCCACTCCCGTCGGAGGACACGTCGCCGGCAGGGGCGACGATCTGCCACATGCTCCGAGCCGACGGCGTGTGTTTCGAGACGACGACGCGCTGCGAGGATCCGTCGTTCACGTCGCTCGCCGACAACGCTGGCTTCGAGCTCGTTCAGGGGAAGGGGTGCTCGCGATCCGCGAACTGGATCGGATGCTGCCA
>Ga0233377_1001061_pt1 | contig 10916 bp, 7 predicted proteins | sample ElkDunMinimDraft_6_FD_191540 | JGI IMG/M metagenome (GOLD analysis project Ga0233377, IMG submission 191540) | Fecal eukaryotic communites from dung pellets of Tule Elk in California, USA - Elk Dung E36 | ecosystem: Host-associated > Mammals > Digestive system > Large intestine > Fecal | place...
GTCGATTGCAAAATTCTAACTGCTATTTCATTAAACTTATAAAAACCATCTTCCTCCAGCTCTACCCTCCTATGTGGATTAGCATGAACCATTACCCCATCAATATCCAAGAAAATAATCATAAATCTTTTCTTTTGTTAACTCTTTAATTTCTCTCAAAATTACTTAATAATAAAAATACTAAAATTATATAAGCTATTTTATTTCTCAAATAGAAATATAAAATTACAATTATTTACTAAAATTAATCATAGTATAAATAAATACCTCTTTCGGATATTCATATAATAATAACTCAATTTTCTATTCTACTTAATGCTCTTTTAAATTTATTGGCGATACTCAGGAACTGCACGATATTCATACAAAATTTGATTTAAGGCCATAAACTATATGTGGAGAGAAAATTATTTAGGTGATAATAACCGGTTTACAAGCAATTAAAACATAAATATTTGCATTTATAAGTATGTTTTATACCTTTGTACCGTTGTCAACAATCAAGACTGATAACAACACCTTAAAAGGTGCCATAGCTCAGTTGGTAGAGCAAAGGACTGAAAATCCTTGTGTCGCTGGTTCGAATCCAGCTGGCACCACAAAAAACCTCGACAATTTGTTCGAGGTTTTTTATTATCCAAGCTTCCTATAACCAGACCGATAGTTACAATTCCAGTATTACAATTAAATTCTTAACGAATCCTTCACAACAACAAAAAAATACATCACTGTTTTCCAACAACTTATATAAACAATATATCGATTTTTCAAAATACCTCAAATTAGGTATATTCAATTTCAGATTTACTCAATATATTAGAAATATCAATTTTGAAATTCTCCAAATCGGATTTCGTATTAAACTTATCGAACCAAATTTATTGATCGAATCGGAAAAAAGACATTTCAAAATTTGTTTACTAAAATGGAAGCCCTGTGTTCCCTACACAATTCCTTCATATAAGCCGTTCTGGCTTTTGTTAAACAATAAATGGCTAGATGTATCGCATCTAGCCATATTTTTTATCTTAATATCTTTCTTATCTATTCCTACAAATAGCCAAGTAAGTAATAAATTATTATAAATACTACAATAGTACCAAAGCAACCAAGGCCCATTTTCTTAGCTCCCCAGCCCGCTATTAATGCTCTAAAAAACTTATTCATATATTTTATCTAAATTGATTATCAAACCTATCAACAATAATCAGGAACAAATGTTTGACTATGTATATCTCGAATTGAAATTTCTTTTGAAAAATATTCATGCAACTGTCTTCCATCTCCATGTAAAGTCCAGATAGCCTTTGGCTTAACCTTTCCTATAAAATATAATATATCCTTCCAGTCTACATGGTCCGAAAGATAAAGACTTATATCATTTTGTGCTTGCAAACGCTCCCAACCTGATGCAAATGCCTTTAAAACATTCTTAGCACGCCTATAACTATTAAATGTCAATGGTGGAACTAAATAAACCTTATTTTCCCCAGCCTCCTTCATCAATTTTCTATTATACAATTCATAGCGCATAGGTAAATCCATAAATTGATCATAGATTTTATGGATCGGCATAATCTGATAATGCAATAAAACTTCTTTATGAGGAAGATGCTTATTCAACATTGCAGTAATTCTTTGAGCCTTACCTAATGAATAACAACCTAACAAAATATTGCTCTTAACATCTAATTTGAGTATTTCAGAAACTGGATCTGGATGTTGGGTATCTGGATTTGCAAAGGTTGTTTCAGTAATCAAAACTTCTGCCTCAACATATTCCAAAGGCTCACAAGTAGAATCCTCTTGCAATTTATAATCACCAGTATATAAATATCGAATTCCTTTAAATATCATTAATATTTGTGCACTCCCAAGAATATGTCCTGCAGGATAAAAATAAATGTCAACTCCATTAATCTGAAAAAACTCAGAATAAGCTTTGATTTGAAAAGAATCAATGGGTTGTTTATTATATCGATGTCGCATAATAACAGCTGTCCCCTCTGTACAATAGATATTCTTATGACCCGGTGAGGCATGATCTCCATGCGCATGAGATACTACTGCATGCTTAACTGGGTATAATGGATCTATATAAAAATCCCCATAAGGACAATAATATCCCCTATCCCTTTTAACTAAAAAATCTTCAATTATTTGCATCAGTTAATTAAACTAATAAACTTTTGATGCAGAGTCATTACTTGTTCTATCAAGCTATGATCATCATCATTATAAATAATAAAATCACAAAGCTTTTCCTTTTCTTCTTCAGGCATTTGTTTATTTATCCTATTCATTACTTCTTCCCTACCTACATGATCTCTTTGCATGACTCTTTCAATGCGCAATTCCAAAGGTGAACTTACCAATACATTAAAGTCCAATGATTTGTAAGATCCACTCTCGAATAAAAGGGCCGCCTCTTTAATACTATATACTGATGTTTGTTCATTAGCCCAATCTTCCCCATCCTTAATTACCGCAGGATGCACAATAGCATTTAGTTTTTTTAATTGATCCGCATCTGAAAACACTCGTTTCCCCAACAATTCCCTATTCAATTGCCCATCTTCAAAATACACTTCCTTTCCAAATGTTTCAATTAATGATTTTCGCACAGATGCACTCTTAACCATAATATCCTTCGCTTCTTTATCTGCATCATAGGATGGTATCCCCAAAACCTTAAAGATCCTGGTAACTACACTCTTGCCTACCCCAATACCTCCTGTTATACCAATTTTTTGTCCCATGTTATTTCCTTACAAAAAAGTCAACATTTTGTGGTTCAACACTCAAAACCTTAACATAATCCGGCATTTTTGTGATTATAACGGGTAAACTGGAAACTTTATGTTCCTTCCAGGCATCCAAATCAACAACTGCCTCAAAATCTCTCGATGTATATTTATTATAATCTTTCACCGCTAATAAAATCGTTGCCTTTACCTTACTCGGTAATACCCTAACAGAAGTGTAACCTTTACTATTCTCTACTTTAATTGGTAATTCAATAATCTTTTCAGTAATCTCTCCTACTGGAATTATTACCTCAGAAAATGTTGGGTAGATTGTAATATTTGTTCTTTGTTGTTTATTCAAGTAAGCAACTGTTCGCACATCGGTATTAACATCTTTACCTTTAATAGTATCTGTTTCTAAATATTCAATACTTGCGACATCTTCTAACGGACCTGTGATAGTTACATATTCAGGAGTAGTTCTTGTTGCCCCTATCACGCCATATTGACGTTGGAATGTCAGATTCTCAACCGCCTTAACTGGAACTTTCCGCTGAGTCTGTTTCGAAAAATCAAAATATAGCGTGTCTGGTGAGACCGCAACAACCTGCTTATCACTTGGAAATTGTCTATTGATAAACCCAATTTGATTTCCAAAAACAATGAAATTCCTTGTTTTTAATCCAGACAAATCAACCTGAATCTTTGCTGTATCCGGATGTAATCTTTCCATAAAAACCTTCCATCCGGACATCTTTATTCTTACGGTAACTGTATCTGATTGTTGTGGATGAAAGGCTTTGTTTTCCGGCAAATTAACATAGCTCATGCTTGCTTTCTTTGTGAAGGTATAGTCACTCGAAATTGCAAACAAGGTCCAAGCTAAAAATGAAATGATAATACAACGAAAGAAAATGGATAATTTTCGACGTTGAACTTTGTTAATCCGCCTTAAAGCCATTCTACAAATGTAATATTTTGTAAGCAAAAATCACATTTTGCCCCTTCCTTGGACTATGCCGACTTAAAAGTGTTTTCTTGCCAAAAAGATGCTACTTTATCCCAACCTATTCTTAAATAATTTGCGTAACTTTGCACAATAATTGAAGGACGTTCAAATTCACTTTAATAATGATTCATTTCTTCGTGAACCCATTGAACACAGTTTATGCTGTTCAAACCCAAAATGATTTATCTACCGAGGATATTTCCAAACTAAACTGGCTTTTCGGCAACTCTAAAAAATTCGACGATCAAACTCTAAATGACTATTATGTCGGCCCTAGAGCCGCTATGGTAACGCCTTGGAGTACTAACGCCGTAGAAATTACCCAAAACATGGGTATCGATGGCATTATTAGAATCGAGGAATTCCAAAAAGTTGACGCAGAATTCACTGAGTTCGATCCAATGATCTCTCAAAAATTCAACGCTTTAACTCAGGAAATGTTTACAATTAACATTACTCCTGAACCTATCCTGGATATTGATGATATTGAAGCTTATAACAAATCTGAAGGTTTGGCATTGAGCTCCGAAGAAGTTGATTATCTAAACCAACTTTCTGAAAAAATTGGCCGTAAACTAACCGACTCTGAAGTTTTTGCATTCTCACAAGCTAATTCAGAACACTGTCGTCACAAAATCTTTAACGGAACTTTCATCATCGATGGCGTAGAGCAGCCAACTTCTTTATTTAAATTAATCAAGAAAACTTCTGAAACTAATCCTAATGAGATTGTTTCTGCATATAAAGACAATGTTGCTTTTATTAAAGGTCCTAGGGTTACGCAGTTTGCTCCAAAAACTGCTGACAAACCTGACTTCTATGAAGAAAAGGAATTTGACTCTGTTATCTCCTTGAAAGCTGAAACCCATAATTTCCCTACAACAGTTGAACCTTTCGCAGGCGCTGCGACTGGATCTGGTGGAGAAATCCGCGATCGTCTTGCTGGTGGACAAGGGGCTCTTCCATTGGCGGGTACTGCAATCTACATGACTGCATATTCTCGTTTACTTGATGATCGTCCTTGGGAAAACGCAATGGATGAAAGAAAATGGTTATACCAAACTCCAATGGACATTTTAATCAAGGCTTCGAATGGTGCTTCTGATTTTGGAAATAAATTTGGTCAACCTCTTATCACCGGTTCTGTGCTTACTTTCGAACATGAAGAAAATGGTCGTAAATTAGGCTATGACAAGGTAATCATGCAAGCAGGTGGTGTCGGTTATGGTAAATTAAGCCAAGCTAAAAAACATGAACCTCAAGCTGGCGATAAAATCGTTATTCTTGGTGGTGAAAATTATCGTATAGGAATGGGTGGTGCAGCTGTTTCTTCAGCAGACACTGGTGCCTTTGGGTCTGGTATCGAGTTGAACGCTATCCAACGCTCAAACCCTGAAATGCAAAAACGTGCTGCAAATGCAATCCGTGCTTTTGTTGAAAGTGACGAAAATCCAATCGTTTCAATTCATGATCATGGTGCTGGTGGACACTTAAATTGTCTTTCGGAACTGGTTGAAAACTCTGGCGGACTTATCGACCTTGATAAACTTCCTGTTGGAGATCCAACTCTTTCTGCTAAAGAAATAATCGGTAATGAATCCCAGGAACGTATGGGACTAGTTATTTCTGAAGAAAATATTCAAAAACTTAAAACTGTAGCTGATCGCGAACGCTCTCCAATGTACACTGTCGGAGATGTGACTGCTGATCACCGTTTTACTTTCGAATCTAAATCAACAGGTGAAAAACCAATGGATTATGCTTTGGAAGATTTCTTCGGATCTTCTCCAAAAACAATAATGAATGATAAAAAGGTTAAGCACGAATATGCTGACCTTCAATATAGCGTAAGTGAAGTACCCGCTTACCTAAACCAAGTTCTTCAATTGGAAGCGGTTGCTTCCAAAGACTGGTTAACAAATAAAGTTGACCGTTGTGTTGGTGGTCGCGTGGCTAAACAACAATGTGTTGGACCTCTTCAATTGCCACTTAATAATGTTGGTGTAATGGCCTTGGATTATAAATCGAAAGAAGGTATTGCAACAACTGTAGGACATGCTCCTCTTGCTGCTTTGGTTGATCCTGTTGCAGGATCAAGAAACGCAATTGGAGAATCTCTTTCTAATATTGTTTTTGCACCTATTCTTAATGGATTGAACGGAATCTCTCTTTCAGCGAATTGGATGTGGGCTTGTAACAATGAAGGTGAAGACGCTAGATTATATCAAGCTGTTCAAGGATGTTCTGATTTTGCTATTGAATTGGGAATTAATATCCCAACGGGTAAGGACTCTTTATCCATGAAACAGAAATATCCTAATGGAGAACATGTAATCGCCCCTGGAACTGTTATTATTTCCGCTGGTGGTAACTGTACAGATATCAATAAAGTAGTTGAACCTGTATTAAAGAAAAATGCTGGTTCGATTTATTATATTAATCTTTCTCAAGATAGCTTTAAACTTGCTGGATCAACATTTGCTCAGATTTTAAATAAAATCGGAACTGATGTACCAACCATACAAGATGCTCAATATTTCAAAAAAGCTTTCAACACAGTTCAGGAACTAATAAATACTGGTCAAATCGCAGCAGGTCATGATATTGGTTCTGGTGGTCTAGTAACAACATTATTAGAACTTTGTTTTGCTGATGTAGATTTAGCGGCGGAATACGATCTTTCAATCTTAAATGAAAAAGATACTGTTAAAGCATTATTTAATGAAAACATCGGTTTAGTTCTTCAACCTAAAGACGATGCTGTCTTTGAAAAAGCATTAATTGAGGCTGGTATTGAAGTATTAAAAATTGGTAAGGCTGTAACAGGACAAACCATCAGCATTAAGAATAATGAAGATACTTTCAATTTTAATATTGAAGAGACTAGAGACACCTGGTTCAAAACTTCATATTTATTAGATCAAAGGCAATCTAAAAACGGAACTGCTGAAGAACGTTTCAAGAATTACAAAAAACAACCTTTACGCTTTGAATTCCCTGCTCATTTTGATGGTAAAAAACCAGTTATTGACGCTGGCAAACCCCGTCCAAAAGCTGCAATCATCCGCGAAAAAGGTTCTAACTCCGAGCGTGAAATGGCAAATGCCATGTATCTTGCTGGATTCGATGTAAAAGATGTACACATGACAGATTTAATCTCTGGTCGTGAAACATTGGAAGACATTCAATTCATTGGTGCAGTTGGTGGATTCTCTAACTCTGATGTTTTAGGTTCCGCAAAAGGTTGGGCTGGAGCATTCCTTTATAATGAAAAAGCAAAAACTGCTCTGGAAAAATTCTTTGCTCGTCCTGATACTCTTTCTGTTGGTATCTGTAATGGATGTCAATTATTTATGGAACTTGAATTAATTAACCCTGAACATGAAGTTCATGGAAAAATGCTTCACAATACCTCCCAAAAACATGAGTCTAACTTTGTTTCTGTAAAAATACAAGAGAACAACTCAATTATGTTATCTTCTTTAGCAGGAACTACACTAGGCGTATGGATTTCAAATGGTGAAGGTAAATTCAATCTTCCAAACACAGAAGACCAATACAATATTGTAGCAAAATATGCCTACGAACAATATCCACATAGTCCAAATGGTGCCGACTTTAATACGGCTATGATGACAGACAAAACAGGTCGTCATTTAGTTACAATGCCACACATTGAACGCTCAGTATTCCAATGGCATTGGGCTAACTATCCAGATGCCCGCAAAGACGAAGTTACTCCTTGGTTAGAAGCTTTCGTTAATGCCCGTAAATGGATCGATACTCAAAATAAATAATAGAAATAATTTAATATTTTAATAAAAATCCCAATGCCAATAGCATTGGGATTTTTTTATTAATTTGGTGGTTGCTGAGGACAGCAACCACGGCGTGAATGAATGCATAGTTTACCTGTATTGCGGGGCTGAAATTTTTCTACAAATATATCACCTCTAACGAGGTTTTCGACCAAACATCCCCAAGCCGCTACCTCCATCAATCCGAAATAAAAAAACCTATTTTATATAAACCATCTCACTATTTTCCACCCTCCATTTACCATCCCTTTTTGCCAATAAATAACACATCCCATCTCCACACAGAGGCCCACAATCAACATCCAAAAATACGATTGCTCGTTTTTTATCTGCAGTCAATAGAGGGATACCAAAATCATACAATTCATAATATCCCTGCAGCTTCTCTTTACTTTCAATAGGAATAAACTCATTTCCATGGCTTAATAATCCAACATATTTATATTGATTATTATCCAATAATTGAGTTAAATAATATAATCTATCTTCCTCAGAATTTGACATTTGCTGAATTGCATAATCCAGTATATCTGGCTCCTTAGTCATGTCAAATTCGGAATTATAATTTTGACCAAAACTGCCTAAAAAAACATTTTTTATATTAAAGTGCTTATAATAGTATCTTCGATTTTCATTTCTATTAAAATTAAATCTAACAGAATCTGAAACCACCACCGCATCAACAATCTTCGAAAATTCTGCCGAAACAGGGGAATAAATTGGAAAAACCTTATCCAAAAAACCCTCAGTATTTATAGATTCCCCACCCCCCTTTACCTGCCTGCATGCAATTAAACAAACTATGATTATTGCATAAATCCCTAACCTTTTCATAACCTATTATTTTATATCAATAGGATGAATAATTGTTAAGGATTCCATAAGTGATTTCAAAAGTTTATAAGATTACTTCTTATTTAATCTTGACTCTTCAAGGTCCAGATTATGCTCCAATGCTCTTAATATTTCGTCATCATAATCTTTTTCGGACATCATATCGTAAATCATAGTTCTTCTAACATCAATTAGATCCTGCATAACCTTTTTATAGAGTCCGCGTTCATTTGCTATTTTGATTTTAGATTCACTATCTAAATTAGTACTTGTGGCTTCAAGACTTCTTTTCAATGAAATATTTATAGCCTTTACTGTATTATTATTTTCTAGTTCTTCAGCATATTTAGTTTTCAACAATTGTATTTCTTCTTTTACTAAACGATAACGAATTGCTTCAATCTGGGTTTCTTCAGGAATCTCAGAAGAATTGCCGTCCAGATTTACCAATTTGATTAGCCAAGGCAAACTTAATCCTTGAACCACCAAAGTGATTAAAATAACTACAAATGTTATAAACAAGATTAAATTACGATGTGGAAAATGCTGTCCACTTGATATATAGATTGGAATTGCTAATGCCGAGGCTAATGATACCACCCCTCGCATTCCTGCCCAGCCTAATATTAAAGGCATTTTCCATCCTGGAGCTTGCTCTTTTCTTCTGACTTTTGGAGATAATCGAGGTAAATAAGTTGCAATATAAATAAAGATAATACGAATACATATAATGACCAGGGTAATAATTAATGCAATCTTGATAGCCCAGTTTTTTGACACCCCTTCAATACCTTCAATAATAATTGGAAGCTCAAGTCCAATTAAAATAAATACAAATCCGTTCAATAAGAAGCTCAACGTATCCCAAACCTCACGTGATTGGATTCTTGTATGATAATCCATAAAATCTTTCGATCGGAAGGAAAGAAATAATCCACCAGAAACAACAGCCAAAACACCAGACCATTCAAAATGCTCAGCAACGATATACATAATGTAAGGAGCAATCAACGTTATTGGAGTCGTTATACTTGATGATTTAGCAATATACTTCAAAAATAGATAGAGAATATGAGCAATAACCAATCCTACAAAAATCCCCATGATAGCTAATGTAAAGAAACCCACAACGGCTTCTTGCATCGTAAATGTACCTGTCATTATAACCGCTAATGCCATTCTAAATACAGTAAGCGAAGCCGCATCATTAACAAGACTTTCACCTTCCAGCAATGTAATTCCTCTTTTAGGTAAATTGACACCTTTCAAGACAGATGTAGCCGCGACCGCATCAGGAGGTGAAATAATTCCTCCTAATAAAAAACCCATAGCTAAAGTAAATCCTGGAATCAGATTGACAGATAAATAAGCAACAGCAATAGAAGTAATAAAAACAAGTCCAAAACCCATTGTTAAAATAGATCTTCTATTCCTCCAGAAACTATTCCATGAAGTATACCAGGCTGCCTCAAATAATAATGGTGGTAAAAAAACTAAAAATACTACATCGGGATTTATGCTAAATTCCGGTAATCCGGGGATAAAGGAAATAGCTAATCCTCCGATTACCAACAAAATAGGATATGAAATTTTAAACCTTTGGGAGACTACAAACAACATGGCCATGAAAAAGAATAGAATCATGACCAATAATATATTGGATTCAATCATTTTTGTTTTTTAATAGATATCTTTGTGTAACGCAAAAATAATGGAAAAAATCTCAAAAAATCTTCATCCCCGCAATAAGTTCAATCAGGAATACGATTTCAAAAAGCTGATTAAACATGTACATCAACTGAAAAAACATATTCAAACCTTACCTGATGGACGTCTAACCATAGACTTTAGGGATCCTGAAGCTGTTTTCCTTTTGAATAAAGCGCTACTTGAATCACAGTACAAAATCAATAATTGGGACATTTTGCCAAACAGTCTTTGTCCTTCGATTCCAGGTAGATTAAATTATATCCATTATTTAGCTGATTTAATTCAACCTAAAAACCCCAAGAAGGTCAATGTTTTAGATATTGGAACCGGATCTAGTTTAATTTATCCAATTTTAGGATTTCTGGAATACCAATGGAACTTTGTAGCTTCTGATACTCATGTTCCTTCTATACAGCATGCAAATAAAATCTTGAACGATAACCCTTATTTCAAAAAAGGAATCCAAGTAAGACTTCAAGAAAACAATCAACAAATTTTAAAAGGAATTATTCAACCAAATGAATATTTCGATGCTATTCTTTGTAATCCGCCTTTCTATAAATCTCGCGAAGATTATAGACAAACTGTTATAAAGAAAAATCAAAAACTCCACAAAGAGACAGAAAGCACCAAAACCAATTTCCACGGTCTTTCTAATGAACTATGGTTTCCAGGGGGTGAAAAGAAATTTATCAGTAATATGATTTATGAAAGTATTGAACTAAAAGAGCAAATCGGCTTATGTTCTGTATTGGTTTCCGATAAAGACAATCTAAAACCGTTAAAAGCAATTTTAGA
>Ga0233377_1001062_pt1 | contig 10905 bp, 9 predicted proteins | sample ElkDunMinimDraft_6_FD_191540 | JGI IMG/M metagenome (GOLD analysis project Ga0233377, IMG submission 191540) | Fecal eukaryotic communites from dung pellets of Tule Elk in California, USA - Elk Dung E36 | ecosystem: Host-associated > Mammals > Digestive system > Large intestine > Fecal | place...
CAGCCGACGTTGCCGAACGAGACGGAGACTCCGACGGTCGGTCCGCCGACCCAGCCGACCAGCGCCGGCGCATACACGGGGCGAATGTGGCGAGGGCCGGGCACCCAGCACCAGCGGTTGCGAATGTGCGCCCAGCGGCCATAGTGGGATGGCGCGTAGCCCCAGCGAGCGTCGTCGATCCACGACCAGCCCCATGGCGACACGAACACCCAGCGGCCGTAACGATAGGGCGCCCAGTTGCTGGCGACGTAGGTCGGTCGCCAGACGTGGCCGTATTCGGGCTCGCTCACCCATTCGCCGTTGTCGTCCAGGTCTTCGTAGCCGACGACATCACGGGAAACATACTTCGCCGACTGTGACCGCTCGTTGCGAGCGTCGCGATCGTTGGCCCAATTCTCGAACGCGGTGCGCGGGCCGAGCGGCTCGATCGTGCCGGTCAGACCGTCCACGCCAGTGAACACGCCGCGTTGGTTGTCGCGCACCGTAAATTGTTTGTTGCCGCCGCCGGTGACTTCCGCTTCGCCATTGCGCGTTTTGACGATGGTGCGATCGGCGGACTTGTCGACTTCGAGGTGATATTCGCCCACCCGATTCAGGAACACGGTGGCATGCGGCGTTTCGACTTGAATGGTTTCGCCTTCGGCGAGGCGTCGCACGCGGAGGGTGGCGGCGCCTTCGGTGAGGCTGGCTTGCAGGACGTTGTCGTCCAGCTCGATGAAGCCGAAGCCAGTGTCAGCATCGAGATACACAGCTGCCGAGCCGATCTGCAGCTCGGCGCGGCCTTGGTCTTCGACCCACAATCGATCGCCGCTGGTCAGCGGACGATTCAGCACGGCCTCGGCCCATTCTTCGCTGCCGGCGGGCGCGACTGTGACTTCACCATCGATGAAGCCGAGACGAGCGACGCGGCTCGGCGGGTCGACCACTGGCGTGGCGCGACTGGAAGATTCGGAGGATGGACCGGCGGATTCGGGTTCGACGCCCGGCTCGAGCGCAGGCTCGCCAACATCGGACTCGATGACCGGCTCAGGTTCGACGACGGGTTCCGGGTCCTGGGCGTGGGCCAGGCCGCCAGCGATGAGTAGGGCAACCGCGCAAACGAGTCCCATCAGCGAATCTGTCAGGGAATTCGGCACGTGGCTGCTGCCTCTGGGCTGGCCGCCTGATCGCTCCCTGAACCGGCGGTCGGCGTTATGCGAAATCATGTTGCCCACCCCGTGTAGAACGGTTGTCAGCATGATCCGTTCCCAGGGGTGAACTCAAGGTGAACGGTGCCCGAGGCCTCGGAAACCGCTGGATGGCCCACGACTGGATGGCCACGAATCGAGTGAACCGACCTTGGCTGCATGGACCACGGCCGCTGCGGGGCTTACCCCCGCCGGGATATCAGAGAATTTACCAGGCGCCAGAATATCGGCGTGGGGCTCGTGCGTCTGCCCGCACAGTTGTGAGATGCATCGCGGATTACATGAGACGGCTGCCTAATACTGGTTCAGGTTAAAGGCCGAATAACAAAGAACTGGGTGCATGGACTTTACCGGGAATCCTAGAGAGCTGGCCCTGCTGCGGACTTTCACGCCGTTCGACGGCATGAAGCCCGAGGGCATGGGCGTGTTCGCCCGCAAGATCACGCGTCGCCAGGCCCCCAGGGGTCGACTGCTGTTCACCGAAGGCGACGAAGAAAAGCAGACCTTCTACCTGATCAGCGGCTCGATCGACCTGCTCGCCGAAGGTGAAGTGATCGGCTCGGTGAAGAGCGGCACGCCCAAATCCAAGAGTCCGCTGGCCCATCAGCTGCCGCGTCCCTATTCGGCCGTGGTCACTTCCGATCGCATCGAATATTTTCAGATCGACAGCGAGTTTCTGGACGTTGCGGTGACGCTCGATCAGACCGGCGCCTACAAGGTGCTCGAGTTGAACGGTCTGGACGACAACGCGCCGGGTCCGGACGACTGGATGACCGCGCTGCTACAGACCAAGGCATTCCACAAGATTCCACCGTCCAACATCCAGGCCGTGTTCATGCGCCTGCAGCGGGTCGATTTCCGCGCCGGCGAGGTGGTCATCAAGCAGGGAGATGTCGGCGACTATTTCTATGTGGTCGTCAAAGGCCTTTGCCAGGTGGCGCGCGAGACGCCGCTGAACAAGGACGGAGTGCGCCTCGCCGAGCTGAAGATGGGCGATACCTTCGGTGAGGAAGCGCTGATCTCCGATGTGAAGCGCAACGCCACGGTGAGCATGGTTACCGATGGTGTGTTGATGCGACTGGCGAAGGACGATTTCCGCAAGCTCATGCACGAGCCGCTGCTCGAGTGGATCGACTACGAGAGCGCCAAGCGCATCGTTGCCAGGGAGGGCGGGCAATGGATCGATGTGCGTCTACCCTCGGAGTTCGAGCACTACCGCGCCGAGGGCGCGATCAACATTCCCTTGCATTCGCTGCGCCTGAAGTTGAAGGCGCTGGACCGCAACCGGCATTACATCGTTTGTTGCGATACCGGCCGCCGCAGCTCGGCGTGCGCTTACATCCTCGCGGAACGCGGCTTTCACGCCAGCGTGCTGCGCGGTGGGCTGGGTTCGACCGAGCTGGCCGCACCGCGCTGATCCCAACCGCCGTTCCTGCGCATCCCTGCGCCTTCGGGGCAGCTCCTGCACGCTCATGGGCGCGCTGCATGCGGGCATCCCTGCCCGGCACACCGGTACTTTAATTTCGCGGGCCGCCGGCTCAAGATGCCGTCTTCCAACGCTATGGAGATGGCTCATGGGTTTCCTGTCCCGACCGGCATCCGTTCTGAGCGGTCTGACTTTGTTGCTGTCCTGTTCGCTGGCGGTGGCGCAATCGCCTGAGGCCAGCCTGAGCGCATTGATCGATGAGTACGAACAGCTGATCCGCAGCGACGATCCGGTGAGCGCGGGACAGGAAGGGGATCGCGAGGCGTTGCGGCGGCTGCCGGACGTCCGGCCGGAAACACAGCAGGCGATCGCCAAACAACTCCAGAGCATCGGCGAGCGGCTGGCGACGATCGATGCGTCCGGCCTGTCCCAAGACGCAGCATTGAATCATCAGCTACTGTCGGGCGTCGTCGGGATTCACGCCGAGCAGCTTACATTCGATCTGCCGCGCATTCCCTTCGAGAACGACAGCGGCTTCCATACATTGCTCGACTATCTGGCCCGCACGACGACGATTGGCTCGCGTGACGATGCCGACGCGTGGATCGCGCGGCTCGCAGCGACGCCCACGTACTACGAACAGAATCTGGCCAACTTGCGGCGAGGTATCAAGACCAAATACACGCAACCGCGCATCGTTGCGGATCGCGTGATCGAGGTGGCGCGCAAACAAGCGAACACGAAGCCGGAAGACAGTTCATTGCTGCTGCCATTCGAGCGCATGCCTGCGAGCATTCCCTCGAGCGCAAAAGAGGAATATCGAGGCAAGGCGCTGGTGCTCGTGCGGGATCGCATCCTGCCGGCGCAGAAGAAGTTCGCCGACTTCATGGAAAAGGACTATCTCCGCGCCGTTCGTCCCAAACTCGCGTGGCGAACCGTGCCGCACGGGGAGAACTCCTACAAGTTTCTGGTGCGTCGTGAGACCACGACGCAGATGGCCCCCGATGAGATCCATCGGCTGGGCCAGTCGGAAGTGGCGCGCATTCGCGGGCTCATGGAAGAGACGATTGCCGAGACGGGTTACAAGGGCAGCTTCGCGGACTTCCTGCAGATGCTGCGTACCGATCAGCGCTTCTATGCCAGGACGCCGGAAGAGCTCATGGAGAAAGCGAGCGAAATCGCCAAGCGTGCGGACGATCAGTTGCCTCGCTTGTTCGGCATGCTACCGAGATTGCCCTATGGCGTGCGTCCGGTGCCGGCCGATATTGCCGAGGGCTACACGACCGGTCGTTACTGGGTCGGCAGCATGCAACAGGGTCAGGCGGGCGGCTACATGGTGAATACTTCGCATCTGGATCAACGGCCGCTGTACGAGCTGCCGGCGCTGACGGTGCACGAGGCGGTGCCCGGTCATCATCTGCAGATCGCGTTGTCACAGGAGCTGAGCGGCCTGCCGTACTTCCGTCGCAACACCAGTCCGACGGCCTTCGTCGAAGGCTGGGGGCTGTATTCGGAATTCCTGGGCGAGGAGATGGGGATCTATCGCGATCCATACGAGCGCTTCGGACGTTACTCCTACGAAATGTGGCGGGCCTGCCGCCTCGTGGCCGACACGGGCATTCACTGGCTGGGTTGGGACATCGAACAGGCGCGCCGTTGTTTCACCGAGAATTCGGCACTCGCGCCCCACAACATCCAGACCGAGTTGGAGCGCTACATTTCCTGGCCGGGCCAGGCGCTGGCGTACAAGATCGGCGAGCTGCGCTTCCGCGCCCTGCGCAGCGAAGCCGAGAAGGCGCTCGGAGAAAACTTCAACGTGCGCGAGTTCCACGACAAGTTGCTACTGAGCGGGGCGCTCCCAATGGATGTGTTGAGCAAGCGCATGCAAGCCTGGATCGCCGAAAAGTCGCCTGCGCGAGCCACCTCGTCGTCCGCGCTAGCGCCCTGACTTTTGCATCACAGGGCCGCGCACCATCCGCTTTGGCGTGAAGTACAATTTCTGAATGACGACCATTTACGGCATCAAAGCCTGCGACACCATGAAGAAAGCGCGCACCTGGCTCGACGAGCACGGTGTGAAGTATGAATTTCATGATTACAAGGTCTCGGGCATCGACCGCGAGCACCTGGAAAAGTGGTGCAAGAAGGCGGGGTGGGAAACCGTCCTGAATCGAGCCGGCACCACATTCCGGAAATTGCCGGACGATAAGAAGGCCGATTTGAACGAGCGCAAGGCCATTGCGCTGATGCTGGAACAACCTTCCATGATCAAACGGCCGGTGTTGGAAAACGGCGCCAGAGTGCTGGTCGGGTTCAAACCGGCGGAGTATCAAACCCTGCTCGTGTGACCCGGACTGTGGCAGCTGGGGCGGCCGCCGCCACAGGTTCGTCCGGTCCTCCAGCGGCTTGCTTTGGTTCACGGCAGAGTCGCCTGCTCCCCGATGTAAACGGTTCCATGATCTGCCAGACTCGGGGTATGAGCACCACAGCCTTTGCCCCCAAGCCCATGAAACTCAGCATCCTGACGGCGGCGCTGCAGGAGCTGACGCCCCGCGACAAGCGGGATGCCGATCCGGACCTGGCCATCGATGAGTGGCTGCAATTCGCGCGCGAGATCGGGTCGCCAAACATTCAGCTGTCCTCGGCGCTGCATCCGTCCGAAAGCGATGTGCCGGCCGAGGCCATGCTCGACCCGGTCGCGAACACTCTGGATTTGCGCCAGCCGTTCAACAAACAACGCTCGGCTCGGGTGCTGGCGACGATGAAAGAGACCCGCGTCGGCCTGTCCGATCTCGGTTACTTCGACAACATGCTGGTCGCCGATCCAACGGCACGTCGCAAGAAACATGACTTCATGTTGCGAGTGTTCGATGCCGCCGTGCTGTTGGGAACGGATGCCGTGTGCGGCTTCGTCGGCCGCAACCCGCAGCTGGAAATGGATCAGAACCTCGTCATGTTCGAAGAGGTCTTCATTCCGCTGCTCCGGGAAGCCAAGGCCCGTGGCCTGACTTATCGGGTCGAGCAGTGCCCGATGCCGGGTTGGAACGTGCTCGATCGCTGGCACAACAACATCGCCTACGCGCCGGGTCCATGGATCGCCCTGCATCGGATCTGCGAGAAGCACGGCGTGGGCGATCAGTTCCGTATTCACTACGATCCGTCGCACGCGATTCTGATGGGGCAGGACACGCGGTCGCTGTTTCAATATCTCAAGGACGCCGGCTACGGATTCCTCATCGGCGGCTTCCATGTCAAAGGACAGGTCGTCGATTCGCGAGGTGTCGCTGCGTGGGGTTACGGTGGCCAGACCATGCAGCGCGGCGACTGGATCGATGGCAAGCCGTCACCCAATCCCGCAGATCAGGGCCATGCGTGGAAGAAACAAACCGTGCTTTGTGAGCACGAGTTGCCGGGCACGGCACGGCATGATCCGCTGGCCTACCTGCAGAACCGGACCGTGGATTGGCTCGATCATCAATTGGCCGCTCGCGAGCTGCTGTCGATCGATCCGGCCGACACTTACCTGGTCGTCGAGCACGAATATCCTCCGGCTCGAATTCAGGACAAGGCACGGCTCGCGCCCATCCTCAAAGGCTCATTGGCCTTCGTGAAAGCCATCGATGAGGCCGCGGCCGCCATGTACTCGCTCCAGCATGAGGTCATGCAGTCGCAGGGCATTCCCATCCAGGGCATTGGCCGCGAAGCCTACCGGTCATAATCGGTCACCGAGTTCACGGTCGGTTGTCGCTGGCCGTTTTTGACTGCTGCCTGTCGACGGGCGCTCTCGTCCCGGGGGCTGCGTGGCGCGCACCATGCGCACACGTTGTCCTGGAGGAGTCGCCATGAAGTCCGCGTTGCTCGTGATCGATGTGCAGCAGTCGTTTACCCGTCGGCCGTATTGGAACGAGGCCGAACTGCCCGGGTTCGTACACAGCCTGCAGCAGCTGGTGAATCGAGCTCACCAGGCCGGTCTGCCGGTCCTGCAGGTGTTCCATGTGGACGAAGAGGGCGCAGAGAACGCCTTTTCTCACGAGTCCGGCTTGATCCAGACACTGCCCCAGCTCGATATCCGCCCCACCGAAGTGTTCACCAAGGCCGTGCACTCGGCCATGTTCTCGACCACGAAGAACGGCAGGAGCCTCGACTACTGGTTGCGCAATAACGGCATCGAGCGGGTGATCGTGACTGGCATCCGCACCGAGCAGTGCTGCGAGACCACGACGCGGCACGCTTCGGATCTGGGCTATAGTGTGAGCTACGCGATTGATGCGACGCTGACTTTTCCAATGGTGTCCGGATCGGGCCGTACCTACACCGCGGCGGAGATCCGCGACCGTACCGAGCTGGTGCTGCAGGGTCGATTCGCCCAGGTGCAGCCCTCTGCTGCCGTGGTGATCTGACGAGGCAATTAGTGAGGGCTGGCGAAATGAGGACGGTGCTGTTCGCGCTGTTGCCCGAGGTCGTGCTGCTGGACGTGGCGGGCGCCGCCGAAGCTTTTCGGCTCGCCAGCCAACTCGTTCCAGACAGCTACGATCTGCAGTTCGTTGCCACCAGTGCGTCCTTGCGATCCGCCGTGGGCTTGCAGCTTCACAAGCTGCAGTGCCTGCCGGCCGAAGTGCCGGATCATTCGATCGTCGTGGTCACCGGCGTTGCCAGCTCCGCACTCGATCTGGAGTCGGAGTCGACCCGGCATCTGGCGCAGTGGCTGCAGGTCGTTGGTCGCAATGAGACGGTTTCGTTGATGTGTGTTTGTTCGGGGAGCCTGCTGGCCGCGCATGCCGGGCTGTTGCGTGGCCGTGAATGTACGACGCATCACGATATGATCGACAGGCTGGAGCAGCTCGAGCCGAGCGCGACCGTGCACGGCAATCGCATCTTCGTCGAGGATGGTCACATCACGACCAGCGCGGGGGTCACTTCCGGGGTCGATCTGGCGCTCCACATCATCAGCCGGCAATTGGGTCCCAAGATTGCTGTGGCCGTGGCGCGGGATCTCGTGGTCTATATGCGGCGGACGACGGCCGATCCGCAGCTGTCCGCCTGGGTCATGCACCGAAACCACATTCATCCCGCGGTTCATCGAGTGCAGGACGCCATCGCTCGCAATCCAGCGGCGGACTGGTCAGCGGCCAGGCTCGCGGCCGTCGCTTGTATGAGTCCTCGAAATCTCGGCCGCTTGTTCGCGGAGCATGCGGGATGCTCGCCGCTCGATTACGTGCAGCGCCTGCGCGTGGCAGTAGCGCGAGAGATGGTGATGAACAGCGATATGGCGTTGGAACGCGTTGCCGAGCGCAGTGGCTTCAGTTCCGCACATCATCTGCGGCGAGTCTGGCGTCGTTGGGAGCCGGCGTCGCCGGCTGAGTCTCGTTCGACAGCTCGCTGACCGTCACCGACTTCAGCCCTCGCTCCCGCAGCCCTTGTAACAACAGGGGCAGTGCTTCGAGGATGAGTGGACGGTGCTGCTGATCGCGATCGTGCCCGTCATGCAGGAGCACGATGTCTCCCGGTCGAATCCGACGCACGACGCCGTTCGCCACTCCACGCGGATCGCGCGCAAAGGTATCTCTCGAATGTATCGACCAGGCGACCACGTCCAGACTGCGTTTGTGAGCGGCGCGCGCCATTGCGGGGCTCTTCAAGCCGACCGGCGGGCGATACAGCGGCTCGCGATCCGACTGCGTCACTGACTTGATCAGATGCGAGCAACGATCGATCTCGACGCCGTGCCCGGCGGCCGAAGAAAAATTCAGCAGGTAAGAGTGTTGCCAGGAGTGATTGCCGAGCTCGTGGCCTTCCCGGTGGATCCGTTCGCCCAGCGACCGATGTTTCTCGAGGTGGCGGCCGATGACGAAGAACGTTGCGCGGGCGTCGAATTCAGCGAGCATGTCGAGCACCCGAGGCGTGATCTCGGGATCGGGCCCGTCATCGAACGTCAGCGCCACTTGCGGCTGGTCGATCCGGCCGCGGACCAGGGTTCGATACAGGACCGAAGAGTCCGGGCGGAAGATCCCGTCGACCATCAACAGCGCGTGCGCGCCGAAAGGCACGCCCAGGCTCAGCGCACTGGGGCCGAACACCGCTGCCGAGCCGACGGTTACAGCGGCGCTGGCCAGCAGGAATTTATCGGCGCGACATAAGCTCAACGGGGCCACATCCGGAAAAAAAACTTAGAGCGCCATGATCGCAAGCGCCATCGAAGTTGTCGATTGAGGGCATCGCCAACTGCGATTGCCGAGGGTGGCGTGTGGGCGCATGGTGACTCACCAAAGTCACACTCCCGACAGGAGAGGTTTCATGAGTGATGCGAAGTTTGTCGCGGTCACGGACGCCAGCTTCGATGAGCAGGTGCTGGCTGCGGCCGGTCCGGTGTTGCTGAAGTTCGAAGCCGACTGGTGCGGTCCGTGCCAGGCGATGAAGCCGATGATCGAAGATATCGCGCGCGAGTACCACGGTCGCTTGACGGTCGCGACCTTGGATATCGATGCCAACAACCGGACGCCGCATCGCTTCGGCATCCGGGGCGTGCCCACGGTGATGTTGTTCAAAGGCGGCGAAGTCGTCGGACAGAAGGTTGGCCTGCCGCGCAAGGCGGAGTTGACCGCGTTGCTCGACTCCAAGCTGTCCTGAGCAACAACGCAAGTCCTATCCGCATCTCGCTGAGCGGTTGTAGTGGAACCATCGGCCCGTCGGAATGTACTCCGGCGGGCCGGTCAACGTGCGCGATCTGATGCTCGAGCCAAGCACGGCGGCAGAGCTGGCGGGCGTCCTGAGAAAGGTGTTCGACCAACAGCAGCGGTAGACAGCGCCACACGGTTTGCTCTATATAGCTGTCAGTCGTCTCCCGACAGGTAGAGACGTAATCGTGGCGGAACGTTGCTTTCGCGGGAAATCCAGGGAATGGTGATAGCGAATTTTCGTGCGCTACCCGAGCGACCGAAGGATCTCGGTTCATCGGTTTGGGGCTGTCGGTGCAGCTCGAGCCCAACCATTTCATCGTTACCAAAGTCGACGACAACCGGGATCTGCGCAGCGCCGACATCCGGTCCTGACACGCGCCGAATTCCAACTGCGTCATCCGACAGGTTGCTCGATGTGCTCACGCACGGGGTGCTTTCCGGGATCGACGCGAAGGGATGATCCCATGCGTGTGGTACGAACCATTGCTTTGTTCCAAGTCGTCTGCGGCCTGATCGCCTGCGATGCAATGTTGCCGCCCAAGCCCAAGCAGTACACGTGGACTGAAGACGTGGCACTGGATGCGGGGAGCATTCGGGTGCGGCGAGTGGTTGGCATCCAGGAAAGCAATTCGTGGTCGGGTGATGCGCATGAGGCGATCGAGACACTGTCGAGCGTCGAATTCATGGATGAGTTGGCATCGCTGCCACCGTGGAGCGAAGTATTGCGGCCAATCGTGCTTTATCAGGATACGGCTACGGACGAGTGGGTGGTCGTCGCGAGCACAAGTTCCTGCGATGTGTGGAGGGCGGCGGGTAAGCCGAAACCGCCCTATTGGGAATACCGGCTGCAGCAAGGCCATTGGAACCATGTGTCGCTGTCCGAGAAGTCGCTCGGGCGGCGGGCGAACCTCGCACAAGCTTATAAGAGGGTAGCCGCCGTTGGCCATCTCACACCTGAACTGCGCGCTCAGGTGGATCCCAGCGCACGCTGGTTCCGAACGTATCGCTCAGTGCTTGCGGATCCCAACCAGGCAATCTGCGGCGAAGGATATTCGAGCCGGCCCTAAGCGCGAAAGTTCATGCATGAGTCCATAAGTTCAAGGAGTGAATTCAATGGCGGATCAACATGACCTCGAGATGGCCATTCTGTCCTACAACGCATGCGTGCGTTCGCTCCAGAACGAGCTGCCGACTGGCGATTGGGAGCTGATACAGGCGATCGGGGCGCCAGACAACGAAATCGGCTTCGGGGCGAAGGTCTATCGATCCGGCACTCAAATCGTCATCGCTTTCCGTGGCACCGATGCTCCGGAGTTGCAGGATTTCCTGACCGGAAACATTCCCGCCGCCAGCGGCTGGATGTCGCAGCAGGTCTCGGCCGCCATTCGCCTGGTTGCGGATGTGATGGACGCCAATCCGAACACCGATTTGATGTTCACCGGCCACTCGCTGGGCGGCGGTTTGGCGTCGCTGATGGCCGCATTTTTTCAGAAGCAGGCCACTACCTTCGATATGGCGCCGTTCGGCAATACTGCTGAGGGCAAGGAGGTAGACTTCATCGGCGTTGGTGCGCTGCAGTTCCCCGTCGTTCGTGACAGCCTCACGATGATCAAAT
>Ga0233377_1001065_pt1 | contig 10887 bp, 13 predicted proteins | sample ElkDunMinimDraft_6_FD_191540 | JGI IMG/M metagenome (GOLD analysis project Ga0233377, IMG submission 191540) | Fecal eukaryotic communites from dung pellets of Tule Elk in California, USA - Elk Dung E36 | ecosystem: Host-associated > Mammals > Digestive system > Large intestine > Fecal | place...
AAATTTTGGTAAGGAAAAGACAAACAAAAACACCCAGTTACAGACGTTCGTCACAATTAGAATGCAGTAATAATACCATTAGTTGAAAGAATGAAGATCTATCAAATGCCCAAAATTACATTAACTTACGGGTTAACTGCAGGAATGTTTTTAATGGCAAGTCTCTTGGCAAGCGATGCTTTATTAGATATCGGTATGCATGATACATACTTTGTCGTCTCATACACTCACATACTCACAGGTTTAGGTATATTGTTTTTACTATTTACATTAGTTACATGGGGAATCTCCAAATTAGCACGCAGATTAAGTCCAGTTCTAAATTGGCTTCACTATGGATTAACGATGATTTGTCTATTAATAATAGTTGTACTTATATATAAATTAAATAGCAACAATTTTATCAATGGAGATTACAGTGTTTATGAAGTATTTGATAAGTATGATTCACAAACAACAATGACTGATTGGATTGGTAAAACTGGATTTATTTTTATTCTATCCCAGCTATTATTTATAGTAAACATAATAAGGGCATTTGTAGTAAAAGGAAAAAGGTACTAACTGTTCTTCGTTCAAACAGCAAACAAAACATCAAACACAAACGTTTTGTGGGTTTTAAGTCGCGAATTGTACTCGTTTTCTATTTTTCTACTAATTTTAAACAAAATATTTCGCGTATTTGATCAGGTTGGTGATAAAAAAGATGATAGATTATCATTTTATGAAGGAATGCAAAATCGCCAAATAGTAGTTCAAATATGAAAGTTAGACATTTATGAAAACGACTAATAAAATTGTACCTCTAATTCTTCTAATTGTTTTGACATCTTGCATCGGGCCAAAAGCAACATCAACGCAACCAATATCAACGATTACGTCTAGCAATTACGACGAAAAAACAAATTTCACAACGTATAGTAAGTTACCATTCGGTAGTATCAGTATGCCAGGAGAGTGGACAAAATCTTCTTATAATCAAAATAGTAGACAGCAATTTTTCAAAAATGAAGACGATGTGTCTACAGCAATTGCGATAAACAAAGCATCTTCTTACTCGTTTTACAATTCTAACATGAATTCCAACCAAATTGTAAAGGAATTCTATGAGTGGGATTCAAAATATTTAGCTGATAATATTCAAGGTTCAAGGTCCATCATTAAAATAGACAACGATAACCATTTTATAATATGGAAATTAGTAGCAAACAATGAACAACATAATTTAAACAATTATTATCTATTTGGTAGCGAAAATGGAATTATATTTAATCTATATGTGGCAACAGATGATTGGACAGAAGAACAAAAAATTGAGTACCTGGTAAGAGCGTACAACAACCGGAAAGTTGGAAGATAATGTAAGTAATTTACAGTCGAATAATATTTGCATGCAGTCAGGTAGAAATGGCGAATAACAGTACTTCATTTCAACAGCAAACAAAACATCAAACACGCACGTTTTGTGGTTTTTAAGTCGTGAATTGTACTCGTTTTCTATTTTTCTACTATTTTTTTTTACACAAAATATTTCGCGCATTTGCTCAGGTTGTTAACAAATTGAAATTTAGCTACTTATAAATTCGCTATATAGATGAAGTTGATTATTACTAATATCATTATAATATGTGCCATTTTGGTTTCAGCATGCGCATCTAGTGCTGAAGATCTAATGATTGAAGCTGAAAAATTAGAAAACCAAGAAAAATTTTCAGAAGCTATACCACTTTTAGATCAAGCGATAAAAAAGAATCCAAATTTGTTAGGTGCCTTTATTAATAGAGGGGCAGACTACGCAGCTTTAGGAAACTATGAGAAGGCAATCGAAAATTACAAAATCGTTCTTTAAAAAGATGAATTTTATCAATTAGCACTCTTTAACATTGGAAAAAACTACCAAAGACTTAACAATCCTAATGAGGCAATAAATTATTATTCTAAAATACTAAATGATGTATCTGGAAAAATAAAAGTGGAATTATACACCATTGATGAATCTGGTAATCTAGGACCGTATCAAATTCGCTTTCATGAAGTAGCATATGAACGTGCGCTACTCTATTATGAAATAGAAAATTGGAATGAAGCCTTAACCGATTTTCAGTTTTGCATTAAGAATAGTTATATGGTTGAACCAAGTATATATATGTGTGGAGCAATTTATGAAATTTTTGGAATGTTAGAACAAGCTTGTAACGAATATAACATTGCAGCATCAATGGGAGATCAGGACGCAATCATTGCTAAGAAAGAGCTTTGTGACAAATAAAAAACCACTTTGAAACGATTACAACCAGTACAATAAAATTTACTAACTTTAACGAAATCAATAGTTTAACAACTTTTAAAAACTACCAAAATGAATGGAATTAGAAAAAATAATTTACCTCTTAACTTAGAAGTAATTACTTGTCCTAAATGTGGTGAAATACAAGATACCTTAAGACTTCCTGAAAGCGTTAATCAAGCAATAAATGGTGGTTGCAACTGCAAAAAATGCGGTACCGTGATGGATAAATACGGAAAAGAAATTAAAACTAAAAGTTAACTAATCCCAATGATCAAATCTCTCGCTCTTCAAATTGTTTTCTTTTGTAACATCATAGGAATTAGCATCGCGCAAGAAACTGATTCCATTCCGAAACATGACACATTTACCATTCAATCAACGCATGTGGCTGAAGAACGTGTAATCAATGTTTGGTTGCCCGAAAACTATATTGAAAGTATGAGCTCCTTCCCTACGCTTTACATGGCTGATGGTGGAATTGAAGAGGATTTTCCGCATGTCGCTAATACACTTGCAAAACTGATTCGTGAAAATAAAATTCCGCCAATGATCCTGGTTGGAATTCAAAATACGCAACGTCGTAGAGATTTAACAGGTAAAACAACGGTTGAACGTGACAAATCCATTGCACCTATCGTTGGAGGTGCTGAAAAATTTAGAGCTTTCATAGAAGATGAATTAATTCCTACAATTCAAAATCGCTATAATACTACAGACGTTAGAAGTATTATTGGAGAATCACTAGCTGGTTTGTTTGTCGTGGAAACACTACACGAAGCACCCGAATTATTCGACAATTACATCGCGTTCGATCCTTCTTTGTGTTGGAACAATAGTTATTTGGTGACCAATGCAACAGAACTGCTTACTAAAAACACGACTTCCAAAAAAAGCTTGTGGTTCGCAGGTTCCAATGCAAAAGACATCTATAAAAACACCAATAAATTTGCAGCGACGTTAAAGAAAATCAACCTGTCATCCATCAACTGGAATTATGCCGCAGAACCCAAACTGAAACATTCAACCATTTTCCGTGCAACAAAGGAAAAAGCATTGATTTGGACTTTTGGAAAACCTTAATTTAGTTAGCTTTGTAAGTTCAAGAAATGAACTAATAAATTGCGCAAATTCGCATGGGAAGAAGAACCGAATCCAATCGATTGGAACACAAAAAGAAAATCGATTCCAAAAAGAAACGTGAACAAGACGCTGCTCTTTTGCGCAAAGAAAAATTAAAAGCCATTCAACAACAGTTTTTGGAACAAAAAGAAGTGGCATCGAAAAAAGATGCCGAATGAAAATGTCCTTGCTGTCAACTGTCAATTTTAGAAAAATGTCCTTGCTTTCATTCTCAAAACACATAAAAAGCAGCGCAATTGCGTTCGCGGTATTGTTTACAGGTGCCGTTAAAGCGCAAGATGTTCCGGTGTTCGAAAAACCTGAAGCTGTGAGTGAATCCAGCACCATTCCGCTGAAGCTAAGTCACGTGTTTATCCCAATTGAAATGCCGCAAAACACCTTGAAGAAAGTGTTGACCAATGCAACGCCCGAGTATTTCAAGTTAGCCAATGAAACAGAAACGGAAATCTATCATTTTAAATTCGACCTTAAAGACGGAACTACGTCCTTTTCAAACAACGAAATTAGACACATGCTGCGTTTTACAGATGGCAATGGAACATACAAAAAACGTACTGCAACAAATAAACCTTGGCCTTACACAGGCGTAATTTACAGTCCATGGGTGCCCGTTTCTTGCGCAGATATTCGTGGAAATGCCATTGTAAGCGTTAAGTTGTCATTGCAAAGTAATTATCAACTCAAAGCAACAAGCGAAATCAATGCGACAATCGACAATATAGCGTGCGCTGGAATGAATTTGACTGGATTGGCTAAAACGTTTGGATACGACAATATAAAGGAAGATTTGACCAAAAACATCGAAAGTGAGTTGAAAAAACTGGAATTAAAGAAGACTTTTCAAACGCTTTGGAATCAATTACAAAAACCATTTAAAATCAATGACGATTTCACAATTCTTGTAAAACCTGCCGAAATAAGTTATCAAAACCTTCATTTCAAAGATGGTTTGGTAAAATTTGGCTTGGGACTTTCCTTTTACGCGAGTACCATTTCCACGAATGAAGTTGCCACACAAAAGAGCAACGTTCCCCTACCCGATTTGAAACAAAACACACAAAAAACTGCAAACGATTTTGAGATAAATTTGCCCGTTTCGCTACCTTATTCCTACCTCGACAAAATGGCGAAGGAACTCGTTACAGGTTATGAAATCACCAACACCAACGAGAAAGGAAAAGTAAAGAAATACGGAAAAATTGAAAGCATCGAAATTTTCGGAAGTACTGAAGATAAATACGATGTGGTACTCGCATTAAATACAACGCTTTATAAAACGGTTTTCAAGAAGAAAATTGTCCCAATTTACATTCATGCGAAATTAAACTACGACGCTACGCAAAAGAAAATTGTAGTTTCTAGCTACAAACTCGATCCAAAAACTGAAAATGGTTTTTACAACCTTTCGATGAAGGCAATTGCGAATAAATTGGCGTACAAACTCATTATCAACAACCTTAAATTTAGCGTTGAGAAGGAAATCAATGCACAGAAAAATGCCATTAATAATTACTTGCAGCAACAAATCGAGTTGACCAAAGGAGTAAAACTTTCAGGAATTGTCGATGCGATTGAATTACAAGAAATTATTGCGCAACCTTCAAAATTGGTATGCTTGTTCACCATGAAAGGAAATGTGAAAATCGAAGTAATGGAAATTCAATTCTAATAATCCATGTCGAATTACACGCAAAACCCACAAGTAAAAGTAGTAGCGAGTTTTCAAGAACTTAGTGAAACACCCTACTCCGATCAAAAGAATACCATTTGTTGGGAACGTAAATTGGAAGGAGATTTCAATGAAATTGTCGATAAATTGAATTTAGATGAAGACATCACGATTATCACTACCGATGATTTAATGGAATTGCAACTGAGTACGCAAGGCGATGTAGCTCGAAAAATCATTCTATCTGATATTGAAAATCTAAGCAATATTGGCGCGCAACCAACACTCAATTTGCTCAAAGCGTACGAACGCGATGATGTGTTTGATTTTATCAGCACCGATGTTTACTCCTACCACGTCGACCGATCGCCTGTTCCGACACACACGTTTTTGTGCACCTATTTCGGCGCAGCAAGTGACATTATTAGAAATGAGGATGTCGTTCAGAAAATTCAAATTCCAGCAGTTCGCGAACAACTAAAAAAATACCATTCTCCAGAAGATGGAACCTTTGAGGAATTTTTAACTGAACACTTTTTCGACTTGCATTATCAAGCAAATGAAGATGCAAAACCAACGAATTTAGGGATTGGTAACTTATGGCGTCTAGCAGTTGATCACCCACATCAAACTGTTGAACCTTGCGTTCATCGTGCTCCAAAAGAAAATCCAGGAGAATATCGGTTGCTTTTGATTTGCTAGATATTACTATTTTTATTGAACGTAAACTAGTAGCTATGAGCGATAAAGAATTCATTACTTGGAACGATTTTGAAAAGGTTGAAATGCGTGTTGGAACCATTCTTACAGCAGAAGAATTCAGGGAAGCACGAAATCCAGCCTATAAAATTACCATTGATTTCGGTGAATTTGGAATCAAAAAAACATCTGCGCAAATCACAAAATTGTATCAACCGACTGAAATTATTGGTAAGCAAGTTATCGCAGTGATCAATTTCCCAACCAAACAAATTGCCAACATTCAAAGCGAGTGTCTTATTCTTGGCGCTGTAGATGGTGCTGAAGTAACTTTACTTTCATCCGATAAACCAGTTAAAAACGGACTTCGAATTGGGTAATCTTTTTAATAAAATCAAACTCATTTTTTTAAGTATTTTATTATCAAAACATTAAAAGTAGTTTAACTTTACTTTCATTGACTTTAATAAACTTGACGAACATGAAAAAAACACTCATTCTCCTCGCAATTTTAAGCTCCTTTGGAGCAATTGCTCAAAAGCACCTAATTGGAATTAAAGGAGGTGCAAGTTGGACAAACGTTCATACCAGTAACTTTAATTTCGACACTAAAAGTCGAACTGGATATCTAGTGGGAATGACATACGATTATAAATTAACCGACAAATTTTCAATCGGAGCTGAAGTACTTTATGGCCAGCGAGGATTCAATATAGTTTTTGTTCCTTTCGATGATTTTGGTCTACCCTTTTCCATGGATGTCGAAGATACAAAATCAAAATATGACTACTTGTCAATTCCTATAAAAGCGAGCTATTCCGTAGGAAATAAGTTATTTGGATTTGGAAGTATTGGAGTAATACCAGCATTTTTAACTAAAGCAGTCACAGTAACTCCTCCCATTTCATTTTTTGGTTTTACAATTGATGAAACCACAACTGAAATAACAAAAGATGTCTCAAGATTTGATTTAGCTGCATTTGCAGAAATGGGCATTGGCTATAAATTTAATGACACTTATCTTCTATATCTTTCATTTGGTTACAATCATAGCTTTTTGACTATTACGAATGATGATTATTTCAGTGAATCAAAAATTCGTAACTATGGAATGCCATTAATGCTTGGTTTTAAATATGCGCTGTAAAATGTTCATATAAACAGAAATTCACTGTAATATGTTGAGTATTTCAAATGATTGTACTTCTGCAAGCTAATGAAACGGCCAGTTGACTAATCTAGAGCAAGCAAAATCGAAAATCTTTTGTACCTTTATATAGTGAAATCAATCGCATAAAAATCGACTATAATCATGAACGAAATCATTTGTCCTCATTGCAACAAAGCATTTAAAGTAGATGAAGCTGGCTATGCCGATATTTTAAAGCAAGTCCGCGACCATCAATTTGAAGAGGAACTAAATAAGCGTTTGCAATTAGCAGAAAAAGAAAAGCAAAATGCCGTTCAATTGGCAGAAGCTAATCTTAAAAACACACTTCAGGAGCAAATTACGCGGAAAGATGCAGAATTGGCAACGATCAAAATTCAAAAAGAAGCTGAATTAGCAGCAAAACTGGCTGAATTGGAGAAAAATGCCATCAATAAGTTGCAACAAAAAGAAGCTGAATTGCTTGCCCTAAAATCGAAGATTGATAGCGCTGAATTGGAGAAAAAATTATCAATCACAACAGCTGTTCAAGCGATTGAAAAACAACGCGACGAGTTAGCAAATACGCTCAAAAGCAAGGAAATTGAAAAGCAATTACTTGAAAAATCGTTGCAAGAAAAATTCCAAGCTGAGTTGAAGTCCAAAGAAGATATCATTCGATTGAAAGACGAAGAAATTGAATTTCGAAAAGACATGAAACTCAAACTTTCTACCAAAATGCTGGGAGAAACGTTGGAACAACATTGTGAAATTGAATTCAATAAATTACGTGCAACGGCATTCCAAAATGCGTATTTTGAGAAAGACAACGACGCAAGTTCTGGAAGTAAAGGAGATTTCATTTTTAGAGAAAAAGACGAACAAGGAAACGAGATTATTTCCATCATGTTTGAGATGAAAAATGAAAACGATCAAACTGCAACGAAGAAACGCAACGAGGATTTCTTCAAGGAATTGGACAAAGATCGCAACGAGAAAAAATGCGAATATGCCGTTATGGTTTCATTACTTGAGGCAGATAATGAATATTACAATGGTGGAATTGTGGACGTTTCGCACCGCTACGAAAAGATGTATGTTGTTCGACCGCAATTTTTCATCCCAATCATAACACTTCTTCGCAATGCAGCAATGAGTTCATTGAAATACAAAGCTGAATTGGCAATGGTGCGCAGTCAAAACATCGACATCACCAACTTTGAAGAAAAAATGAATAAATTCAAAGAAGGATTTGCGCGCAATTACGATTTGGCAAGTCGTAAGTTCAAAGACGCCATCGACGGAATTGATAAAACAATCAAAGAATTGGAAAAAACCAAAGCAGCACTACTTTCTTCGGAAAACAACTTGCGCTTGGCCAATCAAAAGACTGAAGATTTAACCATCAAAAAACTCACGCACGGAAACCCAACCATGCGTGCATTGTTTGAACAAGATCAATCGGATTTATCAGAATAAAAAAGGGAAGACAGCAACGTCTTCCCTTTCTTCTTTTCAAATTTATTCAATTACTTATTTACGCCAATTACGAAATAAACAACTTGAGCATCGCTTAATTCTGTACTAAAATTCACTTCTTGACTACCGCTCATGCGTAATTTCGAACTTGCCTTAGAACTAAATACCGAATTCATTTTATCCTCTAATGAATTACCTCTCGCTTTCGAAATTTGACCTTTCACTGCATCATAATCAATAGGCTTACGCGTAACCAAAACAGCAAATTTATCTTTATTTCCAACCTCATCAGGCGCCATCGAATAATCGGAAGGAAACAAACGTGTTCCTGTTATTCCACAATACGGCGAATGTTTTGGTGTGTATGGAAATAAAACAGACGTTGAACCATCGTTTTCTTGTCCAAAAACATAGGTGTAACACTCTTGATTGTTGGTAAATTCAATTTTAAACTTATCCGTCGATTTCAAAGCACGATCCGTTTCAAAATAGTGATCACTCACCTCTTTCAAACCAATGTTTGTTGTTCCACTATTTAGTTCCAATGCAAAACTTCCATCAAATGACGTTACTGCTTTTTTACTTGCATCACCCATTGGATACAAACCATACGCTTCTACATTAAATTCTTTGAAATCCGAGTAACGAACCCAAGCAAATCCTTTTTTACCCCAATCAGTTCCCCAAGAATTCATGATTAAAAAAGATCCTCCTTCATAGTAATCGTCGTAACCAACAACACACATCGCGTGACCTCCAAAACCTTGTTTGTTGTAATCTGCGCTTGTTGGATTCCAAAATTCTTTACCCATCATGGCATTCATGAACGAACCTCCAACCATCATACCGATGATAATTGGCGAACCTTTCGCAAGGTTTTGCTTCATCCCTAGAATTTCATGAACCTTCCCTCTTTTTTCATCTGTTAAGCGTTGAAATCCGGAAATTTTAAATGCTTTTGCATCTTGCTTCAACCTAGCACTTGGCTTCTCTGAACAACTTTGATCGGTATATTTAAAATCATTGAAAGGTACTGCTCCAACTTCCATCATATTATCCATCGCATACTTAATGTACGATCCTTGACACGTCTGGTGATCGATGCTAATTTGATTGTACATAAAAGCTGGTGAAAACCTGATGCTATTTGGAGTTTGTCCCGTTCGCTGTGCTTCAATGATTGTACGAGCAGCATACGCACTCGCCCAAGCCACACATGAACCTTGAACTCCTTGATTCATTACCGTTGGACAGTATTTTTGTAAGCTCACCATTTCTGGAAGTGGATTCTTCTTATTATCGGCCAAAGGCTCAAAAATCTCCGTTTCTTCGTAAATTTCCTTGTTCATTTCACCACCAGTAGCGAAAAGTCCACTTGCTTGATTGATGATTCCACCGCCGTTTCCACCTCTTCCTAAGAAGAAATACGCAGCAACACCTACAACAACAAGAACAATTAATAATTTTGGTCTCTTAAGTAGAAATGGTAAAAAGCTTATTAGCAAGCCGATTATTCCACCCAATCCTCCTCCAGCACCTGAAGATGAAGTCCCTCCTTTTGAAGAGCGTCTAGATAATTTACTTCCTCCTGGATCATCAGGAATCATTTTAATAGCCATGGTATAATTGTTAAGTTAATTTCATAACAAATGTAAACTATTTCACTTACCGATATATGCGGAAGTATATTATTTTTGTAGAAAGGCGGAAAGCATATTTTTTCAGTCAAAACTGTAAACATGTCAACAGAATTAAGAACCGTTACGGTTACACAATACATCACCCCCCTGCGAGAAGGTGGATCTTTGCCTGCATTGGCACAAGGTTGCGATGATTTTAAATATGTCATTAAATTTCGCGGTGCTGGTCATGGCGTAAAGGCTTTAATTTCGGAGCTTTTAGGTGGATTAATCGCAAAAGAATTGGGTTTTAAAATTCCAGAATTGGTATTTGTTGAACTAGATGAGCGATTTGGTCAAACGGAAGCCGATGAAGAAATTCAAGATTTATTAAAATTCAGCAAGGGTTTAAATTTAGGATTGCATTATTTATCTGGCGCGTTGACGTACGACGTAGCAACAAATGATTGTTCACCCTACCTTGCATCACAAATTGTTTGGTTAGACAGCTTTATTACCAATGTTGACCGTACGTTTAGAAATACCAATCTATTAATTTGGCACAAAGAACTGTGGTTGATCGATCACGGAGCATCTTTCTATTTTCATCACAATTGGGAAAACTGGGAACAAACTTCCAAAACGCCCTTCGCAATGATTAAAGACCATGCGCTATTACCACTTGCAAGTGAGTTAGATCGTGTTCACAAAGAGTTTACTTCCGTTTTGAATGATGATAAACTTAAGGCAATCGTTGACCAAATTCCAGATGAATTTTTGAATTGGGAAGAAGGTCCAAGTAATGACGAAATTCGTTCGACTTACTTCAAATTTTTATCTAACA
>Ga0233377_1001068_pt1 | contig 10853 bp, 6 predicted proteins | sample ElkDunMinimDraft_6_FD_191540 | JGI IMG/M metagenome (GOLD analysis project Ga0233377, IMG submission 191540) | Fecal eukaryotic communites from dung pellets of Tule Elk in California, USA - Elk Dung E36 | ecosystem: Host-associated > Mammals > Digestive system > Large intestine > Fecal | place...
CCTGGTGCCGCCTCGCTCGTCGCCGACGCGACCGGACAGGTGCACCTCCTGTTCCACCACGTCGTGACCCAGTTCCACTCGACGCCCCGCTACCACTCTCTCGATGGGACGACGTGGTCGTACCGCAAGACCGTCGACAACAACGCCCTCGACGGCCTGTCGGGCACGAGCCCGAGGCTCGCGATCTTCGGGACGAAGAAGCTCGCGGCCTACTTCTTCCGCAAGGGCGGGCAAACGACCCCCGTGACCGCGGACCTCCGCCTCGCGACCTGGGACACGTCGAGCAACACGCCGAAGATCGAGATCCTCGACCAGAGCATCCCCTCGACGACGGACTTTCCGCCGTCGCACGCGGTCGCGATGGCCGTCGACAAGTACGGCCTCGTCCATCTGGCGATCGCGCGCCCGACGGCGGCCAACAGGGGGTACCTCGAGTATCGACGGCAGACGCGCACGAAGGACGGCACCACGAAGTGGCTGTCGGACATCGTCGATCCGGAGGCGCTCACGACAGAACGTGCGTTCGTCGACATGGTCGTCGACGACGACGCCAGGCCGCACATCGCCTACCGCTCCGCAAAGGACGGCCTGGTCCGGTACGCCACCCGCTTCGACCGCTGACCGAGTGCCTTACCGGAAGACCGCGAGCGAGATCGCCCGGGGCGAGGCAGTGGTCGAGACCGGACCACTGCTGCGCCTCGACGCGAGCGGGAGGCGAGGAAGAGCCGGCGCTGACGGTCACGACGGGAGGGATGGCGTCACGGCCGGGAGCGACGGTGACCGTGGCGGGGACGCGTCACCGGCCGAGCCGGGCGAGCCGGCCGGGCGGATGGATATCGAGCTCCGCTCCGTGGACGCGAGTGACACGAGGGCTCACGTGGCGATCGACCTTCGCTCCGGCGCCGAAGGACAACGCCGGGGCGAGGCCGAGGTCGACTTCGCGCGTGCTGGCGAGATCGAGCTCGTCGCCGTCGGAGGTCGTGGTGGGAACGGTGGCGATGGCGGGCGCGGCGGACACGGCGCGCGCGGGCGCGCCGGCGCCGACGCGACCCGCTGGTCCTCGGGCGATGACGGCGGACCGGGCGGCGACGGCGGGGACGGCGGTAGCGGGTCGAGCGGCGCTGCAGGCGGCGGTGGCGGCGCGGTCGTGATCCGATTGAGCGAGCACGACACACCGCTCCTCTTGCTCGTACGGAACGACGTCCGCGGGGGAGAGGGCGGCGCGCCGGGGGAGAACGGGGGCATAGGGCGCGGCGGGCCCGGCGGCCGCGGCGGGAGCTCGTACTCTTGGACCGAGAGCGAGTCGTATCGCGACGCGAACGGAAACCACCGGACCCGCACGACCCACCACTCGAAATCGGGCGGCTCGAGCGGGAGACCTGGCCGAAATGGGCGTCCCAGCAGTGCGCTGCTGTACGCGGGGAAGAACGGCGCGCCCGGCTCGGTCAAGATCGAGGTGCGGGACGACGCCGGAACGACGACGTCCTATCGGTCGCGCTACGACATCCGCCTCGTATCGTTCCAGCATCGCAATGCGAACGACGACGGGATCTACGAGCCCGAGGAGAAGGTGTTCGTCTCGCGCGTGGCCATCCAGAACACCGGAGGGATGCCGCTCCCGAAGCATCACGACGTCATCGTCCGGATCGCCGACGACGGCTGGATCGCGCCGGTCCCCGAGCAGACATTGGTGCTTCCCCGCTCGCTCGCCCCGGGCGAGATACACGTCTTTGAACGTGAGGAGCTCGAGCTCACGCTCCGGATGTTCCGCCCGCAAAAGGCGGGACCGCCGCTCGCCGCTCCCGAGACGATCCATCTGCTCGCCGAGCTTCCGCGGGTCCGGCGCCGCTTTGGGGAGCTCGAGACTCCGGGCGCCCCCCACGGCAACATCGTCATCCGGTTCCCGATCGAGGTGTCGGAGCCCACCGCTCTGTTCTCGCTCGCGCCCGGACAGGCGACGCGTATCCGCTGGCGACTCACGAACGTATCGGGCAGACCCTTCGGACTCGCGAGTGAGCAAGGGCGAGCCGTCGGCGTGCGGCTCGTGCTCGACGGCGGAGAGATCCGCGCGGACGGCGTCCATCTCTTCGCGCGTGATCCAGCATCGACGGAGGAGAGGCTCATCGCGCTCGACCACGGGCTCGATCTCGACGTCCCGCACGTGGACGCCGGACAGGAGATCCCATTCGAAGCGACGATCGCGGTGCCTCACGACGCCGCGCCGTACACGACAGCGAGGTTCGTCGTGAGCGCCGAGCTCGGGCACATCGCCGACCCGCGCCGCGCGCGAGCGGTTCACCTCCAGGAGATCCGGGTCTGCGTGGGCCGTCCTTTCGACGCTCGAGGTGCCGACGTCCTGCTCGTCGTCAACAACCGGACGGTCGCCGACGAGGTCGCCGCCTGGGAGGAGCTCGTCCGCGCGAGCGGCCTCACCGTCTCCGTCTGGGACGCCGCGCTCGAAGGCGGTGTCGCGGTGCTGCGAGACGTCGCCGCCGGTGCGCACAGCTATCGCCTCGTCGTCATCCTGAACAACAGGTTCGACACGCCCGCCGGCGAACGGCTCCCGAGCGTCCTCATCGAAAAGTCCACGAGCATGGCGCTCGCGCGACACGGCACCCACGTCCTCTACGTCGGCCGCGCGCCGGACCTCGCCGCACTGCTCGTGCCGACGGACGGGGAGAACCCCGAGCTCGCCGGGCCGGAGGCCGACGACGACACCGTGCTCGCGGCGTGCGCGAACGCCGCGATCGGCGAGGCCGCCGTGCGCTTCCAGGCTCGCTCTTGGTTCTCATGGCCGTGGACGGAGCCGAACGAGCAGCATCTCGCCCGGCGCGCCCGCACGCTCTCGTCGCGCCTCGCTCGGGCGCATCCAGACCGGCGCTACGTCGTCGTTCACGACTTCGCGCCCGTCGTCGAACGGCGCGTCGCCTGGCTGCGTAGGGTCATCCTCGGGTCGATCGAGGTGAGGCGATCGTTCGACGTCGCGCCTGGGGCCGTTGCGAGCATCCAGGCCGAGGCCGAGAACATGCACGCGCCCGCGTTCGTCCGCGCCGACGTCACGTTCGCCGCCACACTCCGCGCGCTCCCCTTCCCGGCCAAGCTACAGCTCCTCGACGGCGCGTTGCCCTTCGGGGCGCGCACTCCGCACGTTCCGGATGGGTGCCCGGATGCCATCATCGCCGCGGTCCTCGGGGATCTGGTGCGAGAGCAAGACGCGGCAAGCGAGGACGGTTGGCGGAGATCCCCCCTCGCCGCAGCCCTGCCTCTCCTGATGACCCTCGAGCGAACGGCCTTCGCATCGGCGATCGAACCTGGCGACGGAGGGCCTCGCGCTGCGCGCCTCGTCGAGCTGATCGCCTGGCTCGACCTCGTCGCACGCGACCATCCGCGCTTCTGGGAATGGCTGCCGCCCTTCTCGCTGTTGCGACGGCGGCCGCAGCTCCGCCGCGTCGTCCGCGCGAGCCTCGTCCGCCTCGTCGCACGCGTCATGGGCGCCGGCGAGAAGGCGACCTGGCGAGCGATCACGGAACGGCGAAAGGAGCTCCGTCGCAGCATCCGGCGCCGCCGAAAGCAGCTCGAGCTCGCATCCTCGTCCGCATCGGCGTTCGTGCACGATCGCCTCGCGGCCGCCGTGCTGGAACGCGCTGTCTCGTCGGACGTGACGGTGCTGCCAAGAACGGAGCGCAATATCGACAAGCGGCGACACGACGACCTGCGCGCGAAGGACATCTCTCGGAGCGAGCGCGCTGCGAGCGTCGCGACCAGCGCCGCCAATGCACGGGCAAACCTCCTGCGCGAGGAGAGCTGTGAGGAGCTCCTGGCGCGGGCGCTCCCGCGAACGCGCGTCGCGCCGGACGTGCTGAGCACGAACGAGCCCACCCCTGCGGAGGCCCACGAGCACACTCTCGAGGGATCGGCCGCGGGCCTCGCCGAGCTCCGCGAGCATCGTCGCGGCTGACGCGATACCGCCGAGCGTCGAGGCGATGCAGCAGCACCTCGACCCGTCGCGGATACAGGTCCTCCTCAGAACGTGCCTGCGACGCCGAGCCAGGTCCCCGACGTGCGGACGCCGACCTGGCTCTTCTGCGCCGACGAGGGGGCGCTCAGGACGAACCACAAGCCGGCCCCTGCCGCCGCGGCACCCCCGATGATCGCGATCGTCGAGACGAGGCCCGCCGTGCGGCCGGCGCGGTCGGCGTCGACCCCCCTCTGAGAGCACCCGTCGATGCAATCGTCATCACGCTCGTCCTTCTTCGAGACCGCGCGGAGACCGAAGAAGGTCCCGCCTCCGATCGCGGCGATGCCGACTCCCGTCAAAATCCAGCCCGTCGTCCGCTGCATCGAAGGGTCGCCGGTGGAGTCCGCTGACGCATTCGGTCCAGTCGGCGCTGCCCGCGCTGCGCTCTCCTCGAGCGCGAGCGACACCCTCGTCGTCGACTCGGGCGTGATGCGGAGTGTGCGCGAGGCCGCCTCGTGACCCGCGGCGCGGACCTCGATCGTCACCAGCCCCGCGACGACACGGACACGCCCGCCCGCACCGACCGGCGCCGGCGCTCCGTTCACGTACACCTCGGGCTGGGACACGTTCGTGTCGATCGTCACCCAGGCGAGCTTGCTCGCGACGACCTGCGCGGCGCGCTCCAGGGCATCCCGATTCTGCTTGATCCACGGGTCGTCGGCAGCAGAGAGCGCCAGCGCGAGATCACGCTCCGCGGACGTCCAGAGCGACAGCGCCTGCTCCGCGAGGGCGACCTGCGCCCGCGCGCGCGGGCTCGGCGCCAGCGAGAGCGCCTGCTGGAAGACCTCGAGGGCCTCTGCGTCCTTCCCTTCCCGACGCAGCTCGACGCCACGGCGCAGCGCCGCGTCCGCGTCCTCGCGGGGTCCTGCCGATGCCGGGCGCGCGAAGACCAGCGCGGCGAGCATCACGGTCGCCTGCTTCGTCCGGCGGACGAACACGGCCCTCCGCGCTTCACTCGAGGATCGGGACGCCATTGCGATCGACTTGAGGGGCGCTCTTCGACGCCGGGCGCGCCGCCGGTGCACGCTTCGGAGAGACGACGCGCCGGGAGCGCGCCGGACTTTCCTTCTTCGGCGGCGACGTGACAGGCTCGTCGTGAGCGGCCGCCCCCGATGACTCCACGACGGGCGGCGGCTCCGCGACATTCACCGCGTCGCTCGACGGCTCCGGTTCTGCGGGGAGCGCCGCAACAGCGGAGGCCGGCGAGCGCGAAGGCTGCGCACGCGTCAGCGCGAACGTGACCGTGACGACGAGGATCACGGCCCCGACACCGGCGACCGCGACGAGGCCGACGATTCGCCTGGCCCGGCCCGCATCGACACGAGGGTGCGTCCGCCGGTGGTCGTAGCCGACGGCATGCGGCTCGCTCGGGATCGCCAGCGCCGTCGACGTGCGCTCGGCGACGCTCTCGACCGACGTGCGCACCAGCGAAGCATCGCCCGACATGCGCTCGGGCGGAGCATCCGCCATTACCTCCGGCTTGGCTGCGCCCCTTGCCGAGGGCGGGCTCACGACGCGCTGAAGGATCGATCCATACGTCCGACCGATCCGTTCGGCGCGGAGCCTCCCTTCGACCGATGCGAACGGCGCGAGCGCGCTCGCGAGGTCGGCCACGCTCGACGTTCGCAGGTCGCGCGACTTCTCGAGACAGCGGAAGATCACCACCTCGAGCTCCTTCGGCACATCGGGACAGCGGCCCGTGAGCGGCCGTGGAGGGTCGACCATGATCGACGCGCACAGGCTGGCCAGACCATCGCCCTCGAACGGCTTGCCACCGCCGAGCAGCATGTAGAGCACGATCCCGAGCGACCAGACGTCGGCCCGTGCGTCGACGCGGCTCGACGACCGGATCTGCTCGGGCGACATGAAGGCGGGTGATCCGAGAAGGACTTGGGAGGTCGTGAGCTCGTGATCGTTCGGCGCTTGCTCCTCGAACTTGGAGACACCGAAGTCGAGCAGCTTGATGCAGGCGCTGCCATTCGCGAGCCGCGTACGGAACAGGTTCTGGGGCTTCAGGTCGCGATGGACGATCCCGTTCGCATGGGCCTCGGCGAGCGCCTCGCACGCCTGGATCGTGTAGTCGACCGCCTCCTCGACGGGGAACGATCCTCGCTCGTGAATGAGCGCACGAAGGTCGATGCCCTCGAGGTACTCCAGCACCATGTACGGCGTCTTCGACGGAAGGACGCCGAGGTCGAAGACGCGGACGATATGCTCGCTGCGGAGGGCCATGGTGGCCTTGGCCTCGCGGACGAAGCGCGACCTCACCGTCTCGGTGTCGACGGACGTGCGAAGGAACTTGATCGCGACCCGATGCCCGAGCAGGACGTGCTCGGCGCTGTAGACGCTGCCCATCGCGCCTTCGCCGAGGAGCGCGCCGACGCGGTACTTGTCGTCGACGACGGCTGGGAGCGCGAGTTCCGGAGCCTCCGACACTCTTCAGAGACTACACGAAAGCCCGGCGGCACTCACCGCTCGCGGAAGTCGTCCGCGTCGAGCCCGTGCTGCTTCAGCCACCGGTAGATCTGCGCCGGCGCCTTCCCGAACGCGCGCGCGACCGCGGCGACGTTGCCGTGATGTGTGCCGAGCGAGGCCGCCAGCCGCGCCTTGAAGTCCGGGTCGGTGCTCGGCGGAGGGTCGGCGCGGAGCGTGATCGCGCTCGCGAGTGAAGGCGCGACGTGCTCGACGCCGATGGGGGCGCCGTTCGCGACGACGATCGCGGACGCGAGGACGTGGCGGAGCTCACGAATGTTGAGGGGCCATTCGTGCGCGATCAGCCTGCGCCCGGCCTCGGGCGTGAACGTGACAGGCCCGTCGGGACCGAGCTTCGGGACGAGCGCTGCGATGATGGAGCCGAGATCCTCGATGCGTTCGCGGAGCGGTAGCAGCCGGTGCGTGAACCCCGCGAGCCGCGCGAGGAGGTCGGCGCGGAAGGCGCCTTCCACGACGAGGTCCTGCAGCGGTCGATTCGTCGCGGCGATGATCCGGACGTCGACCGGGACGGGCCGCGTCGTTCCCACCGGCACGACGGCGCCTTCCTCGAGCGCGCGGAGGAACGCCGCCTGGGACGGCAGCGGGAGATCGCCGAGCTCGTCGAGGAAGAGCGTCCCTTCGTTCGCCGCGCGGAAGTAGCCGAGCTCGTCACGAACCGCGCCGGAGAAGGCGCCCTTCACGTGGCCGAACAGCTGGCTCTCGAGGAGACCTCGAGGGATGGCAGCGCAGTTCATCGCGACGAAGCTGCCGGAGCGCTGCGACAGCTGATGGACGGTGTTCGCGACGACCTCCTTGCCGGAGCCCGACTCGCCGAGGAGCAGCATGGGCAGCGGCGATCTCGCGAGGGCGGCGAGGCGCTGGTGGCTCGCCTCGAGCTCGGGGAGCAGCGTCGCGAGCGGGCCCGTCTGGAGGTCCTCGCGGTCGGCCTGCGCCTCCGGGGGCGAGGTCCGAGCCGCGCGGAAGACGAAGAGCGTCCGCCCGCACTCGAAGATGTCGCCGTCGGCGAGCGTCGCGCGCGTGATGCGCTTGCCGTTGACGAACGTGCCGTTGCGCGAGTCGTTGTCGACCAGGACCCAGGACGACTGGACGCGCAGCAGCCTGGCGTGCACCCTCGAGACGAAGTTCCCGGGCAGCCGGATCGTCAGGACGCGCCCGTCTGCGGTCTCCTCGCGTGTCGCCGCCCGCGTGCTTCCGCGGCCGAAGACCACCTCGTGGAGATCGGCCAGCCGGTAGCGCGCACCGCCGAGGAGGGGCATGTCGCAGTGCAGCGCCAGGAAGACGAACGGCGCCGTCGCCTCGGCGCGCTCGTCGGCCCGATCCCGCGACTCGGAGGCGGTCGTCGTGATCTCGAGCGGATCGCGCATCGCCCAGAAGATAGCCGATCGCGGGGCATGGGCGGGCCCGGGCCGGCGTTTCGCCGAGCATCGCGCTCCGTTCTTGATAGAGATGATGGTCGGACCGTCGATGTTCCGCCTTCGTTCGGCCAGCTTCATCCTCGCGCTGTTCGCGCTCGGTGGATGCACGCTCCTCCTCGGCTACGGCGACGAGGTCGAGCTCGCGCCCGACGCGGGCACGGCCGACGGGGCTGCAGGTCTCCCCGACGCTAGCTCCGAAGGCTCGGACGACCGTCCCTTTTGCGAGCGCCAGTCACCCCGTCCGACGTTCTGCGCCAGCTTCGACGAGCCCGGGTACCTCTCCGAATGGCACGAGTCCGCCACGAACAACGCGCGCCTCGATCGCGACACCAGCTCGTTCGTCTCGGGGCCCGCATCGCTCCGGATCTCGCTCGATCGCAAGGACGACAGCTTCGTCACCGCCGCTGCGTCCGCGGACTTCACCGCCTGGGCCGACAGGCCATTTTCTGTGGCAATCGGCTTCGACGTCCAGATCGAGGCCGCGGCCCCGCTCGAGACGTTCGTCGTGATGGCCTCGCCCATCGTCATGTTCGTCCCGAACCGCGCGAGCTATCTGGTCCAGTTCACGGGGCGCCTCCTCGCGGACGGATCGACCGTCGCGGTGGGCATCGTCGAGGTCACCAACGGCCCCGACGCTTCGCGGCAGCATCCCTCCAGCGTGTCGCTCCAGATCGGCAGGTGGGCGCACGTCGATCTGACGATGGCGCTGTCGGGCCCCGCCAACTCGGCGCGCCTCGCGATCGACGGAGCCGTCGGCTTCGAGGGCCCTCTCGAGCTGACCGCGGCTGGGACGCCGAGTACGAGCTTCGGCCTGGCCACCGTCTCGGCCAATACGACCGCCTGGACGTACCGCTTCGACAACGTGACGCTCGACTTCCGCTGACGCTCGCGGAACCGAAACCTGTTTCGAAACACGTTCCGATCGGCACGGTACCCAGGTCCCGAAATCCTCGACGAAATGGCGGCACGACAGCGGCTCCATGCCGTTTCGGCACCGGCACGGCGGTTGCGATGGCGCAAGCTCATGAGAGCTGCGCAAGGCCTTGCTCTACTGACGATCGGCTGTTTCGCGCTCGCAGCATGCGCCGAAGAGCTCGACCCGGACCAACGCCGCAAACGCGGCGCTGACGATCCATCATCCGCCACCGATGCGCCGCCGCTCGGCGAGGAGAGCAGCCTCCCGCTCCCGCGCCTGACGCGCGACGAGTACATCGCAACCCTCGCCGATCTCCTTCACGAGACGACGCCGACGAGCGCAAACGAGATCCTCCAGACGGTCCTTCCACTGGCCGAGTCGCTGCCGGCCGATCAGCTCGTCTCACCGCCCGCGGAGAAGCACGGCGGGTTCGCGCGGCTCGATCAGTCGCAGCAGCAGATGTACGCCGACGTGCCGTTCCAGGTCGCGGCGCAGCTCGGCAAGGAGGTCACGAAGACGCCAGAACGGCTCGCGAGCCTGCTCGGGGACTGCGCGACGACAAGCGTGGATCGTGCGTGCTTCGAGGGCTTCGTCCGGAGGTTCGGCGAGCTCGCGAGCCGACGCCCGCTCGACGACGAGGACGTGAAGTTCTACATCGGAGATGCGCCCGCGACGGACGTGCCGGCGGAGACGGTCGCCAACGTGGTCACGCGCCTCCTGTCGTCGCCACGCTTCCTGTACCACGTCGAGAGCGGTACCACCGCGGCGGGCGCCGACGACATCTTCGCGCTCGACGCCTGGGAGCTCGCGTCGCGCCTCTCCTATCACTTCTGGGGGACGATGCCGGACGCGACGCTCCGGGAGGCGGCAAGGACCGGTGCGCTGCTCGAGCCCGACCGGTACGAGGCCGAGGTCGCTCGCTTGTTCGGCGACGCGCGCTCCACCACCACGCTCACGAGCTTCTTCACCCAGTGGTTCTGGCCGCTGCTCGAGCTGCCGCCGCTCGACAGCCGCCTCCAGGATCCGATCTTCAAAGCGTTCGCCGGGACGAACACCCCGAGCCCCGAGCTCCGGATGCGTATGGTCCAGGACGTCATCGACTCCGCGACGTTCATCGCCAAGGGCGGCGGGACCATCCGCGATCTGCTCACCAACCGGCAGTCGTTCGCGCGCGATGCGGAGCTCGCCGCCATCTACGGGGTGCCGCCTTGGAACGGCACCGGGACGCCGCCCGAGCTCCCGCCGGAGCGCGCAGGCCTGCTCACACGCGCCGCGTTCCTGACGACGGGCACGGCGAACACGCGCCCCATCATGAAGGGCGTGTTCATCCGCACGACGCTCCTCTGCGACGAGATCCCACCGCCGCCCCCCGAGGGCATGGCGGTCGCCATCAACCTGAGCCCGACACTCTCGACGCGGCAGGTCGTCCAGGAGCTCACCGAGAAGGACACGCGCTGCGCCGGTTGCCACAAGACGCTGATCAATCCGCTCGGGTTCGTCTCGGAGAACTTCGACGCCCTCGGCCGTGCGCGGACGACGCAGACGCTCTTCGACATGACGGGCAATGTCGTCGGCCAGGCGCCGGTCGACACGAAGACCGTGCCTTGGATCGCCGACGACGACCGACCGGCGAACAACGTCGCCGATCTCACCCATCAGCTCGCCGAGAGCGGGCGCGTCGAGGCGTGCTTCGCCGAGCGCTAATTCCGGTTCAGCTTCCGGCGGATCGAGTCCACCACTGGCGATCGCGCGCTCATCAAGGTGCTCGCCGAGTCCGCGCAGAAGGGTGGGCCGCTCGGAGACGTCCTCACGGCGACGGCGCTCCGACCAGAGTTCAAGCGAAGGAGGATCGTTCGATGATCAATCTGTCTCGTCGCCAGATCCTGAGAGGAGTTGGCGGCTTCACCCTCGCGCTGCCCTTCATGTCCTCGCTCGCACGTCCGTCACGCGCAGAGGCCGCGGTGCCGGGTATGCGACGGTACATCCAGTTTTGCTCGTCGCACGGCGGCAT
>Ga0233377_1001069_pt1 | contig 10843 bp, 10 predicted proteins | sample ElkDunMinimDraft_6_FD_191540 | JGI IMG/M metagenome (GOLD analysis project Ga0233377, IMG submission 191540) | Fecal eukaryotic communites from dung pellets of Tule Elk in California, USA - Elk Dung E36 | ecosystem: Host-associated > Mammals > Digestive system > Large intestine > Fecal | place...
CATGATTCAATTATTTTTATCCTATTTAGTCTAATATGTTCTGTTAATGATAAACAAGGTATACGCCAAAAAGTTTTTTGCTCCCCTAAATTAACAAAAATTAACTCTCAACCGAATGTAAGGATTGCAAAGTGTATAGATGATGGTATAATCCACTGCCTTTTTCCATTAATTCTCGATGTGATCCTGTATCTGAAATTATTCCATCTTCTACAACTATAATCATATCAGCGTCTCTAATAGTAGACAGTCGGTGAGCTATAATAATTGATGTCCTATTTTTCATTAATTCAACCAAAGCTTGTTGAACCATGCGCTCTGATTCAGAATCTAAAGATGATGTTGCTTCATCTAAAATTAAAATCGCAGGATCCTTTAATAAGGCTCTTGCAATCGCTATTCTTTGTCTTTGTCCTCCTGATAGCTTCACGCCGCGTTCTCCTACTAAGGTGTCATAACCCTCTGGGAAATCCATAATAAATTGATGTGCATTTGCTCGTTTAGCGGCAATGATAATATCATCAGCTTCTGCATTCAGATTCCCATAGCTGATATTCTCTCGGATTGTTCCACCGAATAATAGTACGTCCTGTGGTACAATTGCAACCTGATTTCGAATGTCAGTCAAGGCTAATTCACTGGCAGGAATGCCATCATATTTTAATGTTCCATTACTAGGTTGATAGAACTGTAGTAATAAGGAAGCAATTGTTGATTTTCCCGTTCCACTTGGACCTACAATGGCAAGTTTTTTACCCGATTCTACATGAAATGATATGTCTTTCAGAATAGTTAGGTCTGGACGACTTGGGTAGGAAAAACTAACATGATCAAATATAATGTCTCCATGTAAAATTGTTTTTATTTCCTTGTCTTCATCACTTACCTGAATATCCTCCTTAGGCTCATTAAGAATTTCAAGAACTCTTTCACTAGCTCCTAAAGCACGTTGTAAGGTCGCGTATAATTCTGGGAAACTACCCATTGATCCTGCTACGAACATGGAATATAAAATATAGGTGGTCAAATCTCCTACAGAGATCTCATGAATAGAAACCAACGATGCCCCATACCAAATCACTACAATCACTGCTCCAAAGATGGCAAATATGATAAATGAAGCAAAAATACCGCGGTAAGCAGCTCCTTTTACTGCTAATGCAACTGATTGGTTCAACTTTTCTGCATATCGTTTTGATTCAAAATATTCATTTACGAATGCCTTTACATTACTTATGCCCAATAGAGTTTCTTGAACAACGGAGTTGGATTCTGCCAATTTATCTTGTGATTCCCTGGACAGATTACGGATAAACCTCCCAAAAATAATTGCAACAACAATAATCAATGGCAGGATACAAAGATTCATTAAAGCCAATTTCGGCGAAACTAAAACCAATAGCACGACTCCAAAAGACAGACTTATTGCTTGTCTTAACATTTCTGCTAAGGTCGTAGTCATCGTATCTTGAATCTGGGAAAGATCCGATGATAATCTACTATTTAGTTCTCCAACTCTACGGTTGGCAAAAAAATCTGTAGGTAGGGTTATTAGTCTATGATAGGTATCCTTTCGGATATTAGCCAATGATTTCTCCGCAATTTCAACAAACAAACGAATCCGAAAAAACGAAATTATAGATTGAAAGGAAAGAATGATTAAAGATATACCTCCAATGTACATAACACTCGCGGGTAGCCAAGTATAAGTTTGTTTTCCTTGCGCAGCATCTATCATTGCTCCTAACAACGCTGGAAAGGTTAGCATTGTCAAACTTGAAAGTATCAAAAACAGCATGCCTATCACAAACTTCCATTTGAAAGGTTTGATATAGGAAAAGATCTTTATTGCTTTCTTTAGGATTTCTTTGTTAAGCTTCGGCTTAGGTAGATCCTCCGAATGTGCATCACCACTGTTCAATCTCGGTCTGGCCATGGATTAATTTTTTTCTCAATTGAGCAAAAGTACCAATATAAAAAGGTCTTCTTATCACTATTCCGTCAATTTTTTGGGTTTAAACTTCATGTATTGATATATCAATAGAATAATTAAGCCTATTATGGCTAAAACAGCCAAATAGAGCTTGATTCCACTTCCTCTATCCGTAGTTTCCATTGAATTTATGTTTTCCCGAAGCTTATCATTTTCATTCTGCAACTTGGTTATGGTTTTCATGTAGGCCGAAACCTGATTGTCATATTCTGTAGCTAATCTTTGATAACGCTCGCTCTGTGCATCTTTCAAATCCAATAGTTTGCGCGTCTCTACAAATATATTATTGTCATTTAAAACAATCTGTCTTAATATATCAATGGACTTCTGCATATCTCCTTTGGTCTTGAATAGTCCAAATACTCCAGTTTTCTTCTCTAAGGATTGATCATAATCCCCAAAACGCCTGCTTCTTTCATCTAATAAGTGGTTTACCCGTTCTCTTTGTGCCTCAAAAGTTAATGAGTCAGCTTTTACTGCTGTACTGTCCTGAGCGTATATAAATTCACAGATTACTATAAATAGAATTATTAAAAATGATTGTTTTCTCCTCATGATATTAACCGTTTTTACGGTATTGCTTTAATTATGGATTCTCTACAAGCAATTTTGCTGCCTGTTTTTAATTTTTGACACTAATTATTCCTTTATTTCCTGGCTTAAAACCTGTTTGACAGCGGAAAAAATATTATTCTCTCTGTAGCGAAATAATAATGAGTTACGTATTGCATAAAATACCAATTATAACACTTTATGAAAACCAATACACGATCTCTTAAAAATTGCTTAAAGCTGTTACTGCCTTTTGTAATTTTATTCTCTTTTCTAGGTTGCGACAAAATGGATGTTAAGGAATCCTATGTACTAAAGATTCCAATTTACAAAACTTTAGGCGATGTCAGAGCCTCGACCATTAAAATGTCAGTTCCGCAACAAATTGAGAATAGTGGAAAAATCTACCTTTATAAAGATTATCTTTTTATCAATGAACCCAATGTAGGCATTCATATTTTCGATAACGCAAATCCTGCAACTCCTAAATCTTTAGGATTTATTCCAATTGTAGGAAACTTTGATTTAGGGATACAAAATGATCTATTATATGCTGATAATATTGTTGATCTTATCACCTTTGACATCTCAAATATTTCAAACCCTGTTTTAGTAAATCGTCAGAAGGATGTTTTTTCAGTGAAATATAAAACTGAAACCGGAGAACGTTTTTATTTGCTGGATACGGATAAAGTTCCAGTTGCCTATAGAGATTCTCTTGTCCATACGCAGAATGAGCGTGAATACAGGCCAAATGATGAGGAACTAGTTTATTATGAAAATAGTTCGGGTGGAAATTATTATAATTCGGGATCTAACACGGTCGGACAGGCTGGTTCCTTAGCCCGCTTTGCGATTTCCGGAAATGTTTTGTTTGCTATTTATCGAAACTTGGTCAAGAACTTTGATCTTAAAAATCCTTCTGCTCCGAAATTTTTAAATGAAGTTAATTTGGGCTTTGGTATTGAAACCTTATTCCCTTATAAAAATACCTTATTTGTTGGTGCAGTCAATGGTATGCATATTCTAGATATCACGAATCCTTTAAATCCGGTTAACTTATCCACATATACCCATGTAGTTGCTTGTGACCCGGTTGTGGTAAATGATGATTACGCATTTGTAACGCTGAGAACAGGAACAACTTGTGGTGGAAAACAGAATCTGTTGGAGGTTGTGGATATTAAGGATCTTAAAAATCCCAAACAGATAAAACTTTATGAAATGAAAAATCCGCATGGTTTATCCTTAGCGGGGGAATACCTCTATGTTAGTGAGGGTAATTTTGGCTTGAAAAGTTTTAAAGTATCGGATGTCAATGCCATTGACAAGAACCTAATACAACATTTGGATAAAATAAAAAGTTCCGATATTATTGCAGGACCTAAGTCTTTAATCGTTATGGGGCCGGAGTCAATTTGCCAATTTGATTATTCAAACAAAGCAAACTTGAAACAATTAAGCTGTATCTCTCTTAACAAAAACAATTAAAGACATATGAAAAAATATATTCTATCAGCTCTTGTCTTTTTTGGAATCTGTAATAGCCAAATCCTATTGGCTCAAGAAAGCAAATTTACACATCATACTGAAGTAGGGATTTTGCCTTATAATCTCTCCTTTCAAGAAATAGGAGTAACAGTACAAACATTTAATGGATATCGTCTTAATCCTGATTTAGCAATAGGAGCAACAGTAAGTTATGATAAATATTCGGTTGATGATGGTTTCAAATATTCAGTCCTGCCAGTATCATTAGGAATACGATATGATTTTTTAGAGCCAAAGAGTACAAGGATGTTTGCTGGATTGGATGCTGGATATGGTTTCGCCTGGGAGACTGATGCTTTTCGAGAAGGAGAAGTAAAGGGAGGTCTTAGGTTCAATCCTGAAGTTGGCATGAAATGGAAGCTTGGAGAAGGTAAGTTTTTTATGACTTTAGCTTTGGGTTATCAGTATCAACATTTCAAAGCAGAATATACAAGCTTCTATTTTAGACCTTTTTTGACAGGTTTAATGGATCAAGTTGATTACTACTATTCACCCAAAGATTATGTGGAAACAAAGGATATTAACGCACATAGATTTTCCTTTAAGATCGGATTTGGATTTTAAAAAAGAGAAGAGAAAAAGAAATTCCTAATAATAAGTACAATGGGTAGGGTGGCAAGTCGAATTGTCGCCCTTTTTTTGTCTTGTTTTACGAACTCAATTGACCTTAATTTGCTCTAAAATAAGGTTTACAAATAAAACGTGTTTTAGATAGAATCTGCTCTCTTGCCCCTTTTTACGCATAATTCTCCTACAATTTACATTTTTCTTCTTCCTGTCTTTTACCCTTCTCCTTCCTTTCTCCTACCTTTTTCGTCCGGACCTCCTTCGGAGATGAGCCGGAGCACCTTCGGAAAAAATCCGAAGAAAGTGCGAACGAATCCCGAAGCAACAAGGTAGCAGAAAGGTAGGAGATAGGTCGGAAATAGGTCGAAAGTAGGTAATTGTCCCTTATCGACTGGATGGAGCGAGGAGTGGTTGCTGATTTTTTTATACTTATTTTTACGCAAAAGGAGTTTTTAGATCAAGAGGATTTGATCTTGTAATTATTTGCTGTATAGTGGATTGTAGTTAATGAAAAACGTGGAACATTGATAGATGATTGATTCTCTTCTATTTTTTATCAAGAAATTCTACAAGGATAGATTCATCTTGATATAGGCCCAAAAGCTGGCTTGCATGTCCTTTATTAATCGCAATCTCGAGGAAATTACTGATTCCAAAAAGACATAGCTTTTCTCCCTCCGACACTTCGTTATAGTGCCAGCTCAGGTTGCTGATGGTTTCGTTTCTTTTGAATCGAAGGATAAAATCTCTACCCTGTTGGACTTGGTTAAAGAGATCTTTGCTGATGTTACTGATAACATTGCCAAAAGAATCGATAAATGTAACATGCCCTTTGATGGTATTCTTGTTGTAAATAGGTTGGAATGTTACTTTTTGGACTGGATTGTCGATTGGAATTCCGATGTCCTTTAATTTTCCTCCATTAGCGATATGACAAGCTGCTTTGGTAAGGATATCAGCCAAAGGGAAGTGGAGATACCTTAGATCCTGCATGATGTTGATCTCAACCATTTCGTTGGGTTTATCTTCCCCGGTAATAATGCTGAAAATACCATTGTCAGCTCCAACGAAGAATTGTCCTTTGTAGGCCATAGCAAGATATCTCGAATCTTCTTGGAAGACCGTGTCAATACCAATGAGGTGTACCGTGTTTTTTGGGAAATAAGGATAGGAATTGTTAATAACAAAAGCTGCATGCTGAATACTGAATGAAGGGATGTCATGAGATATGTCCACCAATCTAACATCCGGCAACTGCGAAATGATGCTGCCCTTGAGTGCAGCTTGATAAAAATCGCGATGACCTAAATCTGTGGTTAACGTAATTACTCCCATATTGTTCAGTAAGCCTGAAGCTAAAAAATTTTACTGTTATTTTGTTAAGCGAATTACAAAAATAGAAAAAGTAAACCGATTGCTAAATCTATTATGAATTAATACTTGCAAATGCTTTTAATTCTGCTCAATTAGTTTGTATTTTTGATTCAAGAAAGAGGATAAAAGGCTTAATATTTTTGTTTTTTTGATATCTTTATTCACACGCCAATCGGACATGACGTGATTTAACAGGAAATTAATATCGAAATAATTTGAGCGAATTAGAAATCAATTTAGATGTTGTCAATTTGGTGACATTATGGGGGGCTCAGAACGAGAATTTTGAGCTGATAAAGAAAGCTTTTCCGAAGTTGCGTCTGGTAGCAAGAGGAAGTACCTTGAAGGTTTTAGGAGAAGAGGGCGAGAGGACAAGGTTTCAGCAGGTTTTTGACGATATTTTGGCTCATATAAATCAATTTCAAACATTATCCTTATTGGAATTGGAAAGTTTATTGGGGCCTGTATCTAATGTGAAATCCTCGCCATTGGCTGAAAAAGATGAAGGAGAACAGAAAATTGGAGCATTTAAGGGAGAACCTATTGTTTATGGGCCAAATGGTATAGTCGTTAGAGCTCGTACACCCAATCAAAGAAGAATGGTTGAGAGTATCGATAAAAATGATATCTTATTCGCTATTGGTCCCGCTGGAACTGGTAAAACCTATACTGCAGTTGCTTTGGCAGTGAGAGCGCTCAGAAATAAAGAGATTAAAAGGATTATCCTGACAAGACCTGCTGTAGAGGCTGGTGAAAACTTGGGTTTCCTTCCTGGTGATTTGAAAGAAAAGGTTGATCCATATTTACGTCCTTTGTATGATGCATTGGATGATATGATTCCGGTGGAAAAATTAAAGGGATATTTGGAAAACAGAACTATCGAGGTTGCGCCATTAGCATTTATGCGGGGTAGAACTTTGGATAATTGCTTTGTGATTTTAGATGAGGCACAAAATGCGACAGATATGCAGTTAAAGATGTTTTTAACGCGTATGGGTCCAACAGCTAAGTTTATTGTAACGGGCGATATGACTCAAGTAGATTTACCTAAGAAAATTCAATCGGGATTGATCAATGCCGTAAAGATTTTGGACGGAATAGAAGGAATAGATATGATTTACCTTAGCGGTTCTGATGTCGTTCGCCATAAATTGGTGAAACGTATTTTGGAAGCTTATGGTGATATTTAAATAATAAATTAAAGCGTTTCAGGCGCAAACACGATGAATACAATAAAAGAAACAAATTTTAATTTTAAGGGACAGACTGCATTCTATAGAGGGAAAGTAAGAGATGTATATAGTGTTGGAGAAGATTATTTAGTAATGGTTGCTTCTGATCGTATCTCTGCTTTTGATGTGGTATTGCCGGAGCCAATTCCTTATAAAGGACAGGTTTTGAACCAGATTGCGTCAAAATTTTTATCAGCAACTTCAGATATTCTTCCAAACTGGGTGGTTTCGGTTCCGGATCCAAATGTTACAATCGGAAAGAAATGCGATCCTTTTAAAGTGGAAATGGTTATTCGTGGCTATGTGTCAGGTCATTTATGGAGGACTTATAGAGATGGAGGCAGAGTGCTTTGTGGGGTTGAATTACCAGAGGGTTTGAAAGAAAACGATAAGTTACCTAGCCCAATAATTACACCAACAACAAAGGAAAATGTTGGCCATGATGAGGATATTTCTAGAGAAGATATTATTGCAAAAGAGATTGTTTCAGAGGAGGATTATTCTCAGTTAGAGAAATATGCTCAGGCTTTATTTCAAAGAGGTACAGAAATCGCTGCTGAAAGAGGCTTGATTCTGGTGGATACAAAATATGAATTTGGTAAGAAAGATGGTCAGATTTATTTAATAGATGAGATCCATACACCAGATTCATCGCGTTATTTTTATGCAGAAGGCTATGAAGATCGTCAGGCAAATGGTGAGGCACAGAAACAGCTTTCAAAAGAGTTTGTGAGACAATGGTTGATCGAGAATGGATTTCAAGGAAAAGATGGTCAAAAAGTTCCTGAAATGACGGAAGAAATTGTGAAATCGATTTCTGAACGTTATATTGAGCTTTATGAGCATATTACTGGTGAGAAATTCCAATATGCTGAGGCGGGTGATGTATTGGCGAGAGTGGAAAGAAATGTTGCGGAAGCAATTGATAGTTTATAGTATATAAACACAATATTAATTTATTGAGACATGAAATTTACGGTAGATAAGTATGATCGGTACGTGGTGATTGAACCTCTTCAGGAAAAATTAGATGGAGAGACTGCCGCAAGTTTAAAAGGCGAATTTATGCTCCGCAATACAGGCGGACAGCGAAATATTGTCTTAGACATGAATAATGTTTATGCTACAGACGAGAGCGGTATACGTACTGGATTGCTGGCACGTCGTTTATGTAAATCCTCAGGAGGACTGTTTATACTAACAAACCTAAATGATGAGGTTTTGAAGTATATTAAATCTCTGGGATTAGATAAATATCTAATTATTACTACGAATATTGAGAAGGCTAAGGATTTGATCTTTGGCAATGAAATCCGTTTGGATTTAAAACAGGAGCAAGAGTAATATGTTACGGTTTGAGGTTTTAATTTTAGGGAATAGTTCGGCGACTCCAATGTTCGAACGGCATCCCACATCTCAAGTAGTAAACTATAATGAACAATTGTTTTTGATCGATTGTGGGGAAGGGACACAAATGCAACTTTCGAAATATGGCATCAAAAGCAATCGAATAGACCATATTTTTATTAGCCACTTGCATGGGGATCATTATCTAGGATTAGTAGGATTGGTTTCATCTATGCATTTGGTTGGTCGAAAAGCAGATTTGCATATTTACGGACCAGAAGCTTTGCAGGAAATCTTGGAGTTACATTTTAAATACTCCGAGACCGTGATTCGTTATAATATTATTTTTCATCAAACGAATCCAGATCGTGAGGAGATACTGTTTGAATCGAGGATGTTGACTGTAAGGTCCTTTCCATTGATTCACAGAATTGCCTGTACCGGCTTCCGATTTGATGAGGGAAAAAGGGCCGCATCATTAATTGTGGAGAAAGTTGAATCACTTCAAATTCCCAAAGTATATTTTGCAGCTATTAAAAAGGGCTTAGATTATGTGGATCCTCAGGGAAAAGTATTTGCTGCAAAGGAACTTACTTTACCTCCCCCTGCATCTAGAAGTTATGCCTTTTGTTCAGATACCGTTAGGCATGATATTTATTTAAGTTCTATAGAGGGTGCTGACCTTTTGTACCATGAGAGCACATTTTTACATGAAATGGTTGAGCGGGCAAAGGAGACTTTTCATACAACTTCTTTAGAGGCTGCAGAAATTGCCAAAGAAGCTCATGTGAAAAAACTTTTATTGGGACATTATTCTGCCAGATACAGAACATTACAGCCTTTGCTGGAAGAAGCACAGCGGGTTTTCCTGAATACAGAACTGTCAGTAGAGGGGAAATGGTTTTTAGTTTAGTGATTTTGTATAATTTTAGCCATATTTACAGCTCGAAATTTTTTAGACTATTACAATGTCCTTCAACTTAACCGCACTGCTTCGCGATAATATCAAGAACATGGTGCCGTATTCTTCGGCACGAGATGAATTCAAGGGAGAAGCATCTATCTTTTTGGATGCTAATGAGAATGCTTTTGGTTCTCCACTTCCACATGATTACAATCGTTATCCGGACCCACTTCAACATCGTCTAAAGGAAAAATTATCTAAAATCAAAGGTGTACCTTCTGAGAATATGTTCTTGGGGAATGGCTCCGATGAAGCTATTGATATCTTATATAGAGCGTTTTGTACGCCTAAATTGGATAATGTTGTTTTGGTGCCTCCAACTTATGGAATGTATGAAGTTTCTGCAAATATCAATGATGTTGAAACCAGAAAAGTAAACCTTACGGCTGATTTTCAATTGGATTTGGATGGTATTGCTGATGCATTGGATGTTCATACCAAAATGATTTTCATCTGTTCTCCTAATAATCCTACAGGTAATAGTATTAATCCATTGGATATTGAAACGCTATTACTGAATTTCAGAGGATTAGTTGTCGTGGATGAGGCGTATATAAATTATTCTAAACAAAAATCTTTTACGCATTCATTACCTGAGTTTCCGAATTTAGTGGTGCTTCAGACATTGTCTAAAGCTTGGGGACTAGCTGCATTGCGTTTAGGTCTTGCTTTTGCGAGCAAAGAGATTATTGAAGTTTTCAATAAAATCAAACCCCCATATAACATTAATCAGGCTACCCAAGATTTAGTTCTTGAGGCATTAGAGAATGTTGAAATTGTAAATGAATGGATTAAAACCACCGTTGCAGAACGCGAGGAATTATCAAGAAACCTTAAGGAACTACAACAGGTAGAATATATTATTCCTTCGGATGCTAATTTTATCCTAGTAAAATTAGAGAATCCAAGAGAACTTTATAGTTTTTTGGTGAATAAGGGTATAATTATTCGTGATAGGTCCAAGGTAACTTTATGTGAGGGTTGTTTGCGCATTACCGTTGGGACAAAACCAGAGAATGAAAGATTATTAGAAGAAATCCAACTATTTTATAAATAAGAAATAATGGCTGATCAATTAAAAAGAATATTGTTTATTGATAGAGATGGGACTTTAATTTTGGAGCCGGAAGATGAGCAAATAGATTCTTTCGCAAAGTTGAAATTCTATCCCGGAGCATTACAATATTTACCGAAGATTGCTAAGGAATTAGATTTTGAATTGGTTTTAGTGAGTAATCAAGACGGATTGGGGACTTCTTCACA
>Ga0233377_1001071_pt1 | contig 10835 bp, 3 predicted proteins | sample ElkDunMinimDraft_6_FD_191540 | JGI IMG/M metagenome (GOLD analysis project Ga0233377, IMG submission 191540) | Fecal eukaryotic communites from dung pellets of Tule Elk in California, USA - Elk Dung E36 | ecosystem: Host-associated > Mammals > Digestive system > Large intestine > Fecal | place...
TCTTGTAAAACTCGCGGTTCGAGAAGCTGATGAGGCTTTCGCAACGGCTGCGATAGTGCCAGCGCAGCAGCCGGGTCTCCCGAAACGTTTTCTTGCAGGCTTCCAGGATCGACTCATCATCGAGGTCCTCGAAGTCACCCTCATCGTCGGCGATAGGGACGGGCTCGCCGGACCTTGAGAAAAAGTCGGTAGGCGGCAGCTGCTTCTGGTCACCGACCACGATCAGCTGCTTGGCCCGAAGTAGACCGCCGAGGGCGTCCTCCGGGCGCATCTGGGATGCCTCATCGATAATCAGGACATCGAAAATCAGTCCACGAGCCGGCAGAAATTTCGCCAGCGAGAGCGGCGACATCATGAAGCACGGGGCCAATGCCTGAACGGCCCGTCCCGCGCGCTGCATGACGTCGCGGACGGGCACGAACCTCTTCTCCTTGCCGAACTCGTTGCTTAGCAATTCCATCTCGGTCCACGTCTTCCGGCTTCCATAGCGGTTACCTGCCGGCGGCATGCGGACGAGGAGGTTGTCTTTGACGCGCCGTCTGTCGGCGTCGAGCTTGCGCCGGTCCCGCTCTGCAAAGTTCTCGCGACGCGCTTCGATGCGATAACCCGCGGCCCGATTGAGGGCAGCGCTCGCCTGCTTGGCCGTGTCAGCCCGCTTCTGGGCGACGAGCCCCGAGAACAGCTCGCCGAGCTGGGCTGGCGCCACGTCCAGCTCCTCGGCTTTGGTCAGCAGGGGATCCAGTCCACCTCGCGCAAGATCCAGGCGCTGGTCGTGCAGGGCGAGGTAATCGCTCAGCTCGTCCCGGCGGGGGATCAGGTTTTGAAGCTGGTCGATGAGACCTTCAGGAGTTGTCGTGACGAGCCCGGCAACGCCGTGGTTCGTCGCCAGCTCGGCAGTTCGCTGCTTTATCTTCTCCAACCCGCTGCCAAGCTGAGGTGCCGCTAATCGTAGTTCATCCCGGATCTTGGCTGCACCGATCGATGTCAGTGCTTCCACGCCGGGGGAGTGCGGCACATTCGATCGGACGGTTTCGATCCAGGACAATGCCTGTTGGGACAGCTCGATCGCGGCAGCGGTTGAGGCCAGCTGGTCAACCTTGTCCTTCAGAGGATGTGCGGCGAGGCGTGCCTCGACATCGCGCAGCTGAGACTGCAACTGCACCGCGGCGGCGAGTTCCTCGAGGCTGTAGTTGAACCGTTCCAGCTCTTGGTCAGGATCCAGTCCCAGGATCGTCGTAGCCGAGATCCTGGATGTTCTGAGCGACACGATCTTGTCGTTGACGGATTGCTCATCGAGCAGGTCTTTATGGTCGCCAATCTCAGCGAGCGCGGCGCGGCAGCGTTCGAACTCTTGACCGAGCGCCATCAGGTCGGCGGCATCGAGACTGCGGACACGCTCGGCGATCGCCTTGCCGCCGGCGACTTCCTCGACTTTGGCAAGGGCGGCTGTTCGGCCGTCATCGACAGCGGCGATCCGCTCGATCGGCGTTTCAAGCCCATCCCAGAGCGAGCCGAAAAGTTGCTGATGCGCGCGATTATTGACGAAGGCCGAGATGGCCTGGACATGCTGTCCGAGACCTCTGAGGTCCTCGGGCGGCACGCGGACGCCGGGTGTAATCCCGAGCCTTTGCAGGATCGCCGCCAGGATTTTGCTGTCGCCGGTCAGCGAGCCGACCAGGCGACCAAAGGACCCCTTGGCCGCAATGTCCGCTGCCGTCAGCAACTCGTCGCGCGTAGGCCATGCGCTCATGCTCGCAGGAAAGCGTCCGCGCCAGCGAGCTTCCTCGGCCATGACATCTGACCATTCGGCTTTGGCAGCGCGCAGGGCTTCGGCGGGTGTGCTCGCAAGCCACGCGAACCAGCCTCTCGTGCCTTGGTCGAGCATGCTTGCGGTCTTGGCGGCGAGCATGATCGCCGGCGGCGAACAGGAGGGCATGCTGTCCGGGTCGCCGAGGATTTCGATGGCAGGAGCGAGCTTGTCGAATGCCTTGCAGATCGCTTCTGCCGCGGTCGCGTGCTCGGCAGCCCAGTCGAAAAGCTCGCCAGGTTGCATGGCGGTGAGTCCTGCGAGGCCGGCAACGGCCTCCAGAGCGAGCATCTGATTGCTCTCATTGGCCGTTATGTCGGCGGACCATTCGCGACCAGCGAGCTGCGCTTCAAGGCTCCAGCGCTGCTGCTGGATGGCGATGAGCTCGGCGACAGCAGCCGGCTCCAGATTGCGCACCGCGTCGACCAAGGCGTCGTCCGGCACATCGTGGCCCAGAAGCTCGTTGAGCGCCACGAGCCGTGCGAGGTCCTCGAAGCTGATTGGCCCCAGCGCCTTGACCTGTGTGGCCGTTGCGGTGATCTCGTCGGCCACGCGCTTCAGATGCGCGAGATCCTCCACCAGGATTGCCGTGTTCGGGCGGCGGTCCTGGTCGAAGGTCAGCCGGGACCAGGGCGACAGCTGCGGTAGCGAGTAGGTTGCTGCAAAGCGCGTAGCCAGATCGCCGTAGAGCGAAATCGAGCCCTGCGCTGCCTCATATGCGTGGCCGCCGGCGAGCACGGTGTCGGGGAGCGCGATCGAGCGCATTTCGTGGATGGCCGGGCCAACCTGACTGCGAGCGCGCAAGGATCGCCAGATCAGATTGAACGGGGTCTGGCCATCTTCCTTCGGTGCATGGAGCGCATTCACATAGGAGGCGATTTCCTGGCGGTTTTCCCCCCAGGTGGGATCCCATGACGTTTTGGCGGCGCCTTTGCGGCCGAGGCCGAGCGTCATGCGTTGTTTGAGGCTCTCGACGACGAGGCGAGGCGTCGCCTTTTCCGAATGTAATTCTAGGCAGAAGTCACCGAGGCCGGCCTTGACCAGGCGCCGCTTCACCACCTCCAGCGCCGCCTGCTTCTCCGCCAGGAAAAGGACTGTCTTATCCGCCGCCAGGACATTCGCGATGATGTTGGTGATCGTCTGCGATTTTCCCGTTCCCGGCGGGCCCTGGATCACCAGGTTCTTCGACTTCATCGCATCGACGAGGGCACTGTGCTGGGAGGCATCGGCGTCGTGGATCAGGATCGGAGCCAGCTTTTCGATTTCCGGTTCGTCGATAGGATAATCTTCGGGCGGCGTGAACAGCGAGCTCCCCGCATCGCCGGAAAGTTCGGTGCCGCTGACAATCGAGCCGACCAACGTGTCCGTGACGGGATGAGAAGCCCAATTGCCCGGCGCCAGATCCGCGTACATCGCGAAGCGGCCAAAGGCGAAATGCCCGAGCGTGAGCCAGCGCCGGACGTGCCAGCCCTTCAGTCCCTCGATCGCTTCCGAGACCTTTGCGAAATAGGCCTCGACCGATCCGGCTTCATCCTCGCTGGTTTCGAGGTCGGGGATCTGCCGCGCGAACTCCCTTTGCACCTTGGTCTGGAGGCTGAGATTGGACTCGGCCGACTCTGCCATCGCGGAAAGCGAGAAGATTATCTTGCCCCTGGCACCTTTCCGCTTCTCCAGCTTGACCGGGAGCAGCATGAGGGGGGCGAAGAGTTTCTTGCTGCCCTCCTTCTCGCACCACTCCAGGAAGCCGAAGACCATGAAGAGCGTCGAGAGCCCGGTCTCCTGCTCGGCCAGTCGGGCATCGTCGGCAATGCGTTCCAGAACGCTTTCAAGATTCTCCGGCCATTTGAGGGATTGGAGCTTCTTGTCGGAATGAGAGTCCTTGGCCACTGTCGGCTGCAGCTCGATCGACGGATCGATCCCCAATGATTTGGCGTGTTCCGAAGGATTGATCGTGTTTTTCGTCGGGCGGGGAGGAAGGCCAAGTTGTTGCCGGACCTTGTCGCGCAAATCGCGCTCGGCGCGCGCCAATTCGATCTCATCGTCCCGGCCCTGGCTTTCGAGGGCCTCGATTTTGGTGAGGTATTCGAGGTCAGATACCTTGGCGTGCTCCAGCGCTGAAACGAAGTCCTCTTCCCGCTCGTCCTGCGGGATATCATCCGGTTCCGGCAGGGGCTGGACCTCGAGGCTCGTACCGCCCGTTAGCAGGTCGTAGACGGCCTCCGGAACCTCGTCGACGATCTGGAGCTGCTTCTTTGACGCGGGCCGGTGCTTGTAGCTGAGCAAGGGGTTGCGGAGAGACATGTCGAGCAACCGCTCGCGCAACCCTTCGTACAGTTTTTGCAGTCGATCGGTGTTCTGGCTTGCCATTTTGAGAACGCGCGCTTGCAGCTTGTGATTGTAATTGGGAGGGCAATATCGACTGCCGCGCTATCAGCATACATATTGGGCAGATCGCAGCGAGTACGATCTTGGTCAGCAGCCTCAAAAAGCACGGTAAATTCACTGCAACTTTCGGAGGACGTTGGAACGCTTTCGCGATGTGGCGCTCAAAGAAGGGCGGCCGGTCTGGTCGCTCGTGCCGCTGACCGATCCGATGTGGCCCATACGATCGGGTCGAGCCGCACATGCCAATCACTCTGTCGAGACGTAGCTGCCGATCGACGTCCACTAGCTTCAGCGTCTCAACCCTCGTATCCACTCTCGGGCGTCGCGCCAACGTCCGGAGGTGATGCTGAGCCGTCATCCTTGCGAGGAAATCGGACCTGATGGCAAAATCCCTGAATGAAAAGGATGAACCACGATCGTCCAGCGCTGCGCGTCTCCGACAACCACAAGCGATTGTTGGCTGAAGAGTTGCAGCGTTCGCGACCTGCGACCGCAAATCCCGCCGCGACTTTGCGGCAGGAGTTCCTCGACGGCGTTCAGCAAAGGCTTGTCGAGATCGCGATCCGCTGGAAGTCATCGGGTGACGCCCGCCCAGCTGTCCGCGCCATCAACAATCTCATCACCGTGTGCCGGGCCGATTTGGCGGCGAAAGACCTGGAGCCTTGGCTGATCCGTCATTTCGACTTCAGGCTAAACCCGCTGACAGGGGCCTTCGAGAGCGGGATCAAGAAGGCGAGCGGGCTCCAGCTAGCGGACCTGCGCTCAAGCAAGTGGTGGTCTGGGGTGGACGATTCCCCGACCTTCCGGCCAGGCATGTCGAATCGAAGGCAAAGGGATGCGGACCGGGCCGAGATCCAGCGCGACCTCATTCAGATCGCGAGGCGGTGGATTGAGACCGGCGACATTCGCCCGGCCGCGGCCTCGGTCAATCGGCTGGCTCGCTCGTTCCCTAAACTGACCGGCGAAAGCCACGCCTTTGCTTCCTGGCTGAAGACCCATTTCAACTTCGAGAAGGGCGCCGATGGCGACGGCTTCCAGAGTGGCTCGTTCAAGGCGCGGGACCTCCGCTTCGGAGCGCTTTCGGCCCAGAAGTGGTGGCAATCGATCAGGCCAACTCCAGTTCCGCCTGCTGAGCTTGGCTCCCTTGAGGATCAGCCTGGTCCGCGTCTACCGTAATGCCACGCCTTGCTAGCCATTCCTTGGCCATGAGGGCGATGCGACCTTCATTTTAGTTGACTACTTGATCAGAGCGTTCGGAGCGGTGAGGTCTTTCGCCTGAGCGAATCTTAATCATGGCGGGTCCTCCAGCGCTCACAACGCCACTCCTTCGAACGGGCCCAAAGAGATTCTCTAGAGGGCAAGGAACCGCTTTTTTTGTTTCGGGAAGTGTTCGCGCCATCCCCGCGTGCTTGCCCGCTGAGCGGCTCACCTAACCGATCTGGGAAGGTTTGCTTTCGGGCAAAGCCCCGATGTCTGCAACTGGCGCCTCGGAGTCGTTAGCCGATGGCCACGTGCGAGCGCATACCCCCATAGCAACGCGGCCAAGGCTCGCTTAGGCGGTCAGCGGCTTCGATCGCGGGTCTGCCGACGACCTAGCCCTTGACCCTTTGCGTGGCCAGAGCGATTCCACTCGAGCGTGTTTGCCGCGTGATACGCTTTTTTTGCGCTGGGGGGTCTGTACGGTCGATGTCATACCACGCGTTCTTTCTCGCGACCCATTGGGGTCGACGCGAGGGTGGGCTCAATGTGTTCAATACGGGCCTGACCCTTGGCGCGGCCGAGGTTTTGAAGGGAGCCGGGCACTGCTACTGCTTGACAGAAGGGGCGCAGAGTCGGTCGGCGCCAAGCGCAGTGCAGTTGCTGGCTTACCAAGACCGGGCGTCGCCGGAACGCACGGCGGAGCAAATCTGCCGCGCGATCTCAGAGTCCGGTGAGGAGGATGCTGAGGTCGATGCCGTAATCGTGGGGCACGACGTGCACACGGGACAGCTGGCAATTGAGTGCGCACGCCTAGTGGGGCAGCGGTTCAGATGTCGTTCGGGTGTGGTGCGACATATGCACTATCGCCAGTACGGCGGTGAGAAAGGCGTGGCCGCGGCCGACCTCGAGCCAAAAGCCATCGCTCAGGAAATGATCGTAGATGGTGCCGATTTTGTCTTCGCCGTCGGCCCCCTTCTGACGGAAACCAGTCAAGGACGCAGCGCATCGGGACGGTCCATCATAACCCTTATTCCGGGTGCGCCACAGGTCACGCCCAAGGGTGAGAATCCAGATGCGGCCTGGCAGGTCTTCATGAGCGGCCGGCTGGGGGCTGCGGACGATCGCATCAAGAACGCCACCCTAGCGATTGAGGGCCTCCGGGGCGCATACGATGCAAGGCTACAGGTTGCCGGTCCCGCCTCCACAGGTTTGGGGCCGAGGGGCACCCTGCGGTTGTTCGGTTCGGAGACTAACGATCCGGCCGTCGAACGGCTGCGGTCACGGACCGGCCAGTTTTTCGATATCGTACCGCAGCCTTACTCGGAGGAGGAGGCGGAGATTTTCGCCGCTCTGAGCGATAGCCATTTCGCCATGATGCCCTCTTGGCACGAGGGGTTTGGTCTGGCGGGTTGGGAGGCGGTCTGCGCAGGCGTGCCGCTGATCTGTTCGCGGCACTCTGGCCTCTATCAATTTCTGGAAATGTCCGTTTGGGCTCAGCACCCAGCCGTTCCGAAGGAGAGCGTGTTTTCCGTCGAGCTCGTCGGACGCTCGCCAGAGGGAGAATGTCGGTCTGAGGACATCCTAAGCACCACAAAGGCGATCCTCGAATTTCAGCGAAACGCGGCGCGCGCCAAGGCTGCCGCGTTGAACCTTTCCGAACATCTTCGTGAGCACTACACATGGGCTAGGTGCGCCCGAACGCTAGTCAACGCCCTGTCTTGGCCGCTCCCGTCATCTATGGACTGGCGCGATCGCCAACAGGTGGCTGCGAGGCGCGAGCCGTTCGTACAGCCAGAACGCATTGCCGACGACGAACTCATCAAAGGCGCTTTGACGATCGTCAGAGAAGGGCGGGCGTTTACCGAATGGCAGCACATCTGTACGGCGCTCAATCTGCTCAGCTCGCGCGGAAAGGTCTGGCGCGGAACACAAGGAATGGAGGCACTTCGCGATACGAAGCAGATCTCGGACGGCATTGAAGCGACGCTCGCGGCTCGCGGATCGCCTCGTGCTCCGGTCAGGGGCAGCGGTGAGCTGGACGTGATCTGGCGCCTCCTGGGAGCTGCATCGAGCGTGGCCACTACGCTCCTTGAGTTTAACGCAATTGTCGGGCCCGAGCTTTGGAAGGCTATCACGAGCGACGACTTCTTGGTCCGCGAGTTCTTCTATTACAGCTGCCGGTACTCTCAGGATTTCGCCTCTGAAGGTGACGAAATTCTCGACCGGATCCGTTCGTTGTCCGCAGAACAACGCCGCGGGGAATCGCTGCAGCTCCGCCTTGGCCGCCTTTCCGGCAAATTTGAAGCGCTCCGGGCATTGCTGGACGAGGACGGCATTCTGGCCGAGATGCCTATCGCAGCGACCACCGCGGGGCGTGTGGCGTCTCTGATCCGCGGAGGGAGTGCGGTTCGGCTGCATTCTCAACACGCGGCCGACTTCCTGTGGTTGATGTCAGAAGACGCCTCTTCCGGGGTATTTGGTCCGCGCATGACCCTCGACTACATCGCGGAATTGCAAGGCCGGAAGGCTATTCCCCGGAGATGGCGTGGCGACCGGAGATTTGAGGCAGCCGCACTCCTCGGCAGCCTACCGGTAGGATCGCTTCTGGATACACTGCAACGGCTTGCACAAGACGAGGACGAGTCACTTCGGTGGGCCTGTCTCGATCTTTGCTTCTCCCGCGCCCTTCGTGATCGGCTCTCCAATGGACCCTCGCGGTTCGCCCCGGAGGACCTAAGGCGAAGGCTTGGCGGGATCGTCGACGATGCCGTACGCCACAGCAACGGTCATCCATGGCTGCAGCGCGAATTCCTGAGGCTATACTCGGCGGAGTTGGTGACAGACTCGCCCCGCAACTCGGCGGGGTTCACCCTAGAGGATTTCCCCTTATCGCGTCGCTTGCTAGGTTCCTCGATTCATGAGGAGGAACCGATCGCCGCTGAGGCGTTGCACCCGGAGGTGATGGCTGCCCGAGCAGCCGCGCTTGAAAAGGTGAAGCGCATTCTTCTGGTTCTCCCGCCTATCCAAACACCCGGAACGAAGGGTGCCAAGTCTGCTTCACCTACAACAACACCCGCCCTCGGGCTGGGCTTGATCGCCAGCGCGCTCGCCAACGCGGGCCACGACGTGCAGCTGTTGGACTGTCACCGGTTCCCCGATCAGGTAAGCCAGCTAATTGATCGCGCCGCAACTTTCGACTGGCTGGGGTTCAACGTGGTCCTGAGTACGGTCAGGTCCGCCTACCAACTCATCCGACAGATTCGAGAAAGATCGCTCAAGCCGCTGATCGTTGTTGGTGGGCCTGCCGTCAATCTCCGGGCATGGCGCGGAGGCGGCAGGGCTTCGGAGCAAGCTTGCTGGGACTTTGAAGTGCGCGGTGATGGCGAGCATCTTCTAGCGCAGCTGGTCTCCCTCACCGACAACGAGGGTCCCTGGCCCGAGATCGCCGGTGTTTCCGCGAATTTGGACAATCCCCTCTTGGCCGGCCGCTGCGCGCACTGGACCTATTCCCCGGGTCCAGACGGAGGCAGCGCCGTCGGCGGTTGGTCGCCGCCGGTTCTTATCGACCGGCGCATTTTTCGCGGCGAGCGTGGACCGTATGAGCCAGCGCCAACTCGGCGGCTCTCCGGTGGCTACACCGAAGCGCATGTTGTCATGTCTCGAGGGTGCGACTGGAACTGCAATTTTTGCACAGAGAGGTCATCGCTTAGCGGCGGGGAGCGTCGGCGCGAGGTTGGGTCGGTGCTAAGCGAGTTGCGGCGGTTAAGCAGTTCTCACCGGAAAATCCACGTCCAATTTATCGACGACAACCTTCTGCCCCAGATCGCACGAATTCGAGGCGACACGATTGGTCGGGCTCGGTATCTCGACTGGGCCGGCCGGTTCCTCTCCGGCCTGATAGATATTCGTGAGCATACAAACCCATCTATGGGGTGGCGAGGAATCTTCAGGATCGAAGACTTCCTGCTTTACGAGCAGCTCATCCCGGATTTCGTCGGGCAGCTCCGGCTCTCCGGCTGCCAAATGCTAGCCTTCGGAGTCGAGCACGGCAGCGAGGCCCGGCGGCAGAAACTCAAGGGCTCGACGGAACTTTCTAACGTCGAAATTCAGCAGCTGTTCTCCCGCCTCCGATCGTCCGACATTGACACGAAGGGATACTTCATTCTTGGCGGCCACAAGGAGACCGAGGAGCTCGGTATGGAGACAATTCGGTTCGCCATCGAGTCCGGCGTGACATTGGCCTACTTCGCTCTGTTCAAGGACTTCGTGAAGGCCTCTAATTTGCTCAAACGGAACGCAGTCACAGCAGCACAGACCGCCAACGAATATCTGACATTCGAGCAGCTATGGCTTGACCTAGACGAGAGCTTCACCGCCGACCAGGTTTCCGGCCGGCACGACGCTACAGCTTCGAATGGAAAATCTACTTTCGTCGGTTACCAGCAAGGAAAGATCTATCGGCAGCTGCAGAAACTCGGCTTCAGATTTTCAGACCTCGTGAAATACAACGATTACCACAGCGATGACGGAGTGTCAGGTGATCGTTCTAGAGATTTGTATTACGGTAATTCTGAAATTTATGCGCATGTTGTGGGGATTGCATACTCTTCCTTCTATCTGAGATCATCGTTTGTCTCTGACTATAGAAGGTTATTAGCGCGAGGATACTGAGAGAGATATTCTTCCACCTTCAGCACTCCCTCGTTTTCCCCGGAGGTATGAACGTAACAATCTTGTGGCGAGGCCTTGTAAATCGGTGATGCGCAATCTGTGTTGGAGCCATCGAAGCTTAGCGGCCCGGTGCTGAACAACGTCTGCTAACGGCGGCCACGCCAAGTTCCGCTACTGGCGCTTTCACCTGGACGAGCCACCGACGGTTGTGACTCATAGCTGACGCCGCGAATGTCCGGTTCCGGGCAGTGCGCTTGGATTGGCAGCAGAGCAGTCGGACCTGGCCCGTGGCTGGCGCTACCGGGCATCCGCTTTCCGACGGCCTAGCCGGCGGTTCGGCTGCGAGGTCGGGACTGTTAGCGCGGAAACTCGGATGCTCCGCTTCCGCGAGACAGCATGCGCCTGGAAGCAAACACTGAACTGACTTCGCCCCCTGCTGGCGCGATGTCATGATGCACCGCAACGTCCGCCCATCTGGTTCGGAAATTAACCGGCACCCCGATTGCGCAGATAACAGGTCGCGGAATTCGCGTGCCGCGAGACCCTCACTAGATCGATCTAGTGGAGTGTGAGCCTGTAACATCACTCCAGAGGCGCCGAATTGGGTTCCGCCGGTTGACGGCTCCATTCAAGATGTATCTGCTTGAGGACAGCGAGGTTCGCTGAGAAATCTGGGTCGTTACTGTGTTCGACTGCGCACTTTCCGTGGCGCAGTGCATCGTCGAGCCTGCCCAAGCCCGTTAACTCGGCCGCCAGGTTATTGTGAGCACCC
>Ga0233377_1001072_pt1 | contig 10817 bp, 10 predicted proteins | sample ElkDunMinimDraft_6_FD_191540 | JGI IMG/M metagenome (GOLD analysis project Ga0233377, IMG submission 191540) | Fecal eukaryotic communites from dung pellets of Tule Elk in California, USA - Elk Dung E36 | ecosystem: Host-associated > Mammals > Digestive system > Large intestine > Fecal | place...
AGCATCGGCGAGCGTCTTGTTCGGGGCCATGATGGATCAGGCCAGACCCGGCCTTGCGGCCTTGGACTATGGCCTTCAATCGACCCTGTTCAGCCTTGGCCGCACTCTCGTACCGATATTCGCCGGCGTGGCGCTTGATCGCCTCGGGCAGCCCGGCATGGTGACGACGCTGCTTGTGGGAAGCGCTGCCGGGCTCCTTCTCACGTGGGGCTTCCGTCGTGAGCGAGCCTCGTCCTGAAACCACCCGTTCGTTCCGCCCTTTCGATGCCACAACCAACGACGACCGACGGCTCGAAAAGAGGTGCCCTCTCCCTTGCTATTTGTTCAAAGTGCCGTTGAAGTTTGAAGCCGTGGTCCGCAAATCCGACTCTACGGAGAGGAGCATTGCCATGTCTGACGACAGCCGGTTCACCGGGTCCATCCCGGCCACATATGACGAACTTCTCGTGCCAGTTCTGTTCCGCCCCTTCGCAGCAGACCTCGTCGCGCGGGTGCGCGATCTGGCCCCAGCGACGATACTCGAACTCGCCGCCGGAACTGGCGTCGTCAGCCATATGCTGGCCGCCTCGCTGCCACAGGCGCGGATCGTCGCGACCGATCTCAACCCCGCCATGCTTGAAATCGCCTCAAGCCACGGCACGTCCGCGAATCTGTCATTCGAGCCCGCCGATGCCCAGCATTTGCCATTTGCCGACGACAGCTTCGATCTCGTCGTGGCGCAATTCGGAGCGATGTTTTTCCCTGACCGGATCGGCGCATTCCAGGAAGCCTTGCGCGTCCTCGGCGATAACGGAACCTTGCTCTTCAACGTGTGGGATCGCCTGGAGGCCAACACCGGCAGCGCCGCCATTCACGACGCGGTGCGGTCGGTCCTTCCGGATCCCAAGCCGGACTTCATTGCCCGCACACCGTTCGGATATAACGATCGTTCCGTCATCAAGCGTGAACTTCAGGCTGCTGGGTTCACCATGGTCGATATCGCAGAGGTGGTGCGCACCGGCCCGCCGGGCAGCGCGCCGCTGCTTGCACGGGGAATATGCCAGGGCACCCCATTGGCCAATGAGCTCGCCCTGCACTCACCGAGCGACCAGGACAATGCGCTTAAGGCCGCAACCTCCGCGGCCGAAGCGCTGGAGGCAGATGGCCCGCTGCTAATGACTGCGCTCGTTGTCACGGCATCGCCGGCCATCGCCTAACGAGCGGGAGGCCCAGGTTATGGGACTGCGCTGGCGATCATTCCGCCGTCGACCAGAACGTCGGTGGCGGTCAGGAAGCTGGCACTCGCCGAACAGAGGAACACGGCAACCGCAGCGATTTCCTCGGGCTTGCCGACGCGCGGGATCGGCTGGTTGGCGATCATCGTCTTGAGCTGTTCGTTGCCCTCTTCGACCGCGACCATCCGCGTGTCGATCGCGCCCGGCGAGATCGAGACTATGCGCGCACCGCGTTCGCCGAACCGTTTCGCCTCGCGCTTGACCAGCGCCATGACGCCGAGCTTCGACATCGGATAGGCCAGCACCGGATCGGGGGCGAGCTGCGCCAGAGCGGCAATGCCTCCCGGCGGCAGCGGCTGACCGAACGCGGCCGCGATCTCGGGCGGCATCGGGAAATGCGCGGAGTTCGAGGCGATCAGCACGGCGGCCGATCCCGGCGCCATATGCCCGCGAATGGCATCGACCAGGCGCACGGTCGCGCCCAGATTTACCTCCAGGATGCGCTCCGCCGTCCCCATGCGCGGCGACAGTCCCGCGGTATGAACCAGCGCCGCGATCGGCCGGCCGGCCAGACGTGCCACCAGTTCGCCGGGAAACGCCGGATCGGCGATGTCGCCAGCGAGGGCCGACACCTCGGCCCCCTTCGCGCGTAGCGGCGCGGCGACGGCTTCGAGCTGGGCCGGATCCAGATCGCAGAGCAGGAGCGCGCCATATCCGGCCTGTGCGAGTGCACGCGCCGTTGCGGCGCCCATGCCGCCCGCCGCTCCCGTCACGACCGCCACGCCTTGCGTCAGCTGCATCTCCGTCATGCCCATGGTCCTTGTCCCATCCCTCGCCTCGACGCGGACGCAGTTTCGTCCGCTCAAGGCATCGTTGACGCTGCCTCGCACTTCCCTCCTGCTGCCGTCCAATGAATAGTCATCCCGCGATTGATACGCCCCATGCATAAGGATGGCCCGGAGAGACCCGGCCTTGACAGTCCTTCTCGCGCCTTGCGAGAACTGCACCCGATGAATGCGAAGCGACACATTCATGCACGGGACGAATAATGATCGAACTGCGCCGTCTACGCTACCTGGTCGTTCTGGCTAAACGCCTGAGCTACTCGCGCGCCGCCAGCGACATAGGCATATCGCAATCGGCGCTGAGCCGGGCGATCCAGTCGCTGGAACAGGAAATGGGCCTGCAACTGTTCGACCGCGACCGATCCGGCGTCAACCTGACCGAGCAGGGGCGATGGGTGGTCGAACGGGCGGAGGCGCTGCTGGTCAGCGCGACCGATTTCAACCATCAGCTCTCGTTCGCGAAACACGGGCAGCAGGGGCGAACCCGCTTCGGCATGATCGAGATGGCCGCCTATGCGCTCCTGCCCTCCATCCTGCACGACCGGCTTATCGAAATTCCCGATTTCTCGCATGAAATTCTCGTGAGAGAGGTTGAACCGCTCTGGCTCATGCTGGCCCAGGGTGAAATCGAGTTTCTGGTATGCGCCGGGTGGGATACTGGCTGGCAGATCCCCGACGAGCTCCCCATGAGGATAGAACCGCTCGGCGAAATGCCGCTGGCTCTCGTGGTTCGCAGCGGACACCCTGTTATCGTCGATGGCAAGGGCACGAAGGGATACCCGATCCTTGTCTCCAATACCGGCACGGTGCCAAGCCATCTCACGAAATCGCTCAGACACCAGCTTGCCTCGAGTATCCAGGTGATCGAGAACTACGGCGTTCTGTCATCGGTTGTCCGAACAACCGATGCGATCTGGCTGAGCAGCCCTTACGCCGTCGCGGATGAAATCGCCCGGGGTGAGTTGGCCTGCATCCCCTTGCCCGACGAAATCGAATTGCGATCGTTCACCTTGTCCATGTATTCGCTGCTGCGCCGCACCCAGTCTGCGGCGACGCAGGAACTCAAGGCTGCCTTTCATCAACGCATCAAGGATTGCGAAATGATCCTCGCAAAATCAGTGGCTTGAGGATATTGTTTCAGTAGCATCCTAAAGCAGCGAACCGCCATCTACCGGATAGATCTGGCCCGTGATGAAACTGGCCCTGTCCGATGCAAGGAAGGCCACCAGCCCCGACATTTCCTCGGGCGTAGCGAATGGTCTGCCGACAAAGGTACGACGTTGCCGGATCGCCTGTTCCTCTGGAGTGATGGTCGTCGCGTGCGCGGCGAAGAAGTCGTTCTCCGGATTGAAGCGGCTTCCTTTGCTGAAAGCCGACGGATCGGTCGCAAAGGTCGCATAGGGGGCGATCGCGTTGACGCGGATGCCGTGCCGGGCGACCTCCTTGGCCAGTACGATGGTGAAGCTGTGGACCGCCCCCTTCATCGCCGAATAGACGGGCAGCATGTAGTCGCCGACGAGCCCCGCGGTTGAGCCGACGTTCACGATCGCACCGCTCTTGCGTTCGATCATGGACGGCAAGACTGCGTGGGTCATGCGCAGGACCGTTCCGAAATTGAGATCGATATCCTTGTCCCACTTTTCGGGGTCCGAGTTCGCGAACAGGCCCTGATCGATATTACCGCCCAGACCGTTCACCAGCAGTTCCACCGGTCCATGCTTTTCCGCCTCGGCCAGGATATGCGCGGGCGATGTCCGGTCGATCAGGTCGGCCTTGACGAATGTTGCAGCACTTGCGCCGCGCTCCCGCGCGGCTTCCACAAGCCTGGCGCCGGCATCCTCGTCGCGGCCGACCGCGATCAGCTTCACACCTTCGGACGCGAGCTCAAGCGCGATGCCCCGTCCGATATTGGCCGTCGCGGCCGTGACTATGGCAACCTTGCCCGCAAGACCCAGTTCCAATCAAACCTCCCATCCATCCATCTCTGTGTATGCGACGGCCTTTCCGGATGCGGACGCCCGCATCCATCCCGGCACCGGCGGCGCACGTGCGAATGCCGTCCGCCGGCCTATTCTTGCGGGCGGCCCTTGTTCAGCGCCTCGAGCATCAGGGGGCGAGCATCGCGTATCGGATCGCTGCCGTCCCAATCGGCCGCGGCCTCCCGCATGGCATCGAACCAGCCGTCGAACAGGCCTGGCCTCAGGAACTGGTAGTTGACCGGATTGTCGACCCCGTCCGGCTCGCAATAGATCTCGATCGACCAGTCGCTCCCGGGCGCGCGCAAATCCTGTACGACGGTGAACGGCCTGCCCTCGGCCGCGAGCATGGCCAGGGTCGCGTCGAAATCGTCCGAGAAATAGGCGATGTGATGCAGCCCTCCGGTGGGATTGCGGCTCAGGAATTCGCTATAGGTCGATTTCTGCTCACCGATCGGCGCGATGATCTCGAAGCAGGTATCGCCAGTGTAGACGAAGGCGACCTTGATGCAGACATAGTGGTCCTCGCCGCGAAAGATGCTCATGCCGCCGGTATCTTCGTCCAGCACGAAGAACGGCCCGATCCCCGCCGCCGCAAAGCGCTCCAGCGCGGCATCGAAGTCGGGATAGACATAACACTGATGTACGGGTTGCCCCAGAAGCCTGCTCATTTCCTGCTCTCCTAAACTGTGCGCCCTTTGCGCTGTTTTTTTGATCTCGCCCGCCGATCTACGACGCTCCGATTTCCAGCATCCTCTGCGCCCATGCCCGCGTGCCGCCGAGAGGCGAGCCGGGGTCGAACATCGGCGAAACGGGTGTCGCCGCCAGAGCGGCCTCGATGGCCCGATGGCGTTCCTCCACCGCGGCCAGATATTCGCCGTGTGTGAAGATATAGAGCGCGTTCACCGCAATGGCCGAAAGGACCATCTGCGCGACGGTATCCGCCGACAGGAAGATGTCCGGCGGGATTTCGACCGGTGCGTCACCGGTGATCCGGCTCGAGCTCTCGGAAATCCGGGTCTGTACCGGCCCCGGGCACAGCACGGAAACGCCGACCCCAGCCGGCGCCAGTTCGTCGCGCAGCGATTCCGACATGGCCACGACGCCGAATTTCGCCGCACAGTACGAGCCGACGCCCTGACAGCTGATGACACCCTGCGTCGACGCCGTGTTGACGATATGGCCGTGCCCGCGATCGCGCATACCCGGCGCGAAAGCGGCGATGCCATTGAACGCGCCGGTAAGGTTGACCTCGATCATGCGATCGAACCCGTCCGGGGCCTGATCGACCAGCCCGCGGCTGGCTATCGCCCCGCCGGCATCGTTGATGATGCCGGCATTGTTGAAAAGCAGGCTGACCGGTCCGAACCGGGCTTCGGCCCGGCTCTGCGCCTCGGCCCAGCCGGCACGGTCGCGGACGTCGAGCACGATCGTTTCCACCGGCCCGGACAATTGGCCGGCCGCCTCGGCCAGTCGCGCCGCATCGATGTCGGCAAGCACCACCGCTGCGCCCTTGTCCGAAAGCGCGCGACCGATGGCCAGGCCGATGCCGCTCGCGCCGCCCGTGATGAAGGCAACCTGATCCGAGAACGTTTTCATATCACCTGTTCCAATCGAACTGAAAGACGCAAGATATCGCGGGAGGCATCCCGGCGCGCCTTCACGACACCGCCGGAGTTGCAGCAGCGGCGGCCTCGTGACTGTGGGTGATGTCCCACTCCTCCGGGATGGCGAGCCTGGCCGACCAGCCGCCATCGATCACATATTCGGCGCCGGTGATGTAGCTGCTCTCGTCGGACGCCAGAAACAGCACCAGTTGGCTGATCTCCGCCGCCCGGGCATGGCGCCCCATCGGTATCACTTTCGCCGCCTGGGCTTCGGCGGCGGCCGCCGCCTCGGCGGACAGCGAGTCGGTCGTCATGTGGGTCGTGGTGTTGCCCGGCAGCACGGTGTTGACCCGGATGCCGTCGGCCACGACTTCGAGCGCGACCGTCTGCGTGATGCCGCGAAGCGCATATTTGCTGGATGAATAGGCAACCGTACCGGCGGTGCCGCGAAGGCCGTTGATCGAGGAAACGTTCACGATCGAGCCGCCCCCCGCCTCGCGCAGGGCCGGGATCGCCGTCCTGATCCCCAGGAACGGGCCGATCTGGTTGACGCGCAGCACCCGCTCGTAGTCGGCCAGGCTCAGCTTTTCGGTGAGCTCTCGCACGACGATGCCCGCATTGTTGACGAGGATGTCCAGCTTGCCATAGGCGCTCTTCGCCAGGCCGATGACCTCGCGCCAGCCGTGCTCGTCCCCTACGTCATGGCACACGAACGTCGCCGACGGGCCGAGCCTCTCGGCCAGCGCTGTGCCCTCCTCGGCAAGCACGTCGGTCAGCACGACCCTTGCCCCTTCGGCGACGAACACGGCGGCGTGCGAGGCCCCCATGCCCCTTGCAGCACCGGTGATGACGGCCACCTTGCCATCCAGTCTTCCCACAACCTCTCCTTTCCACTCGGCCCGATGCAGGCTCAACCCGCGACCGGGGCGATCTGAACCTTGGTATCGGCGTTCACTTCCAGCATCGCCGCGAACCTGGCGGGCACATCGGCGAGCGGGATCACGGCGGTAATCATCATGGCCGGATCGACATGACCGCTGTGCATGGTGCGCGCGACATGGCGGAAATCCGCCGGCGTGTGGCCGGTCGGGAACTGCAGCGTGGCCGACTTGAACCCGGCCACGGCCGGCACGATCGGATCGGGCAATGTGCAGAAGCCCAGCGAGAGCACCTTCCCGAACGGGCGGCAATGGTCGATCGCCTTGCCCAGCATGCCGGGTGTTCCGACACATTCCAGCACGATGTCCGGCGCCCCCGCCAGCACCTCGGCGGCTTCGGCGCATTCGTCGTCGCCGTAGCGCAGGAAGGCGTCCGCCCCCATGGCGAGCGCCATCGCGGCGCGGCGATCGGAGCGCGAGAGCACCACGATGCGTCCCGCCCCCAGCCGCCGCGCCCAGTAGACCGCGGCCAGGGCCACCGAGCCCGCACCCAGCACCAGCACGCTGTCGCCCGGACCGATCTGCGCCAGCCTGACGCCATAGAGCCCGACGGTCAGCGGCTCGATCAGCGCGCCGTGGGCGGCCGACAAGCCCTCATCCAGCGGCACGGCGACGCTGGCGGGTATGGAGGCATATTCGGCATAGCCGCCCATGATATGCGCCCCTTGCGGGCACAGGTTGACATTGCCGGTCCGGCAGGCCGGACAGGTGCCGCACCCCGTCGACGGATAGACCGCGATCAGTTGCCCCTTGCGCAGGCCCGTGACTTCGGCACCGGTCTCGACGATCTCGCCCGCGAATTCGTGGCCCATCACCATCCCACCGGGCATCTCGCGCACCGGTCCCTGGTTGGCGTGCAGGTCGCTGCCGCAGATTCCGCATCGCTGCACCCGGATCACGACCTCGGTCGGACCGGGCGCGGGATCGGGCCGTTCCTCCAGCACTAGCGGCCGGTCGGATCGGTAAAGCACGGCTGCTTTCATGACATCTGCTTTCCGCTATCGCGGGCCGAAGGCGAGCGTCGCCGCAGAAGGCAACTGCCCCGTCCGTTCGCCCGCATCGTCATCATGTGCCGAAGGTCCTCGAATGCCGGCTCAGATCGCCCGGCAGATCGTGCAGGCTGTAATCGCGGCGGCTGAAGCGCCACGTGCCGTCGATTCGCTCGAACTCGTCGTGATAGCGCCCGCAGATCACCGCTTCGAGCGGTCCGTCACCCGCCTGCTGCATCACGGTGTAGTACGATCGGCAGGTTCCCCGCCCCGCCTCCTCGTCGACTTCGATGATGGGATTGGTGATGACATGCTTGCAGCGCGGCGAGCCGCCTTCATAGAAAATGAAGCTGCTACGCCAGATCGCCAGCACCTGCTCCGCGGTGACCTCGCCGAGTTCCGGCCCCATATAGACCCTGGCATCGGCGAACAGCCGCGAGGCGCCTTCCAGATCACCGGAATCGATCAGTTCGGCATATCGGTACACAAGATTGGCAATCGCCACTTCGCTGCTCGCCACGATGCGCTCTCCTTCCGCGATGGGTTCCAACAGGTTCTCGGCTAGATCGTCGCCGCCAGGTCGCTCGCTTCGCGCACCGCGCCCAGGATGTAGCCGACGCCCGAGCAGTCCCCCACCATGTGCGCTTCGAGGCCGGCCGCCACGAGTTCGTCGAACAGGGCCGTGTTGGGCTCGGCGCCCTTGGCGATGATGACCGTGTCGGCGGACTCCTCGATCGTTTCGCCTTCGGCCGTGACAAATCGCACCGCCTTGCCGCCGATGGCGATCTCGCGCGCGCCTTCGCGCAAGACGATGCCGTCGAGCGGCATCTGGCCGAGCATCACCTGACGCCGCGCCGGAGACAGGCCCCGGCCGAACTGAGGCTCGTCATCGACGACGGTGACATGACGGCCACGCTCGTGCAGGAATTCGGCGAGTTCGAGACCGACCAGTTCGCCCCCGATGATGACGACACGGTCGCCCACCGGCATCCACAGCTTGCTGGCCTTGCGCACCATGTCCGGGTTGCTGGTCATGCCCAGGGTCCGCGCGGCGCCGACCGCGACGCGCTGGACGAGCGAGCCCTTGCTGGCGGCGCCTTCCTCCTCTTCGCCGAGCAGCAGGGCGCGCAGCGAAGCACCGTCATGGACATGGGGCAATTCCTTGCCCGGGATGTCCGGCGCACGCCTGATCGCCCCGGTCGCGACGACGACGACATCGGGAGCCAGCGCACGGATGGTCTCCACGCTGGCCCGCGTGTTCAGCCGCACGTCGATCCGCAGTTCGTCGAGCTGGTTCTTGAGCCATTCCACGAAATCACCGTTCGGCGCATAGGCGATGGCCGCGATCCGCGCGGTGCCTCCCAACTGTCCGGCCGCTTCGAGCAGCGTCACCTCGTGCCCGCGCAGGGTGAGCCGCCGCGCCGCCTCCATGCCGCCGGGGCCGCCGCCGACCACCACGACCTTGCGCCGCGTCGTGGCGGGCGCCAGCAGGTTTTTCGTCTCGTAGCCGACATCGCCGTTGACGGCGCAGCGCAGCGGCAGCCCCATCATCGACTGGCTGAGGCACTGGTAACAGAAGATGCAGGGCCGCACCGCCTTCTTGCCGCCGCGGGCGAGGTGGTTGGCGAAGGCATCGTCGGCGATCTGCTTGCGGCCTTGCGCGAGGAAATCGAGCTTGCCCTCGGCTATGGCCCGGTCGGCCGCCTCGGGATCGACGCGGCCCACGGTGATGACCGGCAGGTTGACCGCCTCGCGGATGGCCGCGGCCAGCGGCAGCAGCTTGTTCGGGATCTGCGGCATCCACGAACTGAGCAGCGCGCGCGCCACCGCGTAGTTGTGGCTGGCACTCACCGTGATGGCATCGGCGCCCGCCGCCTCCGCGATCCGCGCGGTGATCTTGGCATCCTCAAGCGTGATATTCGCGTCGTAGTGATACTCTTCCGCGTTGATCTTCACCTGCACGGGGAAATCGCGGCCGATGCGCCTGCGGATACCTTCGACCACTTCCTTCAGCAGCTGCGCGCGGCCTTCCGCGGAGCCGCCGTAGCGGTCGGTCCGGCGGTTCCAGGAGGGAGAGAGGAACGAATTGATGAGATAGGTATGACCGCCGTGGACCTCGATCGCGTCGTAGCCCGCCTCGACCGCGCGGGCAGCGCCGCCGGCGAAGGCTTCGACGATCCAGGCGATGTCCTCGTCATCGGCCTCCTTGAACCTGGGCGGCGCGGTCAGCTCGGGCTTTTCGGCCATGCCCGCGATCTCGTCGGGCAGCATGACGTCCTTTTGCTGCGACGGCGCGCCCGTGCTCGGCCGCGGCAACGAGGGCACGAGCACCGGCCGCCCCGCCGCCATGTCGTAGAGCGAGGTTACGCCGCCGTGGTTGAGCTGCGCGCAGATGCGCCCGCCGCGTTCGTGGATCGCCGCCGTGATCCGCTTGAGCCCCGGAATGAAACTGTCATCGGCAATCGAGAACTGCCGCGCCTGCAATCGCCCGATCGGATTCGCGACGCCCACCGTTCCCATGATCAGCATGGCGGTCCCGCCCGCCGCCCGCGCGCCATAGAAACCGATGGCCTCATCGCTGGCCGTTCCGTCCTCGTTGGCGAAATTGGTCCCCATCGCCGTCTGGTACAAACGGTTCTTGAGCTCCAGCGAACCAATCCGGCCCGGTGACAGCAGATGCGCAAAGTCCGACATGGCGCCTATCCTCTCCCTCGCAAGCGACGGCCATGCTTGGCCTTGCACGGTTTGTCGCACCGCTGGGAAGGCACGTCCAATGAATGCGTAACCCCAACCTTATGCGCGGTGCGCATCAGCACCGGGATTTCGGGATTTTGCCCCAGCCACGCGACAGGGCTCGCGACAAAGGCGGCGCCACTGTCAGCAGGTCATACATTCACTGCATCAGCAAGTGGATTACTATTCATTAGACGCCGCGATGCCGATTTGCGAGCGTGAGGTGCGCTGAAAACAGCATCGAGTCGGGAGGAACATCGTCCGAGTTTCCGCAGCTTCTGCCATCGGGTCCGGTCGGCGCGCGGAAGATCCTGAACCATCTGCAAGACCGGCACGAACACCTGTTCCGCCACCGGGCCGGCCACGATCAGTAACCAGATAACGCCTTATCGGCCGCGCGCTCCACCGCGCGGAAGCACATCAACATAAAGTAAAACGGGGGAGAGAACCGTGACCACCAAACATGCCTGTCGGCTTTTTGCGACCACCGCACTGGCGTTCTGCCTGGCAACGCC
>Ga0233377_1001073_pt1 | contig 10759 bp, 12 predicted proteins | sample ElkDunMinimDraft_6_FD_191540 | JGI IMG/M metagenome (GOLD analysis project Ga0233377, IMG submission 191540) | Fecal eukaryotic communites from dung pellets of Tule Elk in California, USA - Elk Dung E36 | ecosystem: Host-associated > Mammals > Digestive system > Large intestine > Fecal | place...
ACCCGGGTTTTCGCTCGCGGCGTTGGTGTTGCTCTTCGGTGCTTACGCCATGGCGGACGGCATCCTCTCTGTCTGGACCGCGATTGCGGGACGGAAGGAGCATGAGCATTGGTGGGTATTGCTTCTTGGGGGCATCCTCGGCATTTGCGTCGGAATCCTCGCTTTCATTGCGCCCGGTGTCACGGCGCTGGTGCTGCTGTTCTACATCGCGATCTGGGCGGTCTCCACGGGTGTTCTCGGAATCGTTGCCGGGATTCGCCTGCGTAAAGAGATTGAGGGTGAGTGGCTACTCATTCTCAGTGGCCTCGTATCGGTCGTGTTCGGCGCCCTCCTCGTGCTTATGCCGGGAGCAGGCGCGCTCGTCCTGCTCTGGATGATCGCTAGCTACGCCGTCGTGTTCGGCATTCTACTCGTGATACTGGCGTTCAAAATGCGCGGGCTCGGTCGCCAAGCCGCTGTGCGTAACGCCGTGTGAGTGTGGCGTAACCCTGCCAGAGATACGCTTTATCCGAGCAAGAAGGCTGTTCGGCAGTCCTCTGCGGCCCTTAACCAAACGTAATGCGCTTGTGCACACCTTTTTGGAGCTTCGCGTGAAGCATTCTGAAAGACACAGAACAGGACGGATCGGCTGGCTGCGTGCTGCGGTTCTTGGTGCAAACGACGGGATTCTGTCCACTGCGAGCTTGCTCATGGGTGTGGCGGCAGCAGGGGCGGACTCCAAGGCGTTGTTGGTCGCAGGCGTTGCCGGTCTCGTCGCAGGCGCTATGTCGATGGCCGCGGGTGAGTACGTGTCAGTCAGCTCTCAAGCCGACACGGAGAAGGCCGACCTTGCGAGAGAGAAGGCCGAGCTGGCCAATGCGCCTGAACAAGAGCTTGCGGAGCTGACCGAGATTTACGTCAGGCGCGGGTTAGACCGGGCGCTCGCAGCCACAGTCGCACGTCAGCTGATGAAGAAGGATGCACTTGGGGCACATGCACGCGATGAACTCGGCATCTCGGAAGTCTCTAAGGCCCATCCCATTCAGGCGGCACTGGCGTCAGCAGGCACCTTCTCCGCAGGTGCGGCTCTTCCCCTAGGAGTCGTCCTGGTGTTTCCGACGGCGTGGGTTATGTGGGCCATTCTCGGTAGTTCACTGCTGTTCCTCGCCCTATTAGGCTCCTTGGCAGCGAAAGTGGGCGGCGCGCCGGTTTTCAAGGCCGCCTCCCGGGTTACGTTTTGGGGGGCGTTGGCCATGGCGTTGACGGCTGGGGTCGGTGCGCTCTTCGGGGTGGCTGTATGATGGGATGGCGCTGCATTCTCTTGCCTCAGGAACCCTCCCATGATCGAGATCAAAGCGCCGAGCCTTGCCGATGCTTCAGCCCTATCCGCTCTGCTGGATTCGCTCGGCTACCCCGGAACAGCGCCATTCATCGAGCGGCGCATTGCTCAGCTTTTATCCCATCCGGATGAATCATTGCTGGTTGCGGTGAGCGACGACGAGGTGATCGGCGTCATTTCCCTGCATTTCGTTCCGCAACTGGCGTTGAGCGGCGATATCTGTCGCATCAGTTACTTGTGCGTATCGGAGCAGGCTCGCGGCCAGGGCGTGGGCGCAATGCTCGAGGAACGCGCGGTAACGATTGCTCGCCAGCGTGGTTGTGATCGCATCGAGCTGCATTGCCATGAAAGACGTACCGATGCGCACCGCTTCTATTACAGGCAGCGCTATGTGGAGTACCCAAAATACCTCTATAAATTACTGGGTGACGCTGACTAGCCGTTCAAGCGGACTGCCGGTATTGGCAGCGCTCGTAGAACGGCCCCATGGGCGGCCAAGCACTCAAGCCAAACCGTGGCGAACCCAGACGGTTGAAGGAAAGCCAGATTGAAAACCATCGGTCTTATCGGCGGCATGAGCTGGGAGTCGACGATTCCCTACTACCGCCAGATCAACCAGTCGATCAAGGAGCACCTGGGCGGGCTGCACTCGGCGAAAGTGGTGCTGTACAGCGTTGATTTCCACGAGGTGGAGCGCTTGCAGCACGCAGGCGACTGGGCGGCTGCGGGTGAGTTGCTGGCCGGCGCGGCGCGAGCGCTGGAACTGGCCGGCGCCGACTTCCTGGTGCTTTGTACCAACACCATGCACAAGGTTGCGCCCACGATCGAAGCGGCGGTTCGCATACCGCTGTTTCACATAGCAGACCCAACCGCCGAGGCGATCAAGGCCGCCGGACTCGCAACGGTCGGCTTGCTTGGCACACGGTTCACCATGGAGCAGGCGTTCTACAAGGACCGGCTGCGCGAACGGCACGGCCTTCAGGTGCTCATTCCAAACCCGTCCGATCGTGACGTTATTCATCGAGTGATCTACGAAGAGCTATGTCTTGGAAGGATCGTTGAAGAATCGCGCGGTGAGTACCGACGGATCATGGCCGATCTCGTCGGCCAGGGTGCCGAAGGGATTGTGCTTGGCTGCACGGAAATCTCTCTATTGGTCGGGCAGCAGGACTCCAGTGTTCCCCTGTTCGACACCACGGCCATTCACGCGTGCAAGGCGGCGGAGTGGGCGCTCCTGTCAGATTGACCAGCAGCGGGATCCGCGCCAGCAGCGAGCGGCCTTCTACCCGTATGGAGATATGCGCATGAAAGCTCGAATAACAACCGCGCTCAACTCACCTCGCCAAGGAATCGGGAATGCATAAAGGTAGCTGCCTCTGCGGGCGTGTCGAGTACCGCTACGACGGCGAGATCGAAGAGATTTCGATGTGCCACTGCAGCCAATGTCAGAAAGCCCAGGGCACCGCGTTCGTGGCGGTGGCGCCGGTGCAGGCGGAGCAGTTTCAGATTGTTCGCGGGCAGGAGTTTCTGAAGGAATTCAGGGCCAGTCCCAACAAGGCCAGGGTGTTTTGCGGGGAGTGCGGCAGCCCGCTGTATAGCGCCAAGGATGACCTGCCGCAGATCAAGCGACTGCGCCTCGGCACCCTGGAGACGCCCGTAAAGACCAGCAAGCAGTACCACGCATTCGTTGCGCAGAAGGCGAGCTGGTACGAGATCGAGGATGACTTTGCGCAGCATCCGGGGCGGGCCACCTAGGGTCGGGGCCGCGTTTCTGCCGGGCGTAGGCAGGTTGCTTCAGTGCGGGCTCACCGTTGGCATGGTGGAAAATGCAGTTTTCCACCCCACGTCTCGGTATGGCCGTAGGGTGGACGGCGCTTTACTCGTCCACCAGGCTGCGATGGCGAGCTGAAGCCTGCAACAGCTTCGGCCGCGTATCAGGGAATCGGATTACCCAGGCCCGGCTCGTTCGGGTCTTCGATGCCCGACCTGCCGGGGTCCTGGACGTCGGGGCCGATGCCGGGGCGCTCGGGTTCGCCACCATTGCCGGGCTGTATGTCTGGGTTGTCCGTAATAAAGTCAGGATCGGGGGCGTTGCTTGGGTTCTGATCCTGGCCGGGTACGGGCTGCTGGTTATGGAGTCTGTCGAGCGGATCGATACTCATGGTTCACCTCCGGTAGAGCTCAAGTTGGCCCACAGCCTTTGAGGTGATCCAAGTGAATTGGTGCTAGCCGCAGATCGCCTTGTAAGGCTACCGCCACTCACCGGGGCGCGCTGGCTCACATCGCACCAGCGCGGCCCGGCAGCCGGGCTTAGGCGGGTTCCAGTAGCGGTGTGTAGGCGCGCTTGTAGAGTGTATTGCCGAACAACTTGAGCACACCGGCGCGCGCGATGGGTGGCAGCGCACGCATCTTGTCGCGGGCCATGCATTGCTTGTGCACCCAGTCGATCCGCGGGCGGCGTCTTTGGGTATAGGCCGCGAGCGCGGCGTCGAGGCTCGCGGCGTCTGCGAGGGTTTCGGCCAGCACCAGCGCATCTTCCATCGCCATGCCCGCGCCTTCCGCCATGCTGGGCGAGGAGGCATGTGCGGCGTCGCCAATGAGCACGACGCGCCCGTGCACCCACTCATCCATCACCACCTGCTCGATGCTGCCGAAATGCACCGGCGTGCTGTCGGGCATATCGCCGACAAGCGGGAATACGGGCGCGGCAAAGCCCTCGAACAGAGTGATGAGGGATACATCCTTGATCCCGGCCCGTGCCTCGCGGCCGGCTACCGCCATGTCGGCATAGACATAGACGTCCCGCTCGCTGACGGGGATGGCCAGCAAGGTCAGGCCGGACCCGAGCATCACCGTCCAGCCGTCGATGCCGGCGGTGTTGGCCGTGATGAAGCGCCAGCAGACGTTGCCCACGTAGGTCGGCTTGACGCTGGGAAATACCCGCTCGCGCACGCCGGAGTGGATGCCGTCGGCGCCTACGACCAGGTCATACACAGCGCTCGTCCCGTCCGAGAAGGTGACTTCGCAAGGGCCATTGGTCTGCTTGATATCGGCCACCGATACGCCGAAGCGAATCTCGGAGCGACTCAGCGAATGGCGGAGGATGTCGTACAGCCTGGCCCGAGGCAGCGAAAGACAGGGGCCGCACCCGCTCCAGAATTCCGGCGTGCGGGTGATGCTCAGCGGCCGGCCGCGACTGTCGAGAATGCGCTGGGTAGTGATGGGAACCGCCTCAGCGCGCACCGCATCGAGCAGGCCAAGCTGCTCCAGGGCACGGGTGGCATTGCCCGGCAGATAGAGACCGGTGCCACCGGCAGGCTCGTCGGCGTGATGCTCGACCAGATCCGCTTGCATGCCACGGCGCTCCAGCGCGCGTGCCAGAGATAAACCCGCAATGCCGCCACCAACGATCAGAATCTTCATCTGGTAAATCCGGGAAAGGTCAATGGAAGTAAACGCCCGAGTGGGCAGCGGGCAACGACGCGATCTGCCCGATTCAGGTGATGGGAGTCGGCCATGGCCCGACCGACGCCCCGCCCTACCCGGTCTTGTGCATGACAGATCAAGTCCGCCGCGCGCTCGCCAATCACGACGCAGGGCGCCATGGTGTTGCCGACCGTGATGCGCGGCATGATCGACGAGTCCGCGATCCGCAGGTTGTCGATGCCGTAGACGCGAAGCCGGTGATCGACCACCGACATGGCGTCGCGGCCCATCTTCGCGGTGCCGCACTGGTGCCAGTAGGTCACCGCCGAGTTACGGATAAACTGCTCCATCGCCCGACGGTCACGCTGCTGCGGTACCACCTCTCGCCTCACCAGATCGCCAAAAGCCGAATGGTTGCCAAGCTCGCGGCATAGCTCGATGGTGGCCATCGCCGCCGCCATGTCCTGTGGATCGCTCAGGGTGTTCGGCTCGATCAGCATCTTGTCGTGCACGCCCGAGCCTGAAAGGCGCAGGCGGCCACGGCTTTTCGGCTGGGCGAGCCCGGCGAACATCGTCCAGCCGTGCTCGGGTGGCGCCACGCCCACTTCAGCCGGCGACGGCACGGCAAACTCCAGCTGGCACTGCAGCAGATCCGGCGCGTCCAGGCGCGAATCGCTCTTCCAGTACAGTTTCGCTTCACAACCACCACCGCCCACAGGCTGCGGTTTCAGATATTCCCAGGTACAACCGAAGGCCACGTGGTCCTGGTGGTTCCGGCCGACGCCGGGAAGATCCTGAACCACCTCGATGCCATGGGCGCTCAGCTCTTGGTGCGGGCCGATGCCCGATTGCATAAGCACCTTGGGCGTGTTGACCGCGCCAAGGGAAAGCACCACTTCGCAGTGCGCGCCGAAGGTCCGCAAGGCGCCGTCGAGCAGCACCTCCACGCCGACGACCTTGCTGCCTTCCAACAACAGACGGGACACCAGCGCATTAGGCAGCACGGTCAGCCTTGCCTGATCCAGGCGCGGCTGCACATAGGCCTGGTAGAGCGACGCCCGCTTGCCATCGCGAATGCAGAGTTCGGCGATCGCCACGCCGCCGGGACCTTCCATCATCGCCCCGTTGGGGCTTTCGAACGCCGGGATTCCGAGCAGGCTGGCCGCCTTCACCGTCGAGCGGGCGAGCGGCTGGGGCGTTGCCGGCTGCGCCACATACACTGGCCCGTTGGCACCGCGGCGCAGCCTGTCGGGTGTGCCCTGCCAGCTCTCGATCCGGCGGTAATAGCCGAGCACCGATTCATAGCCCCAGGCCGAATCGCCCGACTCGGCGGCGAAATGATCCCAGTCAGATTTATGCCCGCGTGCCCAGACCATGACATTGATGCTCGATCCGCCGCCCAGGCCCTTGCCCATGTTCAGGGGCAGCCGGCGGCCGTTCAGCTGCGCGCAGGGCTCTGCGTCGAAAGCCCAGTCACGCTCGGAACCAAGGTTCAGCGGCCATTGGGCGGGCTCGATGATCGCCGGGCACGGATCGCCGCCACCGGCTTCGAGCAGCAGCACCTGAGCGTCATGCTGCTCGGCCAGGCGTGCCGCGACCACGCATCCGGCAGAGCCGGCGCCGCAGACGATGAAGTCGTAATGAGATTGAAGCTGTTGCTGGAGACGCGCCTGACTGCTCCACACAGGCGTCTCGTTTTGCTCATCAAGATCGGCATTCATGAAAATTTCGCTCAAGGGAGTGAATGGCGTGGACCTGAGCAGGTAAAGAAAGACGAGAGCTGTTCGGCGCGAGCCGACTGCAACAGAAATGGCACGTCATCAGATCGGAGGATCGTTCAGGGCCCGCGCGTATCATCCCCTCTCCCCCGAGATAGAGCGCTAGGCAATTGGTAGGGTGCCGCCATCGATTACGTATTCGGTGCCCGTGATCGCGGCGGCCAATGGCGAGGCCAGAAACGCGATGAGATTGGCCACTTCGATGGGTTTGCACGGGCGACCCAGCGGGATACCACCGAGCGAATCCATGATGATCTGCATGCCGCCGTCGTAATCGGTACCCGCGTCCTCTGCCAGCCGTTGCGCAAGGGCGACGGATGCTTCCGTTTCGATCCAGCCCGGCGCCACTCGCACGACCCGCACACCCTTAGGTGCAACCTCCTTGGACAGGCTCTTGCTGTATGTCGAAAGCGCAGCCTTGGCCGCGGCGTAAGCGGTGGTCGCTTCCGGCAAAGGGAGCCGACTTTGGATGGAGGTGACATGGATGACGACGCCCGCGCCCTGCGCCAGCATGCTTGGCAGCAGCGCGCGATCCAGGCGCACGGCCGGCAACAGGTTGAGGTTCAGCTCCCGCTGCCATTCATCCTCGCCCAGCGCGGCGAAGCCACCGCCAGGCGCCGAGGAGCCACCCAGCACATGCACGACGACATCCACACCACCCAGGCGGGCTTTCACCGCATCTGCCAGGGTTTTGCAGCCCTCCGCCGTGGTCAGGTCGGCCTGAACGAAGAGCGCGTCCGGCATATCGACCGGCAGCTGCCGCGCGGTGGTGAGCACCTTCGCACCATGATCGCGAAACAGACCCACCACAGCCCGCCCGACGCCCTTGGTGCCGGCAGTGACCAGCACACGCTTGCCTTGTAGTTGCAACGCCATGGCCATCAGGAAATCTCCAGAGACTGAATCAGCCCTTCGCTCAGCAGAAATACCTGATCCAGCTGGACCGGGCTGCCGGGGAAGTTGCCAACGACCTTGGTGGCGACCGTTACCCGGTCGCCGTCCCGCAGGGCATCCAGCAGCTCGACGCGGTAGGACGCCTTTTCCTGGGTTGCACGCAGCCAGGCGGCGATGGCCTCAGGACCATAATGAAACTCGCCTTCGTCATGCATGACGGCATCTGGCGCGAAACAGGTGCCGAGGCGCCCGAAATCGCCGTATCGGAGAGTCTCGAAATAGGCCGCAATCGAATCGGGTAGCGAAACTGTCATGATGCTTCTCTCCTTGAAAAAAACGCGGAACCAGAGTCTTTACCAATGGCTGGACATTCCTCAAGAACGCACGAAAAAGTGAGTGGCGCACCCATGAGAAAGCCATACACGCCTGCAACGGCTGCAGCCGATGTGGAAAAATTCATCAGCCTGCTGGACGGTCGCTGGAAACTGACGATTCTTTTCCATCTGTTCGATGGAAAAGTGCAGCGCTATTCGGATCTGGAACGGCTGATCCCCGGCATCTCCCAGAAGATGCTGGCGCAACAGCTGCGCCAGCTTGAGGCCGACGGCATGGTGTCCCGCCAGCTGTACCCGCAGGTCCCGCCGAAAGTGGAGTACCGATTGACCGAGTGGGGGCAGGCGCTATGCCCCGCGCTGGATGCGCTGCTGCAATGGGGAGAGAAGCGCGAAACCCTGGCCATCCTAGCCGCCGACGCAGACGAATGACGGGCAAGAACCCGAACGCTTTGCCGGCTCAGCCCTGGCGATAGGCACTGGGCGTCACGCCCACTTCCCGACGAAATACCTGGGAAAAATGGCTGGGGCTTGAGTAGCCGACTTCCATACCGATCTCGATGACGCTCTGGTCCGTTTCCAGCAACAGATGGCGCGCGCGAGCCATGCGCAGACGGATGAAATACTGCGAGGGCGAAAGCCCCGTGGCCCGCTTGAACAAGCGGCTGAAGTGATAGTCGCTGAGGCCGGCCACCTGCGCCAGGCGCGGCAGGCAGAACTCCTCGGCCAGGCGCGCCTTCATCGCATCGATAACACGCCGCAGCTTGTAGGTTTGCAGCGCATTGACGGCTGGAGTGGCGCTGTGCGGATCGGCGTAGGTGCGCACCAGATGGATGGCCAGTGCCTGAGCCAGGCTGTGGATGAGCAGCCGGCTGGACTGGTGTTCGCTGAACAGCTCCAACCGCAGCTGTTCGAGCAGAAAGTGCACGCGCTCATCACGACCGCCAGACACATCGAGGAAGTTCACCGGGGCACTGTTGGCGCCGAGCAGATCACGTGCAGCCTGTTCGATCAGCGGCAGGCCGAGATACAGGTGCATCACTTCGAACCGATCATCGCCCCGCACCTGCCAGCGCATCTCGTAGGGCTCGGCGGTGCTGGTCAGGAAGAAGTCCCCAACCTGAACCTCGGTGGCCTGCCAATCGCCATCGAGGGCACGCTCTTCGACCCTGGCCGCGCCGGACCGCACCAATACCAGCAGCGGCTCCACCACGGCAGGAACCAGGATCGGCTCGGCAAGCCCCTGATAGCTGAACAGCTGCGCCACCACATCCTGCATCGCCGGGCATAGCGGCAGGGACAGGGGTTCGCCAGGCAGGAAGCGCGGCATCGCCTCGGCAATGACGCGCTGGCCATCCATGACTGACGGCACATCTGAAGCGGATGGTGGCAAGGGACGCCTCCGTTGATAGGCCCTTCACGGGCGATGCGTTCGCAAGGTTAGCTCAGGCTCCGAATGGCGCCTGTTGATTGCCTGCCGCTTCGACGAACGCACCTTGCTCGCAAGAATCCGACAGTTTGCGCAAAGCCACGAAAGCCGTGCGCGCTGTCCTGCGCGAAAGTGAACCGGTCAAAACGCATATCCCACAAACGCCGGGTGGGCGAATTACCCAACCCGCTCGTATCGGAGGAAATACCATGACTGATCTCAAGCACAGCATTGCCGAGGAAGTCGAAGGCAAGGTCGCATTGGTTACCGGAGCCGCCAGCGGCATCGGCAAGGCCATCGCACAGATGCTGCATGCCCGCGGCGCCAAGGTCGTCGCCGAGGACCTCAATCCGGACGTCGAATCCCTGGCGCAACCCGGACTGGTGCCGCTGGTTGCCGACATCACCGCAGACGGCGCTGCCGAACGCGCGGTAAGTCTGGCGCAGGAGCAATTCGGGCGTCTGGATATTCTGGTCAACAACGCGGGGATCATCATCAACAAGCCGGTGATCGACATGACCCGTGAAGACTGGGAGCGCATCCAGACGACCAATGTCACCGCGGCCTTTCTGCACTCACGCGAAGCGATCAAGGCCATGCTGCCCCACAAGTCGGGCGCCATCGTCAACATCGCCTCCTACGCCTCGTACTTCGCCTTCCCCACCATCGCCGCCTATGCCGCGTCCAAGGGCGCGCTGGCGCAATTGACGCGCACCCTGGCACTGGAGGCGATCGAGCATGGCATTCGCGTCAACGCCATCGGCGTGGGTGACGTGGTGACCAACATCCTTAACGATGTGGTGGAGGATGGCCCGGGCTTCCTGGCCCAGCACGGCGAAGCCGCTCCCATCGGCCGCGCCGCGCAGCCGGAAGAAATCGCCGAGGTGGTCGCCTTTCTCGCCTCGGACCGCGCCAGCTTCATGGTGGGTTCGGTGGTGATGGCCGACGGCGGCATGACGGTGACCGCCGGCTAGGTTGGTGCACAAATATTCCAGAACCGGGGCGCACATTGATCGAGAATGACCTTTGGGCGCTCTTTTCTTTTCCACCGCTGCGCGCGTTTCCGGAGCCGCCATGGGCACACACGACTGGATCGATCTGCAGAAGGATGCCGAAACCGGCATCGAGACGATCCGCGCCCATTTCGAGGGTCATGCCTATGACCCGCATTTCCATGACAGCTACCTGATCGGCATTACCGAGCAGGGCGTGCAACAGTTTCACTGCCGCAAGACACTACACAGCAGCACGCCAGGCCAGGTGTTCATGCTTGAGCCCGGAGAGCTTCACGATGGGCATGCGCCTACCCGGGGAGGTTTCACCTATTCGATGTTGTATCTGGACCCGCAGTGGATCGAGCGCGAACTGCGGGGGCTGTTTGAGGACGCACCGAGCCAATGCCAGCCGGCATTCGCCACGACGCTGGAAAGCGAGCCGGCCCTGGTGACGGTGATCGCCGAGGCGTTCAGTGCCCTGCAAGGCCGGGAGCTGCGCATCGTGCGGCAGACGGCGCTCGATGCACTGCTGGCCAAGCTGGCGCGGCATCTGTCCTGGCGACCACGACAGGCCGCCGATCCTCGCC
>Ga0233377_1001074_pt1 | contig 10744 bp, 14 predicted proteins | sample ElkDunMinimDraft_6_FD_191540 | JGI IMG/M metagenome (GOLD analysis project Ga0233377, IMG submission 191540) | Fecal eukaryotic communites from dung pellets of Tule Elk in California, USA - Elk Dung E36 | ecosystem: Host-associated > Mammals > Digestive system > Large intestine > Fecal | place...
ATGGACTTCCTTGGTCGGAAGTCCTCTCTTCACTTAAAAAACATTTAATTGAATTTGAAACAGGAAATGATTTTGATTCAAATGGTAATTTAAACATGGCACATGTTGCAATGAACGCTTTAATTCTTTGTGAATATTTTAAAATTTATCCACAAGGTGACGATCGCGTATTGTTTCCAAATAAACCAATTATTGCATTGGATATTGACGATGTGTGTTTAGATTTTGTAGGATCTTTTGAAAAGAAAACTGGAAAGAAACTGAATCCTTATTGGAATGGTACTTATGAGATGAGAGATCTTTTAAATGAACTTTCAACCGATAAGGAATTTTGGACAAATTTGCCAACTCTTAACAAACCTTCTTTTGAGCCAGATCTTTATATTACAAGTAGATCTATTCCTGTTGAATGGACTATGGAAAACCTTGAAAAGAACGGATTTCCATGTGCACCAGTATATTGTGTTCCTTGGAATGAAAGTAAAGTAGATCTTCTTAAAGAGCACAAGGTTGATATTTTAATTGATGACAAATATCAGAATTTCAAAGAAGCAACCGAAGCAGGAATATTCTGTTATCTTATGGATGGTCCAACTAATAAGCATTATAATGTTGGACACAGAAGAGTGTTTAATCTTGATTTACCATTAAAATAATGAATGTAAAATTTTCAGATTTTGAGATCGTACCAGTTATGAGTTCGGTCTGTAAACGAGATATCAGTGATGAGTTATATTTTAGTTCAAAATACGCTAGATACATCAGTAATTCCCGTTTAAAAAATATAAACCCAAATGAAGAAGGAACTCCTTCAAAGTATTTAAATCCGCCTAGAGTGCAGACCACAAGTTTGTCAATTGGATCGGCAGTTCATGAGTGTTTACTACAACCAGAAGAATTTGAACTTGCTCCCAAACTAAACAAACCTACTGCAAAATTAGGTGCAGTGATTGACGAAATATTTATAAATAGAGAGAAAGGTCTCTCTATTTATAATTCAATCCACAAAGCTTGTGAAAAAGTAGGATATTATGTAAGTTCTATTGATAAAAAGATTCCGTTTATCATAGAAAAGGGCTTTGAGTATTATTGGAATCGACGAAAGTACGAAAGTACAAAAGAACCTGTGTTTTTAAGTAATTCTGATTATGATGTTGTAAATGCATGTCTAAATTCTTGTAAAAATAACAAATCGATTATGAAAAAGTTACATCCTACAGATGATTTTGGGGACTTGATTGAATCTCACAATGAAGATGCGTTATTTATTGATTTTATTGTAACTTATAAGAAAAAACATTGTGTTACACTTCCATTTAAGTTAAAGGCCGATAATTGGACAATTGATTATGATAATAAAGTTGTCACATTAAATGACTTAAAAACTACAGGAAAACCAGTAAACTGGTTTATGAATCCAGAATACGGTTCTATGAATAAATATCACTATTATAGACAAATGGGTATTTATTCAGCAGTTCTATGGTATTATTGTCAACAAAATTTTGGAGTTTGTAAAAATACCGGCTGAACTTTAAAAGCAAATATGCTTGTTGTAGAAACACTTCCACCTTATGAAGCAAAGTGTTTCTATGTATCAAAGGGACAATTAAAACAGGGTATTAGCGAATTTAACGAATTAATGAAAAGAGTCGCTTATTATGAAATGTTTGGTTATGAATCCGAAGTAAATTTCATTTAAATCTTGCAATTGTCAAAAAAAATTTATACCTTTGTATACCACAAAGGAAAAGAGAAATAATATGTTTAATTTAAAAAATTGTTTATTATGCGTAAATTTGAAGTAGTAGCGTACAGCCTTGAGGAGGCTAAGGAAAAGGCAGCAGAGATGGGTATTACAGTAGTTAGAAACGTAACACAGAGTTGGAAGAATGCTAACTCCCCAATGTCAGATGCTGATTTTAAAGTATTTGCTGTAGAAGCAATGGAGAAGAATCGTCTTACAGATGCTTCTGGTGTAGGTCTTATTGTAGCAATCAATCCTGGTTCTAAGGATACTAAAAAGAGACCTTACGAGTTTGTCAATAATGTAGTTGAGGGCAATCGTAATCTACAGAGAGTTATTGAAATTCGTCTTAAGGATACAGACGAACTTGTAGGAGAGGCTAGTAAGAAGGACGATGCAGCACGACTCGCTAAGGAGTTGATGAAGAAGTATCGTCAGGATATGGTGGCAACCATCGTTTATCGTGTAACTGAGGGTAAGGATGTTGCATTTGAACTTAATTATTCTCCTTCTACAGACGCTAAGGAAGGAAAGTACATTGTATTTGGAAACGATAAGAACTCGTTTTAATTATTAATAAGGAGGTACATTACGTACCTCCTTTTCTTGTATATGATTGATTGTCTTTTTAAGGATCTGTACGCCGTTATGAAGAACGGTTGTCGGATTTTAGGAATGGATTGTAGTGATATTAGAATAAAAGATAGAGAAGACAATAGATCTCATAAGTCGGCAGTATATTTAGCATTTAAAAAGCACGAATGATTTTATGTAGGATTTACAAAAGTATTCAATGATTCTAAACCAACACAAAATAGACCTTGTAATACAAAACATTCTATTGCAAGTCATTTAAATAAAGATGCGACTATTTATGTATTTTACAATTTAACAGAAACATTGGCACATGTGTTAGAGGCGTATTTTATAAAATATTCAAATAAACCTCTTACAAAAGTTGGAAATAATTGATTGGAAACAGGCTATTTGTTAAATAAACGACGTGAGAAGAAATGAGAGAGATTAATTGAAGAATATATAATACACAATGGAAATAACCCTTTCTCGTTTGCTTGAAGGTAAAGCTACTATCATTAAAGGTAGAGAATATTTAGCAACTAAGGAATATGTACAACCTTTTATTGATAAAATGTCAAAATATACGAATAAATTTATAGTACATGTTCAAGAACCAGATCAATTGTTAATTAATAACGAAAACAATGATACAACTTATAATAGGGTTTGAATTCAAGCTATTATGCCAGATAAATGTAATGTAAACGGAATGGTTGAGGTTTACAATTTGGTTTATGGTTTAGATTTAAGAAATCCGATTTATAAAGTTTATCGAAATTATTTACATGGAAATAATCCGTGTGTCTTTAATTCACAGTGAATTATTATTGGAGAACTAAAACCTAATGAAAAAATTCCAGATTATTCTATTGAAAGTTTAATGGAATTGACAACCGATGTCGATTTGATTAGTAAAAAAATGCAAAATACTTTTTTGGATGATGATAATCGACACCAATTATTAGGAGAATTAATTGAAAAATCAATGTTGTATGAACATGTTCACATTGGAGGTAAAGTTAAATTATCTACATCTATGGTAATCAAAGCGTTTGAAAATGTGTACATGAATTCTACATCTAATACGTATAAAAAAGAATCAGAAGAGTGTTCTGTCTGGAATTATTATACCGCTTTCACAGAACTTGTAAAAGATGCTTCCACAAAAGATATAATCAATAATTTTGAGAAAACAATTTTGTGTGGACAACTGTTTCAAAATTTAATAAATAATGAAGGTAATTAAACGAAACGGAGAAGTAGTGTCTTACAATTTTAGTAAGATTGAAAAAGCAATAACTGCCGCTTTTAAAGCAGTAACAAAAGAAGATCCTACATCTGAGTTTTATAATTTTTTAGATGACGTACAACTTACTGTTGAAGAATGTTTTTCTGAAACAGATACAGTAGATGTAGAGATTATTCAAGATGTTATTGAACACGAATTAATGAGTTTTGGATATTTTGAAGTTGCAAAAGCATATATACTATATCGAAACAAACACGAAGAAAGTCGATTTGTTAGAGAGAGATTGGACTATATGGATAGTTATGCTAATTCAAAAAATAATGCAGCAACTTCTTCAGAAACAGACGCTAATGCAAACGTAACACAGAAAAACGTTGCGAATCTCGAAGGGGAAGTTTATAAAACTCAAAATAGAATTATACAACGACAGCGAATGAAGGATATGCTAAACAAAATATATCCTGAAGTTGCTAAACAATACGAAGAAGATCTTAATCATCATATTATTTATACACATGATGAAGCTTCAACTCCAGTGTTAAAGCAGTACTGTATGGCAGTAAGTTTATTCCCATTGTTAACAGAAGGAGTAGGTAATATTGATGGAGTTACACCAGGACCTCCGAATGATTTGCAGTCTTTTAGTGGTCAAATTACAAATCTTGCATTTTTGTTATCATCACAATGTAAAGGAGCTGTTGCTTTTGGTGAATATTTTATTGCACTAAATTATTATGTCAGAATGGAGTTTGGAAATGATTGATATAAACATTTAAATGATTTAGTCACATCTCCTGCTTGTAAAATTCAACGTTCTGTTGGTGATTCAATTATTAAAGCTTTTAAACAATTTGTTTGGGGAATTAATCAGCCAGCTGGAAATAGAGGATTCCAAAGTCCGTTTATTAATATTTCTTATTACGATAAAACATATTTCGATTCTTTATTTGGAGAATTTTATTATCCTGACGGTACACAACCAACATGAATAGAAATTGATAATCTTCAAAGAATGTTTATGAAATGGTTTAATGACGTTAGACTTAAGCAAATATTAACATTCCCTGTTGAAACATTTGCAATGGTTCATGACGGAAATGATATTGTAGATAAAGATTATAAAAATCTTTGTGCTGAAATGTATTCTGAAGGACATTCGTTTTTTACATATGTTTCGGATAGTGCTGACAGTCTCGCATCATGTTGTAGACTTCGAAATGAACTTGCTGAAAATACATTTAACCCTACGAGTGGATTAACAGGTGTAATGACTGGTTCTTGTAATGTAATTACTCTTAATATCAATAGAATCATTCAGGATTCTACAGTTAATAAAGATTCTGGTTTAGAATTTGCTGATATATTTATTCCACATCTAAAAGAGGTTCTTGAAAGGGTATATAAATATCATATTGCATATAAAATAATGCTTTATGATCTTGAAGACAAAGGAATGTTTGCTGCATCTAACGGAGGATATATTTATATTAACAAATTGTATAGTACTATTGGAATCAATGGACTCAATGAAGCTGCTAGATTTTTAGGATTAGACGTATCAAATAATAAAGAATACATTAATTTCTTGCAACTTATATTGGGTACCATTAAGGAACAAAATGAAATACATAGCATTCATAATAAGAAAAGACCTTTCTTATTTAACAGTGAAGTTGTCCCTGCTGAAGGATTGGGTGGAAAAAATTATAATTGGGATAAAGAAGATGGTTATTGGGTACCAGATGATATAAATCTATACAATTCTTATTTTTATAATGCTCATAATAATACGTCAGTTCTTGATAAGTTTATTCTTCATGGAAGACAGACTTATCAATTTACAGATGGTGGATCCGCTTTACATTGTAATTTAAAAGATCATCTTTCTAAAGAGCAATATTTAAAATTAATTGATTTTGCAATTAAAGAGGGTACTAATTATTTTACATTCAATATTCCGAATTCAAAATGCAATAAATGTGGACACATAGTTAAAAGACCATTTGACATATGTCCTAAATGTGGAAGTACAGATGTAACACAGTATACGCGAATTATAGGATATCTTCGTCCTATTACAGCATTTGGTTCTGATAGACAAATTGAAGCAAATAAACGAATTTATAGTAAGGAGGTATAATGGTTGATATAGAATATGTAAAAGCAAACATTAAGGAAGGTTGGCAACTTAATCCTAACGAAAAAGTTGTAAATGGCATTATCAAAGGAATCAATAGATGTGGAGGTGATTGTCCTTGTGCAAATACATCAGATGAACTTAAATGTCCTTGTTCTGGATATCGCCTTAATGATAAATGTTGTTGTAATTTATATGTTAAAATACAGTAATTACGAAATCACTTTTGCAGAAGTACCTGATGAAATTTCTCTTTGTATAAATCTAACTAATTGTCCTCATAGATGTGTTGGATGTCATTCCCCTTGATTACAAAAAGATAGTGGTATACCATTAACTTATGTTGAATTAGTTAAACTCATAAAGCAAAATGCAGGTGTAACCTGCATTTGTTTTATGGGTGGTGATAAAGAACCTTGAGAAGTTGTTAGATTGGCAAAATTAATACGTGAAGATTTTGAATATTACAAAATAGCTTGATATAGTGGTTCAACAGAAATGCCTGATCATCAAAATCAATTTGACTATGTTAAATTTGGACCGTACATTGAAGAAAGAGGTCCATTAACAAGTAAAACTACAAATCAGATAATGGTTGAATTCAATTTATCTGGAGAAGTTGTTTTATCATCTTGGTATATGCGTCCAATTAATCATAAATTTTGGAAAAATGACAATTCTAGAAATTAAATTTACAAATGATTTAACATTTAAGTATGTTCATGATTTAATCATAGAACATAAACCTAATTTAATTCGATTTATTGAATTAGATGATATTCAAAACATTGAACATATATTTGAAATCGCACATATTTTAGATTTATTTAATTATAAGTCAGAATATGTAACATATCGTTATACATTTCCAACAGAATTAATTAGTGCAGAAATGTTTTTTCGAGGACTACCATTTACAAATTTTATTTTAAATGAAAGAGTTTAAATTTCATATTCCAGTTGAAGGATTATTTACAATTCCAATTGTAGCAGAAGATGTAAAATCCGCTATAGAAATTCTTTTAGAAAAGAAAGAACAATTAGGAATTTGCCCTCTTGGAAAATTAGATTTAAAAATTGAAGATGCTTTAGTAATAGAAGCTAATCCTAAAACAATAAATTAATGAAAGTAAAAGTATATAATATTTCAAACAACGAACTGCCTAAATATGAAACAAGTTCTGCGGCAGGAATGGATCTTAAGGCTAATATTGAAAAACCAATTACTATTAATTCTTTAGAAAGAGTTCTTATTCCAACAGGACTTCATATCGCTCTACCAGAAGGAACCGAAGCTCAGGTGAGACCACGTAGTGGACTAGCGGCGAAGCACGGCATCAGTGTGTTGAATGCGCCAGGAACCATTGATGCAGATTATCGTGGTGAGATAAAGGTAATTCTTGTGAATCTCTCTAATAATCCATTTGTAATTAATCCAGGTGAGAGAATTGCACAACTTGTTATTGCAAAATACGAACAGCTTACTTGGGATCCAGTAGAATCATTAGATGACCTTGGTAAAACAGATCGTGGTCAGGGTGGATTTGGATCAACAGGAAAGTAATGAAAGATATTTTAATATCTCGTGATAGTAAGGGAAAAATCAGACAAGTAAACATATCTTGTACATGAAACGACATCCTTAAAGCGTTCGTAATAGAAAGAGAAACCGGACAATATCAAGGTAAGTTAACAAAACAACCAATAATTGAAATCAAAAAGGGAAAGGTTAAACGAACTACTGAAGAACAAGCACAACTTGAATTTAATTCCCATGTAAAGAAATACAAAGACAAAGGTTATAAAAGTATTTCTGATTTTGGATATACAAGTATTGACGATTTTGATGTAGAAAAAACTTTTCCAAAACAAGTTGTTGATCAAGCAGGTGTTGTAAAACCAATGCTTTGTAAAGTATTTGATCCAGATGATATTAAGAATAAAAACAAAACTTGATACATTAGTAGAAAACTAGATGGAGTTCGTTGTATTCTTTATTATAAAGATGGAGAGGTTAGAACATCTAGTAGAGGCGGTCAAAATTACGATGTTGCAGCAACTTTTATACGATTAGATCCGTTTATAAATAAACTTTTTGAAGTTAATCCAGACCTTAAATTGGATGGAGAAATTTATAGACATGGTTGAACATTAAATGTAGTAAGTGGATTATGTAGGTTAGAAACACTTGATCCAAGACATAAAGAACTATCATTTAATTGTTACGATATTGTTGACGAAACAAAGAATTTTATTAATAGACTTGAAATTTTAACAGACATTTGATCTAAAGCGCCATATGATTCTAAGTTACAAATTGTAGAACATTGTTGTACAAAGCTCGAAGATATCGATGCATATCATGACAAATTTATATCTGAAGGATACGAAGGTGCTGTAATTCGTGATGCGGATATGCCTTATAAGTCAGGTGGTAGAGATCGAAGAATGCAAAAAATCAAAAAGTTTGTTGATAATGAATACGAAATTGTTGGACTGGTGGAAGGTCTTCGTGAAGAAGATATGTGTTTTCTTATGAAAACCAAAGAAGGCTACGAATTTAAAGCCAAGCCGATTGGAACAAGAGAAGACAAACAACGTTACCGTGAAAATATATCCGAAATGGTTGGTTGCATGGCAACCGTTAAACATTTTGGGATGACCAATACAGAACAACCGGTACCTAATCTACCTGTATGAAAATGTTTAAGAATTGAAAAAGATATATAATATGAATAAAGCAAAACTTAAGAAAATAATTGATAAATATAGAGCTGCTGAAGAAGAAATCATTAGACTAGATTCTACATTTGGCATCTGTTTGTATAATAGTAAAAATGAGAATTTTTACAATAAATATAATTTTGTAATCTTTAAGTTATTTGATGCACTTTTTGGTGTAGAAAATCGTGAACTTATAGAAGATTATATTTTTGAACAGACAGACATTACTTTTGAAGAACTATGTAAAGCACTTAATATCAATGAGTAATTTTATCAATTATGTAAACGAGCAGATTAAAAATCAAATGCTGCTTGGTTCAGCAAAAAACACATTGCTGTTAACAGGATACCGAAATCTAAAATCAGATTTTGAATATCAAATGTCAAAAAATCCTAAACTTGATGAAATAGATTTATTGAAAAAACTACATAAATCAAGAAGGGACAATATGGAAGTTTATAAAGGTGTAAAAGAAGATCTTTATAATCAAGAATTTATTGAAGCTGAAATTATCGAGCCATTTATTCCTACACCTCCATCAGAACAGGAAGTTATTGATTATTTAACATCATTACATCCAATCTCGCGTTCAAAAATGAATTTCCCACAATATCAGAATGAATGTGTAGAAAAGTTTGGACAAAAAGTTGACGCTCAAGTAATTTTTAAATTCATTCGAAATGACTATTAATATAGCCTAAAATCAATTCAAATTTATTTTCCTAGGAGATGTTCATCCGTAAAGAGATCGCGTCTCCTAGGTACCTTAAAATCAATTTTATGAAATTTACAAAAAGTAAAAATGCTAATGTAAATTATTTAGCAAAAATTGTAGAAATTACAAACTTTATTGCACATCCTAATCCAGAAGTTACTCGACTTAAGATGTGTCTTGTAGACGGTTATAACATAATTGTTGGAATTGACTATGAACCCGGTAAATTTGTATATTTTCCATCAGGATGTACAATTAATCCACTTCTTTTATCATATTTAAATTTGTATAGAGATGGATTGAAGAATGCAAATTCTGAAGAAAAAGGAATGTTTGAAGATAATGGACGTGTGAAATCAATTAAACTTAAAGGCACTGTGTCTGAAGGTTTCTTACTTCCTCTATCATCGCTGTCTAATTGGATTGAATCTGAAGTTTCTCTAAAAGTTAATTCAGAAGATGTTGAAGTCAATACAGAATTTGATACTTTTGAACACAATAATAAGTCATTTTGGATTAATAAAAAATATATTGTTCAAAGAAATATAAGTTCTGGAAATCATCAAAGGAATCGACAAAAGAAACTTAAATATTTTGATAAAGTAATTGATACTCAATTTAGATTTCATTATGACACCACTTTAATTAGAAAAGATCCAAATGCAATCCAACCTGATGATATAATTTCAATTACTAGTAAATGGCATGGAACAAGTACAATACATGCATATGTATTATGTAAACGTCCAAAAACATTTATTGAAAAACTGTTTGGATGGTTAATTCCTGTAAATGATACTCAGTATGATTATCTATATTCTTCTAGAAGTGTAATAAAGAATCAGTATTACAACAAAACTAAATCTTCCGGATTTTATGGATGTGATGTATGGGGTGAAGCAGATAAAGTACTCAAACCATATCTTCAAAAAGGAATGACAATTTATGCTGAAATTGTAGGATTTACTCCAAATGGAGGTTATATTCAAAAAGGATATGATTATGGATGTGTTCCTCCAAAGGAAGGGGAAACTTATGAATACGACAAACACTTTAAAATTAGAGTGTATCGTATTACTCTAACAAATGTTGATGGAATAGTACACGAATTTTCTGCAAGAGAAGTTCAGCAGTGGTGCAATACTAGAGGTCTAATTCCAGTAGAAGAATTTTATTATGGCCCAGCCAGAGATTTATATGATGATATCCTTGATGATGGAAACTGGAATAAAAACTTCATAGAACGACTTGCGAATGACACGTATTTTTATATGGAGAAAAATTCTCCTGACTGTACAAATAGTGTGCCTCATGAAGGAATTGTAATTAAAAAAGAAGATATGCATTCCGCTGCTTGGAAACTTAAATCGTTTAAGTTTATTGATAAAGAAGGAAAAGCGTTGGATGCTGGTGAAACAAATATTGAGGATGAAAATTAATATGAAAGAAAAAGCTAAAAAGTTATTTTATAAATTATTAAATGACGGTAAGATTATACACGCTTATCCTAAAAATATTACTTATCAAATAGGAGACGATGATGGTAAACCTTATATTGCAATAAAATGGACTTGGACAGAATCTGTTCAAAC
>Ga0233377_1001075_pt1 | contig 10740 bp, 6 predicted proteins | sample ElkDunMinimDraft_6_FD_191540 | JGI IMG/M metagenome (GOLD analysis project Ga0233377, IMG submission 191540) | Fecal eukaryotic communites from dung pellets of Tule Elk in California, USA - Elk Dung E36 | ecosystem: Host-associated > Mammals > Digestive system > Large intestine > Fecal | place...
TATTACACGAACACCTGACGAACGTAATGATTCCGCAGATCCTTTACCTACATCACCATATCCAGCAACTACCGCAACTTTACCAGCTAACATTAAATCTGTCGCACGACGGATTGCATCAACTAATGATTCACGACATCCGTATTTATTATCGAATTTTGATTTGGTAACTGAATCATTCACATTGATTGCAGGTAAATGAAGTGTTCCATTTTTCATACGCTCATATAAACGGTGAACTCCAGTTGTGGTTTCTTCAGAAAGTCCTTTGATACCCTCGATTAATTCTGGGAATTGATCAAATACCATATTAGTTAAATCACCACCATCATCTAAAATCATATTTAATGGCTGACGATCTTCGCCAAAGAACAAAGTTTGTTCTATACACCAATTAAATTCCTCCTCATTCAGCCCTTTCCATGCATAAACTGGAATACCCGCAGCAGCAATAGCCGCAGCGGCATGATCTTGTGTAGAAAAGATATTACATGAAGACCAAGAAACATCTGCTCCTAGTTCTACAAGAGTTTCAATTAATACCGCAGTTTGGATTGTCATGTGTAAACATCCTGCTATACGAGCTCCTTTCAAAGGTTTTGAACCTCCGAATTCCTTACGTATGGACATTAAACCTGGCATTTCAGCCTCTGCTAATTCTATTTCTTTACGACCCCACTCTGCTAAAGAAATGTCTTTTACTTTGTAAGGTACGTAGGTAGTTTCTAATGATGACATAGTTTTACTTTTTGTTTATAGAAGCACAAAATTACTTGATAACCAAATCAATTCAAAACATTGCAGCATTATTAAGCATAAAATTGACATTTTCTTGAGGATACTGCCTTGACTATAGTATCTTTTAGAACTATATTTGCAGTAAATCATTTAGAAAAGATATGTATCCAGAATATTTAGTTGCTCCAATGCGTCAAGAATTATTAGACGCTGGATTCCAAGAATTAAAAACTGTTGAGGAAGTTGATACTGCTATCCCTTCTGAAGGAACAGTATTCGTAGTAGTAAACTCTGTATGTGGTTGTGCCGCAGCTAATGCTCGTCCTGCTGCTAGAGTTGCCGTTAAAAACGATAAACACCCTGACAAATTAGTTACTGTATTTGCCGGTATGGAAAAAGATGCAGTTGACAAAGCTCGTCAATATATGTTACCTTACCCTCCTTCTTCGCCTGCAATGGCTTTATTCAAAGATGGTAAATTAGTGCATATGATAGAAAGACATATGATTGAAGGCCGTCCAGCTCAAATGATTGCAGACAACCTTGTTGCTGCTTTCGACGAGTACTGCTAACAAGCATTGTATTTTGATTTTTGAATACCGAAAAAGCTTCTTTTAAATTTAAAAGAAGCTTTTTCTATTAAGTTCAATTTCAGGTTTTTCTTAGTACATTTGTGCTTTATCATCTAATCAAAACGATGAATATTAAAACTAACCTGGTATTTCTCTTCCTAATTAGCTTTTTCTTAAGCTGTACAACCAATAAGCAAATAGACTTAATTGTTTATAATGCTAAAGTTTATACTGTAGATTCTATTTTTTCTACCGTTGAAGCTTTCGCAGTTAACAATGGTGTAATTGTGGAACTTGGTGATTCCCAAGATTTATTAAACAAGTACGATGCTGAAGAAAAAATTGATGCAAATGGAAAATTCATCTATCCAGGATTCTATGATGCCCACGCCCATTTCTTTATGCTTGCCGAAGCAATGGACGAAGTTAATCTCGTAGGATCCAAATCCTTCGATGAAGTTCTTGAACGTGTGAAATCCTACATTGCCGCAAATCCTAATAAAAAATGGATTGTAGGTAATGGCTGGGACCAAAATCTCTGGCCTGAAAAGAAATTTCCAACAAAAGATTCCTTAGACAAATATTTCCCTAATATCCCTATCTACTTAACAAGGGTAGATTATCATGCCGCCCTAGCAAATGATAAAGCTTTAGAAAAAGCAGAACTGGATAGTGCTTATTTTGTAGAAGGTGGAATAATTTCTGTAAACGAGCAAGGTCTACCTGATGGAATATTAATCGACAATGCCATGCAATTGGTTAGAAATCATATTCCTAAAGAACAAAAATCGGCCTTATTGAAAATCCTTAGAAGAACTCAAGATTCCTTGTTATCTGTGGGACTGACTAGTATTGTCGATGCTGGTTTAACTAAAGATCAGATTGAATCTCTAAAAATATTTTATAATGAGGATTCTTTGGCAATTAGAGATTATGCAATGGTTGCTGCAACTAATGAAAGCATAAAAGAATATTTAAGATCTGGAACATTCGAATCTGACCGTTTAACTGTTAGCTCATTTAAGTTAATGGCTGATGGTGCTTTAGGTTCGAGGGGAGCCTGTTTATTACACCCTTATCATGACGCTCCAACTAATGGCTTCTTACTTCAAAGCCCCGAAGAATTTGACAAGGTTATAAAAAAACTTGCTAACAGTAATTTCCAGGTAAATACACATGCTATAGGAGATTCTGCAAACAGAATTATCTTAGACAGCTATGGAAAATATCTTAAAGATGGCAAAAAACGTAGATGGAGAATTGAACATGCTCAAATCATTGCTCCTGAAGATTTTGATAAATTCAAAGAGTTCCAGATAATCCCATCTGTCCAACCAACTCATGCTACTTCTGATATGTATTGGGCAGAAGACAGAATCGGATCTGAACGTATTAAAGGTGCTTATGCCTATAAAAAATTGTTAGACGAATACGGTTTATTAGCATTAGGTAGTGATTTCCCCGTGGAACATTATAATCCTCTTTATGGATTTCATGCTGCTGTTGCCCGTGTTGATAAACAAGGTTTTCCTAAAGGTGGTTTTCAAATGGAAAATGCGATTACTAGAGAACAAGCGCTAAGGGGAATGACCATATGGGCAGCTTATTCATGTTTTCAAGAAAAAAAACGTGGCAGCATTGAAAAAGGAAAAGATGCAGATTTTATCATTCTGGATGAGGATATTATGAAAGCTCCTAATGAAAATCTGAGAAACATCAAAACCTTAAGAACAGTAATCTCTGGAAAAACTGAGTTCCTAAGAGGTACGAAATAAATCATTACTCCTTCGCTAATATAACTGATTTCCCAAGCAAAAACTTTAAAATTCCAGAAATAATAAATAAGCCTGGGATTCCAGCGATAGCAAATAAAAATAAAAAGTATTTAAAGAAGTGGGCCGATAAGATATCTCTGTCCACTTCTTGTCCTTTATAGACATTTCCAAACCCACTTTTATAATAATTATGAATCTGCGCCATCTGCATAAATGCGTTATAATGCTCATTCCTCGGATAAGCTTCTAAATATCGAAATTCCCGAATATTCATCCTTTTAAAATGTGTCAAGGATCCGTTCAAGAACTTAGTATCTAATCCTTCCTTCAATTCTTCCTCTGAAAAATCAGCCTCATACTCAAAAGCTAACCATGCCATTGCATGAGTTTTGTAAGCATCTTTATTCGAAAATATTGGAACGATAAATAACAGATTGGCTTTATACTTATCAAAATCAAAGAAATTGGGCCTACTAAGCGTCTTTAAAGGAATTACACGCATCCTATCTACATACCAATCATTCACCTGCAAAAAAGCTGGAGTCTCATTCGCTTTCAATTCATTGATACTATTGATAGTCAATACTTTTCCAAAATTATACCGTAGACTCTGACTCAATCCTGAAAACAAAACAGTCGTTAGAATAGGTAGACAAATCAATAATACAATCGAAGCCCTACGCCTCAATTGTTCTTCATATTTTTCTGAAAGAATGATTTTTAAAAACTTATCCTTTATGAGCAAAAGGATAATCAAGCTTAATAGAACAGGAATTACAATAGTTGCCCATTCTGGCCATATGGCATTCCAGCTGTGAACCATAATAGCATAACAGAAGCTTACAAAGATAAGTAAAGCAACTTCAAGGAATAATAAGGGTAAAAATATTTTCTTGAAAAACATGCTATTCAGATTCGTTTATCCTAAAATAAGGTTTTCCAAAAAAAAATCCTTAGAAATTCTAAGGATTAAATCTTTATTGCATATCGAAGAGATGTTTTTCCGCATGATAAGAAGATCTTACCAATGGACCTGATTCAACATATTTGAATCCCATTTTCAATCCGATTTCTTTGTATTTTTCAAATTGCTCTGGTGTAACCCAATCAATAACAGGGTGGTGAGCCTTTGTAGGTTGAAGGTATTGTCCGATAGTTAAGATATCTACACCAACATCAAAAAGATCTTGCATAGTCTCAATCACATCTTCCTCCGATTCACCTAAGCCTAACATGATTCCGGATTTAGTCCTTAATCCAGCTTCTGAAATTCTACGTAAACATTCCAATGAACGATCGTACTTAGCTTGAATACGAACCTCACGAGTTAATCTCCTAACAGTTTCAATATTATGTGAAACTACTTCAGGACGAACCGCTAATACACGATCCAAATTATCCCATTGTCCCTTGAAATCAGGAATTAGGGTTTCCAAAGTCGTTTCAGGACTCTCTCTGCGAATTGCCAAAATGGTTTCTGCCCAGATTTGTGAACCTCCATCCTTTTGATCATCACGGTCTACTGACGTAATTACACAGTGTTTAACCTGCATTAACTTCACCGAATTTGCAACACGGTTTGGTTCATCAAGATCAACTGCTAATGGTCTACCTGTCGCAACGGCACAAAATGAACATGAACGTGTACATATATTCCCTAAAATCATAAAGGTTGCTGTACCAGCTCCCCAACATTCTCCCATGTTAGGACAATTTCCACTCTCACAAATTGTATGTAGCTTATGTTCATCAACCAAACTTCGTACATGTCGATATTCTTTACCAACAGGTAGCTTCACTCGCAACCAATCTGGTTTGCGTTGAGTCTGGTTTACTGGAATTACAGGAAGTTCAATCATGTCGCAAAGTTAATCATATTTACATTATTAATATTAATTGAATGTTAGGATAATCTCATAAAAACTTTGTCTCAATATTTATTGTTAGCTAAGTACTATTTTTTTAAGATATTTGCATTAAATCAAACCCTATTACCCGATATGGTCAATCATCTTCGAAAACTATTGGTTCTGATATGTATATCACCTCTATTCCTATTTGCTCAAGAACAGGATATTGCAATTATCCCAAGACCAACTAAGGTAATTCCTCAAGATGGGGAACTTAACCTCAATCAGAAAATTGACCTTTTTTATACAGAAGAATTTTCTCAGTTAACCGAACTGCTAAATGAAATCCCAGGATTGCAAATCGGTAACTCAGAATTGGTTAAAAAAATCAAAAAACAACATAATACTGGAATTCGACTTTTAAAAGCTGAAGAGTATGACCGTGTTGACCCAAATGGTTATCTATTAGAAATCGATGATAAAGGAATTCTTTTAAAAGCTCATTCTCCCAAAGCGATGCTCCCTGGCATATATAGCATCGTTCAATTAAGTTACCTTAATGACGCAAAAACACTACCCTTTGTTAGAATTGAAGATAAACCTAGGTTTTCTTATAGGGGAATGCACCTTGATGTATCCAGAAACTTTATGCCTTTCAATTTCCTTAAAAAGTATATTGATTTAATGGCTCTCTATAAATTTAATTATTTCCATTGGCACCTTACTGATGGGGCTGGATGGAGATTGGAGATTAAACAATATCCCGAATTAACGAAAAAAGCAGCTTGGAGAACGCATACACTTTGGAAAGATTGGTGGAATAATGGTCGTCAATATGTTGAACAGGGAAATCCAAATGCAAGTGGTGGATTCTACACGCAGGAACAAGCAAAAGAATTGGTTGCATATGCCGCAAAACGTGGAATTACAATTATCCCAGAAATAGAAATGCCTGGGCATTCAGAAGAAGTTCTTGCTGTTTATCCAGAATTGTCTTGTACCGGCAAACCTTATACTCAAGGTGAATTCTGCCTGGGTAATGAAAATACTTACCAGTTTTTAAAGAATGTACTGGATGAAGTATTAGCGATCTTTCCCTCTCCATATATACATATGGGTGGAGATGAGGCTGATAAATCGCATTGGAAAAATTGCCCAAAATGTCAGGCTTTAATGCAAAAAGATAGCTTGAAATCAGAAGATGAACTTCAGGCTTATGCTATTAAGCAAATGGATGAATACCTTCAATCTAAAGGAAGAAAATTAATCGGATGGGATGAAATTCTTCAGGGAGGGCTTACTCCCGGAGCAACCGTCATGAGTTGGAGAGGTGAAGAAGGTGGCATCAAAGCCGCAAATGCTGGTCATGATGTTATCATGACTCCCGGAGCTTATCTTTATTTCGATGGGTATCAAACGGACCCAAGAACTCAACCTGAAGCAATCGGAGGTTACTTACCTTTGGAAAAAGTCTATAGCTATAACCCCATCCCGAAGGATATTGCAGACGACAAAAAGAAACATGTACTTGGTGCTCAAGCCAACATATGGACTGAATATATACCAACTTACCAACAAGTAGAGTATATGGCTTTCCCTAGAGCCCTTGCTCTTGCTGAAGTAGTATGGACTGAACAAGAAAACAAATCCTGGAAAGACTTTCAGAAGAGACTTCAAAAACAATATAAAATTCTTCAAAAACTTGAAGTAAACTACTATCGTCCCTCATATAATGTCATAAATACTGTAGTTTTTGACTCAACTCTTGTGAAAAACACAGTTTCTTTATCTTCAGAGCAGTTCAATCCTAATATTAGGTATACCACAGATGGAACAGAGCCAAACAATAACTCTACGATTTATAATCTACCTGTAGAATTATCTAAATCTGCGGTAATAAAAGCGGCCTCATTTTTAGATTCAGCTAGAGTAAGTCCGGTTGAAACTATTGAACTAGATGTCCATAAAGCTATCGGTAAAGAGGTTAATTACAATATTGAATGGGAAGGATATCCTGCACAAGGAATCCGCACCCTAACGAATGGAATCAAAGGCACCTTATCTTACCAAGATGGCCAATGGCAGGGTTTTACAAAAGGACTAGATGTTATTGTTGATTTTGAGAGAAGAGAAGAAATAAAATCAGTAGCATTGAATTTTATGCAGATTCCTGGACCAGGAGTTTATTTCCCTGGAGAGTTCAAGGTTCTGGTATCTGATAATGGAAAAAGTTACAGAGAATTGGGAACCGTAAAAAATCAGGTCAGTACTGCTGACCCTGCGTTGAAGTTTCAAAAATTTGAAATAAAATTAGAAAAGCCAATTATGGCGAGGTATATACAAATCAAGGCTACGAATCATATGAAAGGTTATTTATTCGCTGATGAGATCGTTATTTATTAAAATTTTTGGGGGGAACTAGCAAAATAAATGTTCCCTTATTGATAAATAGATAGTGTCAATTCAATTTTTTCGATGAAATAATTCGTTCATTATTAAAATAAAAACGTAACTTTGCACTCCGACAAAGCAGTCGGAAAAACACCTCCCATTAAGGCAAATTCTGTCTGCAACAGTCCATTTAATTATTTGTATTTAACAATTGAAATAAAAAATAATGCCTAGAAACACCTCCATCAATTCGGTATTAATCATTGGATCTGGACCTATTGTTATTGGACAAGCCTGTGAGTTTGATTATTCAGGATCACAAGCAGCATTGTCTTTAAAAGAAGAAGGAATCTCCGTATCCATTATTAACTCAAACCCCGCTACGATCATGACCGATAGCGTCGTAGCAGATCATGTTTATTTACTTCCCCTTACTTGCGAAAGTATCGAACAGATACTTCAAGAACGTCAAATTGACGCTGTCCTTCCGACTATGGGTGGTCAAACTGCTTTGAACCTTTGTATCGAAGCTTCTAATAGTGGTCTTTGGGAAAAATACAATATTAAAGTGATAGGAGTTGATGTAGCTGCTATCGAAAAAACGGAAAATCGTGAAGAATTCCGCCAATTAATGATTGATATTGGCGTTGGTGTCGCTAATTCTAAAATTGCCAACTCTTTCTTAGAAGGTAAAGAAGCTGCGCAATTGATTGGATTCCCTTTGGTAATTCGCCCTTCTTACACTTTAGCAGGAACCGGAGGTGGTTTTGTGCACAAAAAAGAAGAATTTGATGCCGCTCTTAATAGAGGTCTTCATGCCTCACCTACTCATGAGGTGTTGGTTGAACAAGCGGTACTGGGTTGGAAAGAATTCGAACTAGAATTATTACGTGACTCTAACGACAACGTAATTATTATCTGTACCATTGAAAACTTTGACCCAATGGGTATTCATACGGGTGACTCAATCACGGTCGCTCCAGGTATGACTCTTTCCGATAAATGTTACCAAGATATGCGTAATCAAGCTATCAAGATGATGCGCTCTATTGGTAATTTTGCAGGTGGTTGTAATGTTCAGTTCTCAGTAAATCCTGAAAACGAAGAAATCATTGCAATCGAAATTAACCCTCGTGTTTCTCGTTCATCTGCCCTTGCTTCTAAAGCTACTGGTTATCCTATCGCTAAAATCGCCGCGAAATTAGCAATCGGTTATAACCTTGATGAACTTGAAAATCAAATCACTAAAAATACTTCTGCTTACTTTGAACCAACTTTGGACTATGTAATCGTAAAGGTTCCTCGTTTCAACTTTGATAAATTCAAAGGAGCTAATAAAGAGCTAGGTTTACAAATGAAAGCTGTAGGCGAAGTGATGGCAATTGGCCGTACCTTCATCGAAGCTCTTCAAAAAGCTGCTCAATCACTAGAAACTGGTCGCGCTGGCCTTGGGGCTGACGGACGCCAATCTAGGAATTTAGAAGAGATCATGTATAGCTTGGAACACCCAAGTGCTGATCGTCTATTCCATATCAAAGATGCATTTGAATTAGGCGTACCTCTTGAATCTGTTCGTAAAGCAACGCTTATCGACAAATGGTTCTTAGTACAAATCCAAGAACTTGTTCAATTTGAAACTGAATTACGCAGATATCAATTAAACAATATTCCTCGTGATTTCTTCATGACACTGAAACAAAAAGGTTACTCTGATATTCAAATCGCTTGGTTATTAGGAAACACAACAGAAGATGAAGTTTATGCGCGTCGTAAAGAATTAGGTATCCGTCGTGTATACAAAATGGTTGATACCTGTGCGGCTGAATTCCCTGCTCAAACTCCTTACTACTACTCTACTTTCGAAGACGAAAATGAATCAGTAGCTTCGGATCGCAAGAAAATCATCGTTTTGGGTTCTGGTCCTAACCGTATTGGTCAAGGTATCGAATTTGACTATTCTTGTGTACATGGATTATTAGCAGCTAAAGAATGTGGTTATGAAGCTATCATGGTTAACTGCAACCCTGAAACAGTTTCTACTGATTTCAATATGGCTGATAAATTATACTTTGAGCCTGTATTCTGGGAACATGTTCGCGAAATCATCGAACTTGAAAAACCTGAAGGTGTAATCGTTCAATTAGGTGGTCAAACTGCCTTAAAAATGGCTGAACTTTTAGAAGCTCAAGGTGTTAAAATTATTGGAACAAACTTCTCTAACATGGACTTAGCTGAAGACCGTGGAAGTTTCTCTGACTTATTGAAAGAATTAGATATCCCTTACCCTAAATATGGTGTTGCAACATCCGCTGAAGAAGCTATCAAAGTAGCTAGCGAAGTTGGATACCCTGTTTTAGTCCGTCCTTCTTATGTATTAGGTGGACAAGGCATGAGCATTGTAATCAATGATGAGGATCTAGAAAAAGCAGTAGTAAATCTATTGAAAAACCTACCTGGAAACCATATCTTAATTGACCACTTCTTGGACAGAGCCGAAGAAGCTGAATCTGATTCAATCTGTGATGGTGAAGATGTTCACATTATCGGTATGATGGAACATATTGAACCTGCGGGAATACACTCCGGTGACTCATCAGCAGTATTACCTCCATTTAGTTTATCTGAAAATGTTCAGAAAAAAATGGAAGAATACACCATCAAATTAGCGAAAGCACTTAATGTAAGAGGATTATTGAACATTCAGTTCGCAATTAAAGATGAAAATGTATTTGTAATCGAGGCCAACCCTCGCGCTTCACGTACAGTTCCATTCATCGCAAAAGCTTATGATGTTCCTTATATCAATATTGCAACTAAAGTAATGTTAGGTCACAATAAATTAAAAGACTTCAAAATTGAACGTAAACTTAAAGGATACGCAATTAAAGAACCTGTATTCTCTTTCTCTAAATTCCCAGAGGTAGACAAACAATTAGGCCCTGAAATGAAGTCAACCGGTGAAGCCATCCGCTTTATCAAAGACCTAAACGATCCGCACTTTAAAGAATTGTATAGTAAAAAATCAATGTTCTTGAATGCGCAGTAGCAATAGAGACAACAGAAAACAGACACTAGACATAAGAATCTAGATAGCTAAATAAAAGAATAGCCGAAGTGAATACACTTCGGCTATTCTTTTATTCAAATTTTAATAATATAAAAATCTCAAATGTAATTTGATCTCTAACAAACTATATAAGCTTCATTGTTAACCCTTCATCTTTCAAAAACATAGAAAATCTCGCAAAAAAACAAACAGATACAATCTAATCTCTAACGTCTATATATAAAGCCTAAATATAGCGCCCATAGTCTGGTGTCTGGCGTCTAGTGTCTTTCGTCTAGAGTCTGGTGTCTAGAGTCTGGCGTCTGGTGTCTAGAGTCTGGCGTCTGGTGTCTAATGTCTAATGTCTA
>Ga0233377_1001076_pt1 | contig 10739 bp, 12 predicted proteins | sample ElkDunMinimDraft_6_FD_191540 | JGI IMG/M metagenome (GOLD analysis project Ga0233377, IMG submission 191540) | Fecal eukaryotic communites from dung pellets of Tule Elk in California, USA - Elk Dung E36 | ecosystem: Host-associated > Mammals > Digestive system > Large intestine > Fecal | place...
TTTTAAGAACAGGTATACCGATCAAAATTGGTTGATTTACGATGTTAAGAGGAAATATGGAATGCTTTACAACAATGGGGGAGTGGAGGAGGTAATGCTTTCAGAAGAACAGAGTGATGAATTGAGTACTGAGAAGGCTATTGATTTGGAAGATGATGAGTCGTTTTACCAAGATATGTGGAAGCAATATTTTAAAAGCACAAACATTGTTCAACGTAAAAATCTCAAACTTCATTTACGTCATGTGCCGAAAAGGTATTGGAAATATTTGATAGAAAAACAGTAATTAATTAGTGAAACCAAACATCGTCAATAATCGATGAACCAGCGTATTCATTTACACGTAATAGAATAATTTGTTTTCCATGAGCCAATTCGTTTCTCATTACTGAGGACGTCAATTTCACATGTAAAACGCGGTTTCTAATGTACAAACTCTCCGTACGATTAGCGACTGCAATACCCATCATTTCTGGCCAACCTTTTAATACATCAAGTTCTTTCATCTTACCATCTAAACGGTAAGCTTTCATAAAGCCATCAACTAATTCTTTTAGAGGAGTACCTTTCGAATTGCGTTTAAATTCATTCATGTTCTACTAATTTTTCATCTAAATTTGCCAATTCTTTGATAATTCCATCCGATATTTGAAAGACTTGCCCTTTTAATTCATTGCTTGAAAATGTCGCTCTGATTCGCTCTTCATCCGTATCTGTAACCAAAACCTGTCCAAAAAAGTCGCTTGAAACAAGATCCATTAGACGTTGAACGCGGTGTCGATCCAATTTGTCAAAAATGTCATCCAAAAGTAATATCGGTTGAATTTCAAGATGACGATTTAACCATTCGTATTGCGCCAATCTTAATGCAATTACATATGATTTTTGTTGACCTTGAGATCCAAACTTCTTAACGGGGTGACCTTTGATTAAAAACAATAAATCGTCTTTATGGGTTCCTGCGTTTGTATATTGTGTGTAACTATCTTTACGTTCAAATTGTTGCAAGAGCGATTCAAAAGAAGCGTCATTTAATTGAGAACGATATTCTAACGTAACGTCATCAGATTCCAATCCTATTTGATTGTAATGCTTTTGAAATACTGGAATGAAATCACGTAGAAATTCACTTCTTCGCTTGTGAATTCGATTACCAACCATCATCAATTGGTGATTCCAAACTTCCATCGATTCGCGTTCAAACATACCGTTATCGTGCATGTGTTTTAATAACGCATTTCTTTGAGCAATCACTTTAATGTACAATTGAATGTCTGTCAAATAGCTGCGATCACATTGAGAAAGAATGCCGTCCAACCATCTTCTTCGCACTTCACTTCCCTCAGAAATAAGATCCTTATCGTAAGGAGAGATCATCACAGAAGGGAACAAGCCAATGTGTTCTGACAATTTTTCGTATTCTTTTTTATTTTGCTTGAAAACTTTTTTAGCACCATTTTTAATAGCACAATGGATAGAATAATCCTTCTCTTCCTTATGAAAATTGCCAATAATTGAGAAAAATGATTGATCAAATCGGATATTTTGACGATCTATGGAATTCAAGTACGATTTACACATACTTAAATAATGCACCGCATCTAAAATGTTCGTTTTCCCCGAACCATTACTTCCAACAAAACAATTAATTCCTTCACCAAGTTGAATTTCAACTGACTCATAATTCTTAAAATTGATTAATTGAAGTGATTTAAGGTGCATAGGACAAAGTTACAATTTAATGTGCAATTGTGTAAGCCATTTTTTTTTCTTGGATAAAAAATCTTTGTACTTTTATTAAGGCAAAATTGTAGCGAAAACGATTTCTTAACATATGTCAAGAGTGCTTTGAAATTAAAAGTAGAATTTTGTACTACAGATTACGATACCATATGAAACGAACAGATTTTATCATAAAAGGATTACTTGGAACGGGTATTTTTGCTTTAGGGGCAAAAGGTTTTTCAGCATTAGCGAATGATATCGATGAACTTGAAAAATTAGAGCCGATGGCAAATTCAGCGGAGATAGGATTTAATCATTTACCAAATACAACATCAAAAGTTATGCAAAATTCAGTAGTACATAAGTCGGAAAGTAGAGGAGATGCTAATCATGGTTGGTTACATAGTCGCCACACATTTAGCTTTGCAAACTATTACAATCCTGAGCGTATGCATTTCGGCGTTTTACGTGTGTTAAACGATGATATTGTTACGGGTGGAATGGGATTTGGTACACACCCACACGATAATATGGAAATTATTAGTATTCCGTTGGAAGGAGATTTGGAGCACAAAGATTCTATGGGGAATGCAACTGTTATTAAAAATGGGGATGTTCAAGTGATGAGTGCTGGAACAGGAATTCAACACAGTGAATACAATAAAAATAAAGATAAAGCAGTAAAGTTTTTGCAGATTTGGATGTTTCCCAACAAAAGAAATGTTACTCCTCGTTACGATCAAATTACACTTGTTAAGGACGATCGTAAAAATAAATTGCAACAAATATTATCGCCAAATCATGATGATGATGGCGTTTGGGTTCACCAAAATGCTTGGTTTCATTTAGCTGATTTTGATAAAGGAACGAAGACAGATTATGATTTCAAATTAAATGGAAATGGCTTGTATGTATTTGTTTTAAAAGGAGATTTGACTGTTAATGGTGAGAAATTAAAAACCCGTGATGGATTTGGGATTTGGGATGTTACTTCTGTAACCTTAGAAGCTAATTCAAATACAGAATTCTTGCTAATGGAAGTTCCAATGGCACTATAATATAAACGTTAATTAATAAAAAGAAATAAAATGGCAACAACTAAATGGGCAGTAGACCCAACACACAGCGAAGTACAATTCAAAGTAAAGCACTTAATGATCACAAATGTGACAGGTAATTTTACACAATTTAATGTAGAAGCAACTACGGAGGAGGAAGATTTCTCTTCTGCAAATTTTGCTTTCTCAGCTGCGATTGATGGAATTAGTACAAATAATGAGCAAAGAGATGGACACTTAAAAAGTGGTGATTTCTTTGATGCTGAAGCTCACCCAGAATTGACATTCAAATCAACTAGTGTTGATAAAATTAGTGCTGATGAATACACAATTAATGGAGCATTTACTATTAAAGGAATTACAAAGCCAGCGACATTGAAAATGGAATTAGGTGGTGTAGCTCAAGATCCATACGGAAATAGAAAGGCAGGTTTAACTTTAAATGGTAAAATTAATCGTTCTGATTTCGGATTGTCTTGGAATGCTGCATTGGAAACTGGAGGTGTAATGGTTTCTGAGGAAGTTAAATTAAATGCTGAAATTCAGTTAGTAAAACAATAAAGAAGTTCAAACCAACAATTAGATCACTGAAAAAAAAAGACCATTTGCCTTTGCGAATGGTCTTTTTTTTATCTTTGTGTTAGCAGTACATCTACAGAGTTAGAGCAGTGACTGTATCCCTTTTGGGAGCCCATACGCTGACATCTTGAAGCTTAAAATTTTACCCTATGGAACGTCCACGGCAGACTATGGCGGGCCACAGCTTTCGAGTTTGAATTATTCAACAGTGGATTACAGAATATGCCAGACAATCCTAATCGTGTTTTCTGGAGCTTCAGAAAACATGGCGTATGGGTTTTTTCTATTTCCTTAAATATTCATTCAATACCATAAAATATCCTTTGAAATATACTATTTTGATAAATTAGCGTTATATTCATTGTAACGAAACTAGAATTATCATATTATTAGGTGTAGTTAGTCTGCAAGCTAACTGCGCCGGAATTTAGTAAATAAAACCATTGTCTATGAGTGTGAACCCATTGTATCACCAGACTAATTCTCACCTAATGGAAGAGTTGGATTGGATACAGCGTGCAAAAGCAGATCCGGCACATTTTGCACCATTGTATAAAAAATACTATGAGCAGATATTTCGGTATGTGTATCAGCGTATGGATGACGAAGATATGGCTGCAGATGTAACATCTCAAGTGTTTTTGAAGGCGATAAAAAACCTTCATAAGTTTGAATTCAGAGGTGTGCCGTTTGTTTCATGGCTTTATCGAATAGCTAAGAGTGAGTTATATCAAGCTTTTAGAGATAGTAAAGCTGATAGGACAGTGAATATTGATAGTGTACAGATTTGCGAATTCATGGATGAATTTGATCAGTCTGAATCAGAAATCAATAGAGCGAGATTGTTGAAATGTCTTTCACTAATGAAGGAAGAGGATATGCAATTGCTGGAATTGCGTTTCTTTGAAAGGCGTTCATTTAAAGAAATAGGTGAAATCTTAGAAATAACTGAAAATAACGCTAAAGTGAAATCGTTTCGATCTTTAGAAAAGTTGAAGAAGTTGTTCTTAACTAAACTGTAATAATGAAGGAATTTAAAGTTAAACTTGACCGTAAGAAACTTTCTAAAGAGCACATCGAATCAAAACAAAATTTTGATTCGGTGTTGGCTCAAATTAAAGCAATAAAAGCACCTTTTTGGAAAAGTGCATGGTTTTACGGAAGTATTGGATTATCAGGAATAGCAGTGGTTGTAGGCTATTCATTTATACAAAATAAGGAGGAATTACATGAAACAATAAATACTCAAATTAGTTCGACAAATCAGATAATTGAAGAAGATCAAGTTCTAGATCAATCAGTGATTGTTGCACAAATTCATGAACCACTTGAAGTTCAAAAAGCTATTGAAAAGAAGATTCCTAATGAAAAAGTTGAGGAAGTAGTGGCTGTTAAAGCAATTAGTTCAATTGCAGCTGATGTGCTAAGCAATGATAAAGCAAGTGTGGCAGAGCTTAAAGACACTAAAAAGGTGACAACAGTTATAAGTACAATGCCTTCCATTGATGGAGTCTTCAATGGTGATATTTCAATTGATCGTTTTTCTACTGGTGAACTTAAAGTAGGTAGTGATGTGAAAGTTACGCAATTTAGCATTCAATACACTTCTAGAAACGGAGATAAGACAATTTCTGTACAGGGAAGTGAAGTGCCTACAGAAATATCGAATGAATTAAAAAGTGTCGGATTGAACCAAACTGTTTTTATTACAAATGTCATTGCGGTCAATCAGAGCGGGGATTTGTTGAGATGTTATTCCATGGATTTAAACGTAAAGTTTAAGTAAATAAAAGATTTCCACATTAATAATGTAATAAAATTCTCATTTTTATTCTTTTAAATTAAATTTATGTGGTAAATTTGCAACTACGAATGAAAATAAGCAAACTATTGTTGATGAATCATAAATTACACTATCCACTCTTGTTGCTTTCCCTGCTAATGACAACTTTAGCTATCGGGCAACATACCAACTTTAATACTCAAAGAAACTGGTCTCTAAATAAGAAGGAATTTCTTTTTGGATTAGGTGCTACTCAATTTTTAGGTGATTTAGGTGGTCGTGACCGTGTTGGTACTGACTATTCCCTAATGGATTTAGACCTTAAATCTACCAATTTAGCCGGAATGATTGGCTATAGATATCGCTTCCATCCTTATTGGGCTACATCCACAACATTATCAGGTGGTATGTTACGTGGTAGTGATGCACAAACCAACGAAATTATTCGTAGTTCAAGAAACTTGCATTTCCGTTCTATTTATTTTGAATTGAGTCAACGATTAGAATTTATTTTACTTTCTAATGAGAAATTTGGGGCTCGATACCGTATTCGTGGATTGAAACATGCAAAAAATAGAAATGAGCAGTTGTATATCTTCGGAGGAGTAGGTGCAATGTATTATAATCCTGAGGCTCAATATCAAGGAGAATGGGTTAAATTACGTCCATTAAAAACGGAAGGACAAGGAATGGAAGGTGGTGCGAAGGCATACATTCCTGTGACACTTGCTATACCTGTTGGAATTGGTCTAAGAATGGGATTGAATGAAATGTGGAGAATTGGTATTGAAGCTGTTTACGTAAAGACATTTTCAGATTATATTGATGATGTTGGTGGTGTTTACTATGATCAAGCAACATTGGCGTCGGAAGTTGGAGCTCAATCTGCATACTTATCCAATCCAAGTGTACAAAACAAAACTTGGTTTGGTACAGGTGAGCAAAGAGGTGATAAACAGAAAGATGCATACTTTAATGTAAATATCGTTGTTGCAAGAAACTTGACGTATAAGAATTATACTTCAGCTAGAACAAGATACGGATTGAAGGGTGGTAGATATAAATTCTAATCCTTTTCTATCGTAAAATAAAATTAATGAGGTAACAGTATTGTTGCCTCATTTTGCTTTTATACCTTTGGGTAACAATATCAGACTATGTATAAACTATTAAGACAAATTCTCTTTTTCTTCGATGCCGAAAAAGTGCACTACTTTACTACAACATTGTTAAAATGTACACTTGCAATTCCTGGAGGAAAGCTACTGTTTAAAAGAATTTTTTGCTTGGAAGATGAACGTTTAAAAACTACCGTTTTTGGACTTACTTTCGATAATCCTGTAGGATTGGCCGCTGGATTTGATAAAAATGCTAAAATGTTTAATGATTTAGCTTATTGTGGCTTCGGTTTTATTGAAATAGGAACGCTTACTCCCAAAGGTCAAGATGGTAATGAAAAGCCTCGCTTGTTTCGTTTGAAGCAGGATGAAGCAATCGTCAATCGAATGGGATTCAATAACGATGGTGTTGAAGTGGCGGTCGAGTTTTTGAAAAACAGAAAAACGAAGTTAATTATCGGTGGTAACATTGGTAAAAATAAACTTACTCCAAATGAAGAGGCTGATAGCGATTATGTTAAAGCTTTTAATGTGCTTTTTCCTTACGTTGACTATTTTGTAGTGAATGTTTCTTCTCCAAACACCCCTAATCTGAGAGCTTTGCAAGAAAAAGAACCGCTGATGAAATTATTGCAAACGCTAAAAGTTGAAAATTCAAAGCGAGATAAACAAAAGCCTATCTTATTAAAAATTGCTCCTGATCTTACGAACGAGCAATTAGATGATATCATTGAGATTGTTTCCGAAACAAAAATTGATGGTGTAATTGCAACAAACACTACGATTGAAAGATCGCACTTGGTTTCTCCTAAAAGTTTAGTGGAGGAAATCGGAGCTGGTGGTGTTTCAGGAAAGCCACTAACTAAAAGGTCAACTGAGGTAATCAAATATTTGTCAGATAAATCAAACAAAGCCTTTCCAATCATCGGTGTAGGTGGAATACATTCAGCTGCAGATGCGTTGGAGAAATTGGAGGCAGGTGCATCGTTGATTCAAGTTTATACTGGATTTATTTATGAAGGTCCAGGATTAGTTAAACGCATTAATCAAGCTATTTTAAAACAAAAAAAATAATTCTTACTTTAGTAAATGATGGAACAAATTAAATTGATTGAGTGTCCTCGTGATGCCATGCAAGGAATTAAGGAGTTTATTCCTACTGAAAAAAAAGCTGCTTACATCAATTCTATATTGAAATGTAATTTTGATACTGTTGATTTTGGAAGTTTTGTTTCACCCACAGCAACACCTCAAATGCGTGATACTGCGGATCTACTGAATAAATTGGAATTAAATTCTTCCTCAAAACTACTTGCTATTATTCCAAATCTTAGAGGAGCTAAAGATGCTGTGCAATTCGATCAAATTAGTTATTTGGGATATCCTTTCTCAGTTTCAGAAGAGTTTCAAAAGCGCAATACAAATGCAACGATTGAAGAATCTCTACATAGAATTGAAGACTTTCAAACTTTAGCACTTAAGCATAATAAAGAATTGGTTGTTTATCTATCCATGGGGTTCGGAAATCCTTATGGTGAAAAGTGGAATGCTGATTTAGTAATTAAATGGTGTGAACGCTTGTATCGCGATTTCGATGTAAAGATTCAAGCATTAAGTGATACCATTGGAAGTGCAACAACAGAATCTGTAGATTATTTATTCAATGCTTTAATTCCAGCCTTGCCTGCTGTTGAGTTCGGTGCACACCTACATACACGCAGAGAAAATGCTGAAGTTATGGTCGAGGCAGCTTATAATGCAGGCTGTCGTAGATTTGACGGAGCAATTAAGGGATATGGAGGTTGTCCGATGGCAAAAGATGATCTAACAGGAAATATGCCAACTGAATTGATGATTGGTTGGTTTAAAAAGAATAATATCTTGTTACCAATCGATGAAAACGCGTTTATAGATGCAATGAATGAATCAAACAATATTTTTAATGCGTACTAATTATTTATTTCTTTTAATACTTCTGATTGTTTCATGTAATAATGAGCCAAACGAAAGTACACCTATTGTTTCGCCTGTTGCGAAGGAAGAATTTTCAGGTATCGAAGAGTTATTTACTGGTGATTCCTTTGAAGATCCTACAACAATTGCCTTATTAAAAGAGATTAATATTTGTAGTGAAGCACAAACAGATGACAAAGGAAATGTATTGACTCCTTGTACACCTACTAATTTTAAAATGTATCCTTTAAAAGCTGGTAAGCCCCTAGATGATGGATTTGTTCTTTTGATTAAAGCTAATACTGGTGGTTTTGCCTTGCGAAGAGTGTTGGTTTTTGAAAGAGAAAATGGCATACTCGTAAAAACAAATGGATTCATAGCTAATCTAATCGGACGAAAAGAAAATAAAGGAACTTACGATGATTTGTTACTTCGATTTATTGATAAAATTGACGGATCTGACGTGTTTTATAATTGCATTGTTAAATGGGAAAATGGAAGCTACGTCTTTAAAACGGTTGAGTTAATTCAAGAGCCTGCTGGTAATTTTTCAGGTATTGTACGTGCAGATGTTAAGGATTCTGTTTCGAAAGAGATTTATCAAATTCTTCAAGATAATCAAATGATTTTCTAATGAGAAACTGGTTTTTTCTTTTGGTCTTATGTTTGATTTCGTGTGAAAGTAAGGATTCTTTAACTTTACTTACGATGGAAAATTTACTTCACGATGATTCTAGTAAAGTATGGATGATTGCTACAGACCAATTGAAAGGAGAGGAGTTTGCGCCGGAAAATAATAATTTTAAAACGATTTTAATATTTTATAAATCAGGAAAGTTTGCTGAACAACCACTTAATACTGTTGGCAATCGACAGCCTATTTATGGAACGTATGAAGTGCAAAGTGAAAATGAAAATTTAACGTTTACCGTAAGTAATAGGGAAAATACTTTTCAAGTAGTTTCATACTCGAAGCAAGAAATTATTTTGGAAGCTGATCAATCCAAACTGGTTTTGGTACCGATTCCAGAGTTGTAATTAATGTAGTTTTTGACGTTTCAATAGATAATTTACTAATACCTGATCAAAACCTTTATCAATATCAACAGTAATGTATTCGATCTTATTGTTGATCATCCTGATTTTAAGTTCGTCAAAATAAGTTTGAACAGATTTCGTATAATTTTCTTTAAAATCTGCAGGTTGAATACGAATTTTTTCTCCTGTTTCCATGTCCACTAAATTGTATGGACGATTTTCTAGGTTGAAGTCAATCTCAGTTGATTTTTGAACCACATGAAAAACAATTACTTCGTGTTTGTTGTGTCGAAGGTGTTGCAATGCATGAAAAAGTTCTTCCATTTTGTTTGGATCATCCAAGAAATCTGTAAAAATTACCACCAAACTCCTTTTATGTGAAAGTTCAGCAACACTATGTAAAGCATTGATCGTGTCATTACTTCTTTGCTGTTCTTCAGAATAGGAGGTAAGCTGTTTTTCAAGTTCGCTATAAAGAAAACGATGATGTGCAATACTTGATTTAGCTTGTGTGTGTAGCAGTAATTTGTCCGCAAATAAACTTAAACCAACTGCATCACGCTGACGTTTCAATAGTTCAATTAATGAAGCCGCAGCATAAGTTGAAAATTCGTATTTATTGATTTCAGCATCTTTCGGGAAAAACATTGAACCAGAGCAATCTATTACGATTTGACAACGTAGATTGGTTTCTTCCTCGTATTTTTTCGTGAATAGCTTATCTGTTTTTCCATATAATTTCCAATCGATATGTCTTGTAGATTCACCTTTATTATACAGTCTGTGCTCTGCAAATTCAACTGAAAAACCGTGAAATGGACTTTTATGCATACCCGTAATGAATCCTTCAACCACTTGTTTGGCAAGTAATTCAAGGTTTCCGAATTGCGTTAACCTTTGTCTATTTATGGTCTTGTTTGTCACCTCAAAAATTAGTTAACAGGTTGAATTTCTTCTTTAGATTTGTTTTTGAACGACCAAATGATGATGATGACACCAGCTATTACAAATGGAACTGATAACCACTGTCCCGTGTTAATAGCTAAAGATTCATCGAATGCCGTTTGACCCATTTTTAAGAATTCTATCAAAAATCTTCCTGTAAATGTTAAAATTAAGAAAGTACCAAAAAGTAGTCCTGATTGCTTCCATGCTTTTCTTTTCCAAAACATGTACATTAAAATAGCGAATATGAATACAAACATAATTGCTTCGTATAGTTGCGCAGGATGTCTTGGAGTTGGATCATATTGACCAGTCGTTTCGTTGATGTAATAAATGAATTCAAATGCCCAAGGCACATCTGTCGGTCGACCAACAATTTCGCTATTCATTAGATTACCCAAACGTATGAAACATGCTGCGATTGCAATAGGTGCTGATATTCTGTCAAACAACCACAAATAAGGTTTTTGCAATTTATTTTTAGAGAATAAACATAGCGCAACAACCAAAGCGATTGCAGCACCGTGACTAGCTAAACCT
>Ga0233377_1001077_pt1 | contig 10739 bp, 11 predicted proteins | sample ElkDunMinimDraft_6_FD_191540 | JGI IMG/M metagenome (GOLD analysis project Ga0233377, IMG submission 191540) | Fecal eukaryotic communites from dung pellets of Tule Elk in California, USA - Elk Dung E36 | ecosystem: Host-associated > Mammals > Digestive system > Large intestine > Fecal | place...
ATGGGCGGGTCACCCCATCGTCACGAATGTTGGGTAAGATTGGCTCATAGGCGAAGTCTATCAAACTTTGCCAAACAATCGATTGGCGATTGAGGCTTTCGCCCCCATAATTGCACCGGCGTCCGAGAAGACTCCGCGGCAGGAGTTCGCTATCGGCACATTTTCCAATCGCGCCCAGCCGCAAGCCAGCGCAAAGTCATTGTTGATCGAGGAGAGATAGATGTTAGGTGTTGGACAGAAATTCCCGCAGTTCTCGCTGACCGGCGTGGTGTCGAACGATTTGAACAACGCGTTCCAGCCGTTCGATTCGAATAGCAGCAGTGGCAAGTGGAAGATCGTGTTCTTCTGGCCGAAGGACTTCACCTTCGTCTGCCCGACCGAGATTGCCGCGTTCGGCAAGCTCAACAAGGAGTTCACGGATCGTGACGCCGTCGTCTACGGCGTGAGCACCGATTCCGAGTTCGTGCACCTCGCCTGGCGCAACGACAAGGAAGAGCTGCGCGATCTGCCGTTCCCGATGCTCTCGGACATCAAGCGCGAGCTGACCACGTCGCTCGGTGTGCTCGACGCGGAAGCAGGTGTGGCCCAGCGCGCGACGTACATCGTCGATCCGCAGGGCGTGATCCGCTTCGCCTACGTCACCGACCTGAACGTCGGCCGTAGCCCGCAGGAAGTCCTGCGCGTGCTCGATGCTCTGCAGACCGACGAGCTGTGCCCCTGCAACTGGAAGAAGGGCGAAGACACGCTGAAGGCTGCTTAAGCCTGCAAGCGCAAGCTCGCACTATTCTTCAATGAGTCACGCCGGCGCGGAAATCTTTTCCGCGCCGGTGTTGCCACCGACGGAGGTTCTCCATGTCTCTCGAAACGATCCGCGATCAGCTGCCGGATTACGCGCGTGATCTGAAGCTCAATATCGGCAGCGTGCTGACTCCCCAGGGCGCTCCCGGCCTGAACGAAAAGCAGATTGCCGCTGTGGCCTTGTCGACGGCGATTGCCGCCCGCAACCCGCACCTGACGCTCGCGATCGAGTCGTGGGCCAAGCCGCATCTGGACGACGCCTATCTGAACGGTGCGCGGGCCGCGGCTGCCATCATGGGCATGAACAACATCTATTACCGCTTTCTGCACCTGGTGGAAGACGGCGAGTATTCGACCATGCCGGCCCGGCTGCGCATGAACATCATCGGCAACCCGGGCATCGACAAGCTCGACTTCGAGTTGCTGTCGCTGGCCGTGTCGGCCATCAATGGCTGCGGAATGTGCATCACCTCGCACGAGAAGAAGCTGCGTGAAGGTGGCATCAGCCGCGAGCAGATCCAAAGCGCTGTGCGCATCGCGTCGGTGATCCACGCCGTCGCCGGTGCGCTGGAGTATCACGCGGAGTCCGCGGCCGCCGCTGCAAGCGTGTGAGAATCCGGGCTGGCGGCTATACTGCCGCCATGTCCCCTCGCCCCACGAGATTATCCGCCGGCGTGGTTGTGATTCGTGAGACTCACGAGGGCTGGCTTTACCTGCTATTGCGAGCGTACAACCACTGGGACTTTCCCAAGGGCATGGTCGAGGCTGGCGAAGAGCCGCTGGCCGCCGCAATCCGCGAAGTTCGCGAAGAAACCCTGATCGTCGATCTGGATTTCGCGTGGGGTGACGTCTACATCCAGACGAACCCCTATAGCCGCGGCAAGGTTGCCCGCTATTACCTCGCCAAGACTTCAACCGTCGAAGTTTCCCTGCCCATCATCGAAGCGCTCGGCCGCGCCGAACACAACGAGTTTCGTTGGGTCGACAAGGCGCAGGCGCTGCGACTGGTTTCTCCCCGTGTCGTCCCCATCGTCGAATGGGCGGTCGGCTACATCGAGCCCCGCCAGGCCGCGTTGGGTATCGGAGAGGCTTCCGCATAAATGGGCGACGAGCAGGCCAGCGAAAAACGGGTGGTCATCGTGGGCGCCGGTTTCGCCGGCTTGAATGCCGCGAAACGCCTGGGCAATGTCGCGGGCATCGCCGTCACGGTGATCGATCGCGAAAATCATCACCTCTTCCAGCCGCTGCTGTATCAAGTAGCGATGGCCGCGCTCAGTCCGGCCGATATCGCCGTTCCCATCCGCAGCCTGCTCGCCAGATATCGAAACATTCGGGTGTTGAAGGCAACTGCAGAGCGCGTCGACACTGCGAATCGCAAAGTCATCACCGACGCTGGCGAGATCCCCTACGATTACCTGCTGCTCGGCTGTGGCGCTCAGCATGCGTATTTCGGGCACGAAGAGTGGGAGCCGCACGCACCTGGACTGAAGTCGCTGCCACAGGCCACCGAGATTCGGCGGCGAGTGCTCGAAGCATTCGAGGTCGCCGAACGCGAGACGCATCCCGAAGAGCGGCGACGACAGCTCACCTTCATCGTCATTGGCGGCGGCCCGACCGGCGTCGAGCTGGCAGGTGCGATCGGGGAGATGAGTCGTTTCACGCTGGATCGCGATTTTCGCAGTATCGATCCACGTCAGACGCGCGTGATCCTGGTCGAGGCCGGTCCCAGAATTCTCACCAGTTTCGACGACAAACTCGCCGCGCGAGCGATGCGTGACCTGGAGTCGTTAGGCGTGCAAGTCTGGACGGGCGCACCCGTGACCGATGTGACTGCCGAAGGTGTGGTCGTCGGCAATGAAAAGGTCGCAGCCGCGACGGTGCTTTGGGCGGCCGGTGTGCGCGCAGCCGATCTCAGTCGCACGTTGGGTGTGCCGCTCGATCCAGCAGGTCGAGTATTCACCGGCCCGGATCTGACGATCGAAGGTCATCCCGAGATTTTCGCGACCGGCGACATGTCGAGTCACGCAGGTCGCAACGGTCGACCGCTGCCGGGTGTCGCACTCGTCGCCATGCAGGAAGGCATCTACGCGGCGAACATCATCAAGAAGGAAGTACGCAACGGTCCGCAAACGCCGCGCCGCGCATTCGGGTATGTGGATCTCGGGCAGATGGCGACGATCGGCCGCAGCCGCGCCATCAGCGAGTTTCGCGGCTGGAAACTGACGGGCGTGCCGGCGTGGTGGTTCTGGTTGTTGGTGCACATCTACCGGTTGAGCGGATTCCGTAATCGCTTGTCGGTCCTGGTGCAGTGGGCGTGGTCTTATATGACGTTCGCGCGCGGCGCCCGCTTGATCGTCGCGAAGGACTGGCAGTCGTACCCGGACCAGCTGTCGAAAGAGCCTCAGCCTGTGTCGACCAAAAATACGGCCTAGTCCCGGAAGTTCTTGAACTGCAGCGGCATGTCGAGCTTGGCGTTACGCGCCAGCCGGATCACCTCCTGCAGATCGTCGCGGTTCTTGCCGGTGACGCGCACCTGCTTGTCCTGAATCGCGGCCTGCACCTTCAGCTTCGAATCCTTGATCAGGCGCTGCAGCTTCTTGCCCAGCTCGCTTTCGATGCCCTCGCGCAGGGTTACGACCTGGTGCGCCGACTGGCCGAGCACGACCGGATCCTCGACCTTGGTGCAGGCGACATCGACGCCGCGCTTGGACAGTTTCAGCATCAGGACGTCCAGCATCTGCTTGAGCTGGAATTCCGCCTTTGCGTGCAAGGTGATGACCAGCTCTTTCAGCTCGTACTTCGCATCCGTGCCCTTGAAGTCGAAACGCGTGCCGACCTCGCGATTGGCCTGGTCGACGGCATTGCTCACTTCGTGGGCATCGAGCTCGGAAACGATATCGAACGATGGCATGGCAGTTCTTCAGCGGCTGACGAGAGGCGCGGCGGGCTGCAGGTCGATGCGGCAACCCATGGCGCTACTGGTGAGCGCGGCCTCGATGATCCGGATTGTGTCATAGGCCTGTCCGGCTGACACGGGGACCGGCTGGTCCTCTTCGATCGCCTCACGCATCCCTTCGTAGAACGAGACCCAGCGGCCGGTCTCGGGAGTGATGACTTCACGGTGCCCGGTTTCCCCCTGCACCAGCGTGCCCCACTGCTCGGTTGGCTCGGTACCGAAGAAGTGTTCGTCGGGCTCGACGCCGGCGCGCAGCTGCGCCTCTTGTTGATCCAGGCCCGCCTTCAAGAACGAAGCCTCCGAGCCGTTGACGCGATATCGATAGCCACCATCGGCGCACAACAGGCTCACGCCGAGCGTCATGCGCAGTTTTCCCTGGCCGAGCAGGATTTCGAAGCCGTCCACCGTCTCGCCGTTCTCGCGCTGGGTGAACACATTTGCGTACAACCACTCGGGCCGGCCGAACAGCATCAATGTTTGATCGATCAGATGCGTGCCCAGGTCATAGAGCATGCCGTTGCCGGGATCGTCGCGATCACGCCATCGGTCGGTGACCTGCGGCCGGAAGCGATCCCAGCGCGCGTGAAAGGAATTGATCCTGCCGAGCCGTCCTTGCTCGATGAGTTTCTTGAGGGTCAGGAAATCGCTATCCCAGCGGCGGTTCTGGAACACCGACAGCTTGCGCTTGCATTGAGCCGCGAGTTGCTCGAGTTCGCTGACTTCTGCCGCGGTAGGTGCGAGAGGCTTGTCCACGACGACATGTTTGCCGGCGCGCAGAGCCGCAGCTGCGTGCGTCACGTGCAACGGACTAGGCGAAGCGATCACGACCATGTCGATGTCTTTGCGCGCAAGCAATTCATCGGCCGAGGCGAGCACGTCGACGTCGCCGAGATATTCCTGCGCCGGCGCGGGCTTGCTCGTTACGACTGCGGGAATGGAAAAGCCCGCGGCGCGAAGCAGTGGTGCGTGAAAATACCGACCCGCGACGCCGAACCCGATGATGCCTGCTCTTAGTGCCATGTCGTTATAGTGCCGCTACGACGGCCCTGTTGTCATCGTTAACCGGTCGCGCCGATCGCAACCAGGATGATGCCGAACAGGGTCAGCACGAAGGTGATCATGATGCTCAGCAGGAACAGTCGCACCCACGCGCCGAAACGTGAGATTCCATAGGCGCCGCGCAGTTGCTTGTAGAGATGCAGCGGCGGCACGATGGTGATCGCCGTGCCCCAGATCCAGGCGCTCACGCCCAGGTCGTATAGCAGGGTCACCACGACCACGAACAGCATCATGAAGCTGATCGAGTACGTGACGAAGATGGCGTGGTCGTAGGCGTGAATATCCCGGCGCCAGAAGAACAACAGCCACATGAAGGGCACGCTGAGCGGAATGAGCGCCCAGGAAAACTTGTAGCCGGTGGTCTTCAGCTTGTACGCCAGCAACGCGGGGTTGTCGCCGGTCTGCCTGAGCGCGCTCTTCAGCCGCTCCTCGGTGTCTTCGGCCCGATCGGCAACGCCAGGCATGTGCGGCGTGTCCGCTTGGGCTCGAGCTTTGGCTTGCGCCTCCTGCTCTTGCGCGAACTTCACGACATCACGCCAGTCGCCACTGATCATGGCCTTCTGCGCTTCGCGTGTGGCTTCCAGCCCCGCGATGTCATCCAGGACCCTTTTGCGCTGGTCGGCGGTGAGCCCGGACTCCGAAAGCGCTTCGCGCCGGGCTTCGAGTTGCTCGTTTAGATCCTCGATGTTGTTCTGGATGTTCTCTTTGAACTGCCTGGCGACACCCAGCGGGTTCGGGGTGTCGATCTCGAGCGGGGAGTCCCCGCCAGTGCCAGTAAAAGGAACGATCGCGAACATCAGGAACACGATGAACAGATACATCGCCATCGGCGAGATGAACTTGGCGCGCTCGCCATCGATGTATCGGCGCGTGAGACGACCCGGATGAAACAGCAGCTCCGGAATGGTGTGCCAGACCTTGCCTTCGAAATGAAACACGCCATGCAGGATGTCGTGGCCCAGCGAGACCAGGCTGCGATGCAAATGGGTGGTCTGGCCGCAATTGGCACAGTAGGAGCCACTGATCGTGGCGCCACAGTTACGGCACAGGCCATGAGCGTGATCCTTCGCTTCACCTGCCGCGGGCTCGATGGTCCGAGCGATTACGCCGCCAGTGATGACATCCGCCGCTGCTTCGCCTTGTCCTTCCATGGACGCAAAAGTATCATTTTGTACGATTGGGAGGTTACAAAAGTCAGCGCCGAGGCGAGTACCGATCGCTAGCCAGAGGTTGCCGGCTCGGGTTCAGCCAGCAACTGATCGATCAGGGCGCGAAACTCGACAGCATAATCCTCGTAGAGCTTGCCGGTCGCCGGCCCGGAAAATCCAACGTGGATGTCACGCACCGTTCCGGCGCGATCCACTACGATGGTGGTCGGGTAGCCATAGACGCCGGTGAGCGTGGGTAACGCCTTGCTGGCTTCGTCGGTGTCGGAGACGCCGGCGATCAATGTCGTGAATTCGATTCCCAGATCTTTTCGATAGCCACGCACGGCCTGCGCGGCGCGCTCGAACTCGCCATGGCGCTCGAACATCAGCGCCACGATCTCCACGCCCTTGGGTTGATACTCCTGATAGAAGGGCACGAGGAACATGGCCTCGTCGTGACAGTTCGGACACCAGCTGCCACCCAGCGTCACCACGACCACCTTGTTCCGAAACTTCTCCTCGTGCAGTGAGACTTCGTTGCCGTCCAGATCGCGGAAGGTGAAGTCGAAGCGGGATTCTTCATCCTTCAATCGAGTGCTCGGCCCCTGACCTTCGAGGGTCGCGTTTTCGTTGCGTCGGGCACTCACCGTCGAGTGCGACGCCAGCCCCTGCCACATATCGCCCACCAGCTCACCGTGGCGATTCACTGTCACCTTGTACAGATACGCGAGGCCGCCGGCGAACGTCGAGAGCTGGGCTTCGTCGCCATGCACCTGGCCTTCGAGGAAGCGGTGATCGCCGGTGGGCGTTATCACCGTGCCGGTGATGCGATCGTGCTGTTGCTCGAAGATGGCGATCGCGGCACTGCTCTTGCCGTCGCTGGTCAGGGTCATTTCCCAGCGGCCGGCGAGGTCGGCGTTGTCGGTGAGCGGTGCTTTATAGAAACGATGGCTGGCGGCGCCCTTTTCCTGGAGCCGGGCCTGAAAAGGAATCACTTGTTCCTCGCTGCGATCCTTGATGAGCGTGACTTTGCCTTCCAAGCGGTCCCGATACAGACGAGCTTGCAAGGAATTTTCGTAACCAGGGAACACCGCGGTCAACTCGCCGTCGGCGAAAGTCACATTCTCGACGCGCGTGCGTTCGGCTGCATTCTCTAGGTACAAAACGTAGCGGTCGTTCTCTTTGCTCACTTCCAGGCCGAACGGCGCGTCTCCGCCGGGCAATTGCAGCGTGGCGCGGTAGCGACCTGTCCGTGGTTCATCTACTGGCCCGCCGCAGGCCGCTATCGTTACGAGAAGGCCTGTCAAAATCAGACGCACGATCGACCAATGAGATGAATTCAGCACCGCTGAGTCCTGGCTGCTCCGTTTCGGTTAGGGGCAGTGTCGGGTGTCTGCCTGCGGACTGCAACAATGTCACGTGCGCGAGCGCACTTGACAGCAAGGGAACATGGGTCGCGAGGCTGGGAACCGCGCTGACGAATGGCGCGTTTTCGGACCACTGAATCCAACGCATACCCGTGGAGGCCATATGAGAACCCCGCATTTCCGATTCGGAGTGCCGATCGTCGGCGTGCTTGCAGCCGGCGTGCTAGTGGGTTGCAGCAGTGTTTCCGAGGTGACCCGGGAACGCGTCGCTCGCAGCGAAACGTCGGTCCAGCAGGCCCAGCAAGCTGTCGGTCGCTCTGAGGCCGGCGCTCTCGATCTGCAGCGTGCCAAGGACAATCTCGATCAGGCCAAGACTGCGCTGAGCAAGAAGGAAGGTCAGAAGGCCGAACGTTATGCGCAACTCGCGCAGCTCGATTCGGAGCTCGCCCTGTCCAAGTCGCAAAGTGCATCGGCACGTAAAGCGGCCGATGAGTTGATGGCGAGCATTCAGCAGTTGCGGCAAGAAGTGGCTCGTGGCAACGCCGTGGCCACTGAGCAGCAATGATCACAGGAGAAGGATCCATGAACCGTTCATACCATGTGGTGTTGACCCTGGCTCTGGCTGGTCTGATGGCCGCCTGCAGCTCGACGCCGGAACGCATAGAAGATCTGGAAGTGGCACGAGCTGTCGTGCCGCAGGTGGAAGCCTCGCCGCGCGCCGGTGTTGCCGCTAGTAACGTTTCCGAAGCGCGCAAAGCGCTGGATCGCGCCGACAAGATGGCGGACGAGGGGCGCAAGGTAGGCGACATCGAGTTCGAAGCGCAGGTGGCGGTACTCAATGCGCAGATTGCCAACGAGAAGATCCTCACGGCACAGGCGCGGGAAGAGATCGATAAAGGCACTGCCGAGCGTCAGGCGGTGTTGGCGGAGGCGCGTGAGGCGCAGGCCAAGGCCGCCGAGCGGCGCGCCAGTACGTTGGAGCAGGAACTCGCAGACATGCGTGCGAGGAAGACCGATCGGGGCATGGTGCTTACGTTGGCCGACGTGCTGTTCGATACGGGCCAGGCAACGTTGAAGCCGGGTGCCTATGCGACGGTGGACCGGCTTGCCAACGTGTTGAAGGAGGCGCCGGATCGCAAAGTGACCATCGAGGGTCACACCGACAGCACCGGCTCGGAGGACTTTAATCTGGTTCTGTCGGAGCGTCGCGCGGCCGCTGTGCAGACTGCGTTGCTGGAGCGCGGCGTGCAGGCGAATCAGATCATCGCAGTGGGTAAGGGGATGGCTTACCCGATCGCCAGCAACAATGACCCAGCCGGCCGTCAGCGCAACCGTCGAGTCGAAATGATCTTCACGGACAGTCAATCGAAGGTGGCTTCCGACGTGAACTAGTCGGGCGTGATGGCGAGTCCATTTCTGTCTTGTCGCAGCCTCCTCCGCCCACGGGCGGAGGAGGCTTTTTGTTGTTTGTCTGTTTAGGGAGCAGTCATGAATGTACGCATTGTCGTGGCCGATGAACGTCAGGCGAGCTTTTACGACGCTGTGACACCCAGGTCGCCGTTGACCGAGCGCGCTTCGCTCCATAATCAACGGGGCGGAAAAAGAGACATTGAGCTGGAGACGGATCGGCCGGGTAGTCGCTTCGGTGGTACGGGCGGCTCCAAACACGCCGTCGGCGGAGTTGGAGGTCATCACCACGGTGTCACGGGCGAGAAGAGCACCGTGCAACATGAGCTGACTTTGTTCGCAAAGGAAGTGGCGAGGAAGATCGAGACCGATCGCGCGCGCAATGAGTTCGATCGTCTGGTGCTGGTGGCAGGGCCGAAGATGCTCGGCCTGCTGCGTCAGTCATTGTCGAGTCCGACGCAGTCGATGCTGGCGGGAGAGATCTCGAAAGATATTTTGCGGCAGGGGCCGGAGGTTATCTTGAAGGCGGTGCCGATCGAGGCGTTCGAGACTTATCGGATGCAGTAGAGTCGGTGGCTCGCGGCTGCCGGGATGAGACACCCCTTCCCGGCAGCCGCCCCGATATGGCGACTGAAACTCAGCGCTCAGTTCGGCACCCACAGCAGGGCCACGGTGCGTACATCGATGTCGGCCTTTCGTGGCTTGACCGATGTTTGCTCGATCGTCACCGTCGCGGGGTCGAGTTGGTCGCGGAGACGGCCGACTTCGGATTCCAGCTCGTTCTGCATCTCCGTGAGCCGTTGGTGGAGCACTTCGCGATTGCCTTCCGCGCGGTCGATATCTCCACTCTCCTTGCTCAGCCGGCCGGCGCTGCGAGCGGCGCTGCCGGCTCTCTGTGCATTGCCGACGCTGATGGCTTTGCGGCCGAGCAGGGCACCCAGAATCGATGTGCCTACCGAGATGGCCGTCTGCATCTTGTGCTGTGACAGATCGGAACGTTCGCGCTCGACTCGCTCGTCCGCGCGGCGTAGCTGATCCTGTAGCGTCGCCAGCTTCGGTGCATATTTCTTTCGCAGCTTTTCGATCTCCGCATCGCGCTTCTCGCGCAAGATGAGGCTGAGCTTGGCGCGGAAGTCACCTTCGCTCGTGCCGGGCGCGACAGCTTGGCCGACGCTGGGGCAGTGGAAGATGGGCAGGGTGGAACTCGAGTACAGATAGCTCGTCAGTTCTTTCTGCCACGAGCGATAGTTCTGTGCGCGCAGCAATGCAGCTGGAGCTTCAGCATAGCGCGCGTTCTCGGGAGCCGCGTTGGAAAGCTGCTTCTGCAAATCGCCGCCGACATCGCCCTGCGACCAATCGACATTGGATTCGTGATCATCGAGCGACGCGATGAGTGAGCGCGTTTCCCAAACATCCAGACCGGCGGCTTTATCGACGAAATGCAGTCGTGCGATGCCGAGAACGCGAGGCAGATACGTTGCGTCTGCTGAGGATCCTTCGAGATACAGTTCTTTGATGTCTGCTGGGACGACAGACTTGTCCGATTCAGGGGCTGTCCTTGCAGATCGGCTTGTCTCCGCAGCAGGAGCAGTTTTGCGCCCGCTCGGCTCGCCCGATGGAGGAGATGCGGAGGCGCCCGTTTGCCCGTCGATGCCGTGCGAAGCGCTCGACGCTGGCGTCCCCCGCGACAGCTTGGCAATCTCCTGCAACGTCAGCGGACCGCGAAGATACGACAGCGTCCATCGCGTGCGGAACAACACCGGCGCCGCGTCGTGCACGTTGCGCATCAAGAACACGCGATTGCCGAGATTCGCGAGCAGCTTCTCCAGCTGTGCTTTATCCAAGCCGTCGCCGGCTGCACCGAGCAGCCCATCGATGACTCGCGCCTTATCGCGCTCAGTCTGCAAACGGCCGATGAACCAGGTGCCGGCATTCGACAACCCTTTGTAATCGAGATCGACCGGATTCTGCGTCGCCAGCACGACGCCCAACCCGAACGCGCGT
>Ga0233377_1001079_pt1 | contig 10721 bp, 9 predicted proteins | sample ElkDunMinimDraft_6_FD_191540 | JGI IMG/M metagenome (GOLD analysis project Ga0233377, IMG submission 191540) | Fecal eukaryotic communites from dung pellets of Tule Elk in California, USA - Elk Dung E36 | ecosystem: Host-associated > Mammals > Digestive system > Large intestine > Fecal | place...
GCAGGTTTCGATAGACATATCGGAAAGCCTGTACCTCTCGACGCGTTGATCGAAGCCGTGGAAGCGGTAATGGACCGCGCAGCGACATCTCCGGCAGCTGACTGACAGCACGCCGGTGATTCCCCATTTGGGCGGCTTCAATGTCCCTCTGCTATCCCTGCGCATCGCGAAACGAACCCTCTCTGTGATTGCAGCTCTACTGAGTATCCAAACCAGGTGAAGGAAGGCGACGATGGACAACTATCACATCACGGCAACCGATAACGGTTGGGAGCTTCGCAAAGAGGGCAGCAGCAGAGCGTCAAAGCAAGCGTCGACCAAAGAGGAGCTGCTCCGCGGGATAGCGGCGTTTTTTGCGGGAAAGACCGCATCGGTAAAAATTCACAAGAAGGACGGCAAATTTCAGGAAGAACGTACTTACCCACGGAATGCAGACCCTCGCAAAAGCAAGGGATAAGGGGATGCCGTCCGACCTGTACGCCACCCGCTGAGCGGAATGCGCGGTAGTTTGCGAAGACATCCATCCGTTCATCATCCTTCCCACGGCAGTCGTAACGCCGTGGGTTCAGGCGATGCCGACAGCGGTGCCGGCAAGTTGAGCATCCAGTCATCCGATGGCCCGCACGGCGCTTCGCCGTTTCAAATGACGAAACCCACCGTGCAGCGGCGCCAGACTCCTCCGTGTTCACTCGGGCATGCATTGCCCGCCACTTCCTCTTTTAGTTAGAAGTAGCTTTCCATCTGCGTGGCGATTGCCCGGTTTGCGCTTTGAACGCACGCGAGAGCGCGGCTTCGCTGCCGTAGCCAACTTCGGTAGCAATCACTTTCAAAGGGCGACCGCGCCGCAGCGCCTTCTGCGCGAGCCGTACGCGCCAGCCTTGTAGATATTGCCCAGGCGTTGTACCGACGACTTCGCGGAACGTCATGGCGAACACACTGCGCGACATGCCGGCAGCATTGGCCAGCTCGTCCAGCGTCCAGTCCTGCTCAGGTGCCTCATGGATCGCTACCAGCGCGTTGCGCAGACGCGCATGGGACAACCCCGACAGCAATCCCCCCTTTACTTCTCCCCTTTCCATCAGCTGCCGCAGAACCTGGATCATCACCACCTCGAACAGGCGCTCTACCAGCGCGACGCGCCCGCAGCGCTGTTCAAACGCCTCTTCGAACAACAACGACAGCACCGGGCCGGCGCCGGCTATGTCATCCAACGGCAGACAGACGACGTCTGGCAGCGCCGAGGCGATCGGGTTGCTCGCGCCACCTTCGAACGACAGGTTTGCGCAGACCATATCCGCACCCCGCTCGGGATCAGTGATGAAGCGACGTGACAGCGGCCGTGGAAACAGCAACAGGCTCGGCCGATCAACGTGCAATGGCGCCCTGTCGTATTGCACCTGGACCGCACCGCTACGCACCAGATGCAGCTGGCCGAGGTCGCCTTTGCTTTCCAGCGTGTTGATACCGCATAGCGCACCTGCATTGAACACCTGCGCGGTCACTGGGAAATGAACCATCAACGCAGCAAGCCGATCAGCCATATCCGTACTCCTGATCAATTTATCAGGACTTTATACCACCAAAAGTATCGACCAGGAGCAGAACATACACCTACCGAGCAACACCGGCCCGGCCAACCACTGAAGAGGAATACGCCATGAAAAACACCACCCGAACTCTCGCCACCGGCATGTTGGCAGCCGCCCTGCAGACCGGCGTCAGCGCCTATGCCGCACAAACCGCCACGCCCACCCAGGCCACCGTCGACGGCAACTACATTGTCACCGCCGACGGTGTGCGCCTGTATTACAAGGATTGGGGGCCGAAGAACGGCCCAGTCGTCACCTTCAGCCACGGCTGGCCACTGAACTCGGACAGCTGGGAATCGCAGATGATCTTCCTCGCCGATCAAGGCTACAGAGTGGTCGCCCACGACCGCCGCGGCCATGGGCGCTCCAGCCAGCCATGGGACGGCAACGATATGAATCACTATGCCGACGACTTGGCGGCGGTAATCAATGCCCTTGATCTCAAAGACATTACCGCGGTCGGTTTTTCCACTGGCGGCGGAGAGGTGGCGCGCTACATCGGTCGCCACGGTACCGGAAAGGTCAAGAAAGCCGCGCTGATCAGCGCCGTGCCGCCACTGATGCTGCAGACGGCCGATAATCCCGGCGGCGTGCCGCTGGAAGTCTTCGACGGCCTTCGCAAGGCCTCGCTGGAAAACCGCTCGCAGTTGTATCTCGATGTCGCGTCCGGTCCGTTCTACGGCTTCAACCGCCCGGGCGCCAAGCCCTCGCAAGGCCTGATCAACAGCTGGTGGGCGCAGGGCATGCAAGCGGGCCACAAGAACACCTACGACTCCATCGCGGCCTTCTCGGCGACCGATTTCCGCGAGGATTTGAAAAAGATCGACGTGCCCACCCTGGTGATCCATGGCGATGACGACCAGATCGTGCCGATCGACATCTCCGGAAAAGCCTCCGCAGCACAAATCAAAGGAGCGAAGCTGATCGTCTATCCCGGTGCGCCCCATGGCCTGACGGACACGCACAAGGACCGCTTCAACCAGGACCTGCTGGACTTCCTCAAAGACTGAATGGGCTGTTTCGCCGCGCCGGGTGTGGAATCCACCCCCGGCGCAATGGCGTCACAGGTAAGCAAGCCCATGCCCATCATCAAGCGAGATGGCGACAACGACCGTTTATGACTTGGCGCCCGGCCGGGCTCCGTGCATAAAAGACGCTGGAATCCTGAAGCGATCATTACCAGGGCTGATTGGCCGGCCCCACCGTGAACTCGTTGATCGTCGTGTCCTCGGGCTGGTCGATGGCATAAGCCACCACGTTGGCGACCCTGTCCGGGGAAATACCGTACTTGTCGTAGATGCTCTGCATCTGATCGAGCGACTCTTTGTCGCTGAACGTCGTCAGCAGCTCGGTATTGATGGCCGCCGGATAGATCGTCGCGGTGCGGATGTTGGTGCCCTCCATGGCGGATTCCATGCGCAGCACTTCCATGAAGTCGCGCACGAACCACTTCGTACCGCCATAGACGGCACCGCCCGGATAGGCTTTGAGCCCCGCCACCGAGGATGTGGCGATGACGTGGCCAGACTTCTGCGCGAGGAACTCGGGCAGCACGGCGGCCAGCCCGTTGAGCACCCCCTTGACGTTGACATCGACCATTTTGTGCCACTCGTCGGTCTTGAGCGCGGACAGCGGCGAGTTCGGCATCAGCCCCGCGTTGAGAAAAATGGCGTCCACACGGCCGAACGTAGATTTGGCCAGCTGGACGATAGCGTTGTTTTGAGACTGCTGCGTGACGTCCAGCTCCTGGCACACGGCTTGGCCGCCGTGTTGGATGATCTCCTCGGCGATCTGCTTTAACTTGTCCGAGCGCCGCGCGCCGAGCACGACCTTGGCGCCTTTGCTGGCGAGCAGCTTGGCCGTGGCCTCGCCGATGCCGGAGGATGCGCCGGTGATGATGACAACTTTGTCTTTGATCATGATGTGTTCTGCCTTCTCTGCGGGCCGGCAACGCCTGCCGGCGTGACTATCAGTACAGGGTGAATCCGCCGTCCCCGGCGAGCGCCTGGCCGGTCACGAAGGTCGAGCCAGAGCTGCGCGTCGGCGATTTCCATGCGTTGTCGATCACCAGGCAGTACTTAGACTTCATCGGCACGAATAATGTCGATGACCGCGAAAATGCAGCGCTCGGCGCAGAAAAACGAGCCTCTGCCGGAAGCTCTTTTTGCTCACCAAAGAGGTCGCTCATTGGTTGAAGGATTTTTTCCACTCGGTCGTAAAGATCGACGTGGTGACCGTACAGCGTTGCCGGAGATGACCGCACGCAGGTGGTAGCCGCGCGGCGTCATGCAGTCGTCGTGGTAATCGACCAGCAATGGCGCCTCGCCGCTTGCTTGTCGTCCGCCAGGTAGGCCGGCGCCCCGTCACTGCGTCGTTCCAGCACTGTCGGCTCGGTCTTTCCGTGTCTGCGCGCGCTGTTCGGGGGTACCCCTTGGACATGCTCGTACATGGTGCTGGCGGCGACGGCCTTGACGCGCTTGTCAGCGGCCACGGCATTCGGTGCCATGCCGACCAGCAGCAAATGCCGATCACCTCGATGCGCTCGCGATCCACGTAGGGTTGCAGCCGATGATCGACCGCTGCCATGAAATCCTCGGGGTTGGTGTCTGGCGAGGCGATGTTGCGGCCACACGGGCGTTCGCCAGCCCTTGTGGGCCCACTACCTGGGTTAGGAATTGGCGCGTGCGGGGTAGGTAAGCCTCAAAGGGTTACCCTCCCGCCATGGCTGATGCGCAGAAAGCCGCAGGAAACCAGCTTTCCCAAGAGGCTCCACCGTCCGAGACCTGGTTGGCTCATCAGCGGAGAGAAGGCCTGCGTCCTCCCTCCGGTTCTTACGCCATTTTTACCGCCGGCCTGTCCCCTGGCCGGCGATAGCTGACGCAACGTATTTTCCCCGAACCGATACGTTACATAAGCATCTCAACAGCCGGCGATAGCCCTCGAAGGATGCAGTCTCACTCCCACTCGATGGTTGCCGGTGGCTTGCTCGATACGTCGTAAGTGACGCGGGAGATGCCTTCGATCTCGTTGATGATGCGGTTGGAGACCTTTTCCAGCAGCTCGTACGGCAGGTGCGCCCAGCGAGCGGTCATGAAGTCGATGGTTTCCACGGCGCGCAGCGCGACCACCCAGGCGTAACGACGACCGTCACCGACCACACCCACCGACTTCACCGGCTGGAACACCACGAAGGCCTGGCTGGTCTTGTGGTACCAGCCAAAATTGCGCAGCTCTTCGATGAAGATATGGTCCGCGCGGCGCAACAGGTCAGCGTATTCCTTCTTCACCTCGCCAAGAATCCGCACACCCAGGCCTGGGCCGGGGAAAGGATGGCGATAGACCATGTCGTACGGCAGGCCAAGTTCCAGGCCGATCTTGCGTACCTCGTCCTTGAACAGTTCGCGCAACGGTTCGACCAGCTTGAGGTTCATTTCCTCCGGCAGGCCGCCGACGTTGTGGTGCGACTTGATCACGTGAGCCTTGCCGCTCTTGGCGCCGGCCGACTCGATCACGTCCGGATAGATGGTGCCTTGGGCGAGGAACTGGATGTTGTCCAGCTTGCTGGCCTGGGCATCGAACACGTCAATGAAGGTGCGACCGATGATCTTGCGCTTCTTCTCCGGGTCGGCTTCGCCGGCGAGGTTGTCTAGGAACTGCGCTTCAGCGTCGGCGCGGATCACCTTGACGCCCATGTTCTCGGCGAACATGGCCATTACCTGATCGCCTTCACGCAGGCGCAGCAGGCCGTTGTCGACAAAGACGCAGGTCAGCTGGTCACCGATGGCCTTGTGCAACAGGGCGGCAACCACAGAGGAATCGACGCCACCGGAAAGCCCCAGTAGCACATTGGCGCTGCCCACCTGGGCGCGGACTTGCTCGATCAGGTCCTCGACGATGTTCGACGGCGTCCAGAGCGCTTCGCAGCCGCAGATTTCCAGCAAAAAGCGCGACAGGATGCGCCCGCCCTGCTTGGTATGGGTCACTTCCGGGTGGAACTGCACGCCGTAGTAATGGCGAGTTTCGTCACCGATCGCGGCGATCGGGCAGCTCGGGGTACTGGCGATGATGTGGAAACCCGCCGGAAGGTCGGTCACCTTGTCACCGTGACTCATCCAGACGTCCAGGCCGAACACGCCGTCGTCGTCCATGTGGTCTTCGATGCCGTCGAACAGCTTCGACTTGCCCACCAGATCCACACGCGCATAGCCGAATTCACGTACATCCGAACCCTGCACCTTGCCACCCAGCTGCTCGGACATGGTCTGCATGCCGTAGCAGATGCCGAACAGCGGCACACCGAGGTCGAACACCGCCTGGGGCGCCCGCGGGCTACCTGCTTCATGCACCGACTCAGGACCGCCGGCGAGGATGATGCCGCGCGGGGCGAAGGCACGGATGTCCTCTTCGCTCATGTCCCAGGGATGCAGCTCGCAATAGACGCCGAGCTCGCGCACGCGACGGGCGATCAGCTGGGTGTATTGGGAACCGAAGTCGAGGATCAGGATGCGATGGGCGTGAATGTCGGGATGTGACATGGGGCTTTCCTTCGGAAAAAGCTTGAAGCTGAAAGCCAGAAGCTGGAAGCAGGAGTTCGAAGTCGCGACTTCAAGCTCCCAGCTCCCAGCTCCCAGCGCCTGTTAATCGAGGCTGGATCAACCGACCCGGTAGTTCGGCGCCTCTTTGGTGATCTGCACGTCGTGTACATGGGATTCGGCCATGCCGGCACCGGTAATGCGCACGAACTGCGGCCGCGAACGCATGTGTTCGATGTTGGCGCTGCCGGTATAGCCCATGGAGGCACGCAGGCCACCCATCAGCTGATGGATGATCGCCGACAGCGAGCCCTTGTACGGCACGCGACCTTCGATGCCTTCGGGAACCAGCTTCTCGGCACCGGCCGAAGAATCCTGGAAGTAACGGTCCGAGGAGCCCTGAGCCTGGGACATGGCGCCCAGAGAACCCATGCCGCGGTAGGCTTTGTAGGAACGACCCTGGAACAGCTCGATCTCGCCCGGCGCCTCTTCGGTACCGGCGAACATCGACCCCATCATCACCGCATTGGCGCCAGCGACGATGGCTTTGGCCAGGTCACCGGAGAAGCGGATGCCGCCGTCGGCGATCATCGGCACACCAGTGCCTTCCAGCGCCGCAGAGACGTTGGCGATGGCGGAAATCTGCGGTACGCCGACACCCGCGACGATACGCGTGGTGCAGATCGAGCCTGGACCAATACCAACCTTGACCGCATCGGCACCGGCCTTGACCAGATCCAGCGCGGCTTCAGCAGTGGCGATGTTGCCGCCAATGACCTGGACCTGAGGGAAGTTCTGCTTGACCCAGCGCACGCGGTCGATCACACCCTTGGAATGACCGTGGGCGGTGTCCACCACCACCACGTCGACACCGGCATTGGCCAGCGCCTCGACACGGTCGCCGGTATCAGCACCAGTACCCACCGCCGCACCGACACGCAGACGACCCTGCCCATCCTTGGATGCCAGCGGATAGCTCTTGGCCTTCTCGATATCTCGGAACGTCACCAGCCCGCGCAGATGAAAGTTGCCGTCGACCACCAGCATCTTCTCGATGCGGTGCTCGTAGAGCTTGGCCTTGATCTCTTCCAGCGGCGTGCCTTCCTCGACGGTCACCAGGTTTTCCTTGGGCGTCATGATCGCCGCAACGGTGTCACCGGTGTTGGGCGTGAAGCGCAGGTCGCGGCCGGTCACGATACCGACCAGCTCCTTGCCAGACACCACAGGGAAACCGGAAAAGCCCAACTCGTAAGCCTTGCGCAACAGGTCGCTGATCTTGGTCTCGGGCGTCACGGTCACCGGGTCGTGGACGATGGCCGTCTCGTGCCGCTTGACCTTGCGCACTTCGGCAGCCTGCTGCTCGATGCTCATGTTCTTGTGGATGATGCCGATGCCGCCTTCCTGCGCCATGGCGATGGCCAGGCGGGCTTCGGTGACGGTGTCCATGGCTGCGGAAACTAGCGGAATGTTCAGCTCGATCTCGCGGGTGAGGCGGGTTTTCAGGCTGACATCCTTGGGCAGAACCTCGGAATAACCCGGGATCAGGAGGACATCATCGAATGTCAGGGCTTCTTGGCTGATACGCAGCATGGCGGGGGCTCCCAGGCGGGAAAAAGGAAGCGCGGCATTATACCCACCAGAACGCCCGTGCTCAACGCGCCAATGACCTTATCGTCGCGCCGGATCGTCGTGCAGACGCACCCTCACCACGCGAATTGGGAAGTCGAGGCGCTCACGGAACTCGTCGAGGAAGCCCCGCAGGAAATACTCTCCCGGCCAGTTATTGAAAATGAATCCCAGATCGCTGAAAGCACACCGCTGCGGAAAGATGAAACCGTTGATGTCATCTTCGAAGGCGCATTCGGGGCACTCGAAGTTGTCGGTCTCGCCCGGCATCCAACTTTCCAGATGCTCGAACAATGCCTCGCCAACCTCACGCCGACACTGCGGGCAACCGGCCTGCCTGTCGAAATCACGCTCAGGGGTGAAGATGCAGCGCTCGGTTATGATTTCCAGCCCCGTGCGCGGCTGGCCCAGCGGCAGGCTGAAGCCCTTCGGCAGGTCCAGCACCCTCTCCGCGCCCGGCGCCATGGCGTAACCGAGCGCACCGGGGCGCATGCCGCAAGCGCTGAGCTGCGGCTCGACGACACCGAGCCCGGTCAGCCAGCGAACGATCTTGCGGGCACGAGCCTGTGATCCGGGATAGGTGGAAATCTGCGGCACGATGATGAATTGCCGGTCCATGAACATTCCTGAAATGACTTCACTGGGTAGCGCCGGCTTTTGTACGGTGGCGCTTCGCGTACCGCCAGGCCGGCGCAGGTGAGCGCCGAATGCCGGCGGCGATTTGGCGCAATGCTAACGGCGTTTACAGCAGCTGTTCGCGCAGTTCAGCAGCAGACTTGATCGACAGCAGCCCCGGCGCCACATCGAATGCCGTCTTGGCTCCGAATTGACCCTGCCGGTTCAGACGATAGGCGGCACGCGCATACGCCACCAGCACGCTCGCGGTGAACTCCGGGTTGCTTTCCAGCTGCAGCGAATACTCGATGACCTGGGCGTGAAGTTCACTGGTGTTGCCGCTGCGAATCACGAAGCCACCGTGGGGCATGCGCTGATGATCGCGGCGTAGTTCGTCTTCGCTGATGAAGTTGACCCTGGTGTCGTAGTCGGCGAAGTAGTTCGGCATGCTGATGATGGCCCGCTCCACCGTGGCCGCATCGGCGCCTTCGGCCAGCACCACGAAGCACTCGCGCGTGTGCTTTTCACGCGTGCTCAGCTCAGGGCGGGCTCCGCTGCGCACCCGCTCGATGGCCTCGGGTGAGGGAAGCGTGTACTGCACACCGGCCTTCACCCCGGGCACCCGGCGTACTGCATCGGAATGCCCCTGGCTCAGGCCCTTTCCCCAAAAGGTATAGGTGACCCCATCGGGCAGCAGCGCTTCGCCGTAAAGGCGATTGATGGAGAACATGCCTGGGTCCCAGCCGATGGAAATCAGCGCTGTCTTGCCATTTGCCTGCGCCGGCTTGTCCATTGCAGCGAAGTACTCTGGAATCCGCGCATGGGTATCGAAGCTGTCGACGGTATTGAACATCGCCGCCAGCCGCGGCCCCTGCGCGGGCAGATCGTCCTTGGAGCCACCGCAGAGGATCAGCACATCTATGGCGTGCTGGAAATCGGCCAGCGCATCCATGGCGTACACCGGCGTCTGGGGGCTGAGGGCCAGGAGATCGGCCGGCGCGCGGCGGGTAAAAATCCCTACCAGCGTCATATCCGGATTTTTTCCTATCGCGGCCTCAACGCCCCGTCCCAGGTTGCCGTAACCGGCGATACCCACTCGAATCTGCTTACTCATCAAACGGCTCCAATCGATGATTGCACCGCAGGCAAAGCCTTGCCGTGCCGTACAAGCAGCACGTGAAAGCGCTGCATGCACGAAAAAGGTGCGAATGGTACGGTGCTGCGCCAATTACTGCAGCCCACCCGGTAGATTTTGCCGCGAGCCTTCGCCAACGCTTATCATGCCGTCCATGCTCAACGATCCTTTCCAGCGCCTGAATCTCGATCGCGAGGTTCTCACCGTCAGCCAGCTCAACGGCCGCGCCCGGCTGCTGTTGGAAGACGTATTCGCCCAGGTCTGGGTCGAAGGCGAGATTTCCAACCTGGCCCGCCCCGCCTCAGGCCATATCTATTTCACCCTCAAGGACAAGAACGCACAGGTACGCTGCGCATTGTTCCGGCAGAACGCCGTCAGGGTGCGTCAGGCGCTGCGCGACGGCTTGGCGGTCAAGGTGCGGGGCAAGGTTTCGCTGTTCGAAGGACGCGGCGACTACCAACTGATTCTCGACTCGCTGGAGCCCGCAGGGGACGGCGCCCTGCGTCTGGCATTCGAGGCACTGAAGGAAAAACTCAGCGCCGAGGGCCTGTTCGACGCGGCCAGCAAGCGTGCGCTACCTGCCCATCCGCAGCGGATCGGCATCATCAGCTCGCCCACGGGCGCAGTGATCCGCGACATTATTTCCGTGTTTCGCCGGCGGGCTCCACATGTCGCCCTGACGCTGGTGCCGACTGCCGTACAGGGGCGCGAGGCGACACCGCAGATCGTACGCGCCATCGAGCTGGCGGACCGCGGCGGCTTCGATGCGCTGATCCTCGCGCGTGGCGGCGGCTCGCTGGAAGACCTCTGGTGCTTCAACGAAGAGGCTGTCGTCCGCGCGGTAGCAGCCTGCCAGACGCCCATCGTGAGTGCCGTCGGCCACGAAACCGATGTCTCCATCAGTGATTTCGTGGCCGATGTACGCGCGCCTACGCCCTCCGCGGCGGCTGAACTGCTCGCGCCCAGCAGCACCGATATGCGCGAGCGCCTGGCAAGCCTGCGCCAGCGCCTGCTGCTGCGCATGCAGGATCGACTGCACCGAGACAGCGCGCGCCTGGAGAACCTGACCAAGCGCCTGCGCCATCCCGGCGAACGCCTGCAACAGCAGGCCCAACGCATCGACGATTTCGAACAACGCTTGCTGCGTGGCATCGACCGCCGTCTTTGTGCCGGCCAGGAGCGTCTGGCCCGGCTCGACACCCGCCTGGCCGCGCAGCATCCGGG
>Ga0233377_1001081_pt1 | contig 10696 bp, 8 predicted proteins | sample ElkDunMinimDraft_6_FD_191540 | JGI IMG/M metagenome (GOLD analysis project Ga0233377, IMG submission 191540) | Fecal eukaryotic communites from dung pellets of Tule Elk in California, USA - Elk Dung E36 | ecosystem: Host-associated > Mammals > Digestive system > Large intestine > Fecal | place...
CCGCAGTGCTTCGGGTTGGTGGCCAGGTTCGTACAGGGGCCCGCGTCCGGATCGGCGCCGTCCGGCAGCTCGTTCGCGTCGCCGGGCGGCGCGCCGTCCGTGACGCCGCCGTCGGGAGTCGGCGCGCCGTCCCCGGTCTCGGGCGCGAAGACGGCCGATTCGTTGCCGAGGAGCAGGTTGCAGCCGAGCCATGCTCCGCTGACGGCCCACGACGCGAAGAAGAGCCCCACCCTCCGCCGCATGTCAGAAGCTCCCCTCGAGGCGAACGCCGCTCGGGCTCACGCCCGCGCGGACCTTTGGAGACGATGGCTCCTTCGACGACGACGATGGAGCGGTGAACCAGAGCACGGCCGCGCCCGCGAGCGCTGCGCCTCCGACGATGAAGCCGACCGTCGACACGTTGCCGGCGGTCGTCGCCGAGTTCCAGTCGTCCGTCCCCTGCACCGTCGGGCAGCGGAAGGCGTACGTCGCGGACGGGCACGCGTCTTCGGCGCTGCTGCGGGCGGAGATCGACATCGCCCCTGCGATCGCGCCCACCGCGAGCCCTGCGACGCCTGCTCCGGCGACGGCGATCGCGATCGTCCGCTGCGTCGACCATCCGGGAGCCTGACGTGTCACGACGCCCGGCGCCCGCGCCGGGTTCGGATCCACGAGCTCCGGGATGATCACCTCGACGGTCTTGCCCTCGATGGGCTCCGCGGCGCCCTCCCAGCTCGTCCGCGACGGCGCGGACGCGACGACCCGGTGATGGCCCGGGTCGATCGGGAACGCGACGCTCCATCGCTCGCGTGGGACGACGACGTCGTCGATCGTGATCTCGAGGCCGGGCGCTGGCTTGCGCGGGACGAGCTGCAAGCGCGGTAGACGCGGCTCGAGCGCGGCGGCGCGCTGCTTGGCGATGCGCTCTCGCTCGAACTTCCCCGCTGCGCGAGCGATGCGCGCGACGTCGGTGAAGAGCGCGTACGCGGTCGCGGTCCGTCCGAGATGTTCGTAGCAGTCCGCGAGGTTGAACTGCGTCCCCACGGCGGGCTCGATGCGCTGGCTCTCGGCGAGCTTCGGGCACGCATCGGCGTAACGCCCCGCCGTGACGAGCGCGTTGGCTTCGTTGAACAAGGCCTCGGCGGTGGCGGCGTCGTCGGCCTGTGCGGTCGCCGGAGCTGCAAGGAGACCGAAGACGATCGTGCAGCTCACGAGGCGGCGCCACATAGGCGGTCAATCATACCGTGAGGAGGCGACGCCGGGGGCTCGAGGTGGCTGGGTGGGCGCCGGCGCCGTGGACCGTGCCGGTGGAGCAGCCGATGCGGGCGGCGCGTGATGGGGGGACGCGACCGGTCCGACCTTCGGCCGGGCGTCGGGCCGCTTCGGGGCGACGCTCGCCGCTCCCGAGGCGACCGGGAGCACGTCGGACGGCGCCTGGGCGGACGTCGGGGCGTCGGCCGTCGGGGCGTCGGCCGTCGCGGCAGCGGGCGCCGGATCTGGCGCCATCGACGGTGGAGCCGGATCCGCGGCCGGAGGGAGCGACGGTACCTCGCTCATCGACGTCGTCACCGCCATCGCGGACGCCGAGCGGCGCTGGACGCCGATGACGATGCCGGCGACCCCGACCACGACCATGAACGTCGCCGCGGCGGCGAACACGAAGGTCCAGCGCCCTTTCGGGAGGGACGCGCCGGTCTTTTCGCTCCGGCCGTCCCGCTCGGTGCGCGAGAGGTCGACGCCGGGAGCCGAGCCGCCGTCCATCGGCAGAAGGTAATTGCTCGACCGAGCCGTGTTGAAGGCGACCCGGCCGATGCGGTCGACGGCAGCGTCGCCGGAGGCGGACCCCAGTGGCCCGAGGGCGCGCGCGAGCTCGTTGACGTCGGCGTAGCGCTTCTCGGGATCTTTCTCGAGGCACCGCGCGACGACCACCTCGAGCGCCGGCGGCATGTCGGGGCGGCGGTCCACGAGGCGAGGCGGCGGATCCTGGAGGATCATCGCGAAGAGCTCGGGCATCGTCTTCGCCTCGAACGGCGGGTGGCCCGTGAGAAGCTCGTGGAGCGTAGTGCCGAGCGCCCAGATGTCCGTGCGGCCGTCGACGCGCTTCGAGGAGCGCATCTGCTCCGGCGCCATGTACTGCGGCGAGCCGAGCACCGTCTGCGTCTGCGTGAGGTTCATCTCGGCGGCGTCGGCGCCGTGCGCAGGAATGGCCTTCGAGATCCCGAAGTCGAGCACCTTGATGCAAGGCGACCCATCGGGGCGCGTCGTGAGGAACAGGTTCGAGGGCTTGATGTCCCGATGCACGATCCCGAGCGCGTGAGCCTCGGCGAGCGCCTCGCAGGTCTGGAGCACGTAGTCGACGGCAGTCGAGACGGGCAGCCAGCCCTTCTGCTCGATGACGGTCGAGAGGTCGGCGCCCTCGAGGTGCTCCATGACCATGAACGGCATCCCGCTCGGGAGCGAGCCGACGTCGAGCACGCGCGTGACATGCTCGCCTTTGATGCGCACCGCCGCCCGCGCTTCGCGCACGAAGCGGGTGACGGTCTCGTGATCCTGCGCCACCTCGGGGCGGAGCACCTTGATCGCCACACGCTCGCCGAGCGTGAGGTGCTGCGCGGCAACGACGACGCCATGCCCGCCCTCGCCGAGCACGCGTTCGACGCGATACTTCCCAGCCAGGATCTCCCCCGGCGCGACCGGAAGGTCGAGCATGGACCGAAGGATAACACTGCCGTTGCCCGCGCTGCTGAGAGCACTGCATTCCCCGGTTCCCGACGAGCCCGGGGCCGCTCTGCTCCGGCTTCACGAGTTACCCGTTGCCGAGAGGGCGTCATCTGCCCATCATCTGCCCATGGGACCACTGCTCCGTACGGCTGTGCTGCCGCTCGCGTTCGCCGTGGCGGGTTGCTCGTCGGTCGGTGGCAGCGCGATCCGCACCGGCCCCGTGCAGCTTCCGGCCTATGCGGGCCCGGTCGCCATCTACGCGCTGGGACAGCCGCCGCCCGGCGCCGTGGACCTGGGCGTTGTCGAGGTGCACGCCGCGCAGCAGGAGGGGACGGTCGACACGCTCCTCCCGCAGTTCATCCGCAAGGTCGCGCAGATCGGCGGCAACGTCGCCGTCATCGAGGGGACGCGCGCACGGTTCGAGCTCGCGGGGCGTTCCCACGTCGAGACGTTTTACTACACCTGCGGGATGGGCGCGACGTGCGCCGGTACTCGTGTGTATTCTGCAAATGAAGAGATCATGATCGTCTCCATGTTCGGCCGCGCGATGACGACGCAGCTGCCGGGGACGTCGGACCCTCCGCTGATCCCGCCCGGACCACCTCCGCCTCCGGAGAGCGCGCCAGCGCCGTCGGAGGACGAGCCGAAGGGCGCGTCCGGCGACACGAGCGAGCTCGGAGGTCAGCGATGATGCGCTGGAGCGTCGCCGGGCTCGCGCTAGTGTCCGTTGCGCTCGTGAGCGGGTGCGGTCACAGCGAGACGCATCAAGCGTTGCTTCGCGCGCCCGCGGCGCCGACGGGCAAGAACGTCGAGCTCTACATGGCGGACCAGCCCATCCCGGCGCGGCCGTACTACGAGATCGCGCTCGTGCAGGCCGTCGGCTTCGGGGACCAAGCGCACCCGGAGGACGTCGCCCGTGCGCTCACCGACAAGGCGGGACTCCTCGGCTGCGACGCTGTGCTGCGCACGTTCATCGACCAGGGCTACTCGCGCGCGCACGCCGCCGGTGTCTGTGTGAAGTGGCTCGGGCCGGGCCCCGCTGCGCCCACGCCCGTCCTCCCACCCGACCCTGGATCGAACCCATCGCCGCCGAAGGTGCGGCCGGCGCCCGCGCCGAAGATCGAGCCGCTCCCGTCGGCAGGACCGGGCCAGGGCGGCGGGCGCTGATCCGAGCCGCAGAGCGGCGTTCAGCGCCCTTGCGCAGGCGTTGGCATTCGCGCATGTTCGAAATCATGCACGATGACCTCGAGCGCACCTCGGAATCGCCGGCAGTATCGTCTGCACGCCCGGGGCCGCCGGCGCGGCTCTCGATGCTCGACGTGCCGGGTGCGATCGCGGCTGCCGAGAAAGCGGCGGGCAGTCGCGTTCTCGGTGACGCTCGGGAGAACGGCGATCTCGCCTCCGCGCTCGCCGAGGCGTCCTCGAGCGCGGAGAAGAACGAGCGCGTCGCGGTGGTCGCGCCCGCAGAGCGCCTTGCCTCGATGCGAGATGCGATGCGGCGGGTCGCGAGCGCAAGGCTCGGGATCGTGGCGCACGCGGTCGCCGGACATGGCGCGGAGGAGCTCTCGGCGCTGACCGATCTGGGCTGGGGCGTGCTCTGCGCGTCCGGACCGGAGGACTCCTTCGATCTCACGCTCGTCGCCCGGCGCGCTGCCGAAGACTCCGGCATCCCGTTCATCGTCGTGCACGGGCTCGGGCGCGCCGGACACGCGGCGGGTCGCTCCGTCGCGATGGTGAGCGTCCCGCAGGACCGATCGATCCAGGCGTTCGTGGGGCAGCCAGGGCAGGGCCGCTCGAGGGCCGACGTCCCGCGTGCCGCCGCGGGCGACCGCTCCTTCGCGGAGCGTGTCCCGTTCGCTCTCGGCGCTGCGCTCCGCGAGTACGGAACCGTCTCCGGGCGGCGTCACGATGCCTTCGACAAGATCCCGCTCGGCGAGTCGCCCCTCGTCCTCGTCGGGATGGGCCCGGTGGGCGACGCGCTGTTCTGCGCGACCAACGAGCTCCGCGCGCGCGGTTACGACGTCGGCGCGGTCCACATCTCCGCGCTCCGTCCGTTTCCTGGCCAGCGTCTCGTCAAGGCCCTCGCTCGTGCGCTGGCGGTCACGGTGCTCGAGCCGGCTGACGAGCCGCTCGCGCACGGCGCGCTGCTCGCGCGCGACATGAAGTCGGCGTTCACCGATGCGCTCACATGGGTCCCGGGCTTCCCGGGCATCGGTCGCATCCCGAAGCTGTTCGTCGGCGCGACCGGCCCGGCGTTCGACATCGGCGATCTCGCCGCCGTCTGCGAGAACATGCTCGCTGACGAGCGTGGCCGGCGCGTCTTCTCCTTCGTCGACGTCGAGCACTCGCTCCCGCGAGCGACGCGCGCGGCCGAGCCGATCACCGGGGCGAGGGACTCGAGGTCCGAGCGCGAGATCTCGATGCGGTTCGTCCTCGACGACATCGGGTCGGCCGACGCCGTCCTGAGCGCGGTCGGCGCTGCGCTCGCGAACGGCGTCGGCCTCCGCGTGCAGGGCATCGTGACCGCGACCACCCCCGGCGCAGGCGCGCTCGTCGACGTCTTCGCCTCTCGCGATCACGCGCGCGGAGCGATGGCGCGTCGAGCTCCGCGCCTCGTGGTCGCGACCGAGCGTGGCGTGACGAGCGCAGGCGCCGTCGTGCCGCTGCCGGACAACAGCGTGCTCGCCGTGCTCGGCTCGGACCCGAGCGGGACGCTCCCCGAGGCTGCGCGCACGGTCGTCCGTGAACGCCGCGCCCGCGTGCTCCCGCTCCCGATCGGCGACGGGACGTCGACGTCGACCACGCTCGCGGCCGTCGCCGCAGGTGCCGCGCTCGCAGCGGCCGCGCGTGCGCTGAAGACGCCGCTCGACGGCGCAGCTGCAGCGCGCATCGTGTCCGAGAGCGTTCCCGGCGTGGACGAGGCGAGCAAGGAGCGCGCGCGCGGAGCGTTCGAGGCGACGCGCGACGTCCTTGCCGCGGCCGCACATGCGGTCGAAGACTCGAGCCAGCGCATCGGCGTAGCGTGACCCGCGCGCTCGCCGGCTGACGGCCGTACCCGCACGGAGGCACGGCGGGCACGGAAGCTCGAGGGAGGGGCCTGCCGTCGTGACGGTGCGGTTGCGCAGGCCCAGCGTGTTAGATTCGTGGAGCGGTATGGGTTTCTCGGGCTCGAAGAGGCGCCTCGTCTTGCTCGCGTTCGCCCTCGCGGTCCCGATCCCGATCGCGCTTGCCCAGGACGCCGGACGTGCTGCTGCCACCGCCGCCGCGCCCGCGACGCCGCGCGCACCCGCGACGCCGCGCGCATCCGCGACGCCGCGCGCGCCCGTGACGCCGCGCGCGCCCGCTCCGCACATCGAAGCGGACGGCGAGGAGCCCGACCAGACGCCCGCGCCGCCGCCGTCGTCCGCCAAGCCGCCGCCGCCCATGGTCCGGCAGGCCGTCGTCATGAAGGATGGGATGATCCGCATCCCGGGCGGGCGTTTCACGATGGGTTCCGACGACAAGAAATCGCCGCCGAACGAGCGGCCGTCGCGCGTGGCCGTCGTCTCTCCGTTCTGGATCGACAAGACGGAGGTGACCGTCGGGGCGTACCGCGCATGTGTCGAACGCGGCGCGTGTCCGCGACCGGCGCGATCGAGCTCGGCGTGTACGTACGATCTCGGCGACCCAGCTCTGCCAGTCTCGTGTGTCCGCTGGACGAGCGCGCAAGCGTACTGCATCGCCATGAACAAGCGCCTCCCTCGCGAGGTCGAGTGGGAGATGGCCGCCCGCGGGACGTCCCCGATCAAGTACCCATGGGGCGGCGGGAGCGCGACCGGGTGCGGCGCGGCCGTGACGCTCGCGAGCGAGAAGACGCAGCGGAGCTGCGGCGGCAAGAAGCCGTCCCGGGTGGGCACCCATCCCGGGGGAGCGAGCCCCTACGGCGTGCAAGACATGAGCGGGAACGTCGAGGAGTGGGTGGCGGACTGGTACTCGGAGACGGTTTCGGATCTCTCCCCGCGGGCAGGCGCGAGCCATGTCCTCCGCGGCGGCGGCTGGCTCAGCCAGCCGTCGCAGGCAAAGACGACGAGCCGGAACTGGGGCTCTGCCCGTGAAATGGGCCCGAACGTGGGGTTCCGCTGCGCGAGGGACGACTGAACCGACGCCAGGGGCGCCAGCGAAGGCCAGCGAAGGCCAGCGAAGGCCAGCGAAGGCCAGCGAAGGCCAAAGAAGCCAGAGAAGGCCAGCGACGGAGCGAGAGGTGAGGGGGGCGCGGACGAGGCAGACATGCCCCAGTCCGATTGACCCTTCGGGGCTTCTCGACTAATCCCCCGATTCTTCGCCCGTCCCCCCGTCTTCACCTGGGGGTCCGGAGCGGAGCCGGAGCTCGTCGGATGTCCCTCTATTTCTTCCAGAACGTCCCCCCCAAGCAAGGCACTCCAGGCGTAGCGCAGGAGTCTGCTCCTGCGGGCGGCGCGCCGGCGCAGGCTGCGCCCGGCGGCAGCATGATCACGATGCTGCTGCCGTTCCTCATCCTCGTGCCGTTCCTCTTCATGAGCTTCCGGCGGCAGAAGAAGGAGCAGCAGGCGCGGAAGAACCTGAAGAAGGGCGACCGCGTCGTGACCCAGGCGGGCCTCATCGGCGAGCTCGTCGACATGGATGAGCGCATCGCCAAGGTGAAGATCGCTCCAGGCACCACGGTGCAGGTCCTCGCGAACGCCGTCTCCTCGTTCGAGGTGCAGACCGCTTCGGCCAAGACGGACAAGGAGCTCGCTGACCTCAAGGAAGCGAAAGCGACCGCCGACAAGAAATGAAGCCGCTTCTCTCGCGGTTCTCGTGCCACCGGTGACTACCGAGCTCCATCGATGACCAGCTCTCTCCGAAACTCTCTCATCGTCATCGCCGTCGCGGGCGCTGCCGGTTACGCCTTCTTCAGCAACGACAGCTTCTGGGGCGTCGTCGTCTCGGGCCTCACGATCATCTGGGCGCTCGTCACGGCGCTGCCGATCATGGACGGCACGTGGCGCATGAAGACGGGCTTCGTCGCCGCGGTCTTCTTCGGCTCGGTCGTGGTGCTCCTGCCGACGTTCGAGGACCTGAGCCGCGACGCGAACGGCAACGCTCGTTTTCACGCGCCGAGGTACGTGCGCGACAACATCGACTTCGGCATCGTGAAGGGGCTCGACCTCCAGGGCGGTCTGCGCCTCGTGTACACGGTCGAGGTCGAGGAGGCGCTCCGCGACAAGCGCGACAAGTTCTCCGACGAGATGCGCCAGGAGCTGGCGACGGCGTTCAAGATCCACGAGGGCGAAGGCCTGCTCAAGCAGGCCGAGCTGAAGCAGCTCGACGAGAAGGTCCACATCTTCACGCCGGAGAGCGCGGTCCTGCGCATCAAGTTCAAGGACCCCGCCGACGTGAAGATCATCGACGAGCGCTTCCAGAAGAAATTCGCCCAGGAGCTCGCCCAGATGAGGGGCGACGAGGGTGAGGTCGTCTTCAAGCTGCGCGCCGAGATCGAGACGCAGACCCGCGAGCGCGCGGTCACGCAGGCGAAGGAGACCGTCAACCGTCGCGTCGACGAGCTCGGCCTCCGCGAGGCGAGCGTGACGACGCGCGACGAGGACATCATCGTCGAGGTGCCCGGCTCGAACCGCGCGCAGTTCGAGGTGATCAAGGAGATCATCCGCAAGACCGCCCGTCTCGAGTTCAAGATGGTCGACGACGAGGCGGACTTCTTCGCCAAGGTCGACGAGAAGAGCGTCCCCGAGGGGATCGAGATCCGGATCGAGAACGCGCCACTCGGCGAGGTGAACGGCCAGAAGCAGAACGCACGCCGGCAGTTCTTCTCGACCAAGATCCCCTCCGAGGTCGACGGCAAGAGCACGAAGGAGGACGAGGTCGTCCGCACGAAGGCGATGCAGGCGGCGCTCGACAAGCTGAAGGCGTTCGTCGCCACGCTCGACGTGCCCGACGATCACACGGTCGGCTACGAGAAGACCGAGGACTACGACCCGGACACCGGGCGGGCGACCGAGGACGGCTGGCGCACGTTCTACCTCCGCGGACGCGCCGACGTCACCGGCGAGTACATCACGGACGCTCAGCGCGCGATCGACCAGCGGAGCGGCGTCCCCGAGGTCTACGTCGCGATCACGTTCAGCCCGCAGGGCGCGGATCGCTTCGAGCAGATCACCGGCGAGAACATCAACCGCCGCTTCGCGATCATCCTCGACGACGTCATCAACTCCGCGCCGGTCATCCGCTCGAAGATCGGCGGCGGCCGCGCGAGCATCACGATGGGCGCGGGCGATCCCGATCAGCAGCTCAAGTCGGCCGAGAAGCTCGAGATGGTGCTCCGCTCGGGCGCGCTGCCGGCGCCGATCCAGCTCTCGAACGAGTCGGTCATCGGTCCGACGCTCGGTGAGGACGCGATCGCGAAGGGCGCGACCGGCGCTGTCGTCGGCGCTCTCCTCGTTCTCGTCTTCATGTTCATCTACTACCGCGGCTCGGGCCTCCTCGCGGATGCGGCGGTTCTCTTCAACATGTTGCTGCAGCTCGCGATCCTCGCGTCGTTCAGCGGCACGCTGACGTTGCCCGGCATCGCGGCCCTCGCACTCACGATCGGTATCGCCGTCGACGCGAACGTGCTCATCAACGAGCGCATACGCGAGGAGCTCCGCGCGAAGCGGAGCCTGCGAGCGGCCGTCGAGGCGGGCTACGACAAGGCGTTTTCGGCGATCGTCGACGGGCACGTCACGATCTTCATCTCGGGCCTGATCCTCGCCCAGTACGGGACGGGCCCGGTCAAGGGCTTCGCGATCATGCTCATCATCGGTATCGTCGCCAGCCTCTTCACGGGTGTCTTCTGCACCCGCCTCGTCTTCGAGTACTGGGTGCGCGGGGCGAAGGTGAAGCGACTCAGCGTCGGCGCGGAGTTCTGAGCATGGAGTTTTTCAAGTCACGCAAGGTCTACGACTTCATGCGGATGAGGAAGTACTGGATCTTCCTCTCCATCGGGCTCACGGTCGCCTCTCTCATCTCGCTCTACGTACCGGGCCCGAACTACGGCACGGACTTCCGCGGCGGGACGGAGATCGAGGTCGCGTTCGACACGCCGGTGGAGGCCAGCAAGATCCGGCAAGCCGTCACCGCATCGGGACAGTTCTCGGAGCCTGACGTCGTCCAGGTCCAGACGCAGAACGACGTCAGCCAGTTCCTCATCCGCGTGCAGGAGATCAGCACGGTCGACGAGACGACGAAGGAGGGCCTGCGCAAGGCGCTCTGCCTCGGCGTCGAGGGTGACGACGAGACTGCCTGCCCGAAGAACGCTCGCGCGACCGAGGTGAAGTTCAGTGCCGGCGGCGACAAGCTGGGCGTTCGCTACGACGTGGAGCCCGATCTCGAGAAGGTGAAGCAGCAGGTCTCCACCGTCGCGAACGTGAAGCTGCGCGTCTCGGACAAGAACCCGCAGATCGTCAACAAGCGCGACAACCGCGTCGAGATCCAGCTCCAGAGCAAGGGCGACCAGCTGATGGACGTCCTCCGCCAGCAGCTCGGCGACGACGCCGTCCCCGATCACCCGCTCCGTGTCGAGTGGGTCGGTCCGAAGGCCGGCAAGCAGCTCCGCGACAGCGCCCGCAACGCGGTCGCGCTCTCGATCGTGTTCATCATGATCTACATGGCGTTCCGCTTCGACCTGCGGTTTGCGCCAGGCGTCGTCATCTCCTGTCTCCACGACGCGCTCGTCGTCCTTGGGGCCTTCGTCCTCACACGCCGTGAGGTGACGCTGTCGACGATCGCCGCCGTGCTCACGATCGTCGGTTACTCGATGAACGACACGGTCGTCGTCTACGACCGCATTCGCGAGAACCTCGGTAAGTACAGGGGCAAGTCGTTCGGCGATATCATCAACCTGAGCGTCTCCGAGACGCTCTCCCGGACGATCCTCACCAGCGTCTCGACGCTCCTGTCCGTCCTCGCGTTCTTCATCTGGGGCACGGGCGTCATCAAGGACTTC
>Ga0233377_1001082_pt1 | contig 10696 bp, 4 predicted proteins | sample ElkDunMinimDraft_6_FD_191540 | JGI IMG/M metagenome (GOLD analysis project Ga0233377, IMG submission 191540) | Fecal eukaryotic communites from dung pellets of Tule Elk in California, USA - Elk Dung E36 | ecosystem: Host-associated > Mammals > Digestive system > Large intestine > Fecal | place...
GATGATGCGGAACCGGCCGGAGCACGTGGAGCTCGGTGCGGCCGCAGCCCGCGGCGCTGGTGCGGCCGTCAGCGTCTCCTGGCGGTCGACCGCGAAGGAGCTCGTGTACCTGGCGAATCATTCGGGCGCACGCGGGATCGTCACAGAGCCCGAGCTGCTTCCGGTGATCGAGGAGGCGAGCCCGGAGCTCTCCGACGTCTTTCTCTCGAACGTGCTCGTCGTCGGCCCGCACGTGCCGCGCTCGTCCACGCTGAAGACGACGCCGCTCGACTCGCTGCTCGAGGAGCCTGCGCGCGCTGCCGCATCGGACGACGGCGGGGACGATGACGCAGCGGTCGTCATCTACACGTCGGGCACGACGGGCAAGCCAAAGGGCGCCATTCGCAAGTTCCCCAAGGACACGATGCAAGCCGCGATGCGGTTCATCAACGAGACGCCGATGCGCGTCGACGACGTCCACCTCGTGACCTGTCCGCTCTATCACTCGACGGCGTTCGGCTTCCTCTCGCTCTCTCACGTCCTCGGCTCGACGGTCGTCCTCATGGATGAGTTCAAGCCCGAGCCGTTCCTCGAGCTCGTCGATCGTCACGAGGTGACGACGACTGCGATGGTGCCGACGATGCTCCATCGCGTGCTCGAGCTGCCGGAGGAGACCCGGCGCCGCTACGACACGCGCTCGCTCCGCGTCGTCTTCTCCGGAGGCGCGCCGCTGCCCGGGCCGGTCGCGACCGAGTTCATGGATACGTTCGGAGACGTCCTCTACAACTTCTACGGCGCCACCGAGACGGGCCTCGTGACGCTCGCAAAGCCGGAGGATCTCCGCGCCGCCCCGGGGACGATCGGCAGGGCCGTCCCAGGCAACGAGATCCGCCTGCTCGACGATCGCGGGCGAGACGTGCGGCTCGGTGAGGTCGGCGAGCTCTTCGTGAAGAACCAGCTCCTGGTCGCCGGCTATCACCGCGACGAAGAGGCGACGAAGGCCAGCATGATCGACGGTTTCTTCAGCGTCGGTGACCTCGCGCGGCGCGATCGCGACGGCCGCTATTTCATCGAAGGTCGCAAGCGCGACATGGTCATCTCGGGCGGCGTGAACGTGTACCCCGCAGAGGTGGAGAGCGTCCTCGAGCAGCATCCCGACGTCCGGGAGGTCGCCGTCGTCGGCGTCCCCGACCGTGAATGGGGCGAACGTGTCCGCGCGTTCGTCGTCCCACGTGCGGGCGCGCGGGTCGACGAGGGCGCCCTCAAGACGTTCGCGCGGGCGAGGCTGGCCGGCCCGAAGGTCCCACGCGACTTCGTCATCGTCGATGTGCTCCCCCGTAACCCGACGGGGAAGGTCCTGAAACGCGAGCTACGCGAGCGGAAGATCTAGGGCCTGGCCCTGAATTCTCCCGTCGCCGGGCCGGATCGCTCCGGCAGGTCCGTTCCGAGCGCCGATCACGACTCGCTCCCTGCCGCCGCTCCAAGCCGCAGCGCGCCATCGCCCGCTCGAATCGGCGCGCGTCAAGGGCGCACCGCCAGCCGTGGTACTCTGAAGCACGGTCTTGGCGTTGAAGCCTGGCGACATCCTGCGCGACAGATACCGCATCGACGCAATGATCGGTCGCGGCGGGATGGGGCACGTCTTTGCCGCGACCGAGCTCCAGACCGGAGCGCACGTCGCGATCAAGGTCGTCAGCCGCCTCCTCGTCGACGACGTCCTCATGGTGCGACTGCACCGGGAGGCCGAGGCTGCCCAGCGCATCCGGAGCGACTTCGTTCCACGCGTCCTCGAGGTGAGCGACACCGCGGAGGGCGAGACCTTCCTCGTCATGGAGCGCCTCGTCGGGGAGCCACTCTCGCAGCGGATCCGCGACGAGGGCGCGCTGCCGTGGAGCGAGGTCGGTCGCATCGGTGAAGACGTCCTCCGCGGCCTCATCGACGCGCACACCGCGGGGATCATTCATCGCGACCTGAAGCCGAGCAACGTGTTCCTCGCGCTCGGGAGCGGGCAGGTCCGTGCGATGGTGCTCGACTTCGGCGTCTGCAAGATGGACGGCGTCGACACTGAGCGGCTCACAGGCACCGGCGAGTCGATCGGGACGGTCGCCTACATGGCGCCGGAGCAGATCCGCGGCGCGGCGCGCGTCGACGAGCGCGCCGACCTGTTCGCCTTCGGCGTGCTCGTGTTCGAGCTGCTCTGCGGGCGGCTACCTCACGAGGGCCCGAGCCAGATGGCGATCCTCGCGAGCAAGCTCGAGAACCCTGCCGCCTCGCTCCGGGACTGCGCGCGTGTCCCGATCCCGGCGGGCACCGAGGAAGTGGTGATGCGCGCGCTCCAGCGCGATCCTGCGATGCGGTTCGGAAGCGCGCAGGAGCTGCTCAAGGCGTGGCGCCGTCTGTCGAACAGGGACGCCGGCGCGCTCGCAGGATCGACGATACCCCCACCGCGGAGCTCGCGATCGGACGAGCCCCCGAGCCTCGTGCGAGATCCTCCCACGGAGGTCTCGCGACCGCCTGCGGCGCTGCTCGCGCTCTCGTCGGAGGGCTCCGAGAACGACGCCGAGCGCATGGGGGAGCACGATCCGACGTACGTCCCATCGTCGTCCGGCTGGCGAGGCTCGATCCCGCCAGAGACACATCCCACGCAGACCTCGCTCACGACCCATCACACGTCGATCCACAAGAAGAGCGGGAGCGCGCGGATGGCGCTCGCGCTCGCCGCGTTCGGCCTCGTCGTGGGGATCGTCCTCGTCGGAGTGTCGTTCACCCGTGGGGGCGAAGCACCGAGGAGCACCGGGAGCGGAGTCGAGATCGCTCCCGCGCCGAGCGGCAGTACGGCGAGGGTGGACCCGCCCGAGATGGCCTCGAGGGCCGCGCCCGCGACGGGCGAGGCCCCGGGCTCCGACGAGGGCGCCGCGTTCGAGCTCACGGCCGACTCGTCCGCGTCCCAACCTCGCACGACGCCGCGCAGCCCCAAGATCAAGCCGTCGGTGCGCGCCCGTCCGCGCCCCGCGACTCCGCCGAGATCGAGCGGGCCGAGGATCACCTCGCAGCCTCGTTACTGAGGCCGCCTCCCGTTGAGGGAGGCGACCGAACCGCGCGAACGACCCGGGTGAGCTGATAGACTGCTCGCGGACGTGCCCGGACGCTCGACATTGCTGGGGGTGCTCGCTGCGCTCGCGGCCCTTGGCTCCGTGGCGCCCGCCCACGCGCGGCCGGACGACACGCCGGGGCCGTCGACCGACGTGAGCTCCATCGATCCAGCGACGCGCGAGCGGTCGCGCGCCGCGTTTCGGAGGGGCGTCACCCAGCTCCGGGCGCAGGACTGGGCGGGCGCACGTGCGTCGTTCGAGGAGGCCTGGTCTCTCGTTCAGCATCCGAGCATCCTCCTGAACCTCGGCATCGCCCGGCTCCGCACGGACGACCCCGTCCTCGCCGAGCAAGATCTCGTTCGATTCCTGAGCGAAGACCCAGGCGCAGCGCCCGAAGAGCTCGCGAGCGCGCGCGAGGCGCTCGCGGAGGCGCGCTCGAAGATTGGCACGCTGCGCGTCGTCGCGACGCCCGCGTCCGCGCGAGTCGTGGTCGACGGACAGCCGGTCCCCGTGCGCGCGCCGGTGGACGCCGGCCACGCTGGGATCGCCGAGGCGAGACTGAAGGCGGGCCGACACGACGTGAAGGTCGACGCCGCTGGGTTCGTCACGGAGGTGAGGTCCGTCGATGTCGCGGCGCGGAGCGACACCGAGCTTCCCATCACGCTCGCAGCAAGCGGAGGACGATCGAAGGCAGGTGGAGGCCGCTCTGCCGCGCGTACGACCGTCGGGTGGTCGCTCGCGGGGACGTCTGGTGTTGCCGTCGTCGCGAGCGGCATCATGGCGCTTCGTGCGATCTCGCTCTCGAGCGACTATCGGGACCGATCGAGCCCGTCTTTTCGGGACAAGGACGTGAGAGACGAGGGGATCGCGTTCCGCACGGGCGCGGACATCGCGCTCGTGACGGCGCTGCTCGCGGGGGCAGGCGCGATCGTGCTCCTGCTGACGGACATCGGCGAGCCGGGCGGGACGGATGTCGCGCGCGCATCCGGAAGACCATCGCCGATGCAGCCCGCGCTCCTCCGCTGGTGACCCGCGCCGAGCGAGCCCATGCCCGAGCGCCACCGTTGCCGATCCCTTCGGTCCTGCGCTACGAGAGCGCGATGAACCCGAAGGACGCTGCCGACGTCGCACGACGCTCTCTCTGCCTCGAGCTCCTCCTGCAGCGGCTCGGCCTGGAGACGGATACGGAGGACGCGCCGGAGGAGCGCGAGCGCGTGCGGTCGATGTGGATCGGCCGGGTCCCCGATCTGGGCATCGAGAGCGCGCTCCTCGCCGACGAGCGCGCGTTGCTCGAGCGGCCGGTGGGGCAGCTGTCGGAGGACGAGCTCGATGACGTGCACGGCCGTGCGTCCGGTGCGCTCGTGCTCCTGTGGTCGCTCGGAAGGCTCGGGACCCGTCCCACGTTCGCTGCCGTCGACGACATGGAATCGCTCGTCACGGAGCACGGAGTGCTCGGCGGCGGATCGATCTCGCGAGCGAAAGACGCCGTCGCGACCGCGACGCTGCGGCCGGAGTCGGAGCTCCAGGAGGCGCTCGCCGCCTACGTACGCACCCGGGGCAAAGCGCGCGAGCCGTCGGAGCCCGATCCGATCTACGCCGGCGTCGGCGCGCACCACCTCGAGTGGATCCTGGACCGAGACATGCCGTTCGAGCTCGCCGACGAGTAGAACTGCGAGCCCGCCGGATCGGTCGAGCTGGTACGATGATCGTCGGTGGCCGACCCGACGACGATGTCGCTTCCAGCGGCGAAGGACCTCCGCGCGCGCGCGGATCGCGTCATCGCCGGCGCGGCCCTCCGCGGGACGCCGCGCACGCGGTTCCTGCGCGAGCAGCGAAGGCGCCTGGTCGGGCGCCTCCTTCCCACGCTGGCGCTCGCAGCCGTGGCGACGGGAGCGGCGGCGATCGCCGACCTGTTTCACACACCGGCGGTGCCGCGGGCGGTGACGCTCGCGCAAGGTGTCACGGCGACGTTGCTCGCGGCGCTTGCGCTCGGGTGTACGGTCGCGAGGAGAAATCATCGCGCTCTGATGGCGATCGCGCTCGCGAGCGCCTGCGTCCTCGTCGCCGGGTGGTCCGTCGTCACCTCGGAGACGGGCGGGATCCGGAGCGCGTATGCGCTGTCCGTGCCGATGGGGCTCACGGTCATCGTCATCGCTGTTCCGCTCATGCCGTGGCACGCGCCGGCCCTCGCTCTGGTGGGAGCTCTCGGGTTCGCGGTTACTGCGCCTGGTACCCCGTCGTCGGCCTTCGTCCTCTTCGTGCTTCTCGGCGCCGGCGGCTTCGTGATGGCGCGGACGCGTCGTCGCCGCGCGCTGCTCGCCTTCCGCCGCGTGGAGCGGCTCGCGGCGGCCGTCGCTCGCGTACGTCGCGTGCAGGATCAGCTGGTGGTCGTCGAGAAGCTCGAGGCGCTTCGTGTGCTCGTCGGCGGCATGGCGCACGAGCTCAACAACGCGCTCGCGGTGAGCCTCGCGTCCACGGAGCAGATCGTGAAGGTCGCCGAGCGTGATCCGCTCTCGGCAGCGAAGGCCGCCGAGCGCGCCCAGCGCGGGCTCGTGCGCATCCGCGGCACGATCGATCGCCTGAAGCGTTTTGCGCTCGCGGAGGAGGGGGTGCTCGAGCCGGCCGATCTCTGCGCGATGCTCGACTTCGCGCTCGAGAGCGCGATCGGACGCGCTCGCTCGGGGGTCGCCATCGATCGCCACTACGAGGAGGACCTACCGCCGATCGATACGCACGTCGCCGCGCTCGCGGAGGCCCTCTTCCAGATCGCGCGGAACGCCGTCGAGTCGATGCCCAAGGGCGGGACGATCCGCGCCTCCGTCCGGCACGCCGGCGAACGGGTCGTGCTCGCGGTCGCCGATGAGGGGAAGGGGATCCCTCCGGCGCGCCTCGCGAAGGTGTTCGATCCGTTCTATGCGCGCGAGGCGACGGACACGACGTTCTCGGGCGGGCGCATCCTCGCGCCCATGCCCGGCAGGCCCGGTCTCGGACTGTCCGCGGTCTACGGGCTGGTCAGCGCGATCGGCGGGAAGGTCGACATCCGGAGCGAGGTCGGGAAGGGGACCGAGGTGTCGATCAGCCTGCCGACCGTCCGCGGCCGCCGTTCCCTCTCCTCGAAGCCTCCGCCTTCCCGGCTTTGATGTGGAGGAAACTGGGCCACCCCCGGCGTCTCATGGATAATTCCAGCGACACCGCCTCTCCCGGGGCGCCCCTTCGGCCGGGTCCGCCGTGCTCCCGCTCCCACCCACCTCGTTCGCCATCGCCTCCGCCCACACTTCGTCCGCCGACGTTCTCGTAGTTTCGCCTACTTGCGCCGCGTCCACGTTACCGCGAGCAGACTCCGGGAAATGTTTTCGGATCTCCGACTGCTTGAACTGTCACTCGCCGCACGGTCCGATCCCCCTACACGCCGCTAAGACACTAACGGGTGCCGGACGGAAGTAAGTTTCTCCGTTGCAGAACAGGGCGCTTCTGTTGGGCTCGGTTATTGCCTAAGCTGCCCGCCATGCGATCGAAGTGGCTGACTAGGGGGGCTTTCGGGGCCCTCGTCTTGGGCGTCCTGGGTAGCTCCGTGGGCTGCGCTGAAGAGCGTGACCCCATCAACCGAGTGCAAGCGGGAGCCGTCCCGAAGGCATTCTTCCTCGGGCAGAACCTCGAGGACTTCAAGGACGATCCCGAGTTCCGGACGAAGTCGTTCAACGTCGACAGCGCGGCCAACACCGACAACTTCTCGGGCACGATCGGTGGCGCGTCGGCGGTCGAGCGCCTCCGCTGGGAGGTCACCGAGAACTTCCTGTTCGCGCGCCGCTCCTACCAGGAGGCTCCGGGCGCGGACAACAAGGGCCTGCCCCGCGTCGAGGTCTCGCCGGGCAAGTGGGAGTTCCCCACGCCCGCCACGGGCACCATCGTCGCGGCGTACCGGATCACGAGCCACTTCGACATCCGCCGCGGCTACAACCCGCAGACCGGCGAGGAGCAGAACACGATCGAAGAGAACATCTTCGACCGCCCCTGGCAGCAGCGCGAGTACATGCGCATCGACTGGTCGAAGAACCACGCCCAGAGCACCAGCGGCGACACGATGTGGGTGTTCGGCGAGGGGACGACGGCGAACGCGATCGAGTACAACGCGAGCAACGAGTCGAACCCCGAGGACCGGCCCCACTTCGAGATCTCGGACGGCTACTTCGACGTCACGAACAAGTACACGATCACGCCCGAGATCATCCCGAGCTTCGGCGTTCCCGAGTGCGTCATCGTCGGCTTCTTCAACGGCACGAGCTCGTTCGACTGCACGCCGACCGAGGTCAAGGTCCGTCACTCGTTCGTGAAGCTCACGGGCAAGGAGGACTTCGAGCCCTTCGAGGAGAGCTTCGCCCAGCGCGACGTCGTCGGCAACTGGGGCAACGCGGGCAACAGCTTCAACCGCGAGTACGGCGCGCCGCCGATCACGGCTTGGGATCCGCAGTACGGGTACACCGATGCGAAGACCAAGATGTTCTACTCGGTCCACAACATCTGGGAGAAGAGCCACCAGGATGTGAAGTGTGCGACCAACGAGGACCTCGACAAGGACGGCACGGCTGACGAGTGCTCGGCCGAGATCACGAAGTACGCCGGCAATGCGGGGTCGCAGTGCGACGTCCAGATCGGCAAGTGCACGATCCCGGTGCGTGACCGCCCGGTGAAGACGATCGGCTACTGGCTCAACGCCGACGCCCCGCAGGACCTCAGCGACGAGGTGAGCGCGGACGGCAAGACGGTGACGCGGCAGGGCGCCTACGAGGAGCTCACCGACACCTGGAGCCAGCTCCTCAAGGTCAGCGTCGCCTACCGCCGCGAGGTCGAGTGCCGCCGCACCGGCGACGGCACGCGCGAGCAGTGCCACGAAGAGTTCTTCGAGGGCACCGGCCCCGAGTCGAAGCAGATGCTCAAGTTCGGCGGCTGGATGGTCGACACCGCGATCCCGCAGCCGGTCGACGTGGATCCGATCACGAAGCGTGATCGTCCGCTCGTCACCACCTGTCACAACCCGGTTCGCGCGTACGACGAGCCGATGTGCGGCAAGCCCGGCGAGGTCATTCGCCTCGGCGACGTCCGTAAGAACTACGCCATCTACTGGCCTTATGCCTCCCGCGCGCCGTACGGCGGCGTCGGCAGCATCGGCGCCGACCCGCTCACGGGCGAGATGGTCGGTGTCACGGCGACCACGATGATGCGCTCGGCATCCATCGCTGCCGCGCACCAGCGCGACATCCTCGCCCTCGCGATGGGCGACCTCCAGATGGACGACCTCATCAAGGGCGTTCAGGCGTCGCGCTACGCCGAGCGCGTCAAGAACGGCGTCGTCGCCGACGCGATGATGAAGCCGATGTCGGCTGCGGACATCCAGAAGGCCGTCAAGAACGTCGACCTCGCCAACATCCAGGCCGCCATCGGCGAGTCGCCGGAGATGCTCGCGAAGATGACTCCGATGGAGCGTCAGCTGCGGGCAGCGATGCTCCGCGCAGACAGCTCGCCGCAGGCGCCCGGAATCGCCACGGCGGACGCCGAGCTCAACGCGCTTACGTCGAAGCTCGCGGGCTCGCCGGAGCTCGCGACGGTCTCGAACCGCTCACTGAACCGCCTCGTCGCGCAGGCACAGGACAAGAGCACGTCCGTCTACAACGCGATCAGCAACATGGCGGCGCTCGATCCGAGCCGGATCCAGGACCTCTTCCAGAAGTACCAGGCGTACCTGGGACACAAGGGCGTCTGCTTCCACGACTCGATCAACACGTCGGCGCCCGGCTCGATCTACCTCCCGAGCCTCGCTCCGTACTTCATGAAGAAGTACGGCGATCTCGACCCGATCGAGCGTGGCGTCCGGATCTACAAGGACCTCCTCCGCGAGTCGACGAAGGGCATCTCCTTCCACGAGATCGGCCACTCGATCGGTCTCCGCCACAACTTCGCCAGCTCGTGGGACTCGCTGAACTACGCGCCCCAGTACTGGCAGCTCCGCACGAACGAGAAAGGACCCAGCGAGGTCAAGCTGTGTGGCAGCGAAGGCGCCACGGCCGACTGCATGGGGCCGCGCTACCTCGACCCGATCACCGAAGACGAGGCCGGTCTCGGCTCGGAGCCGCGCCCCGGCATCGAGTACTTCGCCAACACCTCGACGATGGAGTACCAGATCGAGCGCGGCGGCGAGACCGTGGGTGCAGGCACCTACGACCTGCACGCGATGAAGACCCTCTACGGCCGCGTGCTCGAGACGTTCGACCCGAAGGTGGTCCCCGACGGTCAGTTCTTCGCGGTCAAGATGCTCTCGCAGGGCATCTCGAGCGATCTCGTCTTCGACCCGACGAAGGGCTACGGCCAGCACTACACCAAGGCCGCGATCACCGGAAAGGTCTTCGACCCGAAGCGTGACTGCCGCCCCGCGACGGACGAGGAGAAGGAACTGGCGCAGTGGCGTGTCGTCCACGGCAAGGTCTGCTCGCCGGCGCCGAAGAACCACCTCGCCTACGAGGACATGAAGTCCGACGAGATCGCGTTCAGGATCCAGTCCCGGACGGCGAAGGTCGGCGTGTCCGGCGTCCGCTGGCATGGCGCTGACGAGACCGGCAAGGACCTCGTTCGCTGGCCGTACCGCTACGGCGAGGACTACAGCTCGGGCGGCTACCTGCACGCCAAGCCGTTCGACGCCGGCGCGGACATCTACGAAATCACGAACAACGTGATCAACCGCTACGAGAACCAGTACCCCTGGTCGTACTTCCGCCGTCAGAACAAGGAATTCGCCTGGTGGTCGCTCTCCTACGGTGTCGCGAGCAGCACGTTCGCGCGCATCCGTGGTTACCACTGGACGACGACGACGAACATCGGGCGAGCGTCTCAGGCTTCGCTCGACGATGACGACTTCGAGAGGCCTTCCGTTCTCGCGGCCAAGATCATGTTCGACTTCCTCCAGCGCGCCATCCTCACGCCGGAGCCCGGTGTGTACGGCGCCTCGTCGCTCCGTACGCCGACGCGCCCCGGCGCCGCGCAGATCTTCGACTGCCTCGGCGGTAGCTGCGTCATGTCGGTGGCCGACCTCCCCCCGGCCGAGCAAGCGTCCGCTGTCGGCACGCTCGGAATCGTGGACGGCCGCTTCGTCCAGGTTGACTTCGACAACGATCGCGGCGGTAGCTGGGACTACTTCCACTACCCGATCCACACGGGCTTCGACGAGGAGAAGATCTTCGCCATCCGCGAGCTCGTCGACTCCCGCCCGACGCTCTCGACCGTCTCGCGCGACAATGCCCTCGACGGTCGCGACCCGTACATCAGCTTCCGCACCGATACGCCGTGGGCGATCGACCGCCTCGTCGGATCGATCCTCTCGGAGGACTGGGAGACGATCGGCCCGTCCCTGAACGAGGACGGCGCGTCGCACACGGTCTTCAGCGTGGTGCCGAAGGATGCCGCGGACCTCGCTCGCCCCGCCGGGAGCAAGGGAATCCTCTTCCCGAACCTCGGCTACACGAACGAGCTCGGAGCGGCCATCTACACGATGCTCTTCTCGCGCTTCAGCACGGACATGGTGCTCTCGCAGAAGATGCGTATCCACTTCGACGGCGACAACAATCCGATCCCGTCTG
>Ga0233377_1001083_pt1 | contig 10686 bp, 20 predicted proteins | sample ElkDunMinimDraft_6_FD_191540 | JGI IMG/M metagenome (GOLD analysis project Ga0233377, IMG submission 191540) | Fecal eukaryotic communites from dung pellets of Tule Elk in California, USA - Elk Dung E36 | ecosystem: Host-associated > Mammals > Digestive system > Large intestine > Fecal | place...
CGTTTTTCTGAAGCTTAACATGTCCCTTTTGCATCATTTCATTTGACTGAATGGCAGGGATTATCTGTTTAGCTTCGGTTTTCTTTGGTTTAGTCTTAGGAATAATTACAGGCTTCTTTATTTCTTTCTTTGGAAATACCTTTGGTTTGGATTTTTTAGTCATTTTAGGTTTTTCTTCCTTTAATGATTTAGGCTTTCTGGTGTACTCCCTTGTTCTTCGTTTGAATAGTTTTGTATCAGGATGCTTTCTTGTCAAATTAGACACACAGCTTTGAGTCAATCCAAATTTCTTAGCCACTTCATCTAAGTGCATTACTTTTCTTGCTTCAATAATAGATTTAATATATTCTTCACGAGTTGGTAAGCCCTTTTTTTCTCGTTCTGTCTCTCGTTTTACTATCCTGTAAATAGAGGTTCTTATCATGTTTATTTCTTCAGCTATTTTAGCGTTGGAATATCCTCTCTTGTGGAGAGACATAATTTTAGCGGTTCTTTCTCTGTCAGTTATTTTAGTCATAATTCCTCCTTTACTGATTTTTGAACTAATTGAAAAACTTCATTTTCACATTCGTATTCTTCAATTAGAAGTCCGTATAGAGTTTCTTTTCTTAATCGACCATTTATCCATAAAAAGAAGTATGCGCTATACCAACCAAAGGCTTTTATCCTTCCTTCCATAGTGATTAATTCCCCATCTTTATTAATGGCTGAATATTGGGTTATGAATGTTTTCATTTTATTTTTGATTTTTTAGTTTTTTAATCTGGAATAAGAAAGCCCTAACTTTACGGCTAGGGCTGGGTTTTGTTCAATTTTTTGATGGTGTGGCCAACAAAGAGATTTGAAGTGTTTTTTATCTGTTAAGAATGATCCTAATCTTCCCCTGCCGTGATGCAAAGTCACTTCTCTACTACTGCAACCAGGGTACATACAAATAGAATTTTCCTTAAGGAATTGATCACGTACAATTCTATACTCCTTTAGCCTAGAAAGGCGTTTTTTAGAGAAAACTCTAATTTTTTTCTTCTCTTTGGTCAAAGGTTTTTTAGGCATATTCTTCTGATAACAAAAAAGGCACATTCCTTTACTGAAAATGTACCTTTGATCTTTGCATGAAGTGCAAACCTTTTTCTTTCGTTTAATCATGCTGAATCGATATTGAACTTAAAATATTCTTCTCCTTTTTCCACTATTTTTTTGTCTACTATTGCCCTTACAATATCCTTATCGTTGAAGCCGTATTTCTTTTGTAGAATATCCTGTAATGGCTTTACGGGGTTATCCCAATCAGCTAAAGGACTAGATAATCCAAATTCGTAGGAAACAATAAAAGGAGGGGAGGGAATGGTTATTTTTGGGAGTGATAATAATACATGCTTTTCATAAGCTTTGTATTTTGGTGTTTTGAAGCGTTGACCTTGCCAACATTCGTTAACAGATAAGGGTTTAATATCTAATTTTATCAATCATCTACCTTTTCCTTTCCGAATAATAATTTGATTGCTTCTTGTTGGGTTAATTTTTTGGCATTCATAAAATCAGAATATCCTTGATAAACTGTGTATGGAAACTCTCCGTCTGAAATAGAATGAAGTTTTGCAATGAAAAAATCATCCTCTTTGTTATCCCAAAACTTACATACATCCCCAACCTTTGGTTTTTCTTCGGGTTTGATACGGTATTCTGTGTTTAAAGACCACATCGGATCTCCTGGCCAATCACTCCATTCGCCATTACCTTGTAAAAACTGAATCATAGCACCCTTTTTATGAGCTTCTTTAAGTTCAGCGAATTTGTCTTGCTCGATGATGGTAGCCCATTGGCCTTTTGAGAAAATGGTAGCTCCATCAACACTCATCCAATTTCCTTCATGAAAACAGAAATAGCTTAAGGATCTAATTTCACATTCTTTTCTTGTACTCGCTGACATAACTTTATCCCCTTCTTTAAACCCCCTCTTCTTTGCTTCCTCAATCAATGCTTTTTCTACTTCTTGGGGAGTGGCTTCGGTAGTGTATTCTTTTGCTACTTCATTGCAAGCACATTTGCAACTTGATTCGTCAATATTATAAAACCATTCGCCTGTTCTACCAAATCCATAACCATATAATACTCCACTATCCTTTATAGAAGTCACACAAAATAATAAACCAAATTTATGCTTATACCATTTTCCAATTTGATGTTGAATTTTAACTTCTTCTTTTTCCAAATACAGCTCAAATAAATCATTAAGCGAACCCTCAATATTATGATTAGGTACTGGATCTTCTACTAATGTTAATTGTCCTTGTTTATGTACTAAGTAGGTGTGTCCATGTGAATGGAAATCATAACTCATTTCCTTATCGTAAGGAATGTTATTCTTTCTTGCTCTTGTGATTACTTCACTAAGCATTTCATGTCCGTATATGTGTACATGGACATTGTCTATTGTTTTAGGTTCTGACATAATTTAGTCGTTTAATAAATCTTTGATTTCTGTTTCCATTTCGATTAGGTTATCGAAATATCTCTTAAGTGCAATTCTTTCCGATTCGTTTTTGAGCATATACCTAAGTTCTTTTTCATGTACAGCTTTTAGTACTGCCTTTGCGCATTCTATCTTGTCGGGTACAGTATCTAAGAATCCATTCAAGAAGTCAATATCCTTTCGATTAGACATTCTGGAATTGATATCCAAATCATGTTCTTTATCCCTTTTGATATCTATAATAGCTTGATAGTACATTTCAAACTTGACCTCATTAGGATATTCAACCAACTTGAAGTGCTCACTCAAAAATCGATACAGATAAACAGCTGAAAATGGAATTTTCTTTGTCTCCTTATATCTCTCAAATCCATCGATCAGATGAACCTTTGCAAGTGCTTTTTGCTCATCAATTGATGGAATTGGTTTTTCCTCTTCCTTATGTGATACCTGCTTTGCGATTTCTGCCCGTTTTGCTGACGTGTAATGAGTTTTTAGGAATTTTATAATAGTCACAACAGATAACCCGAAATATTCGCCGTAATCACCTAAAATACCTTTGTTAATGGCAATAGGAATTTCAGTTAACCGAATGTTGGGTACTGATCGTTTTACTTCTTCTGCAATAGTTCTGAATGTGTGCTTTAACTTTTCTTCTTTAGTGTCATACCCAAGATCATCGTTAGCTTTAATAATAGCTGCATTAAGAATTGAAAACAAAGTAATTTCATCAGTTTCTCTAACCATTGGAGCGTCAAACATTTCAACACATAATTCTAATCGTTGTAATGCTTCATATTTTTCAATTTTTGTTAATCCTTTCTCCATACTTTTCATTTGCTACCTCCAATGCAAGTTCCAAAGCAGATTTCTTTGGGACATCAGAGTTATTTTTTTTATTGAATTCTTTTTCTTTTTTTATCCACGTACCTAACCTTCGTTCCACATTAAAGGAAGTTTCTTTTTCAAACCTCATTTTTCTATCGTTTACACCATGTTCAGTCCAGTACTTAAAAAATTCATTAAGCATATCTCTGGAATGTGAATTAGTGTAGGGTATCATAAGATTTTTAAAATCATTTTTCCTTTCAGGAATGGATTTCTTTTTTTGGGGTGGTGGGATATTCCCACCACTATCAATTATACTATCTTCTTTATTTCTTAATTTCTTATTATTATTGTTAGTGGTCGTTTGTTGGTCGCTCTGCGGACTTAATGCTGGTCGCTCGTCCTCAATAATTTGGTAAGAATCGTAGTTTACGATAGTAATAACGCTACCTTTTGAGTTTGTTTCGATGGTCAATTCGCTGGTCGTTTTTAGCTTAGTGAGTGATGTTCTAATTTGGCGTTCTGACAAGCCTAAATCCATTGATAACTGCAAACGTCCAGTTAACAATTGACCTCTTTTTACAATCAAACTTTGGTAGTTTCTGTCTTTATGATTTGCTTTTAAAAGTAGGTGGAGAAATAAAATTTTAGTATTGATATCCCTATACCATTCCCAATCAAGAATTGATCTGTGAATCTTTATCCAACCTAACAGTTCGCTCATAATTAAAACCAGTATTAGTTAAAACTTTTTCTAAAAATTCCATATCAAATAATTATGCTGTCCTCCTTATAAAATGCCAATTCGGGGCTATATAAGCCTTGAAAACAATCTTTTTCTTATCTAAATCGGCATATGTTAATAATGCTTGTTGCCCCTTTGCTTTTGCTTCATCCATTGCCATGATAGCAAGTTCAATAGAAGAAAATCTTTTCGGTGTTAGGTGCAATTCCGGACAGGTTACCTTATATGGTTTTTCATAATCGATATCATCAAATCTTCTGAAGACTGATTTTAGTTTTGATTCTTTTGCCATTCTGAATATTCGTTTTCTAGTTCTTTAATTTTGTTGGTTAATTGTTCTCCTTTAGATAGGAGTAATTTTGATTCTTTAATCTGATTATCATAGATATTATCGAGCGCAGCATAAATGAATGCTGTATCATCTTCTGTTAAATGGTTAGGGCATAATTGAACCGATGACCATTCATTATTGGTATGGCACGTAAACTGATTCTTAGAGAAAGGGTTGTAGAATACGTGTACATACGATGATGTTATTTCAATATTCAGTTCACCGAACTTAAAGTTCAATGAGCTATTGATATTAGATATGAGTGGTAAAAACCTAGTCTCTACCAATTCAATTATTTCCTTGATTTCCATTTTGGTTTAATTGGAATCGGGGATCTGATAATTAAGATATACAGCGCATATCCTAATTATATCCTCGATATAGTTAGAAAATTGGGTTGTTGTTAAATCCTTTGTGGATGGAGTATTAAGAATGTTTTTCCAGAATTTGTGAACTAAATCATAATGAGAAAACCTTTCCTTCTCCCATCCTGCATAGAGTAGGGCAGTTGATGAATGTGGAATCACAACGCCCCAATAGTATGCGTTAGCATCTAAGGAGCGTTTAGCCATTATTTTATGGTTAATGACTTGCCAGTAGTTTTTAAAGTTGCACCCTTAATCTCTAATCCATTTTTAAGGTCATCGCCAATTAGTTTTTTATCTATTGTTTTTGGTTGTTCAATCTTATAATGATTTGGTATAAGTTCTTCATTGTAAATTATAACAGAAGGAGGACTTTTTCTAATCGTTAAATTGATTAGATCACCTTTTATACTGTCAATCCCGTGCAGTAACATTGCATCCTTTATGATTGTCTTTAGCCGGTCAAGGGTATTGTCTTTAGCTTTTTTTAAGGACTGAAGTCGCTTGATCTCCCTGTCTAGTATTGATGATTCTCCATCTATTTGGCGAATAACCAAGGCATAATTGATACCTTTAGTTTCTAACTGTTCACGATTAAACAGCAATTGACTTTCTAATTCTTCAGTTATTTCCCCTCCATTATCTTCTAATTGTTGAGCTATTTGGAGGAATTCTTGATTGATTTGAAATATATTAGACATGATTAATTATTTTATTGGTTTGTAATTCTTTTCGGCTGATTCCAAGGTTTCCCTGTAAGTCTTTTTCATAATGAAATGGTCTAATAATTTCATTACTACATTTTGTTCTCCTTTATTTATACGCGCTAATGCTGCATTAAAGTCCTTTTCATTCAACCAAGGTTTTGATGGTTCATCTGATTTTTGTTGTGGATCTGATTTACCTTTAAAAACATCTATTCCAATTTCTAGGTAACTAGCTATTTTAGTAATAGCATCAGTTGTTGCGCCTTTAAATGCATCACCTAAATCAAAATTCTTTGAGTTTTCACCACCATTGTCATTTCCTCCAAAACATTCATGGTAAACACCGAATTCAGGAATTTCAAATACTACCTTTACAACAACCATTAGTTTATCTGTAGTAGTAACATGTTGGACCGAAGTTTTCCATGATCCAATACCAAAAACATCATTAAGCCTTTCAGTTATAAATATTGGCTTTATTGATGTTAAAAATGTTTTAGTAGGATGTGGTTTTAATGCTTCTGGTGGGAGAGGGGCTTTAAGCTTTTCTCTCATGGCACCATCTATATTTAAGTATTCCATATCTTTATTTGCTAGTTATTCTTACATCATAATCCATAGCTCCACAATACAGAGCTGTACAAAAAATTAAAGCCATTACAGCTAATGCAATGACTTGAAAATAGAATCGAAACATTTCCTTAGTTTCATCATCTAAGAAGAACCACCAGTTCTTAACTGATTGATCCAGTTTTTTAAAAAGTTTCATTATTTATTTTTTAATCAGGTTAAAAAGAAAAGCCCCAATCTTTAAAGAGGGGCTGTTAGTTAATTAGCGGAGAGAACAGGATTCGAACCTGTATGCTATGCTTGCGGCATTTTACTCGATTTGTACTTCATCGAAACGTCTACCAATTGCGCCATCTCTCCAACTTAAAAGCAAGGGCAGGGTTTGATACCTGCACCAACGTTTTTTGCAGAAGTTTCTTTTCGTTGGCGTACTGTTACTAATAGAACTTCTGAACTTTTCACATATACGACGTCTCTATTCCGCCACCTTGCTTTATGTTTTTAACACGCACGCAGTTTGAGTCTGCATCTCATATACATCCAAATATCGAATCGAGTAAGTTCGGAGCTTTAATTTTTTATGCGTGTTATCTTTTCAAAGAGCTTACCTAGTATATAGGATGTTCGGGTTTTACAATGGGTTGGTAGGCTTTTGGTATTTAGTTAATAGTTCTTCGAGCTCCTCTCGTAATCCATATTCATAGATTTCAGATTTACCGTTAACCCGTTCCAGCATCTTAACAAGCTCCTTATTCTGCTCTTGAAGTTCCTTGACTTTAGGTAGGACATTTGTCGATATGTCCTCGCCTAATCCGATACCTAAAGTTTTGCCAAGTGTTTGTAAATCCAAGTTTTTAAAAACTTTGCTTGCTGATTCTTTCCAGTCGCTTAGTTCCTGTGTTTGGAATTGAGCATAGCGTTCGGTAACCCCAATAATATCAACGTCAGAAACCATATTATGCTCTACCATTGTAGTCCATGACCTGAAATTTTGCTCTTTAGCGATTTCATTCATTATTTCCTCTGGTGTTTTACTCATGGCTTAACCTCCTTTAGTTTAATCCAACCTCTGTTAATTAATTCTTCAACTGATAATCCCATCCAAGGTAATGCGTAACCACGTGAACGGAGGAAGTCAATAACATTAGTAATAGTGCTAACTTGACTTATTTTAAGAAATAGAATGTTTCCACTAATAAATTTATTGATGAAGTCTTTCCCATCTTGAATTGACTTTGCGCTCGGAAAAACTCTTTGAATAATAGCAGATAGTGATAAAGAATCTTCATCACTTATTGAGGATAGGGGTTTGAGTTCGAGATAGTAAGAATTGTATTTTGTATCCGGAAAGACAGATTCCCATGCACATGAAGCGTTTTCAACATGATTATGCCAATCATAATGTCTAACTATTTTTTGACCCCAATATAATGCGAAGAACTTTGCTTTATTTTCTAGTGTGTTTTCCATTATTTAACCTCCTTGTTAACTTTGATTAGACAAATACCCAATCCATTTTTCTCTGCATTTAGTAAAGCATTTACGCCTCTCTCACCGACAGCAAATAGAGTAGTTCCATTTGCAGGTTGCGTGCCTAAACTTCCATCAGGTTTGATGAACTGAATTCTACTACTTGTAAATAACACTGCATCAGCTTTCTGTGATGAATATTGCCACCATGATGCGCTTGTCCTGTCAGGTAATAAGGCAATGCCGTTTCCATGGTTAAAGAATTTAGCTAACCATGCTTCTTTTACCTTTCTATCACCATAAGGCGGATTCATCCAAATAAACCCTCTCCATATTTTGTCTAGTGAATCTGATTTAATGAATTGCATTGCTGGTACGTGAATATTTGTTAGATCCGTTGGTGACGCTACATCTAAATCAAATTCACAACCTAGCGCATCAAATATGTATTTTGGAGTGTACCACTCGTCCGATTTTCCTTTACTTTCGTGACTCACCTTCCACCTCCTTTTCTTCTTTAATTGGTATTGCTAGACCACGGCCTAACAGTTTTGCAGTATCAAAGTGCCATTCGTGGAGTTTTTCTATAAATCCGTATGGTAGAAAATCCATATGATGAATATCACCTTTAACCCACTCTTCAACATATCTTTTAAAAGAATAATGTGTTCTACTATCCCAATCATCCGCATAATCATTCAAAGACATAGACACTGTTTCTCCTTCTGTTAGCTCGTCTAAAGGCACAAACATTTCTCCATTATGCTCTATTTCCTCTGTAAGAGAGGATAGAGGTCTTAGGAGGGGTTTTGATTGATTTTCTACGTGTGTCCATAGATTTCTATCTGTTAAATCACAAACCATATCTTTATTGATATAGTTGTTAAATCCTATTACCTTAAGCTCATACGGCAAATACGCCGCGAGCTCTTTTATCGTTAATCTTTCCATCTTCTTACTTGTTAATAGTGGTTGCTCTTGTGAGGAGGTCTTCTAATCCGTAAGCATTCGGCATTCTTTTTTCCTTTAAACAAATGTTTACGTAAGTTAAAAACTCCAACATCTCAGGCGCATGAGCGATTAGCTGGGCGTCGTAGTCATTCTCAACAAATTCAGCAACGCATTCTCCATCGTCGCCAAATTGGATTTCATTAGTTTTAGGGGCGTAGTCTGTCTTTTCTCGTTGGACTGCTTTCCATTTTCCATTAGTTCCTTGATAATTCATTTTATGTTAGGTTTGATTAATGATCTAAGAATTGTGTTTTTAGGAACTTCAAATGATTTTCCCATTCCAAAAGTTTCTGATTTGGCATAATAGATTGTTTGGGTTGACGTATTACCCATGGCCCTAGAATAATATGTGCAATCAATAATATCAGATACACAGCAAATATTAATTGTTTTGCCTATTCGCTTTTCAAACCTTGTTCCTATCGTTATTTCCATAACTGTGTGTGTTTGGTTAATAAAAAAAAAGCAGCCGGATATAATACCCGACTGCAATTACAGTTTTTAGAGTTAATTCCTTTAGGCTTCAAAAAACTGTAAAAAGGTTAAGCCATTTTGAGGTTCTTTAACTGTGAATACTTAATTCAACTTCTTTAAGTACTTCAGATACTTTAAAGTATATTTTTGCTCCTTTGCCATTCTGTCTAACTGGCTTAATTCTTTTACGGATGCTTTCATAAGTTGTTTCGTCAAAAGCATCTACTATTTGTTGCCTAGTTACTTGGATTTTAGAAATAAAATCCTGTACCTTTTTATCATGCATCAGCTGTATGGTTTTTATTGCAAATAATTCAATTGAGTTTTCCATATGGTATGCTGTTTCGATTTTGTGATAACCGTTTTTAATATTTGTTAATAATCTCGTCAGTACAGGCGCACACCTGTATACAGCTAATTTGTGTCCGTACCACTATTTCAAGGTTGAGGATCTGATTCGCTCCTAGTATGACGCTGATACTTTCAAACAGCTGGGCGGTGCTTTAAACCTGCACACGGTTTATAAAGAACTATTGTGTTGATCCCGATCAAGGTTTCGAGCCTTACTGCCTATAGCTTATCGGGAAATTTTAAACATGGCTTGCGCCTTAACAAGTCGTTTTTAAACTTGCAACTAATTGATTTTTAGTGTATAACTAGATTATTTAAAATGGACAGACCTTATGAACGTTTCCATATGAAGAGAATTCGAACTTCGTAGATAATGCATGAATAATCCATGACTGTTTGTCATCAACCTTTATATCTTTAAGGTCCTGAAATGATATGGCATCAGGTTTGAAATCTTCATTGAATATTGCTTCATTAGAAAGGATTTCTAAAGCGATATTAGTGTCAATGTCATAAAGTCCACCATAACCTAATTCGAATTCATTATGGATAGAAGCGCATTCGTACATTTGATTCAACAAAGCATTCGTTTGTGTTTTTGATAAATCACCTGTAGACAGGTAGTAAGCGATTGTATTTTTCATGATTATCTATTTCTGAATTGGTTAATGGAATTCTTAACTACACGTGCAGCTTGATTGGAAACCAAAGCACATTCTTCATTTCCATATCTGCGATTATTTTCGATGTCCTCTTTGGCTAATGTTTCAGCAAATTGAATTGCTTGAAGTTCTAATGCAGACATGTTCTCACGGATGTTTGATTTTTGTGGGATTCCCATTTTCTCACGAACTCCACTAGCATCTTTACCGTAAAGCTCAATGTACATAGCATTAGTACATCTTTGATATCCATCACCTGATACACCATGTCTTTTAAGGGCTGAGGTAAATTCGTTACGTGCTGTTTTTCCGGTAATCCTCTTTGAAATCCATTCAGGTGTATATCCATTTTTAGTGTAGGTAGAAATTGCACGATCAACAATTAGATCAGGGTTCTTTTCTTCTTCAACTCTTTCAAAAAATACTTCGTTAACTAAAGCGTGTAATTTAGGGTCAAGGTATTTAGCGTATGCGAGGGCAACGCTCTTATGCCCGTATGTTCCAGCACCATTTCCTCTCTTAGTTTTCAAAAGTGCTTTTTTAGCACTACTGAAAGTAAGTGAAAGAGCATCAATGAATTCCTTTGTAGATTCTTTCTCCTGCCAATCAATTGGACGTTTGTTTTTTGGACTTCCTGCTTGCTTCCATAGATCAGTGATGCTGACCATGCCATTGTCGTTTTTGACATTTGATATAATA
>Ga0233377_1001085_pt1 | contig 10684 bp, 9 predicted proteins | sample ElkDunMinimDraft_6_FD_191540 | JGI IMG/M metagenome (GOLD analysis project Ga0233377, IMG submission 191540) | Fecal eukaryotic communites from dung pellets of Tule Elk in California, USA - Elk Dung E36 | ecosystem: Host-associated > Mammals > Digestive system > Large intestine > Fecal | place...
GTCATGCTCGCCCCTGCGGCGAGCCACGTCTTGAACACAGGGCTCGACCAGCGAAGACGTGGATGGCCGGGACAAGCCCGACCATGACGGAAAGCGGCCGGCCGCAATCAGTGAGGACAACCCGATGACCGCTCCCCTCAAGATCGCCCTCGTCGGTGCCGGCCTGATCGGCCGGGCCCATCTCGAACGGCTCGACGCCTCGCCCGATTGCGCCTGCGCCGCGATCTGCGACCCGACCGAAGCCGCCAAGGCGCTCGCCGTCGAGCGCGGCCTGCCCTGGTTCGCCTCGATCGGCGAGATGCTCGCCACGGCGAAGCCGGACGGCGCGATCATCGCGACGCCGAACGCGCTGCACGTGCCCGGCGCCATCGAATGCCTCGAAGCCGGCGTTCCCGTGCTGGTGGAGAAGCCGCTGGCCGAAAGTGTCGCGGCGGCGCAGCGCCTGGTCGAGGCGCAGGCACGTACCGGGGTGCCCGTGCTCGGCGGCCATCACCGCCGCCACAACCCGATCGTCAAGACGGCGCGGAAGGTCGTGCAGGAGGGCCGCCTGGGACGCCTCGTCGCCGTCAACTCGCTCTTCCTGATCCGCAAGCCGGACGACTATTTCGACGTCGCCTGGCGGCGCGAGCCCGGCGGCGGGCCGGTGCTGATCAACCTGATCCACGACATCGACAATCTGCGCTTCATCTGCGGCGAGATCGACAGCGTGCAGGCGATGACCTCGAACGCGACGCGCGGCTTCGCCGTCGAGGACACGGCCGCCCTGATTTTCCGCTTCGCCAACGGAGCGCTCGGCACTGCGACCGTCTCGGACGTAACGCCGACGCCCTGGAGCTGGGAGCTCTCCTCCGGCGAGAACAAGGTCTACCCGCAGCGCGACGGCCATTGCTACCTGATCGCCGGCAGCGAGGGGTCACTGTCGCTACCCGCGCTGGAACGCTGGCATTATGAGGGCCGGCAGGGCTGGTGGGAGCCGCTTCTGCAGGAGAATGTCGCGATCGAGCCGCTCGAACCGCTGGCAGAGCAGATCCGGCATTTCTGTGCCGTCATCCGCGGCACGGAGACCCCGATCACCGACGCGGCCGACGCGGCACGCACGCTTGCGGTGGTCGAGGCCGTGAGCGAGGCTGCGCGCCGTGGCGAACCGGTCACGATCGCCCGGCCGGCGGAGGCGACGGCCGCGTGACGAGCGGGCGGCCTGCGTCGGTTCCCGCCGGCGTCAGGCCAGCGCCGCCTGGTGCGCCTTGACGACGCGCTCCTCGAACGCCCGCAACAGGTCGCTGTCCAGTTTCCCGCCCATGTGCAGCAGGATCTCGTAGGCGGCATCGGGCGCCATCGGCGGTTTGTAGCTGCGCCGTTCGATCAGCGCGGCATAGATGTCGCAGATGGTGATGATCCGCGCGATGTCCGGGATCTCGCTGCCGCTGAGCCCGTCGGGATAGCCCGAGCCATCGAGATATTCATGGTGGGAGCGGACGGCGGCGAGCACCTCGGGGGCGAAGCCGCCCTGGGCGAGGAGCATGGCATGGCCGATCTCGGGATGGGTCCGCACCAGCGCCTGCTCTGACCGGTCGAGCGGGCCGGGCTTGTGCAGCACCTCCAGGGGAAGCTTGGCCTTGCCGATATCGTGCAGCACCGCGGCGCGCGTCACCAGTTCCCGATCCGCCGCCGAGAAACCGAGCCTATGTGCGAAGCTCGCGGCGAGGCCCGCGACCAGCATGCAGTGCTGATAGGTTAGATCGTCGTAATTCCAGACGATTTGAAGCAGATCGCCGAGATTTCCCGCACTGGCGGCCTCGTCGATCGACCGGACGGAGGCCTCGACAGCTCTCCGGGAGACAGGCTTCCCCGTCGAGACGGCGCCCAGCATGTCGGCGAGAGATGCCGCCGCCATCGTGAGATGGCTGCGGGTAAAGGCGGCGGCGTCGCGGGAGACCTCGCCGCCCTCGCCCTCCTTCAGGAGCCGGGTGATCGTCTTCGCGAGCAGCGAGGGCGCGGCCTCTGCAGGCAGGACCTCGGTCGCACCGATGGCCTGGGCCTGAATGGTGGAGCGCAGGGTGGTGTCCCGCAGCAGGCAAAGATAGGGCGTGCCGCGCGGCCGGTGCCGGGCCAGGGCGGCTCGAATGGTGTCGACCGCCTGCGCGCTGCCGATGTCGGCGTCGCTGACGACGATCCTGGGTGCCGCAAACGCTCCGCTTCCGCTCCCCTGCCCGCCGAGCCTGACGATGGCGCAGGGGCCCCACAGGGCGAGGCCTCGCGCAACGTCCCGGCTTTCGTCCGAGCGATCGGTGATCAGAAGCATTCCAGCACGTTCCGCGCCCCGTCATCATGGCTTGAGCACGCCATGGCACACAGGAATTATCAATTTACTCCATATCGGGCCAAATCGTTATCGGCCGCGGGTGACACGCGGCCTAGGCTGGCCGGCGGTCTTACGGCGCTATCTCGACGACGACGTTGACGCTGGTGCTGTAGCTGTTCTCGCCGCGCTCCACCGGAACGTAGCTGTCGGCGGCAGCGGCCCGCAGCATCTTGCCGACCGGCAGCGGACCGGCCCGCATCGGCTGCTCCTCGACCAGCAGAATGCGGCCGAGCTTGACGCCGGCAGCCTCCGCCAGCGTGCGCGCCCGCTCCAGAGCATCGGCGACGGCGCGCTTGCGCGCCTCGGCCAAGCCAGGCTTGAGATCGTCGTTGACGAAGGTGATGTCGCCGCCCTGGTTGACGCCGAGGCTCACCGTCTTGTCGAGGATGCTGCCGATGGTCGAGAGATCGCGGATGCGCACCGTCAGCGAGTTGCTGGCGGCATAGCCGCTGATCTTCGGCGCCTGCGGCTTGGCCTGCGGGCCGGGCTGGGTATAGCGCGGCTGGATGTTGAGGCCAGACGTCTGCAGGTCGCGCTCGGCGATGCCGGCCTCCTTCAGCGCCGCCAGCACCTGCTTCATCGCCGCACTGCCGGCGCTCACCGCCTCGCGCGCCGTCTCCGCCTCGCGCAGCACCGAAAGATTGAGGATCGCCATGTCGGGAGCGAGGCTGACCTCGCCCTCCCCGGTGACGCTGATGCGCGGCGTGGGCTCGGCTGGGCCCTGCTGCGCCATGGCGGGAACCGACAACGCCGCAACGGCGCAGAGGAGCGTCGATCCGAGGGACATGGTGGCTAGGCTTTTCGACATCGGAGGATCCTGTTTCTCGCGGCCTTTGGAGGCGAAGCGAGACAAGCAGGGCCATCATGTCGAAATTATTGCCGCGGAGTGGCCTCGCCCCTCGCCCGGCCCGTGGTTAAGCGCCACGCCATCGCGTCATTGCGAGGAGCGTCAGCGACGAAGCAATCCAGGGGGACGTGGAGCCCTGCCGCCCCTGGATTGCTTCGCTTACGCTCGCAATGACGGAAAGCGGCCTCACTCCTCGACCAGCCGCCGCGCGATGACCTGCGCCTGGATCTCGGCTGCGCCTTCGAAGATGTTAAGGATGCGGGCGTCGCAGAGCACGCGGCTGATGGCGTATTCCAGTGCGAAGCCGTTGCCGCCATGGATCTGCAGGGCATTGTCGGCGGCGGCCCAGGCCACGCGGGCGCCGAGCAGCTTGGCCATGCCCGCCTCGAGATCGCAGCGGCGACCGGCATCCTTTTCACGCGCGGCGAAATAGGTGAGCTGGCGGGCGATCAGGATCTCGGCCGCCATCATCGCGAGCTTGTCGGCGACGCGCGGGAAGGCGATCAGCTTCTTGCCGAACTGGACGCGCTCCTTGGCGTAGCGCAGGCCGAGATCGAAGGCCGATTGCGCGACGCCGACGGCGCGCGCCGCCGTCTGGATACGCGCCGCCTCGAAAGTCTGCATCAGCTGCTTGAAGCCCTGACCCTCGACGCCGCCGAGCAAGTTCCCGGCCTTGACCTCGAAGCCGTCGAAGGCGAGCTCGTATTCCTTCATGCCGCGATAGCCCAGCACCTCGATCTCGCCGCCGGTGAGGCCCTCGACCGGGAACGGGTCGGCATCGGTGCCACGCGGCTTCTCGGCGATCAGCATCGAGAGCCCGCGATAGCCGGCGGCGTCCGGGTCGGTGCGGACCAGAAGCGTCATGATGTCGGCGCGGACGGGATGGGTGATCCAGGTTTTGTTGCCGGAAACCTTCCAGACAGCGGCATCCCCCTCGCCTTCCTTGACGGCGCGCGTGCGCAGGCTGGCGAGGTCCGAGCCGGTATTGGGCTCGGTGAAGACGGCCGTCGGCAGCACCTCGCCGGAGGCGATCCGCGGCAGCCATTTTTCCTGCTGCTCCGGCGTGCCGCCGCAGAGGATCAATTCGGCGGCGATCTCGGAGCGGGTGCCGAGCGACCCAACGCCGATATAGCCGCGCGACAGCTCCTCGGAGACGACGCACATCGAGACCTTGGACAGGCCCATGCCGCCGAACTCCTCGGGGATGGTCAGGCCGAAGACGCCGAGCTCGGCCATCTTCTCGACCACCTCGATCGGGATGTAGTCGTTCTTCAGGTGCCACTCATGGGCATGGGGCGCGACTTCCGCCGCGCAGAAGCGGCGCATCTCGGAGCGGATCGCCTCCAGCGTCTCGTCGAGGCCGGGATCGCCGACGCCGACGGCGCCGTCATCCTGGCTGAACAGCGATACCAGACGAGAACGGTTCTCCGGCGTGTTGCCTTCGGCGATCAGCGCATCGGTCGCATCCGTACGCGCCGCGGCGATGGCCTTCGCCGGCAGGCCGAGCGCGGCCAACCTGACGATCTCGCCCTGGCTCATCGGAATGCCACCGAGGATCTGCGCGGCATACTCGCCGCCGCCGATCTTGATCGCGTAATCCTCGACCGCGCCATAGCGGTCCTCCGCCGCGAGGCGCTCGCCATAGGCTTTGAGCTCGCGGAGCGCCATGACATAGGTCGCGAGCCAGGACAGGCCATGGGCGGCGTGCTGCTCGGCCTCCAGCAAGGCGGCCGAGATCTTGCCATCGACCGTGACCTTGCCCCGCACGGCCGCGATCGCCTCCTGAAGCAGGATCTCGAAGCCGGGCAGCGCGGCCGCGATCAGATCGACGGCGTTGGCCGGGGTTTGCGACGGGGCGGCGGCGGCGCTTGCGCTCATGGTTTCTCTCCCTTGTGCGACGCAGCATAGGCCGAACGACAGGGAGACGAAAACCCGGCTTTCGGGTGACACCGTCATTGCGAGCGCAGCGAAGCAATCCAGGCGCGGCCGAGCTCTACGTCCCCCCTGGATTGCTTCGCTGCGCTCGCAATGACGGCAAGGGCTTTCCGGGCTATTTCCGGCTGGCCAGCGCGACCCCGGCGACCGTCAGCGCCATACCGGCGATCTGGATCCGCGACAGGGTCTCGCCGAAGAGGAACCAGGCCTCGAGCGCGACCAGAGCCGGCACGAGATAGAGGAAGGTCGCGATCCGCGAGACCTCGCCCCGCCGCAGCATGAACAGATAGAGGCCGATCCCGCCGAGAGAGAGCGCCAGCACCGACCAGGCCAGCACCAGCGCCATGGTCAGGTTCCATTCGATGCGCATCGGCTCGAGCAGGAAGGCAAGCGGGAGCGTGAACAGGAAGGCGGCGAGGTACTGGATCGTGGTGATCGTGCGCAGGTCGCCGGAGACGATGCGGGCCTTCTGGTAGAAGGAGCCGGCGGTAACGGCGAACATGCCGACGACATTGATCGCCACAGGCAGCAGGATGCCCCAGAGCGCGACGGGATCGACGCCGACGAGCTTGGGTTCGAGCACCAGCCCGATGCCGAGGAAGCCGCAGAGGATGCCGGCCCAGCGGACCGGCGAAATGCGCTCGCCGACAAGGGCCGGCGCCAGCATGGCTGTCAGGATCGGCTGCAAGCCTGCGATCAGGCCGGAGATGCCCGCCGGCAGGCCGTGGCGAACCGCCCACCAGACGCCGCAGAGATAGATGGCATGGAGCAGGATGCCGGCAATGATGCAGTCGAGCCAGGCGCGCGGCGTCGCCGGCCACGGCGCCTTCACGGCCAGGGAGAAGGCCGCGAGCAGCAGGCCTGCGCTGGCGAAGCGGACGCTGAGGAAGGTCAGCGGGTCGGCATATTGCGCGGAATAGCCCGCGACGATCCAGCCCGACGACCAGAGGAAGGTGAAGATCAGCGGGATGGCGCGCAGGAACAGGGGCGAGGACAGCATGGAACCGGCTTTTCGGGGCCAATCTGCTTAGGCCCGGGTTAACCGGATGTCGCCCCACGCCGACGCCGCAGCGTCATGCTTGCGCCGGCATGCCTTGCCCAAGGCCATCGCGCGCATCTCAGTCGCGTTCGGGAGCGCCGGGCGGGAAGAAGCCGCGATAGGGCCTCGCCTCCTCGACCGCCCGCGCGAAGGACGGGCGCGCAAGCAGCCGCGCCCGGTAGGCGCGAGTGTTGGGAAATGCGACGTCGATCTCGTGAACCCAGTCGGCATAGAACAGGGCCGGCGCGGCCGCGCAGTCCGCCAGGCCGAATTCGCTACCGCAGGCCCATTCGCACGCACCGAGCCTGCCATCCAGCCACTCATAGGCCGAGTCCAGCATGGCACGGGCATCGGCGACGCCATGCGGATCGCGATTCTCGGGCTCGCGAATATGGTCGAAGACGATCTTCTGCATCGGCGTCATGACGTAGTTGTCGAAGAATCTGTCCATCATCCTGACCGACAGCGCCGCCTTCGCATCGGCCGGAAGCATGCGCTTCGAGCCCGGATGGGCGAGCGCGAGGTGCTCGATGATGACGCTCGACTCCAGCACAGTCTCAGCCCCGTCGACCAGCACCGGGAAGCGCTTCAGCGGCCAGAGCGCGGCGAGCTCCTCGCCGGCCTGCGGATCGGCGAAGTCGAGCAGGCGATAGGTGAAGGGCGTGCCGTTCTCATAGAGAGCGACCAGCACCTTCTGGCAGTAGGACGAGAAAGGGTGCGCATAGAGCTGGAGCGACATCGCGACCTCGGTATGCAGATTCACTTTACCGATTGTTTAAGTTTTATCGCGCCGGAACGCAAGCACCCCCAGCGCTATCGCGCCAGCGCCTCCGCCACGTCCTCATAGGTCCTCAGGCCGGTGCGCGGGGCGTAGACCAGCACGGCCATGTTGCCGGGCGCGTGCTCGTTCTTCCACATCTTGTGGTGGGCCAGCGGGATCTTGTCCCAGGGGAAGACCTCGGACATGCAGGGGTCGATGCGGCGGTCGAGCACGAACTGGTTGGCGGCGCTCGCCTGCTTGAGATGCGCGAAATGCGAGCCCTGGACGCGCTTCTGCCGCATCCAGACATAGCGGGCGTCGAAGGTGATGTTGAAGCCCGAGGTGCCGGCGCAGAACACCACCATGCCGCCGCGCTTGGCGACGAGGCAGGAGACCGGGAAGGTGCTCTCGCCCGGATGCTCGAAGACGATGTCGACATCCTTCTTGCCGGTGACGTCCCAGATCGCCTTGCCGAACTTCCGGGCCTCCTTCACCCAGGCGTCGTATTCGGGCGAGTTGACCTTGGGCATCTGGCCCCAGCAGTCGAAGTCCTTGCGGTTGACCACGCCCTTGGCGCCCAGCCCCAGGACATAGTCGCGCTTGGTCTCGTCCGAGATCACGCCAATCGCGTTGGCGCCCGAGGCCGCGCAGAGCTGCACGCCGAAGACGCCGAGGCCGCCGGACGCACCCCAGACGAGAACGTTGTCGCCGGGCTTGATGGTGTGGGGAGCATGGCCGAACAGCATGCGGTAGGCCGTCGCCAGGGTCAGCGTGTAGCAGGCGGCCTCCTCCCAGGCGAGGTGCCGAGGCTTCTGCATCAGCTGGCGCGACTGGACCCGGCAGAACTGCGCGAAGGAGCCGTCCGGCGTCTCATAGCCCCAGATGCGCTGCGAGGGGGAGAACATCGGATCGCCGCCGTTGCACTCCTCGTCGTCGCCGTCATCCTGGTTGCAATGGACGATGACCTCGTCGCCGACCTTCCAGCGCTTCACCTTGGAGCCGACCGCCCAGACGATGCCGGCACAGTCGGAGCCCGCTATGTGGAGCGCGCCCTTGTGCACGTCGAAGGGCGAGATCGGCTGGCCGAGCCCGGCCCAGATACCGTTGTAGTTGACGCCGCCGGCCATCACGAGGAGCAGCACCTCTTCCTCGCCGATCGCCCAGGTCGGGACGACCTCGATCTGGAAGCTCTCCTGCGGCGGCCCGTGGCGCTCCCGGCGGATCGTCCAGGCATACATGCTGGCGGGGACATGACCGAGCGGCGGCAATTCGCCGAGTTCGTAGAGATCCTTGAGCGGTGTCGCGGAGGCATGCGGCTTCGACATGTCGTCTCTCCCTGCTTGGTCCGCGGTTGGAGACAGGCGCGAGCGTCCCGGCGGACTTGCCCTCAGTGGCGGACTTGCCCTCGATCATGCATCTTATGCTGCGCTGCGCCATCCATCCATCGAACTATGCCGCAGCGCAAAATGCGCTCACATCCTCCAGCAGCCGAATGTGCCCGGAACCGGCGCGGCGCAGCACAAGCTTAACCGAAGCCTGCTAGACCTGCGCCGGACAATTCCGGGGACTTCCATGCGCGCTCTGCTTTTGATGCTCGGACTGCCGGATATGTCGACGCCGCAGCTGGTGATCTTCCTCGCCATCGTGGCGGTGGGCGTGCTGCTGTTCGGTTGGATTTCCGACATGCTGCTGCGCGACGGGGCCTTCGGTATCATCCTCAACGGCCTGATGATCCTGGCCGGCGCGATCGGCGGGGCGCTGCTCTGGCGCAAGCTCGGCTATACGATCGGCCATAATCCCGCGCTCATCGCCTCCTTCGTCGCCCTGGGCGCGGGCCTGGCGACGCTCGTCGCGCTCAGTGCGCTGCGGCGCTGGCTCTGAGCGGCCGGCAAGCGGAGCGCTTGCCGCAAGCGGCTCTCAGGCCGGGCGATGTGCCGCCAGCATGTAGTTCACATCCATATCGCGAGCCGCGCTCCAGCGCCCGGTCAGCGGGTTGTAGACCACGCCCGTCTGCGCCCCGAGCGCGAAACCGTTGGCCACGATCGCATCGCCCAGTTCGTCCGGCGTGACGAACTTCTCCCAGTCATGGGTGCCCTTCGGCAGCCAGCGCAGGACGTATTCGGCGCCGACGATGGCGAGCGCATAGGATTTCAGCGTCCGGTTGAGGGTCGCCATCACCAGGAGGCCGCCGGGCTTCACCGCGGCGCAGCAGGCGGCAACAAAGGCCTCGACATCCGCAACGTGCTCGACCACCTCCATCGCCAGCACGATGTCGAAGCGCCTGCCCCCGGCGACGACCGCCTCGATCGTCTCCTCGCGGTAGTCGATCGCCAGCCCGCCGGCCTCGGCATGGGCGCGGGCGACCGCGATGTTGGTCGGTGCGGGGTCGAGGCCGGTGACCTCGGCGCCGAGCCGGGAGAGCGGCTCGGACAGCACGCCGCCGCCGCAGCCGATATCGACCAGGCTCAGGCCTTCGAGGGATCGCATCGTCTTCGGATCGCGCCCGAAATGCGCGCAGGCCTCGTCGCGGACGAAGGCGAGCCGCACGGGATTGAACTTGTGCAGGACGGCCATGGGTCCCTTCGGGTCCCACCAGTCGCGCGCGATCGCGTCGAAGCGGGCGACCTCGGCCGGGTCGATCGTCGAGCCTGTGCGCTGGGTCGCAGCCGCCATGAACCGGTCCTTCGTTTATGCGGCGCCGCATTGACACCGCGCCTGCCGCCCGTCATCTACACCCGCCCTTGCGCCAGCGCGAGGGCGACGTTTCGACCCGGCCATGCGGCCGGCAACACTATCGAGAGTCCGAACACCGCCATGGCCCGTCTGGTGATGAAATTCGGTGGCACCTCCGTTGCCACTGTCGAGCGCATCAAGAACGCAGCGCGCCACGTCAAACGCGAGTTCGAGGCCGGCAACGAGGTCGCGATCGTCGTCTCGGCGATGTCGGGCAAGACCAACGAGCTCGTCGCCTGGTGCAAGGAGGCCTCGCCCCACCACGATCCGGCGGAATACGATGCCGTCGTCGCCTCGGGCGAGCAGGTCACCTCCGGCCTGATGGCGATCGTGCTCCAAGGAATGGGCCTCCCCGCCCGCTCCTGGCAGGGCTGGCAGATCCCGCTCTACGGCTCGGACGCGCATGGCTCGGCCCGGATCGAGAGCGTCGACGGCGCCGGCATCCTCGCCGGCTTCGACCGGAACCGCGAGATCGCCGTCTGCTCCGGCTTCCAGGGCGTAAATCCGCGCACGCACCGCATCGTCACGCTCGGCCGCGGCGGCTCGGACACCAGCGCGGTCGCGCTCGCAGCCGGCCTCAAGGCCGATCGCTGCGACATCTATACCGACGTCGACGGCGTCTACACCACCGACCCGCGCGTGGTGCCGAAGGCGAGGCGCATGGACAAGGTCTCCTTCGAGGAGATGCTGGAGATGGCTTCGCTCGGCTCCAAGGTGCTGCAGGTGCGCTCGGTCGAGATCGCGATGGTGCATCGCGTGCCGACCTATGTGCGCTCCTCCTTCGACGACCCCGAAAACCCCAATCCAGGCACCCTCATCTGCGACGAGGACGACATCGTGGAACAGCAGATCGTCACCGGCATCGCGTTCTCGCGCGACGAAGCCCAGATCACGCTCCGGCGCGTGGCCGACAAGCCCGGCGTCGCGGCCGCGATCTTCGGACCGCTCGCCGACGCCAACATCAATGTCGACATGATCATCCAGGTCGTCTCCGACGACCAGGCGACC
>Ga0233377_1001086_pt1 | contig 10677 bp, 7 predicted proteins | sample ElkDunMinimDraft_6_FD_191540 | JGI IMG/M metagenome (GOLD analysis project Ga0233377, IMG submission 191540) | Fecal eukaryotic communites from dung pellets of Tule Elk in California, USA - Elk Dung E36 | ecosystem: Host-associated > Mammals > Digestive system > Large intestine > Fecal | place...
TGTTATTGATTGTCATTTGAATATTCTTAATTCAAATTCTATTGCTTCTCTATGTAAAGCGCCGCGTCTTGGATTCTATTTTTTTCTATGTTCCTATGTGGTTTTTTTAAGTTGCAAGTTGCAAATTACAAGTTGGCTTTGATTGGCTCCGTCTGACAATTTATATATAAATAAGTAATAACTATTAGTTTCCTCTCAAGGGGGAAAACGTGGATTGCAGGTTGTAATTTAATGCATAAAAAAAGACTTCCATTGCTGAAAGTCTTTTCTAATTAAGTGTGTTTATTTCTTATTTGTATTCTGAAATAGAATTTTTGTTTACTACAACAGATTTTACAGTTCCGTTAAAAGCTACTTCACCAAATGATAAAACCATTTTGTGAGGGAACATTACGCCGTTTACAGCTTTGTAATCAGAATAAGTAACCAACGCATCACCAACTCCTTCTTCAGAAGTAGAAATCGTTAAGGTTTTGATTTTGCTGTAAGTTGTCGTGTTGTAATATTCATACGTCTCATTTTTTCCATCGTTCAATTTCACAACATACATGTCTGTACCATTTTGGTTTTCAATTCCCAATAATTCGTACTTCATTCCTGTCGTTGCATAGTTGATTTCTGGAATCAAACCGATGCTTTTGTTTTTAGCAGCAATCTCTTCAGCTGTTAAATCAGTTTTACCTGTTTGCATGTTAGAGTTGAATCCAGTTTTTCCATCAAAATATGATTTTTGCAACATCATTCCTTGTGCTTCCATTGTCATCACTTGGCTGTTTGGAGCTCCCCAAAATTGGATTGATTTCATAGGGAAAGGAACTTGTGACATCGTCATTTCAACTTCATTTGTAACCGATTTGATTTTCTTTAAAACCTTGTCTCTACTTTTTTCAGTTGTTGTGTTTGTAACGTAGAAAGAGTGACGTTTGAATAATTCTTCAGCAGTAATTTCTGCTTTTTTCATTTCAACTACTGGTTCACCAAAAGCATCAACGATTTCGATTTTCCCGTCAGCGTCAAATTGCTTTAATCTTTCCAATACCTCTTCGTTACCAACTACTACGATGTAACAATTTTTCGCTGTGTAATATTTTTGAGCAATTTCCAATGCTTTCTCTTTGTCGACAGCTGCGATTGCTTTCAAATAATTTTTGTAGTAATCTTTATCTAAACCAAAACGTTCGATGTTTAAAGCAAAACGAGCAATTGTTGAAGCGCTTTCTAATGAACGTGCAAAACCACCACTCATAGAAGATTTAGTCAATTCTAATTCCTGATCTGTTACATAACTGTCACCAATGCGATCTAATTCAAACAATAATTGTGTGATTGCGCTATCAGTAACGTCTGTTCTAAAACTTCCGCTAGCAGAAATATATGCACCTTGTGGTTCAACATTCAAGCGAGAATAACTACCATACGTGTAAGCTTTGTCCTCACGTAGATTTTGCATCAAACGAGTTCCAAAACCACTTCCTCCAAATATGCTGTTTGTTACAGACATTGGAATTTGATCTGCAGCACCGATTTTCATGTCGATTGGGAAAGCAACTTGTACAAAAGATTGAACAGCACCTGGCTTTTTAACGAAAATAACACGGTTGCCATTCAAGTTTTTTGCTGAAGGATAATCAATTTTTGCAACTGCTTTACCTGACCACGTTCCAAAATATTGGTTTACTACTTCTTCCGCTTTCGCTTTTGTAATATCTCCAACGATTACTAGGAAACTTCCTTCAGGAACGAATGTTTGTTTGTAAAAATTCGCCACATCATCACGCTTGATATTCGCCAAAGTCGCTTCTGTAGTGATTTCTCCATAAGGGTGACCAGCGAATAATGCACTCATCAATGCGTTTGCTCCCATTGATTCAGGACTTGATTTTACAGTCATTAAGCTACTTTCTGTTTGCTTTACAACGCGATCAAATTCTGATTGAGGAAAGTTAGCGTTCAATAAAATGTCTGAAAAGATGCTCAAACCAGTTTCCATGTGTTTTGTCAAACATGAAAGCGATAAGTTTGTACTACTTGCGTTTATTGAAGCTCCGATGTAATCAACTTTTGAGTCAATGTCATCTTTTGTACGATTAGTTGTTCCACTAGTAATCAATTCTCCTGCTAGCGAAGCGATTCCTGCTTTAGAACCTTCTAAACGTTGTCCGTTGCCTACAGTTAAGTTAAAACTAACCTTTGGCAACTTATGATTTTCTGATAAGATTACAGTAATTCCGTTAGCTGTTTTGAAAACAACTGGATCTGCAATACTAATTTCTTTTGCAGCTGTTGGAGCTGGTACTATGGATCTATCCAACTGACCGAAAAGAACAGCCGGTGTAATTAATCCTAATGCTATTATTAATTTTTTCATTTTTTTGTCAATTATTTAGATGAATCCTTCGGTAAATAATGTAAGATGATTCGTGCGTCTTTTGTTAAATACTTTTTAGCAACACGTTGGATGTCCTCACGTGTAACTTTCATGTATTTTTCTAACTCATTGTTTACATAGTTTGCACTTCCGTAATAAACGTGTGCATCTGCTAATCCTTCACTGATTCCAGAAATTGTAGAATAAGAAGAAATCGCTCTATTTTCAAATTGATTACGTACTTTTTCGAATTCCTCTTGAGAAATCAATTCGTTTTGGATTTTTTCGATTTGCGCATCAAACTCATTTTGGATGGCATCTAACTCAACATCCTTGTTTGCAATTGCTGCAAAAATTCCAACTCCCGCATCTTCTAATCCATAAGCAAAAGAGAATGCCATTGTTGCCAATTGTTTACGCTCTACAACATCTTTGTTGATACGTGAACTTGAACCTCCAGATAAAACTGAGTTCATGAATTCAAGTGCATAGATATCGTCGTTTTTTTGATCAGGTAATGTATATCCGATGAACAAACCAGGTAATTGGATGTTGTCGTAAATCACTTCTTTAATAACTGTACTGATTTTTTCAGTAGGTTTTGCTGGACGCTCAATAGTTGTTGGTTTCTTCGCGTATTCAGCAATCATTGCTTTTGCTTTCGCATTTTTTGAATTGAAGAAATCTTTATCAAAAATTGATTTTTCTACACCGTATTTCTTTGCGAAATCAGCATCGTTTTGTCCTAAGAAATCTCTGTACAAGTTGATTGCTTGACCTTTTGGCATGCTAGCAAAATACTTATCGATCCATTTTTTTGTTTGCTCGATGTCGATGTCACCTGCAATTGATAAAGTTGCATTTGAAGGCACATAAAATGTGTGGTAAAAGTCGATGTAATCTTCCTCTTGCGCTGCATCTAAGTGTTCCATACTTCCAATTGGTTGCCAGTTGTACGGGTGACTTGGGAACATGCGTTTAAACATTTCTGTAAAAAACGTTGCATAAGGTTGATTGTCGATGCGTTGTCTTTTTTCTTCTTTTACAACACTTCTTTGCGTTTCGATTCCAACATTGTCAACTTTTGCATGCAACATTCTTTCAGCTTCCAACCATAAACCCAATTCCAATTGATTGGAAGGTAAAAGTTCGAAGTAAAATGTTCTGTCCATTGACGTATTTGCATTCAATGTACCACCATTTTTTTCTACGTGATTATCGTAATCACCACGTTTAATGTTCTCAGAACCTTCAAACAATAAATGTTCAAAAAAGTGCGCAAAGCCTGTTCTGTCTGTTTTTTCGTTTTTCGATCCAACGTGGTACAATACCGAAATAGCTACAATTGGAGTAGATTTTTCTTGATGTAAAATCACGTGGATACCATTCGGTAAATCGTATTCAACAAAATCAATTTTTTGCTGACCGATTGAAGTAAATGTGAAGAAGCTTAGTAAGGCTCCTAATATCAGTTTTTTCATTCGATGTTTTTTTTACAAATTAAACGATTCTTTTAAATTTTGGAAGAATAAAATTACTAAAGGTTTATAATAGTGGTAAATGGTAAAAGTTTACTAAATGAAAAAAGAGTCCGCATTTTAATGTGAACTCTTTTAACAATAGTGGTTTATGAAGTTGTAAAAAATAGGGTGGTTTAATTTCTTTAACCTTTGTCCTATAACCTAACGTTTGGTTTTGTTTAAAGGTTTGCAATATTGTGACCAAAGTATATTTTTAATTACTCAAACGCTTAAAACCCTTGCTGCATAAGGGAATAAAAAAAAGAGGCTCTTTTCAGAAACCTCTATTTATTTTCAAATTGAAAAACCTATTTTCAAATCGGCTTAATTTTCAGTAAACGATTTTAACGAAATACTTGGTTTGAAGATTGGATTTACTCCATGGATTGCCGTTGAATCTGGAGCGATTAACAATTTCAAAGTATGTTTTTTATCTTGTGAACTTCTTTTATTGATTGCCACTTGTAATCCATTTATTGCGGACATATCTGTTGTCATCTTTACTGTATCTTCGAGCATGGTAATCACACGTGTGCTATCTCCACCAAAGTGCATTCTAATTTGTAAGAATGTTTCCAAACCTTCAATTGTTTGTGCTGGTAGAATGATAGTGTCTTTATCATTGTTGTATAAATGAGCCAAATCATATACTCCTGGGACTAAATCTAATTTCATCCATTCTGAATTTGATTTTTTTGTTGTGTAATTCAACCAAATATCTGAAATGGTCACATCAGCTTGCAAATGCGTTAAGGCATCTGATTCAATTGCAATTTCAATTGTACCAGATTGATCTTTCTTACAAGCGAGTAATGTAACTGCAAGAAGTCCGATGAATAATATGTTTTGAGTTAATTTTTTCATGTTGTGATTATCAATGTCTTGCTAAAATTACTTGTAAAATTAGAATTATCAAAATTAGATTTATTTACTTCATGATTGTTTCAACTGCTTTGTTAACAGCATTTACCACGATTTGCACTTGTTCATCTGTTAAATCAAAATAAACAGGCAATGTAATTTCGTTTGAATATTTATTCCATGTTTCAGGATAATCTTCGATTTTATAACCTCTTTTTTTGTAAGCTGTTAGAATTGGTAAAGGTTGGAAATGTACATTAACCGATACATCTTGATCAAATATTTCTTGCATAATTGCATCACGTTGCGCCTCAGTTGCCCCAGCAATTCGCAATAAATACAAGTGGTAGCACGTTTCTTTATGCTCGTTTTTGTAAAGCGGTGTGATGGCCCAATCTTTAGTTGCAAACGCTGCGTCGTAGGCTTCAAAAATTGTTTTTCTACGATCTAAGTTTTCTTGGTAACGATCTAATTCAACTAGTCCAATCGCTGCTTGCAAATCTGTCATGTTGCATTTGAAACCTGGTTCCTCCACATCGTAACGCCAATTTCCTTTTTGCGCTTTCGCTAATGCATCTTTTGATTGACCGTGTAAAATCAGTGTGCAAAATTCTTTATAGATTGCATCGTGATCAAAATTTTCTGGTAAGCTAAAGCAAACTGCTCCACCTTCAGCTGTAGTAAGGTTTTTAACAGCGTGGAACGAAAAGCTAGAAACATCTGCTAAGTTTCCTGAAATTTTTCCATTCATTGTTGCACCAAAACTATGTGCAGCATCAGAAATCAATAAAATGCGACCTAATTTTTCTTGTTGCTCAGATCCAGCTTTAAATTCAGCTTTCTTCTCTTCAATAATTGAATACAGTTGATCGTAATCGCATGGAAATCCTGCGATATCTACTGCAATGATTGCTTTAGTACGTGGTGTAATAGCTGCTTTCACTTTTTCCGCATTGATATTGAAATCCTCTGCGTTTAAATCAACCATTACAGGAGTTGCTCCAGCATGTACAATTACGTTTGCACTTGCACAATAAGTGTAAGCCGGCAAAATTACTTCGTCACCTGCTTTGATTCCCCACCAATGCAATAAAACTTGCATTCCCATTGTCCATGAGTTAACAGCAACTGTTGTTTTGCAACCACAATATTCGCTAATTCTCTTTTCGAATGTCTTTGTTCTTGGTCCAGTTGTAATCCATCCACTTTGTAAAGCAGCTGTTACTTCATCAATTACTTTTTGGTCAATTCTTGGTGGTGAAAATGGAATCATATCTTTTAAATTTTAAGGTCTATATAGTTTATTAACGCTTCTTTTTAAAGAAGGCTTTAACGATCTCACTGCATTCTTCAGCCATTAATCCGCCTTCAACGATTGTTTTTGGATGATAAATGTTTGGGTAACGTCCAGCTCCACGTCGTTCATCGCTTGCGCCGAAAACGATTTTGTCAATTTGTGCCCAATTCAGCGCACCTGCACACATTACGCATGGCTCTAATGTTACATATAAAGTGCAACCTGAAAGGTATTTCCCTCCAATGTCACCAGCAGCAGCGGTTATTGCCTGCATTTCTGCGTGCGCCGTTGTATCGTTTAGACATTCAGTGAGGTTGTGCGTACGTGCAATAATTTGTTGATTGGCAACAATAACGGCACCAACAGGAACTTCATCCTTATCAAAAGCTTTCTGTGCTTCGATAAGTGCTTGTTTCATGAAATATGCATCGTTATATGGTGAAATCATCTTCTTATTTTGAATTGCAAAGTTATCATAAAGATGTTTATTTACTATTTCTTTGATGGTGTAATTTGGTATATTTATTTTTGATTTCTTTAAGTCCCTTTTTATGTTAAAAAACAGATTGTCTCGTATTGCTTCCTTTGTGCAACTTTTAGTAGTACTTGTATTTCTTTTTTGTTCGCTAGGTGTAGTATATATTGGGCAAAATGCGCGGACAATTTCAACACATTCATTTCAATTACCTACTGAATTAGAAGGGTTAATTGTAGTTGATGCACGCGATGAAATAAGCCAGTTAGTTAAGGAGGTACTCTTTTCAGGAAACGCAGATGATTTAATTTCACGTTTAAAGGGGAAATTGTCAGAGCGTTCAGATTCGAGAACATATGGTATTAATTGGTTGCAACCGGCTTATTATTTTAAAACAAGTTTCCAAGGAATGGAACTACAAGGCTTAATTGTTTCCATTGCTGATGAGAATGCTTGGAATGCAGAAATAAATAAGTTATTTGGAAATGTAAGTGCGGCGATGCGTGTGGGTAATAGTGGAATGGTTGTACAATCGTCCCAACTAAATCGCGAGGCGCTTTACCAATTTATTCAAGCGCATCAATTGGATAAAGCGACATTTGTTCGCCGAGAAAAAGTAGATGGATTGGTTGCATGGAGTGGATCGAGTGAGGGTGTGAAATCTAATTTTGATGTAATTAGCGATGCCAATAATCTTCAATTAAGGGGAAGTTTAACGTTTGCTTCTTTGAATGATATTGGGGAATTGCATTTCCGATTGAAACCCAATAAATTTCATTTGACAATGGATGTGATGCTTGCTCAATTGCAAGATTCACTTCATAAAGTGCTGGGAAAAGAGTTGCCAATTAGTGGTATTAGCATGAATTATGATGGTTTGACTGTTGTGGAAGAAGGCAATTCATTTTTACCGATTCCGCAGGCTGATTTGATTCTTGGGTTTAATTCGACTATGAAAATTGATTCTATTTTGGCTTTAATTCCTAGTTGGACTTGGATGAATGACAAGCAGTCGATCAAAATAGGTGGTGCAACTTTTTATGTAAAGCAATTGGATGATTTTACAATTTATATCGGTCAAACGGAAAATCCGGAAATGGAAACTGTTCAAGCGAAAATAGGATTGGATGCGAGTGGTTCATTAAAATCATTGCTATCTGTTCAAGGAAATTCATTTGTTCGCATGGCTTTGGGAATGAATCCAGCTTTTGTTACGCTTCGTGATTTGTCGAGTAAGACAGAAAATTTTGATCTAAAAGTTACTATGAAAGAAAAGTTGAAGATGCAGGTTGATGGAAGCTTGAAGTTTAAAAATCAAAAAAGTGCGACTTTAAGTTTGTTAGAGATGGCTGTCAACAAGGCTTTGTAAGTTTAATCAAATTTTAACTTATTTTTTTGAGCTCAGAAATTTGTTAAATCAAAATTTGAGACTATTTTTGTTTAAAATTAGTCTAAATAAGAATGGTTAACAAGATGAAATTAGAGGTAGGTGAACCACCTGTTATTACATTTGGATGCGGCAGCAACTGTGCTTGTGCTAAGAAAAAAGAATGTTGTAAGAAATACAAGAAGAAAGGTGTTCACTGTAAAAAGTGCCCAAAACTATAGTTTCAAACTGCTTTTTACTTCGAAAATTTCACTGTTTTACTAATTCCATTCGCATTCATGTGGATTAAATACAATCCTTGCGGTAACTGTTCCGTAGAATAATTCGATTTAGAATAATCTTCTTTATTAAATTTTCCAACTAGATTTCCACTCAAATTATAAAGTTCGATTGATCCTTTCCAATCGCCCATTGCAATAATTTCATTTTCAGCAACACCAATTTGCATTTCTTGCAAGGTAATGTCTTGGATGTTAACCGAACTTCCAGTGCTAAATTTAAAGGAAGTTACAACAGGATAATGGTCAGAAGTGTTGTTGGTAAATCCACTAATTTGAGATGGTAAATTATTCAAAACGCGTGTTCGACTTGCTACATAATCTGAAAACATCGACTTATTTATCAAGATATGGTCTATCATTGATCCGCTGTATGATGCATAAGATGTTCCTCCGGCAAAGCTGATTGCTTGAGTTGTAAATAGATAATTATTTGGATCATCCAAATAACTTTTAAATGGTGTTGTAATTCCGTTGTAAATTGATTGGTCTAAGTCGTCATTCCAATCTCCTAGAACAATAATTTTTTTATTTAATTCTAAATCCAAATAGTGTGCTTTCAACGCTTCAGTAGCGTCTTTTCTTCGGTTGTACGATTCTTGATCACTGAAGGCTTTTAGATGAAGAACTAAGAAATAGAATGTATCAACTGCGTAAGGCGCTACCGTTTTCACTGTAACTTCTAATGGTGGTCGACCGGCAAAATTATAATTCATGGATGAACCAGAGAAAATGTGTCTTGATCCAATGACTTCCAACATATCCTTTTTATAGAAAAGAGCCGTTTTTTGTGTTTGTGTATATGTCGCTAAAATTCCACCATATTGAGGAAGATCTGCTAACATTTGGTTATAGGTAGCTAGATTTGAAACTTCCGTTAATCCCCAAACATCAACATCCGTGTCGTTCAATACTTTTCTAACGTTATTATATTGTAGTGTTTCGTTTGTTGGTCCGCCTTCTGTGCTTCCTAACCATTCTACGTTCCAGCAACCGACATCAAAAAGGGTGTCGCTACCAAACGTGGGAACTTGTGCATGTGAATTAGTTACAACTAAAACTGCTACTAAAAAATATAAAAGGGAACGTACCAATTGAATAATTTTAATCAATAAAGTACAAAATTACTAATTGTTCGATAATTCAAGTTGTGTTAAGCAGAAATTAAGAAGGTATTAACATCATTTAATAAAAAAGGAGGAACTAATGCTCCTCCTTTCATTTGAATATGCTGTTGAATTACAATTCAAATTTAATTCCTTGTGCCAATGGTAGGCTATCAGAATAATTGATTGTATTCGTTTGTCTTCTCATATAGATTTTCCAAGCATCAGATCCAGACTCACGTCCACCACCTGTTTCTTTTTCACCACCAAATGCACCACCGATTTCTGCTCCAGAAGTTCCGATGTTTACGTTAGCGATTCCACAGTCAGATCCTGCGAATGATAAGAATTGCTCAGCTTCTTTTAAGTTGTTTGTCATGATCGCTGATGATAATCCTTGCGGAACTCCATTTTGTAAAGCGATTGCATTTTCAACACCACCTTTGTATTTCATAATGTACAAAATTGGCGCGAATGTTTCATGTTGAACAACTTTGAAGTGGTTTTCAGCCTCAACGATCGCTGGTTTCACGTATGTTCCAGTTTCGTATCCTGGTCCTTCTAAAACTCCACCTTCAACTAGGATTGTAGCACCTTCTTCTTTTGCTTGTACCAATGCATCTAAATACATTTTCACTGCATCTGTATCGATAAGCGGTCCAACGTGATTGTTTTGATCCAAAGGATTTCCAATTTTCAATTGCCCGTATGCTTTAGTGATTGATTCCTTCACCGTATCGTAGATGTCTTCGTGAACGATCAAACGACGTGTAGAAGTACAACGTTGACCACAAGTTCCAACTGCACCAAATACCGCTCCTGGAATTACCATTTTCAAGTCAGCGCTAGGCGTGATAATGATTGCGTTATTTCCACCTAATTCCAACAATGATTTTCCTAAACGTGCTCCAACTGCTGCTCCAACAGATTTCCCCATACGAGTTGATCCTGTAGCAGAAACCAATGGAATACGTCCGTCTTCAGCCATTAATTTTCCTAAAGTTGCATCACCAATTAAAAGGTTAGATACTCCTTCTGGAACGCCATTTGCGTCAAACACTTGTTTTGTAATTTGTTGACAAGCGATTGCTGTGATAGGTGTTTTTTCAGATGGTTTCCAAATAGTCACATCTCCACAAACCCAAGCTAAAGCAGTGTTCCAATTCCATACTGCAACTGGGAAGTTAAATGCTGAAATAATTCCAACAATCCCAATTGGGTGGTATTGCTCATACATTCTGTGTCCTGGACGTTCAGAGTGCATTGTCAAACCGTATAATTGACGAGATAAACCTACAGCGAAATCACAGATGTCGATCATTTCTTGAACTTCACCCAGTCCTTCTTGCAACGATTTACCCATTTCGTAAGAAACCAATGTTCCT
>Ga0233377_1001087_pt1 | contig 10669 bp, 9 predicted proteins | sample ElkDunMinimDraft_6_FD_191540 | JGI IMG/M metagenome (GOLD analysis project Ga0233377, IMG submission 191540) | Fecal eukaryotic communites from dung pellets of Tule Elk in California, USA - Elk Dung E36 | ecosystem: Host-associated > Mammals > Digestive system > Large intestine > Fecal | place...
GAGCGGTTCGAAGCCCCGGTTTTTCAAAGCCGCACCCCACCCCAAAATTCCTTGCAAACTATACAGCCATCTAAATACTAAGCACTACATACTCAATACTACTGATGCTTCTATTCCTTTTCAAAAATAAGTCTTAACTGCAAACCTAAATTGTTCAATAAATATTTGTTTAAATGCATTGATATTATTCTGCTCATAAAAGATTAGCATTGCTTTTTTGTATTCAACTGAATCAATAGTTCTAAAAGAAATCGGACAAAATTTATTTGCAATCAGAATAGCATTACTTATAATTCGCGCCGTTCGCTTATTACCATCCGTAAACGCCTGTATGTAAGACAACAATAGCAGCACCAATATGGATTGTTCAAATACATTTTCTTTATTATTAATCAAGTTACACATATCTTCAAGAGCTTCTCTTATCTGATATTCGTTATCCAACGGTTTATAATTTGTACCAGAAATACCTACACGATGTTGCCTAATATTACGGTCTACCGGAAGATCACGAACAAGAATGCTATGCAAATCTTCTATTCTTGATATCGTCAAAGGCACTACATAATGAGGATTTTCAAGAATAAAATTTAGAACTTCTTTATGGTTTAAGAGCATTATTGCGTCATCTTTAGGTTTTCCAGCAGCAGTTTCTTTATCTTTTAACAAGCGTTCTGTTTCCAGCAAAGAATAGGTATTACCCTCAATCTGCGATGATTTCCAACTTAGATCTATAGCAAGTCTTTCCATTTCTTTATTATACAAATCCATACTCATATGAGCTACATTTTGTCGAAATTCTTCTTGCAATTGTTGTAAATCATTTATCTCAGCGGAAGTGAAGATATTAACTTTAGAAAGTATCTCTCTAACTAAATAAAAATTAAACCCTTCCTTTATTTCGCGTTCATCAACTTCTTTTTCAAAGTAAATATTCATATCAATATCACTTAAAAGTTCATTTACAGGACTTATTAAATATCGAGTTGAACGGCGATGTCCTTCAGATATGATTTGTCCATTGTCAAGTAAATTACTGATCACCCGCTTTACGGTTGATAAAGAACCGCTGTCAATACCTTTCTGAATTTCAGGAGAGGAACTTAACGGGTTTTCCCTTATAAATTTAATAACGTCTTTATCGATCTGCGCCATAATAAGCTCATTTATACATTTTTATAAGCTCAAATTTACATATTAATGAGCTTATTTACTGAATAATTTGAGCTTATTTTTAACAATGAGCTCAAAATATAAATATTTCAAGCTCATTTACCTTGATTTTTGAGCTCATATCGCCCAAAAAATGAGCTCATTTTATCTAATTGTTTAAATACGACTATAATCATTCCGCGATTCTATAGTTTCTATAAAAAATAAAATATTTGTACATTAATTCTATAAACATGTCACCCCTAGCAGGGTTAGGTGGATAGATATACATCTTTTCTACAAATATATCATCCCTCTGGGATTCTGGCAGTGCTTGCTACCTCATGAAATTTCTAGAATTTCCGGTTGCTGGAGACACCAACCAGGATGTTGGCTGAACGGCGTTGTTAAACAGATGGACACATAGGTTCCTTGCAAAACCGGGGCTTCGACTCCGCTAAGACGGCGGTTTTGCAAAGCTTTGTAAACTATACAGCCATCTAAATACTATTCCAAACTATCTAGACTCTGTTGTCTTTTGTCTAGTGTCTTGTGTCTAGTGTCTAGTGTCTTGTGTCTTGTGTCTTGTGTCTTGTGTCTAAAACCTACAACAACGTCGCTTGCACCAAATACGGAAGCATTTCTTTTTGGAAAGAAATAAAGTTCTTACGTACATCTGCTTCAGATACAGCAGTAAAGGCAAAAGAGAAAACGATATTTTTACTCGTTTTAATCAGGAAGGTTAATCGTTCTTCGGGGATAATGCTGGCAATGGTTTCATTTTGCATAAAAGAACGTAGCAATAAAAACTCAAGGTCATCGGATAATAATTTCAGATACTCCTGAGCATTTACAGATTCCCGGATAAACTCCCAGCCTACAAATTCATTACATACAGTGTAAGTAACCCGACTTACTCGAAGAATAGTATTAGCTAAGAATAAGGCCATATCCTTTTCATTCACATTTTTATTCAAGATATCATAAACGTTATCTTGGATATAGTCCATTAGAACGGCATGTAATATCAGTTCCTTACTAGCAAAGTGTTTATAAAAAGTTGCTTTGGCGATGGAAGCATTTTTAGCGAGTTCATTGACGCTAGTTTTATTATAGCCATATTTCCTAAATAAATCCCGGGCAGATTTCTTTATTGCTATAACTATTTTATCTTCCATTAAGGTAATTTTTGAATATGGGATTCAGTTTATAATAAATTATTTCACCCAAATACTGATTGAATTTGGGTGAAATATAAACCAAAAGGTTTTAAATAATTTCTGTTTCGAACTGTGACAAGAAACGCACATCGTTTTCTGAGAATAAACGCAAATCCCGAATTTCATACTTCAAGTTCGTGATACGTTCAATCCCCATTCCGAATGCGAAACCTGAATATTTCTTACTGTCAATTCCACAATTTTCAAGGACATTTGGATCCACCATACCACAACCAAGGATTTCAACCCATCCAGAATATTTACACATCTGACAACCGGCTCCTTTACAAATGGTACATGAAATATCCATCTCCGCAGAAGGTTCAGTAAATGGGAAGTACGAAGGACGGAACCTTACTTTGGTATCTTCACCATATAATTCTTTCACAAAGTGATATAATGTTTGTTTTAAATCAGCGAATGATACATTTTCATCAACATACAGCCCTTCAATTTGATGGAAGAAACAGTGCGCTCTTGCTGAAATTGCTTCATTACGATAAACCCTACCCGGCATAATTGCACGGAAAGGTGGTTTACCTGCCTCCATCAATCTTACCTGAACAGAAGATGTATGCGTACGCAAAACTAAATCATTCCCCTCTTGTTTTTTGATAAAGAAAGTATCCTGCATATCACGTGCAGGGTGTTCTGGAGCAAAATTCAATGCCGAGAAATTGTGCCAATCATCCTCAATCTCATTCCCTTCGGCAACAACAAATCCTAATTTCTTAAATATCTCTACAATCTCTTTTCTAACTAGAGAAAGTGGATGTCTAGAACCCAAGGTAAATCCTTGCCCAGGTAATGTTAGATCTTCTTCTTTATTAGCAGATTGATTCTCTGTTTGACTAGCAAATTGCTCAGAAGCCTCTTTAAAAGTAGTCTCAGCCAATAGCTTAAACTCATTTAACACTTTACCCAATACCCTCTTTTCCTCAGAAGATACGGTCTTAAAATCTTCAAATAAGTTTTTTACTATACCTTTCGATACCAAAAACTTCAATCTGAATGCTTCAACATCTTGAGCAGAGCTAGGCGAAAATGCCTTAATCTCTTCTGTATACTGCGTTATCTTATCTTGCAACATGTGCCAAAGATACAGCAATTTTAAAAAATAAATGAAATGCTACAGTATTTAATTAGGTAGATTAAAATGGTAGACCATCGTTGTCTTCATCATTCTCTGTAAAGTCAACGGGTTGTTCTTTAGGATCTGTACTTGATGGAACACCTGATACAGCTCCTTGTTGTGGACTCTGAGGCTCAAAATCAGACCTTCGACCCAACAAATTAAAGCTCTCCGCAACGATTTCTGTTGTATAGCGACGGATTCCCTCTTTATCCTCATAAGATCTTGTTCGCAATTTCCCCTCAATATAAACAAGCTTACCCTTGCTGAGATACTTTACCGCAACATCTGCCAGACCTCGCCACAATACAATATTGTGCCATTCCGTCTGTTCTACCCGACGACCATCCTTGTTGAAAGTCTCCGAAGTTGCTAATGGAAAACTAGCAACACTTACATTCCCTTCTAAATAGCGGATTTCTGGGTCTTTACCAAGATGACCTACTAAAATAACTTTGTTTACTCCTGACATACAATAATTTAGGATTTAGTGAGCACTAAAAATAATGTTCCACAAAGGAACTAATCAGTTTATGTTTAGCTAATTTATCTAAATTTTCTAATAAACAATAATTCCAATGGCTTTTTTTGACCATTTCCTCATTATCAATATCTATGCTATAAAACCTCGCATAAATATTCTGATGACTTAAGATATGTTTCACCTGTCCTCTTATCTGAATGGGCTCTATTTCTCCAAAACTATCTTTATACTCCTGCAATTGTACCAATTCTGCTACATTCAATTCGTTTAAACTCTCTATCATTGGAAATTCAAACAGATTAGCCCATACATCTCCCTCTGATCGCTTAGACATTAATATTGAGCCTTCTCTTTCTATGATAAAGTAATGGAAAAACCTATCCTTGCTCTTTTTACCTTTAATCTTAACTGGCAAATCTGCAACTAATCCCTCTTTATAAGCAACACAGTCTAATCGAAGGATGCAATCTTCACAATTTGGATTTTTAGGTTTGCACTGCAAGGATCCAAAATCCATGATAGCCTGATTATATTCCGCCGGATGTTGCCTATCAAGCATTTCTGCTGCTATCTTAGTAAACATTTTCTTTCCGGCAGTGCTGTTAATAGGCTCGTCTATTCCAAAATATCTAGATAATACCCTGAAAACATTTCCATCCAAAACTGCATAAGCCTGATTACTCGAAAAGGATGAAATCGCTGCCGCTGTATATTCCCCTACCCCCGGCAAAGCCAATAGATCCTGATAATCAGAAGGAAAGACTCCTCGATGACGCTCTAGAACTTGTTTACTTGCTTTATGCATATTCCTTGCCCGTGAATAATAGCCCAAGCCCTGCCATAATCTTAGAATTTCGGATTCATCAGCCTCTGCAAATTTTGTTACATTCGGATAGGCCTCTAAAAAATTGAAAAAATATGGCATTCCTTGCTCAACCCTTGTCTGCTGAAGGATAATTTCTGATAACCAAATTACATATGGATTCTTAGTTTCTCGCCATGGTAAAGCTCTTTTATGGGTGGAGTACCAGGTAAGGATTCGTTCCGAAAATGACATAATACAAAGATGTTAATTTTACCACTTCAAAGACACAAAAAAGTTATTAAATGTTAAAATTACTTGCAATTATTTTAACATCTTCTATTTTTACGCCCGGCTAATATAATGTGGGAAAGTAAAATATATGACAAAAAAGAAGACAGCCTTAGAAATTTTAGACTCTAACGGCGATTCGAATTTGAAAATTCAGATTCCAACTATTGTTCTAAAAAACTGGAAATATATCCTAGCTGGGGGTATCTTCACTATTTGCTTGATATGTGCAACAATTGTTTATGTTGTAACCAAAACAACAAGCAATCACTATGAAGAACAACTTAGTAAAAAGATTGAAGCTCTTGAAGAGGCTCGTCAAAACTTAGCGCTTGAAGAAGCAACAAATCAATTAAGTACAGTGCAAATTCAAAAATCCTTCGATGCGATCGATAGTGCTGTAAACCAAATTAATGCCAAAATGCGCAGAAGAGGTTTAAAAGAATTTGCTCCGAAGCTTAAAAATGCTGGTGGACCCGTAGAAGAAGAGGTTAATCTTAATGAAATGATTAAGTATTACGAGGCTACTGTGAAAAAATTGGACAAAAAACTAGAAGGCGTTCCTTTGGGTACTCCTCATAATGGAAGAATCACTTCTAGGTTTGGATACAGAAGAAACCCTTTCACTAATCGTGGTATTGAAATGCATTCTGGTATCGATATCAGCGGTAGAACTGGTGAACCAATCACTGCTACTGCAGCTGGAAAAGTAGTATTTGCTGGATACAAGGGTCAATATGGTAAAGTAGTAATCGTTGAACATACTAATGGTTGGGAAACAAGATATGCTCACCTTTCTAGGACAAAGGTTACTAAAGGTCAAAAAGTAGAGGCCGGCCAATTAATTGGTAAATTAGGTAGCACAGGCAGATCTACCGGACCGCATCTTCACTATGAATTGCTAAGTTTCGGAAGAAAAATTAATCCAGAAAAAACATTGATCTTTAATTAGAAAATATCAATAAACAAGAAGAGCCGTAATTTAAGTTACGGCTCTTCTTGTTTATTATACTAATTCACAAGGTTCTTAAAAAACTCTTTACTTCTTTGATAAAAAGTTCAGGACAACCGTAATGTATATTGTGATTATCACAATCAAATAATTTATACTGCACCAAATTTGGATTCAAATCTTTCAATTTCTTATTACCTTGAGTCGAATCAAAAGCATCCGGTTTCCCAATAGCTTCAATAATTAACATTGGTACTTTTAAGGCACTATAAACCTTCAATGGATCTACTCTTGCAATTGATGAAGCATAATCACTAACTAGTTCAGGTTGCCATAAAACTTGTGAATAATGCAAGCTATCCTGCATATTCATAAATTCATTTAAACCATAGTATAGAACCCAATAATTATCTTCTTTACGGATGAATCCAAATGTTTGCCATTGTTGTTCCGAACCATCTATTTCGTATAAATTTTTATAAACATCAAATTCTGATGCATAACGATCGAAAAGCAATTTTTTGATTTCCAGAGGAGGTTCAATGGATTGAGAGAAGGAACGATAATCGGGAGAATCCATATTATCAAACAAAGATCTAAAAGAAACTGTACCACCATCTTCTAAAATCAATGCATTAACTTTCTCAGGATATTTTTCATAAAAAGCAGTTGCCAAATATCCGCCTCTGGAAAACCCTCCAATAACAGCTCTTTCCATTCCTAAACTATTCATCAAAAAAGAAAGATCATCTGCAAAATCCCAAAAATCCAGATCCTTTCCGGGAATAGATGTCAGACCATGCCCATAATGATCAACTGACAAAACACAGTAGCCTTCTTTAACCAGTTCTTCTGCAAATGGATAAAAATCATATGCCGACAACAAACTTCCTGGCAACCATATGAATACTTTATTGGAATTATTTCCCCACTTTAAATAAGATATCTTATGATTTCCGGTCTGTACATTGCCCCTGTGCTTACCTTCAAATGCTTCGAATTTCTTCTTATCAGCTAAGTATTTTTGAGTTAAAGAACTATTAGTTCCTTGAGCAATCACGATCTTGCTTAATAACAATATAATAAAAGTCAAAAACCAGCTTCTTAAACTCATTCCTTGAATTATTACTTATTAGCCAAAATATCCCTCGCCTCTGTATCCTCTAATCTCTCGATTTCTGCTCTCAAAATCTTCTCCATTTTCTCCTGAACTTTCTTATATTTTGGATCCCCGTAAATATTTTTCAGCTCCTTCGGATCGCTCTTCAGATCAAACAGTTCCCACCCATCAACTCTTTTATAGAAACGAATTAACTTATATCTGCCATCACTTACCCCAAAATGTGGTGAAACCGCATGTTCTCCATTTTCGTAATAATGATAAAAGATCTGATCTTGAATGCTCTTCTTCTTACCATTCAGTAAACTTACAAATGACCTTCCCTGCATATCAGTTGGTATCTTAGTTCCACTTAATTCTAAAAATGTCGGAGCAAGATCCACAACAGAAACCATACCCTCAATTTTTGATTTAGGTTTAATTACTCCCGGTAATTTCATAATCATTGGAGTTCGAAAAGATTCTTCATACATAAATCTCTTATCAAACCAGCCATGTTCGCCCATATAAAAACCCTGATCAGACAAGTACAAGACTAGCGTATTGTCTTCTAATTTCTGTTCTTTTAAGTAATCCAAAACACGACCGATATTCCTGTCCATTGATTCTGCCGTATTAAGATAATCAACCATATAGCGACGGTACTTCCATTCTGCCAAAGCCTTTCCACTAAGATTTGATTTTTTTAAATCCTCATAAATTGGCTTATAATAATCAACATAGGCTTGAAATTGTTCATCCGTCATCCTTTTGAAGTTACCATCTTCACGCATCTTCTCAATATTTTCAAACATCTTCAGGTCATAACCCATTTGCATATCTTTATCAATGCTCATTTCCTGAAGCGATGCGGCTTTTCTTGTAGAGTAATCATCATAGAAGGTTGCAGGTAATGGGATTTCCTTCTGGTCATTCTTTCCAAAATCCTCAATCGCTGGCATCCAAGTCCTATGTGTATTTTTATGGCCAATCACCAAACAGAAAGGTTCTTGTTTATCCTGCGTATCCAACCAGTCTAATGCCCTTTCAGTTACTAAATCTGCAACATAACCTTCCTCCCTATCAACAACTTCCTTCTCTCCGTTCTTACTGCTTATAAAATCTGGATTAAAATAATGCCCCTGTTCTCGAAGAATACTATAATAATCAAAACCTTGCAAATTTCTTCCTAAATGGATCTTTCCGATCCAGGCTGTTTGATATCCATTTGTATGCAGTTCCTTAATAAAGGAATTCTGACTATGGTTAAAGTCAGATGTCTCATTGTCTTTAAAACCATTTTTATTGCTGTATTTTCCAGTTAGAAGAGTTGCACGGCTAGGCCCACAAATTGAGTTAGTAACATAGCCTTTAGTAAAGACTGCACCTTCCTCGGCAATACGGTCCAAATTTGGGGTATGTGCAAATTTAGATCCATACGCTCCAATCGTCTGATAAGAATGGTCATCAGAAATAATAATGACAATATTAGGTTTTCGTTGTGCAAATAGCCCTAAGCTGATTAAGCAAAGGCAAAAGATAGATAGTACACGCATGTATTTATTATGTTTAGGAAGCCTCAAATATAACCATTGCCTCCGAATCATCTTGTTTATGAATCTCTTCTTTTAATTTTTTCATCATTTCTGACTGTTTCTCAGAATATTTTGGATTATTAAAAAGGTTCTTCATTTCATTTGGATCCATTTCTAAATCATAAAATTCCCATGAATTGACCTTATTATAAAATCGAATTAATTTGAATCGACCATCACTGACTCCAAAATGGGGAGAAACATTGTGGATACCATCTTCATAATAATGATAATATAATATCTTACGATCTCCCGATTTACCTTCTAAAAGAGATTTAAAACTCTGTCCTTGCATATCCTTTGGAACAGGAACCTGAGCCAATTCTAATAAAGTGGGAGCAATATCTATAGTCATTAACAGATCATTGATCTTATGAGCTTCTTTTATTTTTGCTGGATACCTTAACATCATAGGAGTTCTAAATGATTCTTCATACATAAACCTTTTATCAAACCAACCATGTTCGCCCATATAAAAACCCTGATCAGACATATAAATCACAATTGTATTTTCACGAAGCTTATGTTCATCTAAATAATCAAGTACCTTTCCGATATTACGATCCATAGATTCAGCCGTATTTAAATAATCAATCATGTATCGCTGATACTTCCATTCTGTCAATGCTTTAGAATCCTTAAAATTCTGACTTTCAAAATCCTTTTTTACTGCTGCGTAGTATTGTCTATATTTCTCTCTATTTTCCTCGCCCATCCTCTTAAAATTTGATTCTTTCATCCAATCGGACTCTGAATTAAACATCTTCAAATCATAATCTAATTTCATATCCTTACTAATCTGCATTTCTTGGATTTTTGCAGCCTCACGCCCTGTATAAGAATCATAAAAATTAGTTGGTAACGGGAATTTCTTATGATCATTTTTTCCAAAATCCTGTGGATCAGGATCCCATTCCCTATGGGTGGCTTTATGACCAATAATCAAACAAAAGGGTTGTTTATTATCTAAGGATTGTAACCAACTTAAAGCTTTATCAGTGACAATATCTGAAACATATCCATTTTCACGTTTTATTTCCCCTTTCTGATTTTTGAAGTCTGGATTAAAATAGTGCCCTTGATTTAATAAGACATCAAAATAATCAAATCCTTCAAGGGTATCTCCAAGATGCTGTTTCCCAATCCAGGAAGTCCGATATCCTGATTTCCTCAATTCCTTTGCAAAGGAATTTTGGCTATGATCAAAATGTGATTTCTCATTTTCTTTATATCCATTTTTATGACTGTACTTTCCAGTAAGTAAACTCGCACGACTTGGACCACACAAAGAGTTATTGACATAGGCTCTATTAAACAATAAACCTTCATTTGCTATCCGGTCAATATTAGGTGTATTCCCAATTTTAGAACCATATGATGATATCGTTTGATAAGAATGATCATCAGAAACAATAATTATAATATTAGGTCTTTGCTGTGCAAACAAATTATTGATTGTCAACAAGCAAAATGTAAGTAAGGTTAATATCCTGTTCATAAGACTAAATATAAGATTTCAATGGTAAAAATGACAATTTAAAAGATGACATTCTTTGAATAAAATTATCTTATTACTAATTTGTATAATCAATAAAAAAGGGGACTTTTGCCAAATAATCCCCGTATAAATGAACAAGTTTTTCGCCCTCCTTCTATTTTCTTTTTTTCATCACATTTCTTTTGCTCAACAGGATGTTTATTTGATTGATTATACGGTTTCAATTACTGATTCCGTAAAGACCGAAATAGAAGAACTTGATGAGTTAGAAGGTTCAACCAATAATTTGTTCCTTTCTATACTGCAGGAAATGGAAAACCAACCTGTTCTTCAAGCATGGGTAGGTAAATATCAAAATAAAATACAATCAAACTTATTTGAACAATGGATTCAGTTAACGGACACAAAGAACAAAACTGTCTTTCGTTTGGATGCTGAACGTTT
>Ga0233377_1001088_pt1 | contig 10665 bp, 10 predicted proteins | sample ElkDunMinimDraft_6_FD_191540 | JGI IMG/M metagenome (GOLD analysis project Ga0233377, IMG submission 191540) | Fecal eukaryotic communites from dung pellets of Tule Elk in California, USA - Elk Dung E36 | ecosystem: Host-associated > Mammals > Digestive system > Large intestine > Fecal | place...
CATCACCGTCGGTTCGTTCGGCATCCAGGACGGGGTGCCGTTCACGGTCGTCGCGTTCGATGTCGCGGGTAACTCCTCGACGGCGACGTTCATCCTCGATGGCACGGGTCCGACGGTCACCGTCAAGCCGGAGTCGACGACCGAGTCGCTGAGCCTGAAGCTGTACGACCGCTTCAAGGTCGACTACATCATCGTCAACGGAGTCACCAAGGATCTCACCGACAACCAGTGGGCGGATGCCAACTCGATCAGAGTCGGCAACTTCGGAATCGTCGCGGGGGTTCCCTTCGACGTCGTCGTCTTCGACACCTCGGGCAACTCGACCACGGCGACCTACACGCTCGACGCCCCCGCCGTCGCTGCGCGATTCGCCGCCGCCGTCGAGGTCGCCGAGGAGCCGGCTCTCGAGGAGGATGCTCCCGCCGGGGACGAGCCGTCGGATGGTGCTCCCGCCGAGGGTGATGCCGCTTCCGAAGACACTGCCGACGAGTTCGCCGCTGAGGAGCTCGCCGCCGAGTAGGCCGCATCGCGGTGACGGGTGAGGGACGGTGGCCGCACGGCCCCGTCCCTCACCCGTCCGTCCTCGTCCCTGGATGTGGCGGATGCGCGGGTGTGGCGGATGCGCGGATGTGGCGGATGCGCGGATGTGGCGGAAACGCGTCGGAGACTGTCGCCGCCTCGATGGACCCGAGGAGCCCGTCTCCCGTAGCGTCTGCGCATGACCAGCACAGCACCCGCCGCGATCGGGATGGACGCCGCGGTCGAGCACTTCGCCGCGAAGCTCCGCTTCGAGACCGACCCCTCCGATGTCGCGGCAGCCCTTGCCGCGGGCGAGGAGTTCACCCTCGTCGACTCCCGCGGGCACTCGGCGTGGCATCAGGGCCGAATCCCGGGTGCCCTCCACCTGCCGCACGCCGAGATCCCCGCGCGTGCCGCAGCCCTCATCCCGCTCGACTCCCCCGTCGTCGTCTACTGCTGGGGGCCGGGATGCAACGGCTCGACCCGGGCCGCGCTGCAGTTCAGCCGGCTCGGCTACGCGGTCAAGGAGATGATCGGAGGCTTCGAGTACTGGGCGCGCGAAGGTCTTGAGGTCGTGGACGACACGGGCGCGATCACGCGAGCCCCCGACACCCTGACGGCCCCCCGAGGTGCGGGCGTCTCCTGCGACTGCTGACTCCCGGCGCGAAGCGCAAGCCCCGCAGCGACGGCGGGTCGTGATGGTACGTTCCGGGCATGTCGCGAATCGTGGCCGTGGCGCCCGCCTTGCCCGAGCACGCCTACTCGCAGTCCGACATCACCGCCGAATTGTCGGGGCTCATCACTCACGACGCGACGAAGCGGGCCGTGCTCGAGCGCTTCCACGCGGCGAGCGGCATCGGAACCCGGCACACCGTGCTCCCCCTCGAGCACTACCGGGACCTCAAGGGCTTCGGTGATGCGAACGACATCTGGATCCGCGAAGGCACCGCGCTCGCCGCTCGCGCCGTCGCGGCCGCCTTGGCCGCCGCCGGCCTCGCCGCCGACGACGTCGACTACCTCTTCTTCACCTCCGTCACCGGGATCGCGGCGCCGTCGATCGATGCGCGCCTCGTGCCCGAGCTCGGGCTGCGCAGCAACGTCAAACGCGTTCCCTCGTTCGGTCTGGGTTGTGTCGCGGGGGCCGCGGGGCTCGCGCGCGTTCACGACTACCTGCTCGGGCATCCTGACGACATCGCGCTGCTCGTCTCGGTCGAACTGTGCTCGCTCACGCTGCAACGCGACGACGACTCCGTCGCGAACTTCGTCGCGAGCGGACTCTTCGGCGACGGAGCGGCCGCTGTCGTCGTCGCGGGTGCGGATCGCGCCGCGCAGCTCGGGCTGCCAGGCCCCGACATCCTCGGTACCCGGGCAGCGCTCTACCCCGACTCGGCATCGGTCATCGGCTGGGACATCGGCGGCACGGGGTTCCGCATCCTGCTCACGGCTGCCGTGTCGGACACGATCGATGCCAACATCGCCGAGGACGTGCGCGGTCTTCTCGCCGAGCATTCGATCGATCGAGCGGATGTGGGGGCGTGGATCGCGCACCCCGGGGGGCCCCGGGTGCTCGAGGCATTCGAACGCGGTCTCGATCTGCACCGCGACGACCTCGCCCCCTCGTGGCGCTCCCTCGACGCCGTCGGCAACCTCTCGTCGTCGTCGGTGCTGCACGTGCTCGCGGACATGCTCGGGCAACCCGCCGGAACGCACGGGGTGCTCTTCGCGCTCGGTCCGGGAGTCACGAGCGAGTACGTGCTGTTGAGGTGGGCCGCATGATCCTGTACACGGTGTTCGTTCTGCTCACGGGAGTGGAGCGCGTCGTCGAACTCGTCATCTCCAAGCGCAATGCCGCGTGGGCGGTTGCGCGGGGTGGCGTCGAATCGGGCCTCGGCCACTTTCCCGCGATGGTCGCGCTCCACACCGGCCTTCTCGTGGGCGCGCTCGCCGAAGTGTGGCTGCTCGACCGACCGTTCATCCCGTGGCTCGGCTGGCCCATGCTCGTCATCGCGCTGCTGTGCCAAGCGGGCCGCTACTGGGTGATCGCGAGCCTCGGCAAGCAGTGGAACACGCGCGTCATCGTCGTGCCCGGGATGCCGCTGAGCCGACGCGGGCCGTATCGCTTCGGGTGGCTCCGGCACCCGAACTACGTGATCGTCGCCATCGAAGGGATCGCCCTGCCGCTCGTGCACACGGCGTGGATCACGGCGATCGTCTTCACCGTGCTCAACGCGATCCTGCTGCTGCGGTTCCGCATCCCGGCGGAGGAGCGGGCGCTCGAGGCCGCGTCGGCGAGCTGATGTCGACCGACACCCAGGTGCTCGTCGCGGGGGGCGGACCCGTGGGTCTCGCCGCCGCGATCGAGGCCCGTCTCGCCGGGCTCGATGTCACCATCGTCGAACCGCGCGGCGGGCCGATCGACAAGGCCTGCGGTGAAGGGCTCATGCCCGGCGCGCTCCCGCAGTTGGCCCGGCTCGGGGTCGATCCGCCCGGCAGGCCGTTCGCGGGCATCGTGTACCGCGACGGACGGCGTCGCGCCGAGCACCGGTTCTCGCAAGGTCCCGGGCGCGGAGTGCGGCGCACCGTGTTGCACGCGACGCTCGCAGCGCGTGCCGCCGAGCTCGGGGTGCGGTTCCACGCCGGGCGCGTGGGCACGGTCCATCAGCGCGCGGGGTTCGTCGAAGCCGTCGGCCTGCGTGCCGATTGGCTGTTCGCCGCGGACGGCCTGCACTCCGCGGTCGCGCGCGAAGTCGGCCTCGCGCTGCCGCCCCCGAGGGCGCGGCGCAGGTTCGGGCAACGGCGGCACTACGTGCTCGAGCCGTGGTCGGAGTTCGTCGAAGTGCTGTGGACGCGGCAGGGCGAGTTCTACATCACCCCGGTCGGGGACCGGCTCGTGGGGCTCGCCCTGCTCGCGCGGCGCGGCGTGCTGTTCGACGATGCACTCGCGGCGAGCCCCGAGCTCGCCGAGCGCGTGCGCGGGGCCGCGGGGGCGAGCGAGCTGCGCGGCGCGGGTCCATTGCGGCAGCGCACCCGGGCGCGCATCGCGGGACGCGTGCTGCTCGTGGGCGACGCGTCGGGCTACGTCGACGCTCTCACCGGCGAGGGCCTCAGGATCGGCTTCGCGCAGGCCCGCGCCGCCGTCGCGGCCGTGCGGGCCGGGGATCCCGGCTCGTACTCGGCGGCTTGGGAGCGGGAGACGCGGGTGTTCCGGAGGCTCACCGGCGGGCTCGTGCGCCTCGCGGCGTCGCCGGCCCGCGGCGCCGTCGTGCCGGCGGCATCCCGGTTCCCTCCGCTGTTCGCAAGCGCCGTCGAGCGACTCGCCCGCTGACCGCCGACGGTCAGCGCGGGATGCTCAGGCCGCCGCGGGCCGCTCGAGGCCGAGCAGCGGGAAGATCTCGGCCGGGTGGTCGACGATCTCGACGGCGCCCACCGACTCCGCCGGGGAGCCGTAGCCCCACGTGACGAAGATCGTCGGGATGCCGTGGGCTGCCGCGCCTTCGACGTCGTGGATGCGATCGCCGATCATGATCGGGCGGGACAGGTCGGCATCGTTCGCGGCCAGTCGGCGCAGCGCCTCGGCGATGACATCCGCCTTCTCGCTGCGGCTCTCGTCATCGCTCGCGCCGGTGAGCTCGTCGAAGTAGTGGGCGAGGCCGTAGTGCGTGAGCACCGTGGTAGCGGGGGTCTCGGGCTTCGAGGTCGCGAGCGACAGGGGCAGGCGCGTCTGCGAGATGGCCCGCAGCACGTCGGGCACGCCGTCGTACACCGTGGCGTCGAAGACACCCTCGCCGAGGTAGTGCTTGCGATAGATCTCGAGCGCGCGATGCGACTGCGCGAGATCGAATCCGCCGAGGTCGCGGAAGGAGTCCAGGATGGGCGGTCCGATCCAGGCGAGCAGTTCGGCGGGCGAGGGCACGGGCTCGCCCATCTCCTCGAGCGTGTGCGCGAGGCTCGCCGTGATCCCGGGGGCGGAGTCGACGATCGTGCCGTCGAGATCGAACAGCACAGCGGTGTAGGGACGCTCAGGCATCGGGCCCTCCTTCAGCGTTCAGAACAGTCTGGCGTGGCCGGTCTCCAGACCGCGCATCGCGTCGTAGTCGAGCAGCAGGGTGCGGATGCCGCGGTCGGCGGCGAGCGTCTGGGCCTGCGGCGCGATCGCTTGCGCCGCGAACACCCCCGTGACGGGGGCGAGCCGCGGGTCGCGGTTCATCAACTCGAGGTAGCGCGTGAGCTGCTCGACCCCGTCGATGCCGCCGCGGCGCTTGATCTCGACGGCGACGTGGGCCCCGTCGGCATCGCGCGCGAGGATGTCGACGGGCCCGATCGCCGTCATGTACTCGCGACGCACGAGCTCGTAGCCGTCGCCGAGGAGCTCGATCTGCTCGGCGAGCAGCTTCTGCAGGTCGGCCTCGACGCCGTCCTTCTGCAGGCCCGGGTCGACGCCGAGGTCGTGGCTCGAGTCGTGCAGGATCTCGTGGATGGAGATGACGAGCAGGTCGGCGGTCTTGGCCTGGGTGACCCGCCAGAGTTCCACGACGCCCGCCGCGGCGCGTTCGCTGTCGACCTCTTCGACGGTGAGCGTGCAGGGCGGGCTCATCCAGTTGAGCGGCTTGTAGGAGAGCGCGTCGGAGTGAACGAGCACGCTGCCGTCGCCTTTGACGACGAGCAGCCGCGTCGCGAGCGGAAGGTGCGCTGAGAGCCGGCCGGCGTAGTCGACCGAGCAGCGGGCAACGACGAGACGCACCCGGCCAGCCTAGGACGACTCGCGACCGCCCGGGACGGGTGCCGCGGGGCTCGGGTCGAGAGGGGGCCGCGCCGCGCGGATGCCGACGGCGGCGAGCACGATGAGGGCGAACACGATCCACAGCGAGTTGAGAATGCCCACGGCCTCCCCCACGAGGCCCAGCACGGGCGGGCCGACGAGGAAGGCGCAATAGGCGATCGTCGCGACCGCGCTGACCCGGGCTGCGGCGCCCGCGGGGTCGTCGCCCGCCGCCGACATCCCCACCGGGAAGCCGAGCGAGGCGCCGAGGCCCCAGATGACGATCCCGGCGATCATCACGGTGGTCGCGGGAACCGCGATGACGATGGCGAGCCCGAGGGCGGCCATCGCGATCGCGACGCTCAGCACCGGCACGCGACCGAACCGGTCCAGCAGGGGCACACCCGCGATCCGCCCGATCGTCATCGCGGCGGTGAACACCCCGAACAGCAGCGCCGCCTGACCGTCGTCGAAGCCCCTGTCGTCTTTCATCGCGAGCGCGAGCCAGTCGTTGGCCGAGCCTTCGGCGAACGCCATCCCGAGCACGAGAGCCCCGAGCAGCAGCGTGCGCGGCTCGGTCCACGCCGCGAGCTGGGCGCGGAATCCTGTGCGCTCGCCGTCGACGGCGACCGGGGCATCGGCATCGATCGCGCGGGGCAGCAATCGCGGCAGGGCCACGGCGGTCACGGCGACGAGCGCCGCGACGGCGGTGATGTGGAAGCCGGGTGCGATCGACAGGAATGCCGCGGCGGCACCCGAGCCGGCTCCCGCGACCGACCCGAGGCTCCAGGAGGCGTGGAACCACGGCATGAGGGTGCGCCCCATCCGACGCTCGACCGCGGCCCCTTCGACGTTCATCGCGACATCGCACAGCGACCATGCGAGGCCGAAGAGCGCCATCCCGGTGGCTGCGAGCGGGAACGAGGGAACGAGCGACACCCCGACGGAGAGCACCAGGAGGGCGACAGCGCCGAGCACGAGGGCGACGAGGATGGTGCGCCGGGCGCCGAGCACATGAACCGTCGCGGCCGCCGCGAGGAGGCCGATGATGGCCCCTACCGCCCCGGCGAAGAGCAGGATGCCGACCTGAGCCGTCGTGATGTCGAGGATGTCCCGGATCGCGGGGATCCGCGAGATCCAGGCACCGATCGCGATGCCGTTGACGGCGAAGGCGACGAAGACCCCGAACATGGCGCGCCGGAGCGCTGAGGCGGGCGGTGAGACGGACACGGTGCTCCGTTGGGGACGAGGTCGAATCGATTCGATCGAATCGATTCGAGTACGCTAGCAACCCATGGAGCGGGAGGCAAGCATGACGGCGCGCCCGACGCTTGCCGCCGTGGCGGCGCGAGCCGGGGTGTCGGTGTCGACGGCATCGCTCGTGTTCAGCGGTGCGGGCCCGGTGTCGGCGGCGACGCGCGAGAGGGTTCTCACGGCCGCGGGCGACCTCGAGTACGGCGGACCCGATCCGACGGCCCGGTCCCTGCGCCGCGGACGATCCGGCGTCATCGCCGTCATCACGGAGGACCGCCTCGTCGAATCCTTCCGCGACCCGATGAACCTCGCCTTCCTCGACGGGGTCGCCCAGGCCTTCGGCGACGAACGTGCGGGTCTTCTCGTCATCCCGCGCGCGGGCGACGCCGAGACCGATCTCTCCGCTCCGCCGATGGACGGGGCCATCCTCCTCGGCTGCAGCCTCGACATCGGCGCCTCCGTCGACGTGCTGCGCCGCCGGCGCATCCCCGTGGTCGCCGTCGAAGCCGACGCCGTCGACGGTGTGCTGGTCGTCGACCTCGACAACCGCGCGGCCACGCGCCGCGGCGCCGAGCATCTCCGCGCCCTCGGCCACCGCGACATCGCCGTCGTGACGTTGCCGCTCGACATCGCCCGCACGGTGGGCGCGCTCACCCCCGAGCGGGAACTGGCCGCGACCGGGTACACGGCACGCGAGCGTCTCGCGGGCCTGCGCGAGATCTACCCCGCGGCCGGCGGATGGTCGGCGTCGGGCAGCACGATCGCCGACGGCCACGCCGCGGGGATGCGTCTGCTCTCGGCCCCGGGGCGCCCGACGGCAGTCGTCGCGCAGAGCGACCTGCTCGCCCTCGGCGTGCTGCGCGCGGCCGACGAACTCGGCCTCGAGGTGCCCCGTGACGTGAGCATCCTGGGTTTCGACGGCGCACGGCTCGACGAGGCGGCGCCGCACGAGCTCACGACTCTCGTGCAACCCGCAGTCGAGAAGGGCGAAGCAGCGGCGGCCGCGGTGTTCGCCGCCCTCGCGGGCGAGCATCCCGACCCCGTCCTGCTGCGCTGCGAGCTGCGGATCGGCACGACGACGGGACCCGCGCCCGCGCACGCGACCGCCCCTCGGGGTCGTCCGCCGAAATAGGCTGGAAGCCGTGACCGATGCGCGACTGACCAGCGGAATCCACTCCGACGACCTCGACCCCGCGGTGCGGCCGCAGGACGACCTGTTCCGCTATGCGAACGGCCGATGGCTCGAGCGCACCGAGATCCCGAGCGACAAGGCGCGCTACGGCTCGTTCTACATCCTCGCGGAAGAGGCGGAGAAGGCCGTGCGGGCCATCATCGAGGAGGCGCGATCCGCGCCCGAAGGCACCGAGCCGCGCAAATTCGGCGACCTCTACACGTCGTTCATGGACGAAGAGCGCATCGAACAGCTCGGCTGGCGCGCGGTGGCCGAAGACCTCGCCGCGGTCGAAGCGGTCACCGACATCCCCACGTTCGTCGCGGCGCTCGGCAGGCTCGAGCGCGCGGGGGTCGGCGGTTTCATGCAGGCGTTCGTCGACAACGACCCGGGCGACCCCGAGCGCTACCTCGTGTTCCTCGAGCAAGCGGGCATCGGACTGCCCGACGAGTCCTACTTCCGCGAAGAGAAGTTCGCCGACATCCGCGCCGCGTACCGCGCCCACCTCGAGCGCATGCTCGGCATGGCGGGGGTCGCGGATGCCGCCGAGGCCGCTCAACGGGTGTTCGACCTCGAGACCCGGATCGCCGCGCAGCACTGGGACAACGTGCGCTGCCGCGACTCGGTCGCGACGTACAACCCGATGACGTGGCAGGCCGCCACGGCGCTCGCCGGCGAACAAGCGGCACTGCTCGAGAGCTGGGCGACGGCGCTCGACGTGCCCGAGGCGTCCTTCGCGGAAGTCGTCGTGCGTCAGCCGAGTTTCCTCGAGGGCATCGCTCCCCTCCTCGCGCCGGAACTCCTCGACGCGTGGCGCGACTGGTTGCGCTGGCAGGTCATCCGCTCCTCGGCTCCCTACCTCCACTCCGAGGTCGTCGAGGCGAATTTCGACTTCTACGGCAAGACGCTCACCGGCACGCCCGAACTGCGCGCGAGGTGGAAGCGCGCGGTCTCGGTCGTCGAAGGCGCGATGGGCGAGGCCATCGGCAAGGTCTACGTCGAACGGCACTTCCCCGAAGGCGCGAAGGTCGCGATGGACGAACTCGTGGCGAATCTCGTCGAGGCCTACCGTCGCAGCATCCTCGACCTGGAATGGATGACCGACGAGACCCGTGAGCGCGCGCTCGAGAAGCTCGCGAAGTTCACGCCCAAGATCGGCTACCCCGTGAAGTGGCGCGACTATTCGACCCTCGCGATCGACCCGTCCGACCTCATCGCGAACGTGCGGGCCGTCGCCGAGTTCGACTTCCAGCGAGAACTGGGCAAGATCGGCAAGCCCATCGATCGCGACGAATGGTTCATGACGCCCCAGACGATCAACGCCTACTACAACCCGGGCTTCAACGAGATCGTGTTCCCCGCGGCCATCCTGCAGCTGCCGTTCTTCGACGAGAACCGGGATGCGGCGGCCAACTACGGCGCGATCGGCGCCGTCATCGGCCACGAGATCGGACACGGATTCGATGACCAGGGTTCGCAATACGACGGCGACGGGCGACTCACCGACTGGTGGACCGACGACGACAAGGCCGCGTTCCAGGCGCGCACGGCGTCGCTCATCGCGCAGTACGACGCCCTCGAACCGCGCCAGCTCCCGGGCCATCACGTCAACGGAGCTCTCACGATCGGCGAGAACATCGGCGACCTCGGCGGGCTCGGGATCGCCTGGAAGGCCTACCTGCTGTCGCTCGAGGGCGCCGAGCCGCCCGTCATCGACGGCTTGACCGGCGCACAGCGGTTCTTCCTCGGCTGGGCGCAGGCCTGGCGCACCAAACTCCGCGACGAGGAGGCGCTGCGGCTGCTCTCGATCGACCCGCATTCGCCCGCGGAGTTCCGGTGCAACCAGATCGTCCGTAACATCGACGTGTTCTACTCCGCGTTCGGTGTGACCGAGCGCGACGCTCTCTGGCTCGACCCGGAAGACAGAGTCACCATTTGGTAGACGTGCAGGCTGGCATCTCGCGCCGCGAACGCGTGCGCAGAGCCCGTGCGCCACGGCACCGGGCGAACCAGCCCGCCGAGGACTTCTCGGCGACGTTCAGGGCGCTCGGCGACCTCGCGTACGACGGAGCGCAGGTGTCGGCCGCGGTGACCGACCTCGACACCGGCAAGACTCTCGTCGCGATCGACGAGAGGATCGTCTTGCCCACGGCGAGCATCGGCAAGATCCTGCTGCTCGTCGAGGTCTCGGCCCGCCTCACCGAGCGCGACTTCACGGGCTACGGCATCCTCGACAAGTCCCCGCGGGATGCCGTCGGCGACAGCGGCATCTGGCAGCACCTGCAGGCGCCGTCGCTCCCCGTCGCCGATCTCGCGACCCTCGTGGGGGCCACGAGCGACAACATCGCGACGAACGTGCTGTTGCGCCAGGTGGGGTTGGACTCCGTGCGGACGCGGACCGAATCGCTCGGGCTGCTGCGCACGGCGCTGCTCGACCTCGTGCGCGACTCGCGCGGTCCCGACGACGCGCCCCAGCTCTCAGTGGGCTCCACGGCGGAACTCGCCTGGCTGTTCGCGGCACTCGCGCGCGGCGAGATCGTCGACGCGCTCACCTCGAGCCGCGTGCTGGGCTGGCTCTCGCTCAACTCCGACCTGTCGCTCGTCGCGAGCGCGTTCGGTCTCGACCCGCTCGCCCACCGCGGCACCGACCATGGCGTGCTCCTGGTCAACAAGACCGGGACCGACATCGGAGTGCGTTCCGAGGCGGGGGTGCTGCGCGGCCCCCGCGCCGCCGTCGCCTATGCGGTGTCGGTGCAGTTCAACGACGACGCGCTCGACGCCCGGCTCCGCGTGCTCGACGCGCTCCGGGTGGTCGGCCTCGACATCCTCGAGTACGTGCACTGAGCCCGCCCCCCAGGACACCCCCCGTACTGGGACGTGTCCGCACTTTGGGGGACCGCTAGCGTGACATCCGGCGATCGGTTCGTGAACCCGAAATCCACGAGCCAACCCAGTTCGCCCA
>Ga0233377_1001090_pt1 | contig 10645 bp, 10 predicted proteins | sample ElkDunMinimDraft_6_FD_191540 | JGI IMG/M metagenome (GOLD analysis project Ga0233377, IMG submission 191540) | Fecal eukaryotic communites from dung pellets of Tule Elk in California, USA - Elk Dung E36 | ecosystem: Host-associated > Mammals > Digestive system > Large intestine > Fecal | place...
GGTGCCGGCGCTTGCCTTGCTCGCGGTCGGGCCGAGCGCATGCGCGGGCGACGACAGCACACCGCCCAGTGACGAGGTCGAGCCGAGCCCGGTACCGACAGCCGAAGACTCCGGTGCGGTCGATGCCGGCAGCGACGCCGACGGCGATGCCACGAGCGTCGACGCGTCGTGCGCTGACGATTGCGAGCACTTCGTCACGGCGTGCACGGCGGACGTCCTCTGCCCGAATGGGCTCTTCGATCCGTTGCAGCAGCAAGGTGGAGCGGACGAATTCGACGGACGAACCACCATCCACCTGATCCGTGGAACATCCGCGAACGACGTCTGGGTGCTCGGAGGGGTCGGAGCCGTTGCCCACTTCGATGGCACGTCGTGGGTACGCTCCTCGCCTCCGCCCCCGGCTCTATCACCACAAGGGCTCCCGCCGACGCTCCTGACGCTCTGGCTTCGCAGCGAGCAGGCGGTCGGCATCACGGGCTTTGACGAGCTCTACACCCAGGAGCTCGCGCCAACCTCCGACCCCGATGCCGGCGGATACGAGTGGACTCGTTTTGGTCGGCTCTCCCCGGCGATCAACGGTGCCGCTCAGACGATCATGTGCGGCTGGGCTCCGCCTGGCTCCGAATCCTTCTGGATGGCTTCGGTCCCGCCCGTCATCACGACGCGCAATCGCCCTTCCGTCCTACGCCTGCGCGCGTCGGGGCCGGCGACGATCGGCGCGGCGGTCTTCGCGTCGAACATCGGTACGTTCCTCGGCATGCACGGGGCTTCAGCCGACGAGCTCTGGGCCGTCGGCATCGGCGGCGTGACGTTGCGGATAACCGGCGCGGATGGCAACACGCCGACGACCCAGGCTTACGACAGCCAGACCCGAAACGCGCTTCACGGCGTGTGGGCCGCCTCGTCGACGGAGGCCTGGTCGGTCGGCTTCGCGGGCACCATCCGACACTACACGGGCGATCCGTTGCGATGGGACGTGGTCCCGGGCATCTCCGAGGAGTTCCAGCTCAGCGCCGTTTGGGGAACGTCACCCTCCGATGTCTGGGCCGTCGGTAAGAACGCCCTCGTCCTCCACTACGACGGGACGCAGTGGACACGCGTGACGATCGCAGGGCTCGGGTCGCGCCGCCCCGATCTCACGACCGTCTGGGCGTCCGATCCGAAACACGTCTGGATTGGCGGCCAAGGAGTCGTTCTCTCATTCGGAGGAAAGCCATGAGGCGCCTTTCAATTCTCGGCGGCGTGACGATGGCTCTCGTAGCCGCTGTCGCGTGCGCCCAATCGGGCGAGCTCTCGGACTCCCCGACGCCCCAGCCCGCACCCGAAGACCAGCCCACGATTCCGGACGGCGGCGCGCAGAGTAGTGACGGAGCTGACGGCGGCGATGCGTCCGTCGATGCGAGCGCGCCCGAGTGCAGCCTGGACGGGTGGTGCGAGACGTTGCTGCCAACTTCGGATCTCGTGGTGAGAGACATCTGGCCATTCGCGGATCGGGCCTTCGCCATTGCCGAGAGCAAGACTCTCGGCATCAAGATCCTCGAGTGGACGAGCGTCGACTCCACGTGGAAGTACATCGACGACAATTCTCAGAACGAGTCACTCTCCGACATCGGGGTGAAGATCTGGGCGCCGAACGCCGACGAGGTGTACTTCGTCGTCGCGCCCGCCACCGTCTTCCACGGGAAGCGCCCCGTTGCCCCTGCCACGGCGTGGACATGGGATAGCGCGAAGCTCGCCGACAACAACCCCTCTGCCCCTCCGGGAGACGACGCTCGAACGCGTATGACCCTCGGGCTCTGGGGGACGGGCAGCGACGACGTGTACGCCTGGTACTCGAATACGATTTTTCATCGGAAGAGCGTTGCAGGCGGCGCGCACGAATGGGCTGTCGACCTCGTCGCAGACGATGTCGACGTGCCGGGCGAGTACATGTTCTTGACCGGTGCCGCCGGAACGCAGCCGGGCAATGTATGGTTCTCGGGTATTCGAGCGCAGCAGTTCAACGGAACCTGCAGCGTCGTCGTTCGCAAGACGCCCGAGGGCTACCGTCGGATCGCCGATGGCATCGTGACGGGCTACTGGACACCGTGCGCCCCCAGAGAGGGAGCTCCGCTCGTTCTCCCGGGAACCGACAACCCGAGCCTGTATCCGCTCGCCGCGTGGCCGCTCCAGTTCCAGTCGACGGACGGCCAACGGTTTTTCGCGCTCAAGCCGCCGAACGAGATCTTGCAGATCGCTCCTGACGGCGAGGGCTACTCCGTGTCGACCGCGGCCGTCCCGGGGTCGATCGTGAACCAGCCCTCGTGGAGCTCGGTCTGGGGTGAATCCGCCGATCGCCTATGGATGGCCGGGACCACCGATCCGAGCACCAGCTGGGGGATCGTCGTTCGAGGCGATCAGGTCTGGGGGGAGGCTAGCGCCTACGCGTTCTCGTCGTTCGCACTGAACGGCGTGCCGACACGTGAGGCGCCCACCCAGATTCGCGGGACGGGAAGCACGAACCTCTGGGCCGTAGGGAACGGATATGCGCTCCACAAGACGACTCCTTGATCGATATTCGCCCGTCGCGATCGTCCTCCTGACCTGCGCGTCAGGCACGGTCGCGTTCACGGGCTGTTCCGACGCGGAACGAGCGGGACAGGTAGACGACGGTGGCGCTCCTGCCGACCCTGGCGACGCCTCGTCCGAAGCTTCGACGCCCGCCGAAGACGCGGCAACGGCGGAGACTTCGACTCCGGATGCCGCTCCGCTTTCGCTCGAGCCACTTCCTGTCGAATGCAAGTCATCGTCCTGCGCCGTGGCGCTCGTGACGGCGCGGGACGAGAGCTTCTGCGCGCTCCTGAAGGACGGCACCGTCGCGTGCTGGGGCGCCAACAAGGACGGCCAGCTCGGTCGCGGAGAGACGTCGGCCGGCAGTGCGTCGGCGGCGCGTGTCGCCGGCGTCACGAACGTCGTCACGCTCGGCCGCACCTGCGCGGTGGACGGAAGCGGAGAAGCCTGGTGCTGGGGAACGGGTCCGTTCCTCGTGGGGTCGAACGTCACGACCGAGCCGACACCGGTGAAGCTCGATCTTCCGCCGGTCAAGAAGGTCAGCGCGTACGAGCGCACCGCGTGTGCCATCGCCCAGGACGGCGGTGTCCTCTGCTGGGGCTCGAACCTTTCGGGGCAAGTCGCGCCCGGCAAAGCGTTCACGGCCACACCTCTTCACGCGCCCGAGGCAATCGCCATCGCGGCCGGCGGACCGATCCGTGACGTCGCCGTCAACGAGGCCACGTTCATCGTCCGTGAGGACGGTACGGCGGAGAGCTGGGGTTCGAACGTCCTCCTCGCGCGAGCGTCCTCCCTCTCTCCCGATCCGAAGCCGCTGACGACGTCCCTCGGGGAGATCACGTCGATCGACGTCGTGGAGAACCATGGATGCGCGGCTGCGAAAGGCAACGCCTATTGCTGGGGTACGGACGTCGGACCGGATCCGCGGACGGTGACGACTCCCGAGCCCATCGTCCAGATCGCGACGACGAAGACGGTCTACGCCGGTTCTTCCGTGGCGAAGCCGTCACGATGGTGCGCCGTGACCCCCAAGGGAACCGTGTTCTGTCTCGGCGACAACGCGAGCGGTCAGGCCGGCGACGGTACGACGGACTATGTGTATCGACCTGTCGAGGTCATCGGCCTCCCTGCCCCAGCTGCCCAGGTGCGAACGACGAACGATGCCACGTGCGTCCTCCTCACGACCGGTGACGTCTACTGCTTCGGCAACAACTACTACGGACAGCTGGGCAACGGCGTCATGCGAAGGTCGAGCATCGTTCCCGTCAAGGTGACCCTGCCATGATGCACGAGGCGCCGAACGCCCGGGCCGGCCTCGTCGCGAGGCTAGCCGGCATCGCATTGTTCGGGCTGGGCGCCTGCATCGAGCTCGGCGCGTGCAGTGATGATCGGGCCGGCTTCTCGACTCCGGCTCAGGGCTTCGATGACTCCACCGAGATGGACGCGGGGGAGTGCGCCGACAAGTGCTCGCTCGACGGTCGTTCGGTCGTCCGATGCACGGGCGAGGTGGTCCCGTGCGCGCCGGAGCTCGCGTGTGGCGCCGGTCGGTGCCAAGCGCCGTGTGACGCCGCCGCCGCGTCGGCGAGCTCGAACGGCTGCGCATTCTATCTACAACCGCCGCTCCTCATATCGACGCACGAGTTCTCCCAGAGCTGTTATGCCACGTACATCGTCAACACCTCCGCGATACCGGTCGATCTTCGACTGGAATACGAAGGGGAAGAGCTCGATCTTTCCAAATCGATCTACACGAGCTCGGGCCCGGCGACGCTGACCGCACACGAGGGTCCGATTGCGCCGGGTGACGGCGTCATCTTGTTCGTTTCGGACCGCCTGGATCGACCGAATCGACCCGTGGAGGAAGACCGCGGCTACATCGGTTGCCCGCCAGGGATCACGCCGGCGCTCAGATACGACTACTACCCCACGGGGACGCAGTTCGGCTCATCGTTTCACCTGACCGCGAGCGCTCCGGTGAGCGCTGCGAGCATCTTCCCGTTCGGTGGGGCAGCGAGCTTCGTTCCCTCGGGCACACTCCTGTTGCCGGTCGCAACCTGGACGAAGGAAGCGATCCTGATCAATGCGTGGTCGCAGGGACGCGCCTACCCACCGGGCCTGCAGGTCGTCGCTTCGGAGGATGACACCGAGGTCACCATCGTCCCGAGGGTGGCCATCCAGGATGGGGCCGGAGTCGTGGGAGCGCCCGCGGGCGTACCCGCCGTGTACCGTCTCGACAAGGGGCAGTTCCTTCAGCTGGTCCAGCAGCAGGAGCTCACCGGGAGCATCCTCACTTCGACGAAGCCGATAAGCACGTTCGCTGGTCACGCCTGCTCCGACATCCCGTCGGACGTCGGGACCTGTGACATCATCGGCACGCAGATCCCCGCCTTCGAGCAGTGGGGCTCCGAATTCGTCGGCGTAGGCTATCGCCCGCGCCTCGGCGATGAGCGCGAGCCCGTGCCGTACCGCATCGTCGCCGCGCGAAACGGGACGCGTCTCTCGTACGATCCCGAGATCCCCCGTGGGGCACCTCTCGAGCTGAATGCCGGGGAGATGGCGACCTTCGCATCGGGCACGGGAGAAGCCTTGGTCGTGCGCACGCAGGACGCCGAACATCCGATCTACATGGCCGCATACATGACCGGCCAAGGCGGCGACTACTGGGGCAGCGGACGAGACTTCGACACTCACGGCGATCCGGAGCTCGTCAACGTCATCCCCACGGGACAGTACCTGAACAGAGCCAGCTTCTACGCCGACCCGACGTACGCGGAGACGTCGCTCGTCATCGTGCGCGCGAAGACGGACGGCGAGTTCAAGGACGTCATCCTCGATTGCCTCGGCGGTCCCGTGACGGGGTTTGCGCCCGTCGGCAAAGGTGGCACCTACGAGTTCGCGCGGGTCGACATCTCCAAGGGCCGGCAGCCGGGCGCCGGGTCCGGCAAGGACCGCTGCTACTACGGCGCCAACAACCTCCACAGCGAAGGCGCGTTCACGGCGACCTTGTGGGGCTGGGACTTCTGCTCCAGCTACGCGTTCCCGAGCGGGATGGCCACGCGCAAGCTCGTCGCCGCGCCCCTCGTCACGAAGTAGCGGCCCGCGCCGCGCGAGCGTGCGCCGTCAGCGATGAAGCGGAACGGTGGTAGCGGACGGTCAGGCGCAGGATAAATGCAGAAGAGCCCGCCGCGCGGTCGCTCGTCGCGACCCACGTGCGGGCTCGTCATGGCCTCTCGATGCGCGGCGCTCACGCGCCGTGCGAAAACGAGGCGGTTCTCAGGGCAGGTTCGGCTCCTCGACGCAGTAGAGCGCCGCGCTCTGTCTCGATCTTCTCCAGCTTCGGCGCCTCGCAGCAGCAGGTGTATGACCACAGCTTGTAGGTCGTCGGTCCCTCGGTCAGCTCTTTTGGAACGCTGCTGGAGCACGACTCGATTGCGGAGTCCTTCTTGCCGGCAGGGTTCGTGGAGTTGTCGTAGTAGGATGCTAGCCCGACACCTTCGGTGGGCACGGAGGCCCCGCATTCCTTGCAGTTGAGCGCGAGAGTTCCGCCTCGCGCTGCGCAGACGCTATCGCACGAGCCACCAACGGTTTTGTCTCCCGGAGTCTCGACGATTTCCGTTGGCCGTGGAGCCCTGACGTCGGAGGTGGGCGCGTTCGCCGAAGTGTCGGCGTCGGCGGATGCATCGCCCGTATGAGGCGCGCTCGCGTGTCGAGCCTCGGAGCATGCGGCCGAGAGGGCCATCAATAGAGTCTGAAAAAGCACTGCGAAGCCACCAAACGATCCTCGGCGCATGACATCTCCAAGGGGAACGGTCTTCGGGCCGGCTTTCCGACAGTCGCGAACGGAGTCCTCCGCATCGGCTCCAAGCGGCACTGCACCGACCCGTACACGAACCGCGGCGCACCGGAGCACCCGTCGCAGTGCAGCGGGACGAACTACTACTCGGGCGGCTGGTTGAAGACGGTCGGAAGCTACGCCGCGGGCAAGGGGCTCATGGCCTTCCGCGCGAAGATGCCCGCGCCCGTGCGAGGGACGTTCCCCGCCTTGTGGGCACGCAACTCCGACGGCTCGACCCACTACACGGAGCTCGATCTCATCGAGACATGGTGGGACACGAAGAACAAGGGCGTCGCGGCGGATCCAAACGCGTTCAAGATCACGTCGCACTTCGGTCCAGGCGCGAAGTACCACACGTCCGGTGGGCACGTCGGTCCCTTCGCGAACCTCGTGACCGACTTCCACGTGTGGGAGGTCGAATGGGACGCGAACGCATCGCCGCCACAGGCTCGCTACTACTATCGGAACGCTCCGGGCGCGACGCGGGTCCTCCTCTCGACGGTGACGTCGCAGACCGCAGGATGGGCCGGGAACGTCACCGACGCCGATCTGAAGACCGGCCTCTCGAAGGGCTTCCGTCCGTACGTCGACTTCGCCGTGCAACCCGAGGCGTCCTGGCACGTCGGCGTCGACTCTGCATCGGTCTACGATCCGGAAGACCTGCTCGTCGACTCCGTCATCGTCTGTAGCCCGTGATCGCTCGCGCTCCGTGGAGTATCTTCGTCCGATGCTGTCCGGACGTCGCCCGGTGCTCGGCGCCCTCGCCCTCGCCTGCGTCGCCTGTGTGGCCTGTTCGGTCCTGACCGACTTCGACAGGTACGATCGCGAGAGTGCGCTCGCGTCTCCTCCAGGGGACGCGGGCGCGGATTCCTCGGCGACCACCGATGCAAGCGCAAGCTCCGCCCCAGACATCGACGCCGACGCCGGGCAGCCAGGCATCCACCCCAACGGCACGTTCGAGTCCGGGTGTGATGCCTGGTATCCGTTCCAGTCGACGCTCGCGCCATCGGGCGTCGCTCGGACGGGCTCGGGCGCCTGCCTCGTATGCGGAGACGGAACGGATACCTACTTCTCCGCGGATGATCGCGGATCGATCTCGAATCCACCCGTGGGCGCGGAGTACCGCGTCGTCGTGTGGGTACGCGCGGCGCCCGGGAGACCGCCGCTCGCTCGTACCAGCCTCACGCTCCGGACGATCAATCGGACGCCGTTCACCGTCTTCGAGGACGCCAAGGCGCAGCTCGATGCTCCCGACGAGACGTGGCAGAAGCTCGAAACGCGGCTCACGGTGACCAAGCCGGCAGAAGCCTTGAACGTCACCCTCGGCGCGTACAATGTCTCGAATCCGTCGTGTTACCTCATCGACGACGTGATGCTCGAACGCATACGCTGACGCGCCGCACCCGACGGTGGCGCCCGGCCGACCAATCCTCGCGCCTACCAGGATGGGGCAATCGAATTGACTGGAGGGCGCGGCGCCAGATGCTGGCGCCGAGGCCGACCTTCGTGAACGGGACGAAGGGGATGCCGAGGTCGCGCCAGAGCGGCCTCGGGCCGATCGTTTCCTCGGGAAACGATGCCGAGACAGGGGCTGAGCGAGGTGGCGACCCACCGTGAACCGATGGCGGTCCGGTCAGGACGTCAATGGGTGGGCGTGGCGCGGGCGCCTCCCGCCCCACCCGCAGGGAACAAGCCTGGCGGGGGGGACTCGACGCCTGGAGCCGCGACGATCGGGTAGCCCCGTCGCTGCCACTCGAAGATACCTTCATCGAGGATCGCCGCGTGCTTCACGCCCCGCTTTCGGAGCGCATCGACGACGTCGCCCGAGAGGTGGTGTGGACACGCGCAATAGGCGATCACCCAGGTGCCGTCGTTCGGGATCTCGTCGAGCCGCTTGAGGTCGTGGTACGGAATCGACACCGCCCCCGCGATGTGGACGCGCATCCAGTCCGAAGGCGGTCGGGCGTCGATGATGATGATCCTGCGCTTCTCGTCGAGTGCTCGCTTCACCTGATCGACGGAGACGAAGCGCTCGTCCGGCGTGCACGGAGTATTCGAAGCGCAAGGCGTCGAGCGTGGCTTGAACGTCGGGGCCTTGCCGCGGGGATTGATGACGAGCGGCTCGTTGCCCGTCGGTGCAGGCAAGCTCTCGGCGATCGGCGGCTTCCCGAGAGCACGCACGTATGCGACGACGTCGTCGATCTGCGCGTCGGTCAGGCGACCTTGCCAGGCGTCCATCGGAGTGCCCGGTCGACCATGCGTGATCGCCCATCCGAGGAACGGGTCGGACGCGACCTCGAGGAAACGAGGGTTCGCCAGATGAACCGCGTTTCCTCGCGCTTTCGCCGTGCCGTGGCATCGCTCGCAGTTCGCGGCGTAGAGCGGCGCACCGCGCGCGGCGTCGCCAGCGGCTCGTGGCGCGATCGTCTTTGGCGCAGGGCCGTGCCCTCGGATCCACGTGACGATGCGGTCGACGGCCTTGTCGTCGAGCGGTCCGCCGCGAGCGGCACCGTAAGCCGCCATCGCGGTGCCGGGGCGGCCGTCCATGATCGAGCGGCGAAGCTGATCGTCGGTGGCGCTCTCGAGGAAGGTGCGGTTCACCAGGGACGGGGCGTTGTCGGCCTTGTAACCGGTGCCATCGGCACCGTGACAGACAGCACATAGCGAGCTGTAGAGGGCTGCCCCATCGAGCGCGCCGAGAGGCGCGGCGTCCGCCGCACCTGCCTCGCCTCGGGCCGCGTCGCGCCCCGGCGATGCGTCACCGCCCGAAGGCGAAGTTCCAGCGGCCTTGCAGGCGGTGAGAAAGAGTAACGGCAGGAGCCTTGCGCGCATCGGTGACGCGCGAGATACCACGCCGACGGCCCGCGATCCCGGGCGAGGAGCGGCTGCAGCTCGACCTCGAGCGCCCCGCGAGGTCAGCCGGCGTCGCCGTTGTCGCCGACATCGGGGTCGGCGTCGTCCGCGCCGTGGGCGCACGCACCCCCGTAGCAGCCATCAGCGAGAAGGCCATCGCGCCGGTGCCGAGCACGCCAGCGATCGCAGACACGGCACGAAGGTGACGCGACCGGGAGGAGACGCTCGCCTTGCAGTGGACACCCCACTACCGGCACCAGTACCCCTGGATCTTCAGCGCGGCCTTCGTGCCCGAGCGGCTGTTGCACTTGCGGCCCCAGTTGCCTTCGTCGATGTAGATGGTGCTTCCGCTGACGCGGCGGACGTACGCGACGTGTCCGTAGGCGCTCCCGGTCTTGATCACGGCGACGCATCCCGCGCGCGGTGTCTGGCTGTTGATGATCCGGAGCTTGTCCTTCCAGTACGTCAGCCCGTAAGGCAGCCGCGGCTGCCGGCAGCGTGCGTACTTCACGCAGTTCGTGCACTGGTTGCACCCGCCGAGCTCGCTCGACGTCGTCGCGGTGTTCTCGTCTTCGTCGTCGAGATCATCCGGCGAGACGTCCTCGAAGCTCTCGTCCTCGTCCCCCGGCTCGACCGCGCAGCCGCCGACTCCGACGGTGCATCCCATGACGACGGCGAATGCGATGAGGAGCTTCGTGCCGAGCGAGCGCGGGTTCGTGTGCATGCCCACATGTGAGCAGGGCGCGTGCCGGGCTGCTCTCGGCGGGGAGCACGCGCGCATCCGCCGGTTTTCTCGGGGTGCGATGGTCATGTCGGCGGGCGCCGACGCCTCTTCGACTCCTTCGGGGCGGGTGGATCATGGGTAGCGAGCCCACCACCGCGGCCCCATGCGACCACGAGCGAGAGCAGGCCTAGCAAGAAGTTGAAGGGCGTGTTTGCGGCCTCCCCACGCGAGACGTGGAACACGATGGCGCCCGCCATCAGCGCGGCGCACCCGATGGCCGCTAGCACCGTCAGCTCCGGCTTCCTTCGCGAGAGCGAGGGCACGACGATGCCGAGCCCGCCCGAGATGTCGAAAAAGCGACGGCCTCGTGAAGCGCACGGTCTACCCGACGAACCCGCCGCAGGTGGAGTACGCCCTGACGAAGCTCGGGCGATCGCTGCTCGAGCCGGTCAGCGTGCTCGCGATGTGGGCGCAAGGCCACCGCGCCGAGGTGCAGCGAGCACGCGATGCGTTCGACCGTTCCGGCAAGGCGCCCGAACCGTTGCGTGAGCACCCATGACGGAGGCGACAAGGACCGCGGGCGGGCGCTCATGCGCGCCGGGGGCTGAGCGACGCGCGCGGTCGGCTCACCGCCAGGAGATGTCGTAGGCCGCGGTCGTCCGATCGAACTCCGTCAGGTCTGC
>Ga0233377_1001093_pt1 | contig 10630 bp, 9 predicted proteins | sample ElkDunMinimDraft_6_FD_191540 | JGI IMG/M metagenome (GOLD analysis project Ga0233377, IMG submission 191540) | Fecal eukaryotic communites from dung pellets of Tule Elk in California, USA - Elk Dung E36 | ecosystem: Host-associated > Mammals > Digestive system > Large intestine > Fecal | place...
CACATTTACTGACATTTTCGAACTTATGTATCATCTCGCCAAAGGAATTCCGTCGGATAATGAAGTAAAATGGGGCCTTGGTTATCCTATTCCAGATAGAATTTTTTATGGAACAGATTCATTCTATGATTTAATTGAAAATGATTTCCAAAGAATACAGTCAGGTACTGTAAATGGGATCTGGGATATAGAGTTTACAAATAAGCAAATTCTCTTTTTAGTTCTTGAACGGTTTTATCATATCAAACCTATAAAAAATAAAACACGTTATGTAAAGAAGATTGGGGACTTTTCTTATTACTATGAGCTTGAAATAGATTTTACATTTGTAGATATTGAAATTACTGGTGGTCTTCCGATCATTGACATAAGTTCAATAAAAGAGAAAGAAACTGTTGAGTATAAAGATCTTGTCCCAATTATACAGAGTTTTGATCTCAGTAAGTTTACATTTACTGGTTTTACGATTTGCACAATTCGAAATATTCAGAATCAATATATTACAGAAAACCTACAAGACTTAATTAATAACCTGAGCATCTATAAGGGAGAAGATGGGCTTTCAAAACTTAATGAAATTTTAAGCGGAATATTAGCTAAAAATGGAATTAAGACCTCCTTTTATCCAATTCTAAAACTCAATGGGGTTCCTATACTCTCTACAGAATTAGGGAGAAATAGCATTATTCTTAGTGATAATCTTTTCTATGAACATTATTACAATCAAGGGGTTCTTTATCAATATTTAGAAAATCCTGCAATATTATCCTTTGGTGTTGAAGATGGATTAGAATCAGAGAATTCTGAACTAAAAGAAAGTCTAAAACGTACAGGTATCAATTCCTATGTTTGTTTTCCTTTAATTCATAACAACAATCTTGTTGGCATTTTTGAAGTGTATTCAAGTGATGGAACGATTTTAACCAGAAATATGCTAATTCAAGTCCAGTCTTTCTATAATCTCATGACGCAATTAGCAAATGAAATTGTATCAAGCTTTAAAAACGAATTGAATAATGTTATTTTACACCGTTATACTGCTTTACAACCTGCAGTTGAATGGAAATTCAATCAGGTTGCGGCCCAATATCTAGGTGATGTTTTAAATCAACTTCAAGATCCTGAACAGGCAAAGATTATTTTCAAACAGGTTTATCCTTTTTATGCAGCGATTGATGTCAAAGATTCAAGCTCCCTAAGAAACAAATCATATAGAGATGACCTAATAATTAGAATTGAAGAGGTTGAAAAACTTATCGACATATTACATGGTTATGAGAAGTTCAAAGGGAATAAAGAATTTATTGATAAATTTCAAGAAACAAAGAGCTGGGTATTTGGACAAAATTTAGATCATTACTTATTAGATATATTATCTTTTTTCCAAGAAGATGTTACTGTTTTCTTAAACAAGATAGGACAGAGTGTGCCAGCTGCTATTCCTTGTCTGGATGATTTTCGGAAGAAACTGAAGTACAGCTATGAGGATGTATATTCAAGTAGCGAATTATTTGAGAAATCACTTCAAACCTTGAATCAAACCATTAAAACAGAATTAAAGACATTCAATGAGCATGTTCAGGAAATATACCCTTCCTATTTTGAATCCTTCAGAACTGATGGTATTGAATATGATCTTTACATAGGTCAATCCATTTCACCAATGCTCCCTTTTCAGGAAAAACTACTTAAAGAAATCAGGAAGCTACAGATCATTAATATTGCGGTTATTGGTCAAAAAACTCAGCTGGTAAAAAATCAATTAGGAATACCATTAGAAACCACACAGCTGATTTTCATTCACCCAAATCCAATTGACATCAGCTTTAGGGAGGATGAAAGAAGATTCGATGTGGAAGGTTCTTACAATATCCGATACCAAATAATTAAAAAAAGAATTGATAAAGCTTATATAAAGAATAGCTCAGAAAGATTGGTTAAACCAGGAACAATTGCAATTGTTTACAGTAGAAACCAAGTCGCCAGAGAATTGAGAGCTTGTTTAAAAGAGATTTCTGAAATGGGTTATTTATCCTCTGAAATCGAAGAATACGAATTAGATAACTTACAGGGAGTAAGCGATCTAAAAGCAATGCGAGTAAAAATCTTATTAGGAAACAACAATTAACCGGAAAATTGGAAATGCTTATTCAGACTAGAACCTACATATTCCTTCTATTTGTTATGCTAACGGGTAATATATATGCTCAATCTAGAGATAGCATAGTTACAGTTATTGCCCCCGAATACGATCAGGTAGGAGTTGTTCATAGATTTTGGTTAGGAGACAGCTATAGAAAACTATATAATACCCCAGTAAAAATGCGGGTGATGGATTTATCTAAGGAACGAGGAGGATTACAGATTGTAAAACTAGGTGGAGGTATGCAAACACAATCTTTAAGATTGTCAGACCAGAATGGTACTGAATGGGTACTAAGATCAATTCAAAAATACCCAGAGCGGAGTTTACCAGAAAGTTTAAGGAAAACAATAGCAAAAGATATTGTACAGGATCAAATTGCAATAGCGCATCCTTTTGGGGCATTAACAGTACCTACATTCAATACCGCTCTTGATATCCCCCATTCTGCTCCTGAATTAGTTTATGTAGGGGATGATTTAAGATTAGGAGAATATCAGCCCATTTTCAAAGATAGACCTTATATGTTTGAGGCAAGAATGCCTTTTGAAAATGAAAAAACGGATAATACTGTCAAGGTAATTGGAAAATTATTGGATGATAATGACAATAAAATAGATCAGAAACTAACCTTAAGAGCAAGACTTCTTGATTTTGTCCTAGGAGATTGGGACCGGCATGAAGATAATTGGCGATGGGATCCGGAGAAAGATAAGGGAAAGAAAATATATACCCCTGTTCCACGTGACAGAGATAAAGTATATTATAAAACATCAGGTATTTTTCCTGTATTATTATCATATCAATGGTTAAAGGCGCACTTACAACCTTTTAGTCCACATATAAGAAATGTTTCGCACTGGAATTTCAATGCTCGCCATTTTGATCGGTTCTTTTTGAATCATTTGAATGAAACAGAATGGAATGAACAAATCAGTTTAGTACAAAATATTCTAACTGATTCGTTGATTCATCAGGCCATGCTCCAAATGCCAGATACAATTGTAAAATTAAGTGCTCAAGAACTCGAAACAAATATTAGGTCAAGAAGAGATGAGCTTAAGGTAACAGGAAATGAGTACTATAAATCGTTAAGTAAAATTGTTGATCTACCATTATCTGCCAAAAGAGAATTTATAGGTATAGACTTTGAAAATGATGGTAGTATTAGTATTGATGTCCATAACAAGAAGAAAGATGGAACAGAGGGCGCTAGGATTCTAAAAAGGAGATTCTTTTCGAATGAAACTGAGGAGATTCGAATATACGGGCTTGCAGGTGAAGATGAATATAAATTACATGGAAAGGGAAATTCTCCAATCAAACTTAGATTAATTGGAGGGACAGGACATGATCAGTTTACCGCAACCGACGCTTTCAATAATGGGAATAAAACCTATCTCTATGACAGTAAGACTGAAGACTCAAACACATTCAATAACCTTGAGGACATACATTACCGATTAAAGAATGACAGCAATGTCCACAAGTTCCAATATGATAATTTTGTTTATGATCGTAAAGGAGTATTAGTTAATTTAAATTATGGAATTGACCGGGGATTAATTATTGGTGGGGGTTATTTAATAGAGAATCAGGGATTCAGAAAAACCCCTTATGCTTATAAACACGAATTTTTGGCCAGCTATCTAACAGGGAGGCAATCTTTTATTTTCGAATATAAAGGTCATATAAAAAAAGTAATCGGAGATCAAGATCTTGCAATTGACGTTAGAGCATTAGGACCTTTCAATCAAAGTAATTTCTTTGGCTACGGGAATAATACGCTGTTTGAAAAAGAAGATGGAAGAGAAATTTCATATTATAGAAACCGTTATGACTTAATCAATACCGATATATTTCTTGAATATTCTCCATTTAATAAAGCCGAAATATTCTATGGTTCTACTTCGGAATTCTATTCCAGCAGATCAAAGGACAATAATCATCATTATTTTAATGAATTTAATATTAACCAACCTTCCGAAAACATTTTTGACCAAAAATTCTTTACTGGGGCAACTTTGGGATTTGATTATGATACAAGAGATAATAAATCGAATGCAAAAAATGGAATCAGAATATATTCCCGATTAGACTGGAAAGCAGAAATTAATGGGCAGAGAAGAAATTTCACTAGTTTTGACAATTCTATTAATCTATATAAAACCATCATAAATGATTATTTAACCCTTGCAAACCGCACAGGACAACAAACAGTTTGGGGAGATCCATATTTCTATCAACATGTGCAGATCGGCGGAGAGATAAGTCTACGAGGATTTAATTCTCAAAGGTTTACTGGTAAAACTGCATTGTATAATAATTTTGATGCACGACTTAAACTATTTAATTTCAGTTCTTATTTACTTCCAGGTACAGTAGGTATTATAGGGTTCTATGATATTGGAAGAGTCTGGATGACAAATGAAAAATCGGAGAAATGGCATATGGGTTCAGGAGGAGGAATATACTTTATGCCAGGAGATTTGATGATCATACAAGCAACTGTTGGAGCAAGTAAGGAGGCGGTCTTGCCTTATATCAGGATTGGTTTGTCTTTTTAATGTTAATCCTTCTCGCAAGACATGCCTTCCATTTAATTAAATAAAAATTAGGTCCAAAGTAACTTTAACTCGATATAAATTCCCTTTTATTTAATTCTTGTTCGTTTGAGAAAAATTCATTAATTTGTTAGCTTAAATAACATAACTAAAAATATGAATTCTTCATCGTTTCATAAAAACAGCTATGAAAAGCATTCAAATTGGTACAATTCTCAATTTCCCACGGTTAGAGAGAAAATTGATGTACTTAATTCCTTTAAAACCTACGAAAGCAGCATCAATCATTGGTTACAGGAGATATTTTTCAATTGTCTAAATCCATTTTTAGATGATAAAGAGATAAATGGATGACCATTGGTGATGCATATGGACACGATGCAAATTATCTCCTAAGTAAGAATATAAAAAATGTAATAGCAACAGATTTAAACTCCGATTTTCTAACTCTCTCACAAGAAATAGGTTTTATTAAAGAGTACTCAATAGAAAATGCAGAGAGCTTATCTCTGAAAGATAATAGTATGGATTATATTCTCTGTAAAGAAAGTTATCATCATTTCCCTCGACCGTATGCGGCACTGTATGAAATGATCAGAGTAGCCAAACGAGGAATGATTATTATTGAGCCTCAAGATCCTATTTCAAAAATGCCCTTACTTTTATTTCTTTTTAATATTCTGGAAAGAATAAATCCTGAAATAATTAACGTGAGTTCGGTTTAAGCAGCAAGGAATAATTGATTTTCTTGCTGTTCAAACTTAATGTTTAAAGAAGGTTTTTTAGGGAAAAAAGCATAAGCTGCCAATGCACCTAAAATATTTAGCAAGAAGTTATTGACCGACCTGTGTCTGGTATGTTGTAGCTTGCAAATGTTCTTGAGTTCATCATTTACACATTCAATGATAGCTCTCTTTCTGAGCATTATTTTGTCGGTTTGACTTAAGTTCATACCTTTCATATTCTTTCTTGGTTTGGTTACCATCTGTATCCCATTGCCCCAAAGTATATCAGCCATTGCTTTTGAAATATACCCTTTATCCCCATAGAGTTTGCCAAAAATATCCTTGGTCATATTCATCATGTGTTTTAGGTTTCTGTCATCAATATTGCCCTTTGTAAGGTAAAAAGATAATATTTCGCCTTTATCATTGATAATCAAGTGAAGTTTAAATCCGTAGAACCAACCGATGGAACACTGTCCTCGCTCGGCAGTGTCCTTGAAAACTTTGTGCTGCTGTATCCTTCTGTTGTGACATACCTTGATATGTGTAGAGTCTATAAAATTGATCCCTTCACTCTTGCCAAGACAGCACATCTTTACAAAAAGCATGAAGGTGATAGCACACCTTGGTTGAAGCTCAACAAATCTATTGTAAGAGGTTAATCCAGGGAAAAGATCATGGAGATGGGGCAATGCATAATGAATATAAAAAGACTTGAGATTGGTAAATTGGCCGGTATGAAAAAGAACCATGAGGCTGATAATTTCACTTTCACAGAGACTGGCTTTTCTATTGCGTTTACCCAGTTTTCTGTCTTCTATAAGTTTTTCTTCAAGAATAGGTCTGATTTCATTGCAAAAATCATCCACTTTAACGAAAATTTCTATAACTTTATCTCTTAACATAAGGTTTGATTTATTATTGTAATAAATTGATTGTCAACTATTTATATGCAAAAATCAAGCCCTTTTTATGTTTTTAGTACTCTTTTTTACTCTTTTTCCTTATCCCGAACTCACGTTAATTTAATAATAATTGAACTGTGAATTATTATTTTCTACAATTCATAATTAATCTACACACATTATTGGTATGTGGATTGCATAAGAGAATTGAATTTTTGGCTTAGTTGAACAAATAATATCAATTAGATTCATTCGAAAGTTGAAAATGAGCAAAATCTATTTATTTTTAGGGAAATTATATAAACAACATATATGGCATCAGGAATATTCGCGGTTTTGGATGATATCGCCGCTCTAATGGACGACGTAGCAATAGCTAGTAAAATAGCAACTCGAAAAACCGCTGGAATTTTAGGGGATGATCTTGCTGTAAATGCTGAGAAAGCTACTGGTTTCCTTGCTTCTAGAGAACTTCCGGTGCTTTGGGCTATTACTAAAGGCTCCTTTGTCAATAAGTTGATTATTGTTCCAATAGCATTAATTCTTAATGCATTCCTTCCTATTGTTATTAAGTATGTCTTATTGGTCGGTGGAGCATACCTTGCTTTCGAAGGTGCTGAAAAGGTTATTCATTATCTTTTTCATAGAAAAAAGGAAGGCCATGAAGTTATCGAAGAACAAGCATTAGAAGGCGAAGCAGCGGAAAGTGCAAAAATTAAGTCTGCAATTACTACGGATTTTATCCTCTCTGTTGAAATTGTTATTATAGCCTTAGGCACAGTTTTGGAAGAAAGTTTAGCAATTCAGATTTTAACGGTGTCTGTAGTTGCGATATTAGCTACAGTTGGTGTTTATGGAATTGTGGCTTTAATTGTGAGAATGGACGATGCTGGTCATAGTCTGATTAAGAAATCTGGCGATAAAGGTGTAGCTGCTAAATTGGGACATCTTTTAGTGAAAGCTCTGCCTATTGTAATTAAAGCATTGGGTATCATTGGAACTATTGCTTTATTGTTAGTTGCCGGTGGTATTTTTGTACACAATATTGATTACTTACATCATATTCTTCCTAATATTCCTTCCATTATTAAAGAGTTTGGAATAGGTCTTATTGCGGGTATGGTAGTTTTGGGAATTGTATTACTGGTTAAGAAAATCTTTGGATTCGGGAAGGATAAACACTAATTTATTTGTAGGAGGGATAAATTTTTAGCAATTTGTGCCCGGATTGATTCTAACAAGCCTAAACTTTTGTTGGATCAATGATTTATAATTATTTATGTCTATGAAAAAAATATTAAATATACTTTGTGTTATTGCTTTGACTATTGGGATATCTTCATGTACTAAAGATGATGGAGAGGTAAGAACTCCTTTGGAAACAACTGAGTTAGTAGGGAAATGGGCGAAAATTGAAGGAAGTAGAAATTCTGGAACTGTTATTACGGATTTAGATAATTTAGATACTATTAAGGTTCTTGAGTTTTTAGTAGAAAATAGATTAAAAGTTAGCCGAGGAAATTTCTGCGGTTTAAAAACAGATTTAGGAAAGAATGAAGAGGGTGCTTTTGAATACTACTCGGTAAATAATAGTGATGCTGGCGGTACTGCAAATAGAATCAAATATGAAAAATGTGCGCAGGGAATACCAGTTAGTATCCAAGGCGATATTCTTAAAATAGGATATGGAAACCAATCAGGTGCATATGAAGAATATAAAAAAGTCGTAGTTTCTGAAATTCCTGGTGATCCAGAGAACCCAGAAAATCCAGAGAATCCTGAAGAACCAACTGATCCTGGTACAGGAGGAGAATAAATACAGAATGTTAATTCAAAGGGCAAAAGAAAGCAAAGCTTAGTAATTTAAACTTATAAATGAAGTTTCATGCCTTCATGACTAGAAATAAACCCAAGGTTCTCATAGAACTTTAGTGCTTCGGGTCTAACTTTATCAGTGGTTAATTGTAAAAGCTGAGCTCCTCTTTCTTTTGCTCTTTGAATTGCATACTTTATCATTTTCTTTCCCAAACCCTGCGATCTTTCATTCTTATCTATTCTTACTCCCTCAATCTGTGCTCTAATTCCACCTCGATAAGTCAAATATTGAATAAAAGTCAATTGTAGGCAGCCTATAATTTTCTCATCTTTTCCCTCAAGAACAATTAATTCCTGATTTTTATCTTCACTAATTTTATTAAATGCAGTTATATATTCTGCAGGAAGGGGACTACGAAAGGCCTCGCGCATATTTCCTAACTTATCATCAGCTAGTAACTCAACTATTCTTTCTAAATCCTTGATTTCAGCTTTTCTAAATTTCATAATTGGATTTCTTATGTCAGCATAGTAAATATACAAAATATATTGATTTAAGCTTTTATACGATTATAACTTTATTGGAATTTATTCCCAAAAATGAGCGTAGAAATCTGGAATTTCGCTATCTAGAATTGAGCTAATTACTTTTGATTTATCAAAGGCAAGCTTTCTGATTTCAGGATGAATTCCGGAATCATTTATTTCTAGGATTAGATAAGAAGCTAGTCTGTTTTTCTCTCTCGACCTTCCAACTGAACCAGCATTTAAAATCCATTTATCATTTATGTTTCTTGTATAAGACAAATGCGTATGCCCCATAATTAGGCAGTCGATGTTCTCCTTTTGAAGTAAGGCTGAAAACTCGTTCTCATCTTCATTTTCAAAAATATATCGATCATTGCTGTCTGGATGGGCATGAACAAGTAATATGCTCCAATTAGAATGACCGACTTGATATTTTAAACGTATTGAAAAGGGAAGTTCCGCAAGAAAGGATTTATTTAAATCTGTGATTGTTTTTTTTGAATTATTGATGGCTTTAATTCTTGCAGAAGTTTCTTCCTCATTTTGATGCGAAAGAGGCTTTATTACTTGATCAAATGCTATTCTTTCATCATGATTCCCAAGGAGGCATGGAATATGTCTTGAGCGAATAAGTTCAATGGTTTCGTTTCCCCATGGGGCAAAATCGACTAAATCTCCAAGGCAATATATTTGGTTGATATCTTTGCTTTTAATATCATTCAGGACAGATTGTAGAGCAGGTAAATTCCCATGTATATCACTTATTATTGCTATTTTCATTTTCTCTAAACTTTTTCACAAAGTTAGTCTTCTTATAAAATCTAAATTGGTAATAGAAGAATTTCAAAAGGTATTATTTATAGATTATCAATTCTGAGATCCAAAGCCATCTGTATATTAGTCCTTGCATAGGGAGATTCTATTCCTTGAATTTCAGAAAATCCTAATTTTCGGTAGAGTTTAATGGCAGGTTCTAAAATACTGTTGCTGTCCAAGAATATTTTATTGGCATTTTGCGCTTTTACCCAATCAATGGCATAATTTGCTAAATTAAAACCTACTCCTTTGCCTTGTGCTTCTGGCGATACCGCCATTTTTGCCAATTCATAATTGTAATTGGGAATTTTGGATTTTATCATTGCACAGACGCCCAAAACTTTTTCATTTTCCAATGCAACAAAAATTTCTCCTCCTTTATTCAGGATATACTTTTGAGGTTCATTCAATGCTACTAAATCGGATTCTTCAATTTCAAAATACCGTTTAATCCATTCTTCATTTAGTCTTTTGAAGTCTGGTTGGAATTTGTTTTCATATATTTTGTAGGTGATCATATTTAAAATTAAATGGCATTATGAACTAATTTTCCTAATTTTTTTAAATCATTCTCAACTTGAGAATTCCATTCTATACCGTAATTCAATCGCATGCAGTTATTGAATTGATCGTGCTGAGTAAACATCCGACCAGGTGCAAAGTTGATTTTTTGTTTCCAGGCTAAATCGTATAATTCTGTTGTTTGGATTCTTTTATCCAATTCTAACCAAAGCATAAAGCCTCCTTTGGGCTCAGAAATTTTACTGTTATCAGGAAAATAAGTTTCAACAGCCTCTTTGAATTGAAGGTAATTTGAAACCAATTTACTTCGGAAGTTTTTCAGGTGATGATCATATCGTCCAAATTCCAGGAAATGTGCAATAACGTCTGAGAACAATGGGGGTGAACTTACATTCTGAATTTGTTTCTGAAGGATTATCTTATCTTTAAATTTACCTGGAGCAATCCAGCCTAATCTAAAACCCGGGGCTAATGTTTTTGAAACAGAACTAGACCACATCACTAAACCGGCCTCATCAAAGTATTTGCATGGCTTTGGCCTTTCCTGTCCAAAATACAAGTTGCCATATAGATCGTCTTCAATTAAAGGAACATTGAACTCTGTAATTAACT